>UMDN01021425.1_pt1 | contig 8939 bp, 10 predicted proteins | sample 1964491 | NCBI WGS metagenome assembly UMDN01 (sample SAMEA4835994, study PRJEB28245) | human gut metagenome | biome: gut microbiome; material: fecal sample | place: Denmark | collected 2008 | reverse complement strand
CGGAGACCGTGACGAAAAGTCTACAGCGATTAAGGTCAAGTGGAGTGATAATCCGCGTGGCGCACGGAATATACTATTATCCTAAAATAGACAAAAAATATGGGTTAGGAATAATTCCTCCCACATTAGAGGAAACGGCATATGCGATAGCTAAAAGAGACAAGGCAAGAATATGCCCGACAGGAGCGTTTGCCGTGAATGCTCTTGGCTTATCTACACAGGTTCCGGGGAATGTCGTATTCATAACGGACGGCGCACCCAGGAAAGTTAACATTGGAAAAGGTAAAGGCATCCTCTTCAAGCATTCCGACGAATCCAGGAACTTTGCGTATAAATCAAAGGCGATGCAATTGATCGTGTCTGCATTGAGAGAGTTGGGGGAAGATAGCATAGACGAAGATGTCATAGAGCGGATTCGTTCAGTTGTGGACAGTGTAAATGAGGTTGAGTTCAAACACGACATTGCCTTGTCCCCGGCTTGGATAAGAAAAATTTTGTTGTCAGTATGAAATTCATAGGTCTTAAAGGTTTTGACTACGATTCACTTACTCCTGAAAGAATCTGTATTGTACCACCGGACGCAATTATTGACCAATGGCGCAAGGACTATGAATCGATGCGTGAGATTATGATCTATGGAGATTCACCGGCATTTGACGATCTGATTGAACAGATTAGAGCCCTGAATGTAAAAATCAACAATGATATTTGATCAAGAGTGGAGATGGGCGGAGTATTCTGCCTATATTTATAGTTTATACAAGGTTGTTAAGTGGTTGATATATAGCATAATAAGTAAAATGTAGTTTCGCAAAGTTTATTTGGATTTCTTGAGTTTTATGCGTAAAATTTAACGAACTGGAATTATGGCAGTAACATTCAGCCTCGATAGCCGACCAAATAAACATGGTGAGTACCCAATCAGAGCAGCCCTCAGCATAAGGGGAACAGTCTTGGTTTCTACTATCGGTCATTCTGTAACTCCCGATGTGTGGAACAATGGCCGTGTCTGCAAGACAAAGTATGTGAACAGCAAAGGCCGTTCTTCCATAGTAATCAACGGTGACATCATCAAGATTGAAGCCCATTTCAGTAAATATGAAATGGCGTTAAATGCCAAGCCGACTAAAGATGATCTAAAAGAGCAAATGACCATCGCATTAGGCAATGATGCTCCCCAAGATGAGCCGGTCAAACCAATGCCTAAGGAGTCAATCTTATTCGACAGGCTTGAAGAATTTATCAGAGAGCAGGGTGTTGTAAGCCAATGGGCATACGCAACCAAGCAATGCTGGAAAACCTTTACCAATCACCTGACAAAGTATAACCCTCGCATCAAGTTTGAAGACTTCGATGAGAGCGGCCTCAACAAATACCTCAAATTCCTTCGTGTGACTGAAAATCTCAAAGAGAAGACTGTTCAGAAACAATACACCATGCTGAAATGGTTCATCACATGGGCAGTCCGCAAACAATACACCAAGCAAGACTATACAAATAGGTATAAGGTCAAATTCAAAATCCTCCAGAAACCGGTGATATTTCTCACGAAGGAACAACTCCTGAAGTTGTATAAACTCGAAATACCGGCCAACCAAACCATAGTCAAACTTCATAACTACGAAGGAGAAGAATACGATTTCAAAGTAGAGGAAGCTGGGGCTCTGAACAAAACGCGTGACCTTTTCTGCTTCTGCGCATTCACAAGCCTTCGCTACTCTGACATGGCTAAGGTCAAGAGAACCGACATCGTCGGAGATATTCTCTATGTCACAACTCAGAAAACCAATGATCGGCTGCCAATCGATCTGAACGCAATGGCGAAGTCCATCCTTGATAAATACAAAGATGAGAAGTTTCCAGATGATCTTGCCCTGCCTGTAATCAGCAACCAAAAGATGAACAAATACCTCAAGGACCTCTGTGAACTATGTGAATTTAACGAACCTATTACCCAGGTATTCTACAGGGCAGGCGAAAGAGTTGAGGAAACATATCCGAAATACGAACTTGTCGGCACCCATGCCGCCCGAAGAACCTTCATCTGCTTCGCCCTCTCCAACGGTATCGCTCCACAAGTAGTGATGAAGTGGACCGGCCACAGCGATTACAAAGCCATGAAGCCATACATTGACATCGCTGAAAAGACCAAGGCAGAAGCCATGAATGTTTTTGAAAAAGGATTTATGGGATAAACGAAAACGATTAAATTCCTTATTTTTGCAAAACAAAACGAAATCGGAAATGGAACTGACTGCATACATCAAAGACCTATGTAAGAAAGGAGAAAGCACAGAAGTGGAATTCAAAAGTGCTGCCGGAGGCTTTCCCGGAAGTTTCTGGGAGACATACTCAGCCTTTGGAAATACCAATGGCGGCATCATCGTCCTTGGTATAAAGGAGAAGAATCATAAATTCCGCCCAGATAAACTCACCGAAGAACAGATCCTTAAATACAAGAAACAATATTGGGATGACGTTCACAATCGCAACAAAGTGAACACTTGTCTCACAATGGACAGTGATGTCTTTGAAGAAAACTACGAAGGCTCTCATGTCCTGATTTTCCGCATTCCGCGAGCTCAATATAGCAAAAGACCTATCTACATCGGTCCGAATCCGCTTGAAGGAACTTATGTCCGCCGTCATGAAGGCGATTATAAACTCGAACCAGATGCTGTGCGTAGAATGTTTGCTGATGCAGACGTCCTGACGCATCCTCTCGACGGAAAGATCCTAAAGAACCTCAGCTTGGAAAAAGACTTTGATGCCACCACAATAAGGCAATATCGTCAGTTCCACAATAACACCCACGCAGGTCATCCGTGGAGCGTGCTCTCTGATCTTGATTTCTTCAAAAAGATAGGCGGATATAAGTCTGACCCTGACACAGGAGAAGAAGGCTTTACATTGGCTGCTGTCCTTATGTTTGGACTTGAGCAGACCATCTTGCGTTTCCTGCCGCATTATTACGTGGATTTCAGAGAAAAGCTCAGCACGGATTCGGAAATCCGTTGGACCGATAGAATCCACCCAGATGGCACATGGGAGGCGAACCTATATCAGTTCCACCGCCGAGTTTACCTGAAAATGTCACAGTCACTTCCTACACCATTCAAGTTGGAAGGCATACAGAGAATAGATGACACCCCAGCACACAAGGCTCTGCGAGAAGCCATTATCAACACCATAATCCACTCGCGATTCAACTCTATGCACTGCATAGTGATAGAACACTATCCAGATAGATTCATATTCCGAAACCCTGGCTCACTTCTCGTAACATTGGAACAATACTACGAAGGAGGCACCAGTATATGCCGTAACTCCAACCTTCAAAAGATGTTTGAGTTCATTGGCGAAGGAGAACGCGCCGGCAGTGGAATTGACACTATCAAGAAAGGGTGGAAAGAAAATGGATGGGCAGAACCAGCAGTCAGGGAGATCGCGGATCCTGAGCAGGTCGAACTAACTCTATTCTTGAATAATGGGGTCAAAGATGAACCGACAAACAACGGTGGTGAGCCGAAAAGAACCGATATTGAACCGATAAATGACAATGATGGACCGATAAAAGACCTTATCAGTGGTGATTCATTAAGCATTTATAGGCTCATAAAGGCTCAGCCAACCCTGTCAAAACCAAAAATTGCAGAAGCCCTGAATATCTCTACAAGCACTGTCAAGAGGCGCATTGAAGAGATGGTGGAAAAAGAAATAATAAAGCACGAAGGCCCTAATAAGTCTGGCTGTTGGAAAATACTCAAATAAATCCATCTCCCATGACCACCCTCGACATCCTCAACATTCAGGTCAACGCCAAATACCTCAAAGGCCTCTTGGAACTGAGTCAGGATTGGAATAATCCCTTCATAAGCATAGGAGAGATCGTAAAACTCTGCGCCCCACGCATAGAGAAAGGCCAGGAATGCTTTGAGAAACTCCAAGCCCTAGCGGAACTACGCCCGATATGGAACCTCAAAGAACTCTCTGAACGCCTCGGCATGTCACGCCAGACCCTTTGCAACTGGAAAGAAGAATGATGGCTTGTCGTAAACTCCACCGGCAAGGCCGACCTCAAAGCCACCGTCAAACTATGGAAAGAACTCAAATGGCACATTTGACACTTTCCAAAATAAAATTGCATTAGTTCACACTAAAGTAAACTATATGCATATAAACAAGACATCACTTTATTTCCATTAGTTTCCAATAGTCAGTCGAATCATAAATAGGTGTAAAGTGCTATCCCATAGCCTATTGTAGCGAAACTAAAATATCTACACCTTTTCATCAGAAGCTTCGCAGAACCCTCTGCACGACCGGTCGTGTACATAGTTAAACTTCAAAAAAGTAAAGACATGAATTACACAGACACGACACCTATCGCCGTCCTTACAGTGGCCGACTTGAAAACCATATTAGCCGACCTCGTCAAACCCGTTGAGCCACAGAAACGGGAACCATCCGTCCATTATGTCTACGGACTCCGAGGCATACAGCAACTCTTTGGAGTAAGCCACAAGACTGCCCAGGACTACAAGAATACCTTCCTGCAGCCAGCCATCAGGCAGAATGGCCGCAAGATCGTAATCGATGCGCAACTCGCAATGGAACTCTTTAACCAAAGGAGGGACGCCTAATGAACCGGAGAGAAAAGAACGAGATCATCAACCCGATCGACGCCATCAGCGCCGAAGTAGCAAAGGCCAAGATAGCCCCCAGGCGAGTGGGGCTCCTCTCCATCAAATCCGCAAACGCCTGGATAGAAGAATCCCTCAACGCACCCGCCCCAAAGACATACTTCCATTATCTCATCGTCCAATATGAGAACACAGTAATCTTCGCCTCCAGAAATGTCGGAAAATCAATCCTGGCAATTCAGATAGCAGAAGACATAGCACGGACCGAAAAAGTTCTATATGTCGACTTTGAACTCTCATCAAAGCAGTTCCATATGCGTTATAGTGACATCAGCACAGGAGAAATCCATATATTCCCAGCCAACTTCACAAGAGCAGAGATCAATCCTGAACTCATCGTCGGAGCCGACATTGAACAGGAGATCCTCGCTTCCATTGAAGAAGCGGCAGTGCAAGGAACAAGGTTCTTCGTCATCGACAACATTACATTCATCTGCAACGACTCCGAGAAAGGAGCAACCGCAGGAAGTTTCATGATGAGACTCATACGGCTAAAAAAGAAATATGGCCTCACCACAGTCGTCATAGCCCACACTCCCAAAAGAAGAGCCTGGGAACCAATCACCTAGAACGACCTTGCCGGAAGTGCCAAACTCATCAACTTCTTCGATGCAGGCATAGCCCTCGCCCGCAGTGCAAAAGACAACAACCTTCGCTATCTAAAGCAGGTAAAAGTCCGCACAGGCGAATACAGATACGATGCAGAGAACGTCATCATCTTTGACATCAGCAAGACCAGCGGATTCCTCAAATTTGAAATACAGGGATATGGCAGGGAATCCGAACACCTCAAGAACCGTGAAGGCTCGGATGACTATGACGAAATAATAGAAATCCTCAAACTTCAGAAACAAGGCAAATCCGTCCGCGAGATTGTTGAATTTCTTGGAATGGCCAGCACCACAGTCTTCCGCCGCATCAAAAAAGCCAAAGAAAACAACATCACCATTCCTGAAGAAACCGTTCCATCTGTTCCACCCGTTCCACAAGCGGAACACACGGAACAAGTGAAACAATACACCTTACCATATAAAGACGACACCAATGAAATATAAATACCACCTCCTCAAATACTCCGGCAAGAAATCGCGCCTGACCTGCCCTGAATGTGGACGACATCATTGCTTTACCCCTTATGTTGATGATAACGACCAGATCGTTTCCCCTCAATATGGCCGCTGCGACCACGAATCCAGTTGCGGCTATGTCCTATATCCGCCAACGGAAGAACACTATCAGCCTCAACATCAGAATAGAATTCTCTCCAAACCACGACCTAAGCCTATCTCAAACCTCTGCACCATTCCGCAAAGCATAGTACAGAAGACCATCCGTAAAGACTCCAATCACCTGGGTGCATTCCCTGCTCAAACAGCAGGGGCTGCTCCCACAAGACTGGGAACTCACTCAATGCCTCTTCGGAGAACCCCTTCTGAAACATTATCCCGACCATGTCGTCTGCCTTGTAGAATCAGAAAAGACAGCCGTCATCTGCTCCGCCATGATGCCCGACTGCACCTGGCTTGCCACCGGAGGGAAAGGACAACTCAACGACAGAGTTGAGGTACTCTCAGGCCGCAAGATAATCGCATTTTTCGATGTTGATGGCTTTGATACATGGCAGGAGAAAGCAGCAGAACGCCCACATTTAGGAATCATCGTCTCTGACCTCTTGGAACGAAATGCAACTCAAGAAGATCGAGACGCCCATATCGGCATAGCGGATCTGCTTATCCGATGGGTTCATTCAGATTCATCCTCGAAATCAGTGCGTTCAATCAACCCAGTCTTTCAAGAAATACAGAAATATATCTCCCCGGAATATTACAATGAAGTCCTGGCACTTATCGAAGATTTGGACTTGGAAGTAGTGAGAGTAAAGAAATCACCTCAACCCGAAGAACTATGAAAATCCTTATAGACAATGGCCACGGCCTCAACACTCTGGGTAAACGATCCCCAGACGGAACACTTATAGAAGCAGCATACACAAGAAAAATTGGAAGAATAGTCTCATACCTAACCGACAGAGGCTATGATGCCGAACTTCTCGTTCCAGAAGATGAAGACATCTCCCTATCAGAACGCGTCAAGAGAGTAAACGCCATCTCTTCGTCATGCCCGGCCCAGACCGGGCATCTCGCCCCGAATGTCATCCTCATCAGCATCCACATCAACACTGCCGGCAACGGATCAAAATGGACAAACGCCACAGGATGGAGCGTATATACATGTAAAGGGCAGACTGCCTCAGACCACCTTGCAGACTGCCTCTGCCAAGCAGCAATAAAAAACTTCCCAGGCAGACGCATCCGGACAGACTACTCCGACGGCGATCACGACTGGGAAGAAAACTTCTATATCCTACGACATTCCCTGTGTCCTGCAGTACTCACCGAAAACTTCTTTATGGACGGCTTAGACTTCGAATTCCTGCAGAGCAAAGCTTGTAAGCAAGCGATTGTCGACACTCACATTGAGGGGATTATTGAATACATAGAAAGCACTCAGTCTGATAGCATCTTGAGAAATTTAACGACAACTTGACATTAATTGAAATTTGTTTTTATCTTTGTGGTCGCATCGCTAGCCCTTGTGGGTGGCGGGGCATAAAATATTGAAGACGTTACTTGACGTTTATCTTCCACCATCAAACTTCGCAACTTTGATTTACTACCGGAAGAAACGCAACGGGAACGTCCACATAAGGTGTATATTCGGACACCGCGCTTGGCGTGGAGTTTTGTATGTATATCCTAGACGTGGGCTAGCGACGTTGCTTATTCTGGTAGAAAGGCAATGCGAAGGCCTGATGGTAGGATAAGCAAGAGTACAGACTCCCACGTCTTTTGTTTTATATGGTCGGGAAGGGGCAGTGCCTGACGCAATAAAGATTCATTCTGATGAAATCTGCCAAACTATTTCTGATTCTATTAACCGCCGTTTTATTTGCAGGGTGTCATACTTATGAATATGACTATTACGGAGGTGTTAAGGGTACTGTAATTGATAGCCAAACTAATGCTCCCATTTCCGATGCATATGTCCTACTTATGCCTGGTTCTCAGAATACAAATTCAACAATCGAAGGAACTTTTGAATTTCAAGAATTAGAGGAGGGACAATACACTATATCGGTGCAAAAAACGGGATTTCAATATAACAGTGTGACCATAAATATAATAAGTGGTGAAAATATTTCTACTACAATTAGATTAATGCAACTAAAATAAACAACATAACCGTTATGAAAAAATATTTATTGCTTTACTTATTGCCATTATTCCTATATGGTTGTACAGATTCCGTAGATGAACTTGACGGAAAGGGTGACATTTATGGAGTTGTTGTTGAATCCACAACTGCTAATCCAGTTCGTGCTGCTGGTGTCTCCTTATATATTCAAGATGAAACTATGCCATCTCTTTTGCTCAAAACTGTAACTTACGATGATGGACATTTTGAATTCAATAAAATAAAGTCGGGACAGTATATTTTGATAGTTGAAATGGAAGGGTATAAAGAAGAAGGTATGTACATTACAGTTGAAGCTGGCAGAACTGCTAGAGCAGATATGCAATTAAAGAAAATTGAAACTGGTTTGACGGTAATAACTTCAGCAGCAATCGTTGATGGGAAAAATGTACAATTCAAAGGTAGTTTTGGATATACTTCCGGTAATTATCCCAGCGAATGGGGTTTTGTCTATGGCATGGAGCAAAATCCATCGCTCACATATGATGAAGTTATCAGCACGACAACAGTACAGAATAAGAATTTTGAAGCAGAAATTCAAGATGTGGATAAAGGTGTATATTATGTGAGAGCATACGCGAAGAACAGTAACGGCGTTTCATATGGAGCGAACCTTTCATTTGAGGTAAAAAGTCTTCCGATAGTAAGCACACTTGATGTAACCAATATAGGGGATCACACAGCTACTTTAAATGGAAAGATCGTATCAAAAGGTGATCCAGCCTATTATGAAAAGGGATTCGTTTATTCTAAGGATTTTCCGAAACCAACTATAGATGACCCTTCGTCTTCAACAAAACGAGTCCCAGTAAGTGGCAATAGCGATGATTTTAGTGCAAACATCGCAGACTTATCCACCAATTCAGAATATAATGTACGTGCGTATGCTATAAGCGATGATGAGACTGTTTATGGTGATGTTATTTCCTTTGTTGCAACTAGTTATGTTGTACCGCGCGCGAGAAGTAGACACGGAAAATA
>UMDN01035827.1_pt1 | contig 8948 bp, 8 predicted proteins | sample 1964491 | NCBI WGS metagenome assembly UMDN01 (sample SAMEA4835994, study PRJEB28245) | human gut metagenome | biome: gut microbiome; material: fecal sample | place: Denmark | collected 2008 | reverse complement strand
TACTTCGGCAAAGAGCCTTCAAAGGGCGTTAACCCAGACGAGGTGGTTGCAGTGGGTGCTGCTATCCAGGGTGCCATCCTCAACAAGGAAGAGGGTGTGGGCGACATCGTATTGCTCGACGTTACTCCTCTGACTCTCGGTATCGAGACAATGGGTGGCGTGATGACAAAGCTTATCGACGCAAACACCACAATCCCTTGCAAGAAGAGCGAGACATTCTCTACAGCTGCCGACAACCAGACTGCCGTGACCATCCACGTGCTGCAGGGTGAGCGTCCGATGGCTGCCCAGAACAAGAGTATCGGTCAGTTCAACCTCGAGGGAATCGCACCGGCTCGTCGTGGCGTGCCACAGATTGAGGTGACATTCGATATAGATGCTAACGGTATCCTCAACGTTTCTGCAAAGGACAAGGCCACCGGTAAGGAGCAGGCAATACGTATCGAGGCTTCGTCAGGACTGAGCGAGGATGAGATCAACCGCATGAAGGCTGAGGCTGAGGCTAACGCCGCTGCCGACAAGGCTGAGCGCGAGAAAATCGACAAGATGAATCAGGCTGACTCTATGATATTCACCACAGAGAACTTCCTGAAGGACAATGGCGACAAGATTCCTGCCGACCAGAAGCCAGGCATCGAGCAGGCTCTCCAGCAGCTCAAGGATGCTCACAAGAGTGGTGACGTGGCTGCCATCGACACTGCCATCAACAACCTCAACACCGTTATGCAGGCTGCCTCACAGCAGATGTATCAGGGTGCCCAGGGTGCTCAGCCAGGTGCTGACGCAGGTGCCGGCTTCAACGGAGCCAACGCCGGTGGCACCCAGAACAACGCCGGCTCACAGAGCAACGGTGCCGACGACGTTCAGGACGCAGACTTCGAGGAGGTCAAATGAGACGCTCATAGATAAACGTAGATATAGATAGTAAAAGATAGATAAAGGGGTGTAACTCAATGAGTTGCGCCCTTTTCCTATTTTCAGGTTTTTATAAAGAATTCTTGAAAACTGGGCATAAATTTTATAAATTTGTATCGGATTTTACCGTCCCCTTAATCAGCGATAAGGTGAACCTTAGTCATTTAACTAACTAAAAAATCAGATACTTATGCCAGCAGCAAAATTTAAAATTATTCGAAAATGCAAGCTTTGCGGAGATGATTTTTTAGCCAAAACCTTGGATTCCGTATATTGTTCACCACGTTGCAGTAAGATGGCGTGGAACGAACGACGGAAAGAAAAACTATAGACAGCCGAAGTATAGTTTAATGCGGTGTTGTTTGAGGAAGAATGATGAAAGTGAAGAATATAATGATGGCAGTGGCATTGTGTATATAAAGTTATGTCGCATTTTTGTTACTAATTAGCGTGTAATCATAGACATAGCTATACAAAATCAATGAAAACATAAAAGTTTTATAATGTGAATGATAATAAATGCAAGAAAAAGCGTAACTTTGCACCCGATATCTTATCTCTCATTATGAGATATGGATATGAAGATGCAGACATAATATTGATAGAGACACAAAGCCATATAGTAGTAAGAAAGTAAGATGGCCAAGACTACTTGACGAATTTTGTTTTCATCTACTGGACTGGACAATATGTACTTCTAAGGTATGATTTTATGAGCAATGTTATTGTAATAATAGCATCGTCATCATACGTGATGGCAGCTAACAGTGACATAAAGTAGATAAAGAAAATGACGCAGGTTTGCTCGCTTCCTTCTTCTACAGCCGACGTAAACAACGATATGTATAACAACAAGTGTTTACCAAAGGGCATCCACGTTGTTGGGGCTGATGAAAAATCGGCTTCAAAAGTAGGAGGAATGTCCATTAACGAAGAACCGGAGGCTCCATGGGGATATTTGTTTATCCAGCATTTTGCAGCTGAAAAGTTCGACAAGATACTTGAAGAAGGCAATTGGGAAGGCGATTTCATTCCAAAGTGTTTCATTCACCGCACCATTGGTTATAAGCGCAAAGCAAATGGCAAAGGTGTAGTCAAAGAAGAGAAACCTTCAGTAAGCGGCCTCGTATTCTTGCAGGGCGAAACTGAAGACCTAAAGAATTTCCTCCAGAAGAATTTTCCACGATACCATCTTGTAAACAATTGCATGACAGGAGAACCGGCATCCATCAAGAACAGCGTCATGAAGCCGTTCATGAAAGTCATGGAGTCGGAACCGGAACGTGTGACTTTCCTTCGTGATCCTTTTGTGAAATTTGCAAGGGAACACGTGAAGCTCCGTGTTCTGACAGGAATCATGGCAGGACAAGAAGGATATGTCGTATGAATATTGCGCGACCGCCAGCTTGTGATGGACCTTGGAGGTTATGCCGTTGCCATCAGCAATGTACATAACGAAGATTTCGAAATAGCGGAATAAGAAACTAAATCAAATATAAATATGCGTGATTTCAAAGACATCAGAGTCGCAGTGGCCGGCACAGGCTATGTGGGACTGAGTATAGCTACATTGCTATCACAACATCATCATGTAACAGCAGTAGATGTAATACCAGAAAAGGTAGAAAAGCTGAATAACAGGATTTCACCTATTCAGGATGACTATATCGAAAAGTATTTGGCAGAAAAGCCATTGAACCTTGTTGCCACACTTGACGGCAAGTCGGCTTATGCTGATGCCGATTTTGTGGTTATCGCAGCACCAACCAACTATGACCCGGTAAAGAATTATTTCGATACTACCCATGTAGAAGAAGTAATCGACTTGGTATTGGAAGTGAATCCTGATGCCGTTATGGTTATCAAGAGCACTATCCCTGTAGGCTATACTCGTAATCTTTACTTGAAATACGCTCAGAAAGGAGTAAAGAAATTCAACCTCCTCTTCTCCCCAGAGTTCCTGCGTGAAAGCAAGGCTCTGTACGACAACCTATACCCAAGCCGTATCATCGTAGGCTATCCTAAGATTATCGACAAACCGGAGTTCGAAGCCGAGAACAAGGCAATTGAATCAGTAACCGACGTAGAGATGCTGAAAGAATCTGCCAAGACATTCGCTGCCCTCTTGCAGGAAGGAGCCATCAAGGAAAACATCGACACTCTCTTCATGGGTATGAAAGAAGCAGAAGCCGTAAAGCTTTTCGCTAACACTTACCTCGCCCTCCGTGTAAGCTACTTCAACGAGCTCGACACTTACGCAGAAGTAAAGGGCTTGGACAGCAAGGCTATCATCGAAGGTGTAGGACTCGACCCACGTATCGGTACACATTATAACAATCCTTCATTCGGCTATGGTGGTTACTGTCTGCCGAAAGATACCAAGCAGCTCCTCGCCAACTATCAGGATGTTCCTCAGAACATGATGTCTGCTATTGTAGAATCAAACCGCACACGCAAAGATTACATCGCCGATGCCGTATTGCGCAAAGCCGGTTGGTACGACTATACCAACAACAACCAGTACGGCCATCCTTTCCCTTCAGGGGAGGGTCAGGGAGAGGCTCCCGTTGTCGGCGTTTATCGTCTGACTATGAAGTCAAACAGTGACAACTTCCGTCAGTCAGCTATCCAGGGCATCATGAAGCGTATCAAGGCTAAAGGCGCAGAAGTCATCATCTACGAGCCAACCCTTGAAGACGGCACTACATTCTTCGGCAGCAAGGTAGTCAACAATCTTGATGAATTCAAGTCTCAAAGCAAAGCCATCATCGCCAACCGCTTTGACGATTGCTTGACAGACGTAGAAGAGAAAGTATATACTAGAGATATCTTCCGTAGAGACTAAAGACCCTCCAAACCTCCCTGTTTAGGGAGGCTTACAAGACAAACGGAAAAAAACTTTCTCCACCCCTCCCCCTAAACAGGGGGACTGAGGGGGTCTTCTTCCTCCCCCTAAACAGGGGGACTGAGGGGTCTCAAACTATGGATAGGAAATGGATGACAGCAGATCCTTTGGAGTATGAACTTCTTAAGGAGAATGCGAAGAAGAACCGCCAAAATGCTACTGAGGCAGAATCTGTCTTATGGTCAATGGTTAAAGCATCAGCACTTGGGCAGAGATGCATCAGACAGCATATTATTGGTGATTATATAGTAGATTTCCTATTCCGCCGAAGCAGACTGATAGTCGAAATTGATGGCGGTTACCATTTCACTGACGAACAGCAACTCTACGATACTATCAGACAAGAATGGTTAGAAAACCAAGGTTTCAAGGTCATACGTTTCACAAACCAAGAAGTATTATTTAATCCCGAAAATGTCATCACCAAAGTAAAACAAAACTTATAACCCTCCCCCAGACAGTTATTCCAAGATCCTCTCCATCCTCCCCCTAAACAGGGGGACTGAGGGGGTCTCCCTCCCCCAGACAGTTATACCAAGATCCTCTCCATCCTCCCCCTAAACAGGGGGACCGAGGTGGGCTTCCTCCCCCAGACAGTTAGCCCAATGTCCTCTTCCTCCCCCTAAACAGGGGGACTGAGGGGGTCTTCACATACAATTAACTTATAAGCTCCGCTCCCCTCCGGACCATCCCCTTAAACAGGGGTAATGAGGGGGTCTTTATGGTAGAATACAACATAAATCTTGAAGGCAAGACAATTCTTGTAACAGGTGCTGCAGGTTTTATTGGCAGCAACCTCGTAAAACGTCTTTTCCACGACGTACAGAACATCAAAGTGATTGGTATTGATTCAATCACAGACTATTATGATGTCAACATCAAACACGAACGACTCAAGGAAATAGAAGAAATAGCATCCTCCCTAAACAGGGAGGACCGAGGAGGGTCCTGGACTTTCGTACATGCATCAATCGCTGATAAGGAAGCCGTAGAAAAGATTTTCACCGATAACAAAATCGCTGTTGTGGTAAACCTCGCAGCCCAAGCAGGTGTACGTTACAGTATTACTAATCCAGACGCTTACATTCAGAGCAACCTCATTGGTTTCTATAATATCCTTGAAGCTTGCCGCCATCACGAAGTTGAACATCTTGTATATGCTTCTTCTTCTTCAGTTTATGGTAGCAACAAAAAAGTTCCATATTCAACAGATGATAAGGTTGACAATCCCGTTTCTCTTTATGCAGCAACCAAAAAGAGCAACGAGTTGATGGCACATGCCTATAGTAAACTCTACAACATCCCTTCTACAGGCTTACGTTTCTTCACAGTCTATGGTCCTGCCGGTCGTCCCGATATGGCATACTTCGGCTTCACCAACAAACTGGTGAAAGGCGAAACTATCAAGATTTTCAACTATGGCAATTGTAAACGAGACTTCACATTTGTTGACGACATCGTAGAAGGTGTAGTCCGTATTATGCAACACGCTCCCGAGAAGCAGAATGGTGAGGATGGTCTGCCAATTCCTCCTTATAAAGTATACAATATCGGCAATAACTCTCCCGAAAACCTCCTTGATTTCGTTACTATCCTTCAAGAAGAATTGGTTCGTGCAGGAGTATTGCCAAAGGATTATGACTTTGAATCTCACAAGGAACTTGTACCTATGTAGCCAGGCGATGTGCCAGTAACTTATGCAGATACTACTCCACTGGAACAAGACTTTGGTTTTAAGCCAAATACAAGTCTGAGAGAGGGATTGAGACATTTTGCGGAGTGGTATAAGCATTATCAATAAAAAAAGTAGTAGATTAGTTCTCTTGTTATTAGATGTCGTAACATTTATAACATAGCTACTAGTAAAATTCTTATTGAGAACATTGATGCAAAGTAGCCTATAATTATATTCATTAATTCTTTAATAAAAAAAGCAAAATGATTAGGAAAACTAATTGCATCTATAACAATCAGCTATAAATACTAAAAGTCAAGTAATATAACAACTGTATCAAATATTTTTAATATTAGTTTCGTTCATAAGAATAGTTTTTTATGGTTGAAAACTTGGGTTATGATTACTTATGGCTATTCTAAGAACATTAGAATTAAATTATTATGTTATACGGAGAAATAACAGTATCGCAAGGAACATCCGACTTCTTTCAGGGAAGTGAAGATTTTGAAAAGAATTTAGCTTTGCTAAAAGACAAGATAAGAGAATTCTTCAATCTTAAGAATGTGAACTTTCTTTTGGGTTCAGGCACCAGTAGTGGTGCAATTCCAACTATGTCTAAATTGTATAAAGATTTACATTTTGACGAGGACGAGAAAGAAATGGAATGTGAATTTGATTGTATTGTTAAGAAAGAAGGAGATGACCTTGAAAAATGCTTGAACGTAATGTACTCTGCAAGGAGTTATTACTCAGGATTGGAAGATTCTGACAAGGAAGAACAAAAGAAAATAGAGTCGCAAAAGAGTTTATATGATTCACTTATTAAAAAGATAGAGAACCATATATTCAATTCAATCAATATTTCGTTTGAAGGTGAAGATAAACAGAAAGTATTGGCATATTACAAGACCTTTTATCAAAAATTAGCTTTAAGAAATAAAGACAATTCAAGAATAAGAGTTTTCACTACAAATAACGATTTGTTCAATGAAACAGCGTTAGATGCATTAAACATACATTATATTAATGGTTTTAGTGGAGGTCTGCACAAATACTTTAACCCAGCTATTTTCAATTATACTTGGTCAAAAAGAATGGATACAAGCATTGACAAGTATGAGCCTGTAGAGAATATGGTATATCTGTATAAAATACATGGTTCGGTCAATTGGAGAGAAACTAAGGATGCAAGTAATAATTATTTTGAGATAGAAGAAGTAGTACCATCTGAAACTAGGGCAGATGGCTCTGTGCTGATATACCCAACTCCAACGAAGCAAGACAAAAGTTTAGGTTCTCCGTATGTGGACCTGTTCCGTGAATTTCAGAATAAGCTACTAGAACCCCATTCTGTATTATTTGTAATTGGATATAGTTTTAGTGATCGCCATGTCAATGACATAATATATCGTGCCTTAGCTACAAACTCAACTATTAATGTTGTGATATTCGGAACCAAACCAAATGAAACAGAGCGAAAGAATAAGCCCATTTTCTTTATTGATGACAACAGAATATTCACCATTAGCGGTACGGAATATAATGATGGAGAAAAAAAGGATAAGATTGGGACTATCAATCATTTTGACTATATCGTCAATAACCTTATTCCTAATCTTGATGCATTCCGTAAGGATGACGATTTGCTGAATAAATTTGTACAGAGCTTGAAAGAGGAAACCAAGAAAGATGAAGATAGGTAAGATTATATCTGTAGAATATGATAAATTTCGGGTTAGGTTGTTTCATACAACAAGAAACTCTACAGTTAATATAGAAGGCAAGGTCTATTATTTCGGCAATATAGGCAGTTATCTGAAGACAGTAAACTCCTCAGGTGAATATATTATGTGTGAGGTGATTTCTATTGTAGATTGGGTAGGTAAAGAAAATCAAGTCTATAGCACATACAACCTTGATAGTTCGCGCGAAATCATCATCAAGCCTATAGGAACACTCAATCATGATACATTCAACATGGGTATAGGCATATTCCCTTCATTATACAGCGATGTTGAAATTGTGACCTACTCGGATTTGGATGCAATATTGTCTTGCACTAATGAAAAAGCAGAGGAAGGAATACACTCTGTTATAGACATAGGTAAAAGCAAAAGCCTTATAAATTATTCCATTTCGCTTGACATTAACCGATTATTTAATATTCATACAGCGGTTTTAGGCAATAGCGGAAGTGGAAAGTCGAATACGATTGCTCATATTCTACATGAAGTATACAGGAAAAAGGAAAATATAGCCCAAGGTGCTAAGACTATAATATTTGATGCCAATGGCGAGTATCCAAAAGCTTTCGGAAAAGATGCACTTTTAAATGTACAGCCAATATTCTACAAGCCAAATATAAAAGAGGGAAAAGATGGATATGAACCTTTTAAACTGCCATATTACTTGATGAATTTGGATGAATGGCTCTCGTTCTTAATGGCATCGGAAAGAACGCAAAAGCCTTTTTGGGATAGGGTGCTTCAAGAAAGTTACAAATTCTATCGAATTTTCAATAACAATAGTCCTGAAGATTCTGCAAAGTTTGCCAACTATATAAAGTGGAAATTACGGCAGATGCTTTTTAATATTGTCACAAGGATAGATAGCGACACTTCCAAAATGACAGCAGCCAAAGGAGCGATTGCTATGTTGCGAAATACTTGTAAGAGTAATCTTGGTGCGAATGTTGGCGAAGATGTGTTAAAAGATTTGGTTGACTTTCTTGATATTTGCGATAAACTATGTTTTGTGAACTATGGAAATAATAACGATGCGCTTTCAAACGCCTTGAATTTATTTGTAGCCAATGAGGGAGAAAGACAGCAATATGTTCATCTGAGTGTAGCAGCTGGTATAAGTACGGCAAAATTATCTACGACGAAGGAAGGCCAATGTTTTATCCAAATTAATGAAGAAAATGCGATAGAGGTTAATCAGAACAAGTTGAAGCCTGGAGAATTCTTTGACTATCACTATTTGCAAACCGCAGTTGAAATTGTACTAACAGAAGAAGAATCAAGAGGAAATTTGAGAATAAGAGATTTCGTGTCGACCTTGATGAGCAGACTTGACTTTTTCCTCTATAACAATGAGTGCGATTTTATGCGTATAGAAAAAGCTGAATATAGAAATGCAGCTGATTATTTGGAAAAAGTACTTGGAATAACTGATGGTGGGGAAAGACAAAAGCAACTTATAACTATAGATTCGAGCGAAGTAGGTACAGATGTTTTGGAACTTATGACAAGTGTTATCAGTAGGATGATGTTCGACTATAGAAAAACAAAGATCAGCGAAAAACGCCAAGAACGTCCTATTCATCTTATTCTTGATGAAGCTCACAGATATATACGTAAGGATGCCGACTACATTATGCGAGAAAATATCTTTGAGAAAATTGCAAGGGAGGGGAGAGTGTAAAATAAACTGTGTCAGGCTATAATA
>UMDN01053357.1_pt1 | contig 9011 bp, 7 predicted proteins | sample 1964491 | NCBI WGS metagenome assembly UMDN01 (sample SAMEA4835994, study PRJEB28245) | human gut metagenome | biome: gut microbiome; material: fecal sample | place: Denmark | collected 2008 | reverse complement strand
ATTTAATCCTTACAAATTGTACATAGTTATTACTTAAAAAGGTCATATAATAAATACGCCAAAAAACGAATAATATTATATCGTTTGTCAATAATGTCTCAACTCATTCCTTCCAAAATGGAATATTGAAACAAATAGCATACTCTCATCGCCGTCAAAAAAGAACCAAGGATTAGATATAGGGTTAGGATTTCTCACGATATGCAATTCGCGTGCAGGTGTATTGCCTTCAGCACACATAATGGCTACTTTTTTGCCGTTGCGAGCCACATCAATCACTATCAGAGCATGTCCCATTCCTTCCAACTTGCGAGCTGGATAGACGAGCACATCGCCGGGTTGCACATCACTTATCTTTCTTGGTTCCGTCTCACGGCTCACAGAAAAAGTGCTGCACACTCCGTAGGCTTTCTTCAAGAATTTCTCCAGCGCTTTGCGCGAAGCCCCACCTTGATATTGAAGCGTATTGCCATTTACGTCCTGGAAACGTATCTCCGAGTAGCGTCCCTGGCTGAACAGGTACTCTGCCCTCACTCTCATGGTCATATCAGCACACTGCTCCGAGTTGCTGAGCATCGGCATGTCGATTACGCCGGTTGAGAGAAACTGAAACCGCGCCTCACCACCCGTATAGAGCTGCACCTTGCTTCCACGTTTCTTCAGCGGCAAACTGCGCATAAACTCTGCATAACTGCCGTCTACACGGGCATATCCAACAGGAGCTGAAATGTCTCCAATCGTCGCAGCATTCCATGGGTTGCTTGTGCGAGAACACCACCATACGACACCAGCCAAAATCATACCAGCCAAAACTAACACTCCAATAACTACTAATACTTTCTTCATTGCTTTTTTATACAAAATTAGGTCATGTATATGCTATAAGCAAATCGTTGCAGATGGATTGTATGAAATGATATAGAAAATGTATAAAACTACACTATTGGTCGTAAATGTAATTTTTGAAGGGCACGCCAGGATTATAATAAAAAAAGTCCTGTAAATCTTGCGATTTGCAGGACTCTGTGCGGAGAGAGAGGGATTCGAACCCCCGGTACCTCTCAGTACGCCGGTTTTCAAGACCGGTGCATTCGACCACTCTGCCATCTCTCCTTACTTGAAGAACTTGCTTAGTGTCTTAAAGCGAGTGCAAAGGTATGGAATTATATTTATATCTGCAAATTTTATCGCAACTTTTTTCATAAAAAAGATGTTTTTGCTAATTTTGCACCATGATTTACCCCAAAACATTCGAAGACAAGATCGGATTCAACGAGATAAGGACTCTGCTGCGAGAACGCTGTCTGAGCTCTCTCGGCAAAGAAGAAGTGGACAAGATTACCTTCATGGACAACGTGAAGGCGATAAACACCCAGCTGTCGAGAGTCAGGGAGTTTCGCCGGCTACAGGAGGAAGAGGAGAATTTCCCTCTCAACTACTTCTTCGACGTGAGACAGTCGGTGGCACGCCTCCGACTGGAAGGCACTCACATGGAGGAGGACGAACTGTTCGACCTGCGCCGGTCGCTGGGAACGGTGAACGACATCGTGACGTATCTGAACCGCACGGACGAAGACGCTGCCGTTGCGGCAACGGATGACGGATGGCGCAAAGACCCCGTATACCCCTACCCTGCCCTTCACGAGCTTGCCGAAGGCGTGGTGACGTTTCCGCAGATTCTGCAGCGCATAGACCAGATATTGGATAAATTCGGAAAGATACGCGATACGGCATCGCCGGAACTGCTCAACATCCGCAGGGAACTGGCAAAGGTGGAGGGCAGCATCTCGCGTTCATTATATAGCATACTGAGATCGGCACAGAGCGAAGGTCTGATAGAGAAGGATGTCACGCCAGCGATGCGCGACGGCCGTCTGGTAATACCTGTAGTACCCACGATGAAGCGCAAGATAAAGGGTATCGTGCACGATGAGTCGGCCTCGGGAAAGACTCTCTTCATAGAGCCTACCGAAGTGGTGGAGGCAAACAACCGCGTCCGCGAACTCGAAGCCGAAGAGCGCCGCGAGGTGATACACATCCTGACGGAGATGGCAAAGGTGATACGTCCGCATGTGCCTCAGATTCTCGACTCCTACAAGCTGCTGGCTCAGGTCGACATGCTGCGGGCCAAGACGGAGCTCGCCAAACTGATTGGCGGCATAGAACCGGAGGTGGGCAAATATCCGCATATCGACTGGATAGAAGCCACACACCCTCTGCTTCGTCTCTCGCTGCAGAAGCAGGGCAAGAAGGTGGTGCCGCTGGAAATCACGCTGACACGCAACAAGAGAATGCTGATAATCTCCGGACCTAATGCCGGCGGTAAGTCAGTATGTCTGAAGACCGTAGGACTGGTGCAGTATATGCTACAATGCGGAATGTCGGTACCGATGAGCGAGCGTTCACAAACGGGAATATTCCAGAACATCCTCATAGACATCGGTGACGAACAGAGCATCGAGGACGACCTGAGTACGTATTCGAGCCATCTTACGAACATGAAGAACATGATGAAGAGTGCCAACGACCGCACCTTGATTCTCATCGACGAGTTCGGAACCGGTACGGAACCGCAGATCGGCGGTGCCATAGCCGAAGCGGTGCTCAAGCAGTTTTGCATAAAGAGAGCCTATGGCGTCATCACCACCCACTATCAGAACCTGAAGCATTTCGCCGACAGCCACGAGGGTGTGGTCAATGGCGCGATGCTGTACGACCGCCATCAGATGCAGGCTCTGTTCCAACTGCAGATAGGTCAGCCGGGAAGTTCGTTCGCCATCGAGATAGCCCGCAAGATAGGACTGCCCGAACAGGTGATCCACGACGCCAGCGAGATAGTAGGCTCCGACTACATACAGAGCGACAAATATCTGCAAGACATCGTGCGCGACAAGCGCTACTGGGAGAGCAAACGCCAGACCATCCATCAGCGCGAGAAGCAGATGGAGCAGACGATAGCCAAATACGAGTCTGAAATCAGCGATCTGGCAAAGAGCCGCAAGGAGGTGCTCGCCAAAGCCAAGGAAAGGGCCGAGGAACTGTTCAAGGAGAGCAACAAGAAAATCGAGAACGTCATCCGCGAAATCCGTGAGAAGCAGGCTGAGAAGGAAGAGACAAAGAAGCTTCGCGACAGTCTGAAAGACTTCAAGGAGGGCATCTCCGATATGGACAAGCAGGCAGAAGACGACAAGATAGCACGCAAGATGGCGCAGATTCTCAGAAGGAAGGAAAACAAGAAGAACCGCAAGAAGGACGACCCGTCATCTTCAGGACAGGACAAAGACAACACGTCTGCCGCCACCACCCTGTCCACCGTCAGCGCTCCGCTGAAGGAAGGCGACACTGTGAGGATAAAGGGCACCACATCCGTGGGCAAGATAGAGAGCATACAGGGCAAGAACGCCACCGTGATATTCGGCGACCTGCGTTCCACCACCTCTCTGAAGAAGCTGGAACACGCCACAGCTCCCAAGCGCGAAGAACCTCGCCCGTTCATGACCGTAGGCAGACAGACCCGCGAGACTATCGACGAAAAGAAGCTCAACTTCAAGCAAGACCTCGACGTGCGCGGCATGCGAGGCGACGAAGCCCTCAATGCCGTGATGTATTTCATCGACGATGCCACCCTCGTCGGCATGTCGAGAGTACGCATCCTCCACGGCACCGGAACGGGAATCCTGCGCCAGCTTATCCGCCAGTATCTCGCCACCGTACCTGCCGTTACATCATACAAAGACGAGCATGTGCAGTTTGGAGGTGCCGGAATAACGGTAGTAGACCTCGGTTAAGCCGCAGACGCACTAATCTTTATATAGTACTTGAAAGGAGTTCGGCAATCTTTCAAATACCAATCAGCAACAAACCCATCCTGGTCTTTCAATAATGAAGTCCAGGATGGGTCTGTTTTATACCAAATCAGTCATTAGAGACTGTTTGGATTTTGTCCTTTCATAAGAGTATTATCCCCTTTCTACACCAGACACTTGTCCAATTCTCTCTCTATCTCCTCGCGGTCCATGTTCTGTCCGATGAACACGAGTTTCTGCATGCGGTCGCCATATTCTTCATCCCAGTCTTTCAACACACCGGGATTGTTCTTGCTGAACTCGGCGAACTCATCCTCCGGCATCGACGCATACCACTGTCCGGCATTGGTCAGTGACACCTGGCTGCCTGCCTGCTCAAAGAGATAACACTGGTCTTTCTCGCTCGCGAAATAGCATATTCCCTTGCAGCGAATCACGCTCTTCGGGAACTTGCGCGCAATGAACTGGTCGAACTCTGTCAAGGAGAACGGACGACGACGGCGATAAACAAAGGTGCCGATGCCGTATTCCAGTGCTTCGCCCTCCTCTTCGTTCTCCAGATCATCCTCGTCAGCCTCCACAGCCTCTATCCAGCGTGCCGACGTAGCCACCTTTTCGAAGTCGAACAGTCCGGTGTTTATAATCTTCTTCAGGTCCACATCGCCGTAGTCGCATGGTATGATCTCCGCCTTCGGCTGTATCTGGCGCAGTATCGCCTTCACATGTTCCAGTTCTTCGGCAGTCACCTCCGATGCCTTGTTGAGCAGTATGATATTACAGAACTCCACCTGCTGGATCACCAGACTCTCCAGGTCATCATCGTCGATGTTCATCCTCGTCAGGTCGGTGCCCTCATTGAATTCATCGCGCAGTCGCAGAGCATCACACACCGTCACGATGGCGTCGAGCTTCGCCATGCCCTCCTTCGCCATCTCCGGATACATCCTCGGATATACGCTGATGGTCTGGGCTATCGGTGCCGGTTCGCAGATGCCGCTCGCCTCGATTACTATATAGTCGAAGCGGTGCTGCGCCACGATGTCGCTGATCTGCTGCACGAGGTCCATCTTCAGCGTGCAGCATATGCAGCCGTTCTGCAGAGCCACCAAGCTGTCGTCTCCCTCGCCCACGATGCCTCCCTGCTGTATGAGGTCGGCGTCGATGTTCACCTCACCGATATCGTTCACTATCACTGCAAATTTCAAACCCTCCTCATTGGCGAGTATTCTGTTGAGCAATGTAGTCTTTCCGCTTCCCAGATATCCGGTAAGCAGAAGCACAGGTGTTTCTTTCATATTCATAATCAATATATCATTAAATAATTAGAACAATCATATACAATAACAAAAAAGACATCCCCTTGGTGAGGATGTCTCTCTGTTGTTGGGATACTCGGACTCGAACCAAGAATGACAGGACCAGAATCTGTAGTGTTACCATTACACCATATCCCAATGTTTTTGTTTTATCAATCGTTTGTTATTAACTTCCCGATTGCGAGTGCAAAGGTACTACTTTTTTTTGAACTACAAACAATTTCGGCAACTTTTTTATAAAAAAATCCAAAATAACACCATATTCTTGCTTAATTCGGATAAATCGGCTTACCTTTGTATGCTGTTGGCACATTATATATATAAGACGAGCGGTATTTCGCATCAGAAAGCGATGTCGCCGCATGGTGTCGACAAAAAATGAATTAGAGAACAAAAATAATCCTATTAAAATTTGATGGAAAAGAAGAACAAGCTTGTAGAGACAATCGTAAAAGGTATTCAAGAGAAGAAGGGTTCAAATATCGTAGTTGCCGACCTCAGAGGTATAGCTGGAACGATATGCGACTATTTCGTAATCTGCCAGGGCAACTCACCGACACAGATCGACGCTATCACCGACTCAGTGGAGGAGACGGCACGCATAGAGGCTGGAGAGAAGCCGGTAAAGATTGCCGGACTGACAAACGCGCAGTGGGTGGCAATGGACTATTCTGACGTGATGGTGCATATCTTCCTGCCTGAAGTGCGCGAATACTACAATCTGGAAGACCTCTGGGAGGATGCCAAGATAACGGTAGTTCCCGACATCGACGCAGACTGACAACAAGCAGGACTGAAGAGTGACGACGGGTGTCCGCATCAGGAAATGCCTCGCTGCTCTATATATTATATAAGGTGGAAATTCAATACTACTGACATGAATCCGAACAATAATTTCAGCAACAACAATAAGAACAACAACAAGATGCCCAAGTTCAACATGGGTTGGATTTACGGTCTCTGCATCATCGGACTGATAATTGCCTTCATCATGGGAGGCAACTCCACCGGTGGCAGCGCCGGCAAACAGCTGGCCTACTCCGACTTCCAGACTTATGTGGCTAAGGGCTATGCCGAGAGCATTGTCGTGAACAAAGACAACGGCAAGCTCAAGATGTTCGTAAAGCCGAACTACATCCGCACGGTATTCAATGCCGGCACCAAACAGATGGGCCCCAACCCGTTCGTGGAGGTGCAGTATGGCAGTGTGGACAAACTGGAAGGCTTTATCGACGCAGCCCGTGCGCAGGGCGTATTCAAGGGCGGACTGAGCTATGAGAGCGACCAGGGCAGCATACTGATGTATATCCTGCAGGCCGTAGGACCTATCATCCTCTTCTTTGCCATCTGGATATTCCTGATGCGCAGGATGGGTGGCGGCGGAGGCCCCGGCATCCTCGGCGTCGGCAAGAGCAAGGCGAAAGTATACGACAAGGAGAAAAACGAGAACCCTATAACCTTCAAGGACGTAGCCGGACAGGAAGGCGCCAAGCAGGAGGTGCAGGAAATCGTAGACTTCCTGAAGAATCCGAAGAAATACACCGAACTGGGCGGCAAGATACCCACTGGTGCCCTACTCATCGGTCCTCCGGGAACCGGTAAGACGCTGCTTGCCAAGGCAGTGGCCGGCGAGGCCGGCGTACCATTCTTCTCCATGAGCGGTTCCGACTTCGTGGAGATGTTCGTAGGTGTGGGCGCAAGCCGCGTTCGCGACCTCTTCCGCCAGGCCAAGGAGAAGGCCCCCTGCATCATATTCATCGACGAGATCGACGCCGTGGGACGTGCGCGCAGCCAGAACCCGTCGATGGGCAGCAACGACGAGCGGGAGAGCACCCTCAACGCATTGCTCACCGAGATGGACGGTTTCGGCACCAACAGCGGAATCATAGTGCTGGCTGCAACAAACCGTGCCGACATGCTCGACAAAGCATTGCTCAGAGCCGGTCGTTTCGACAGGCAGATCAGCGTTGACCTGCCTGACCTCAACGAGCGCAAGGCGATATTCGAGGTGCATCTCCGTCCTATCAAGAGGGATGCCAGCGTGGATGTGGAGATGCTGGCACGCCAGACTCCGGGATTCTCGGGTGCCGACATTGCCAATGTCTGCAACGAGGCGGCTCTCATAGCAGCGCGCCACGGCAAGAAGAGCGTGGAGAAGCAGGACTTCCTCGACGCCGTAGACCGCATCATCGGCGGACTGGAGAAGAAGACCAAGGTGATGACCGCCTCTGAGAAACGCTCGATAGCCATCCACGAGGCAGGCCACGCCACGATATCATGGTTCACCGAACATGCCAACCCGCTGGTCAAGGTATCCATCGTGCCACGAGGCAGAGCTCTTGGCGCTGCATGGTATATGCCGGAGGAACGACAGATCACCACCAAGGAGGCAATGCTCGACGAAATCTGTTCGCTGCTCGGCGGACGTGCGGCAGAGGAGCTCTTCACCGGACACATCTCCACCGGTGCCATCAACGACCTGGAGCGTGTCACCAAGAGCATCTACGGTATGATTGCCTATGCCGGAATGGGCACCAACCTGCCTAACATCAGCTATTACAACAACAACGAATATAACTTCCAGAAGCCATACTCCGAGACCACGGCTAAGGCTATCGACGACGAGGCTATAAGAATGATCGCCGAACAGTATGACAGGGCCAAGGCTATCCTCACGGAACACAAGGAGGGCCACAACCAGCTCGCCCAGCTTCTCATAGAGCGCGAGGTGATCTTCGCCGAGGATGTGGAGAAGATATTCGGCAAACGTCAATGGGTGAGCCGCTCACAGGAGATTCTCGAAGAGACCAACAGCAAGGCGGAAAGCTCTCCTGCCATAGAGAACACCAAGAGTTCTGAAGAAACCAAAAACACGGAGGACACCGGGAACTCAATCACCCCATCATCCACCGATGACCAAAACCAATAAGCATCATGACAGAAGAAAAGAAGAACAGCAAATTGAGCAATCTGATAGTACGCAGCATCACGGGTGTGTTTTTCGTCACTGCAGTAGTGGTGTGTTTCCTTGATGCGTTTGCAATGGAATTCCTGTTTGCACTCGTCACCGGACTGTCGCTATGGGAATACACAGGACTGGTGAACGAAAAGGAGAACGTGCAGGTAAACCGTTTCATAAGCACCGTGGCGGGAGTGTATTTCTTCTTCGCCGTAGGAGGTTTCTGCAGTGGAATCGTCGACACGGGGGCCGTGTTCATCCCCTATCTCCTCACCATCGTGTATCTCTTCATCAGCGAACTATACACCGGCAACGACAACGCCATAGAGGACTGGGCCCACACCATGCTCGGACAGATGTATATCGCACTGCCTTTCTCCACCATCAACGTGCTGGCATTCAATGGAGCGGCAAACGGACAGACGGTATACAACTACATCGTGCCGCTCTGCGTATTCATCTTCCTCTGGACCAACGACACGGGGGCATACTGCAGCGGTTCGCTGTTCGGCAAACACAAGCTCTTCCCGCGCATCTCTCCCGGAAAGACATGGGAGGGTTCCATCGGCGGAGCACTGCTCGTATTGGTGGCAGCTGCCGTGGTATACCATTTCTTCCCGCATATAGAGAGCGAACTGGGACTGTCGCTCATCCAGTGGATGGGTCTGGGGCTCGTCATCGTGGTGTTCGGCACATGGGGCGACCTCGTGGAGTCGCTTTTCAAGCGCACCCTCGGCATCAAAGACAGCGGCAACATACTGCCTGGCCATGGTGGAATGCTCGACCGCTTCGACTCTTCGCTCATGGCGATGCCTGCCGCAGTGGTATATCTTTACACGCTGACACTGATAAGCGCATGACAATTCAACAAAATATTCAGAGAAGGTATGCCGAATCGGCATACCTTTTTTTTTGAGAAAGCCTTCGCTT
>UMDN01008148.1_pt1 | contig 9201 bp, 9 predicted proteins | sample 1964491 | NCBI WGS metagenome assembly UMDN01 (sample SAMEA4835994, study PRJEB28245) | human gut metagenome | biome: gut microbiome; material: fecal sample | place: Denmark | collected 2008 | reverse complement strand
GAACTCATGGATGCCATGATACTGCAACGTCAATTTGGAGTAGGGATTCAGCTTTAGAAAGGAGTTGAGTCCTAATGTCTGGTTGTGCAAGACGGGCAACTCGCTATATCCGTCGCCGTCATAATCAAACGGTTGACGGTAACGGTTCTGTCCATATATGTAGAATCCGGCTCTGTTGTTGTCTGTGACCAATGACAGATTGGCTGATGTGGTGTTGTCAAACGAGTTTTTTCCGCCGATGCTCATAAACGAGTGCCCCACTTCTGCAGAGTTCCGGGATGGCTCTTTGGTGATAATGTTGATGGTGCCTCCTATGGCTGATGCTCCGAATAAAGCAGAACCGCCGCCGCGCACCACCTCTACGCGCTCAATCATATTCGTCGGGATTTGTTCCAGACCATAAATGCCGTTCAAGGCGGAGAATACAGGGCGGGAGTCAATCAATATCTGAGAGTAGTGACCGTCAAGTCCGTTGATGCGTACTTGTGTGAAGCCGCAATTCTGACAGTCGTCCTCTGTCCTGACTCCTGGTTGGAAATTCAAACCTTGCGCAAGACATACTGACTGTGTCGCATCAAACAATTTGGGGCTTAATACGTTGACTAAATTCGGCGCAAGTTTGCGCTTGGTTTCGTTTCTGTTGGCTGATACTACAACATCGTCCAGTGCGATGTCATCTTGTTCGATGGCAAAATTCAGCTCTTTGGTGGAGTTGGCATCGATAGTTATGCTTTTTTGTGTGGTGCGGAAGCCTAGGGATTTGACTTCTAAAGAAATAGTGCCTGTGGGAAGGTTCTTTAGAAAATAGTGCCCGGAGGTGTCGGTTGTAGTGCCTATGTTGGTCCCTTTCACGAATATTGTTATGTAAGGCAGGTGCTTCCCGCTTTGCTTGTCGATGACATGCCCATAGATATTGGCGTCAGAGCCATCTTGCTGCGGACTGCTGGCATCTGCCAGAAAGGGAATTAGCATAGCCAACAATGTGGCGACTGTGATTTTGATTTTAGTAGTCATAGTGTTTATGTTAATTGATAATTAATGATTCAGACTTGCAAGTATGAATAGTTGATGGTTATACGTGTATTATATCTCCCACGTTGCCATAAAGGAGAAGTTGCGGCCTGGCTCCGGCACATCGATAAGACGATAGTGACTCGTGTGGTCGTAATATCTATTGTTTAGCAGGTTGTCGCATCTGAGCGACAGCCGTAGTCGTGCACCGCCTATTTTCAGTGATTTCCCGACGGAAATGTTTATGAGTTGATGTCCTGGTGTCGGTTCCTCAGGAGGAACGATTTCGTTCTGTCGTCCGACAGCTACATATTCCACAGCTGCAAATCCGCCCTTGGCATCGTCTGCAGCAGGCAGGTCGTAGCGGAGTTGGACACGGACCGACCATGGAGTGGAGAATGGCAGGGAATAGCCCTTCTTATCGCCTGACAGCTGACGGGCATAGAGATATTCGCCGCCAGCGCTGATTTTGAAATGCTGGAGGATGAGGAATGAAAGTTCGGCCTCAAACCCACAGCGCGCCACGCGGCTTTGCTCATAGTTGTAGAGCTGCAGCCCTTCTTTATATTCGGATGTGGGACACAGGTAGATGTAGTTTGGAAAATAGTTGAAGAATGGTGTTACGGAAGCCTTGATGCCGTCATGGCTGTAGACGGCAGCTGCGTCGAGTTGGTATGACTCTTCCGGATTCAGATTGGCATTGCCTTTCTCATAGCGGAAAATGCTGTAGTTTACACCGTCTATGCCAAGCTCTTTAGCTATAGGCATTCTGAAGCTTTTCCCGATGTTGACTTTCAGAACAAGATTGCCTATATGGTTGTCGATGCCTGCTGACCATGTCACGCTGTTGAATGCTCTGTGCAGGTTGGCGGAACGTTCGGCATATATTGAGTCGCCGCTGGCTGTCGGTGTCTTGAACCAGTCGTGGTAGCTGTGAGTGTTTATGCTTCCGTAATCGAAGCGTATGCCGGTGCTGAGGATGATGTTGTCGTTGACGGCAAAATGGTCAGACAGAAATATGCCGAATTGCAACAGCTCAAAATCTGGCAGTACAAAGCTCCAGCCTCCACTGCGGTTGTGCTGATATTCTGCGTTGACTCCTCCTTTGAGAGAGTTTGTGCCGATTGTCTGCTTGACGTTGACCGCGGCTGAGACTGTGTTCTTGTCGAAACTGTGTTCAAGTGTGCCGTCGGGCTTGGGCATGTATCCGTGTGACACTGGCTCGGAGAGCTCGCGCTGGTGGTTGTTTTGCCAGCTGATGTTGCTTTCCGCCAAGCCTCCTTTCCAATGCCATTCGGTGTGGTTCGAGACAAACAGATGATTGACACTGTGCTGCGGCAGGTCGACGTCGCGGGCCGACCGGTCGTAGTCAATCTCAGACAAGCGTACCTCGAGGCCATGCGCGTTGGCGAAAAAACCACTTTTGGTGTTGACGTCGGAGATTCGAAGCCAGCTGCTCCATTTGTTTCCCGTGTGCCCAATTGTAAGACTGCCGTCGGTCTCGCGTCCTGACGTATTGCGCAGACGGCGATTGTGCAGTTTTATGTAGTATGAATAATACTGAATGCTGTCTACAGGAACACGCTGGTCGGCATAGTCGATGAAGGTGGCGTTGGCTTTATACCAGAAATTGTTCTTGCGTCCTGTCAATCTTACAGAGGTGCCGATGGCGTCATTGACGCTGCGGGCAAACAGGTTCGCGCTCCACTTGAATATGTCTTGCGGCACGGCGGTGCTTGTCAGATTGATGACTCCTCCTATGGCGTCGGAGCCGTAAGACAGCGAGGCAGGGCCTTTTATCACTTCCGCGTGGTCGATGTCATACTGGTCTATTTCCAGCCCATGGTCGTCGCCCCATTGCTGCCCCTCGTGTTTGATGCCGTTTTCTGCCACAACCACGCGGTTGAACCCGAGCCCGCGGATTGTTGGTTTGGACTCATTTGATCCTACTGACATGGCTTTGACGCCGGGTATCTTCTCGAGGCTTTGCATGAGCGAGCCGCTGAAATTAGTTTCTATAAATTGTTTGCCGACATATGTGGTGCTTAGTGCCGACCTCATTTGCATATCTTTACTATAGCCGTTTCCCTCCACGACGACATCCTTGAGCACAATTCCTGCTTTTGTCGGCTGCCGCAGACTGTCGGTGTCGGATTCCAATCCGTTTCCGAGACTATGGCCTGACGCGCTGCCGGCTGTTGAAGCAAGGATGCAGTAGGGTAGGATAAAAATGGGAAGCGACTCAGTTAAAAACTTCCTGTTCATCCTAAAAATTAACGTATTAGTGGATTGTGCGATTTTTCATGTCCGAAATTATTTATTCGGATATGAAATGAAGAAAAACTTGAAATTAAGCTTGATATGCAAAAGGAGGCGCACGGAGAAATGCGCGCTTAGTCGTTGCTTCCAGGATTCCTGCGCAAGGGAGCGCAAGAATGAACGACAAGAGGATGGTTGTGAAATCAATATGAGGCTCTGCCTCTTCGACAAAAGGCGATAGGATGAATTGGCAAATCGGACAGTCGTTGTCGGCTGTGCCATTGTGCGAGTGGCATGTGCCCGACGTTTCGACAGTGGAAATGGCATCGGAGTCGTGAACGTGTGTGGCTTTCACGATTCCCATAGGCAGGAGCGACAACAGAAGCACCAGCGCTATTATAATCCTATTTCGTCTTAATGTTTTCATTTATGCCGCAAAGATAATGATTGTTTCTAAAATATGCAACATTGTTGCATATTTTAATTGTGTTAAATTTTGCTATTTGTGAAATTGTTGGTATTTTTGCATTTAAATTCAATTAAAAGAGTGTTGGAATGAATGCGACAGACATATTGAAAAGAAAGGGATTGAAGAAAAGTGCACAGCGAATCCGTGTGATCAACATTCTGAAAGACAAAGGAATGCCTATGGCTGAAGATGAGATAAAAGTGGCGATGGGCGAGATTTATGACCGTGTGACGTTTTATCGCACGATGCAGGCTCTTGAGAAAGCGGGAGTTGTTCACCGCATTTTAATAGACAACAATAAGTCGGAGTATGCCTTCAACGTTGAAGACGGACATCATTCGCATGTGCATTTTTTATGCACAAAGTGCGGTGCGGTTTCGTGTCTTAGAGATGTCATGGTTGCCGACTATCGTTTGCCGGAAGGCTATGTGCCTGCCGAGAGCGAAGTGCTGATAAAGGGGGTGTGTCCATCGTGCAGCGCGGAGAAGAAGTAGTAAAGGTTGCTTTTTGTGCTTATTTTGAAATGAATCTAATAAAAATGCTTGTTTCGCAGATAAATCAAAGAAAAATTCCTAATTTTGAAACTCAAAATAAAACAAGGTGAAAATAGCGATTGTGAAATATAACGCCGGAAACGTGTTCTCTGTGGAGTGCGCGCTACGCCGTCTTGGCGTGGAGCCGGTGTTGACTGCCGATCCTGATGTGCTGCGCGCCGCCGACAAGGTGGTTTTCCCTGGTGTGGGAGAAGCGTCGTCGGCAATGACTTGTCTGCGTGGCGGCGGTCTTGACGGCGTGATACGCTCGTTGCGGCAGCCGGTGCTTGGTGTGTGTATCGGGCAGCAGCTGATGTGCCGCCATTCGGAGGAGGGCGACTGCGATTGCCTCGGCATCTTTGATGTCGACGTCAAGCGTTTTCAGCCCGCGCAGGGTTTCAAAATTCCGGAGATGGGTTGGAACACTGTCGCGGCTGTGCGCCAAAGCCGGTTGCTTGAAGGCATTGCCGACGGCAGCTATGTTTATTATGTGCATAGTTACTACGCTCCGGTTTGCACCGACACGATAGCCGTTACTGAGTTTGCTGTGCCGTTCAGCGCGGCGATGCAGCGCGACAACTTCTATGCCACACAGTTTCATCCTGAGAAGAGTGGTGATGTCGGGTCGCGCATATTGCAAAACTTTTTGGAATTATGATAGAGATTATACCGGCAATAGATATTATCGAGGGCAAGTGCGTAAGGCTTACGCGCGGCGACTACGACACGAAGCGCGTCTATAACGAAGACCCGCTTGAGGTGGCGCAGGCGATGGAGAGCGCTGGATGCCGACGGTTGCATCTGGTGGACCTTGACGGCGCGAAGGCAGCTCACATTGTGAACTATCGCACACTGGAGCGGTTGGCTTCGCGCACGTCGCTGACAATCGACTTCGGCGGCGGTCTGAAGTCTGACGACGACGCGCATGTGGCTTTCGAGTCGGGCGCGGCGATGATTACGGGCGGCAGTGTGGCGGTGAAAAGTCCGGAACTTTTCCGTGGCTGGATTGCCCGCTACGGTGCAGACCGCATTATTCTCGGTGCCGATGTGAAGAACAAGAAAATAGCCACCGTGGGATGGACGGAGGACAGCGGCATCGACTTGATGCCGTTTGTGCGTGGATATATGGAGCGCGACGGCGTGCGCAATGTCATCACGACCGACATTGCGTGCGACGGGATGCTTGAAGGCGCGGCTGTGGACCTGTATAAGGAGATGCTCGAAGAATTGCCGGGTATAGTGCTTACGGCAAGTGGAGGCATAGGCTCGCTTGCCGACGTCGATAGCCTTGACGCCGTCGGGGTGCCGTCGGTGATTGTGGGCAAGGCGATTTATGAAGGGCGTATATCGCTTAAGGATGTGGAACGGATTAACATGAACTGCAATGCTTGCTAAGAGAATCATACCCTGTCTTGATGTGAAAGACGGCAAAACGGTAAAAGGTGTCTGCTTCGGCAATCTGCGCGATGCCGGCGATCCGGTGGAGCTTGGTCGGAGATACAGCGAGGAGGGGGCCGACGAACTGGTGTTTCTCGACATCACGGCATCGAGCCAGCGACGCAAGACGCTGGTCGACATGGTGAGCCGTGTGGCGCGCGAGGTGAATATTCCTTTCACTGTGGGCGGTGGAATAGGCAGCGTGGCTGATGTTGAGGCGTTGCTCAATGCCGGTGCCGACAAGATTTCCATCAACTCATCGGCGTTGGCGCGTCCGGAGCTTATCGACGAGATTGCAGCCCGTTTCGGCAGCCAGGTGTGTGTCGTGGCCATCGACGCGCGCTGTGTCGACGGCGATTGGCAATGTTTCACTCACGGAGGCAGCCGTCCTGCCGGACGCGGACTGTTTGAATGGGCTGCGGAGGCTGAACGCCGTGGCGCAGGAGAACTGTTGTTTACGAGTATGGACCACGACGGTGTGAAACAGGGGTTTGCCTGCGATGCTTTGGCGCGGCTGAGCACTGGCGCGGGAATTCCCGTGATTGCGAGCGGAGGCGGCGGACGGATGAAGCATTTTGCCGAAGTGTTTGAGCTTGGCAATGCCGATGCGGCACTGGCGGCGAGCGTGTTCCACTATAATGAGATAGGAATCGGAGAATTGAAAAAATATTTACAAGAACAGCATATCACAGTGAGATTATGAATTTGAATTTTGAAAAAATGGGCGGACTTGTTCCCGCAATCATACAGGATGCACGCACAAAGAATGTGCTGATGCTCGGTTTTATGAACAAGGAGGCGTTTGAGAAAACTCAGGCTACGGGCTTGGTGACATTTTACAGCCGCACACGCAATTGCTTGTGGACAAAAGGTGAGGAGAGCGGAAACACGTTGACGGTGGTGTCGATTGCCGACGACTGCGACAACGACACGCTGCTCATTAAAGCAATCCCGGCTGGTCCGGTGTGCCACACCGGCGCGGCGACATGTTTCTGCGATTCAAACGACTATGGCGTTGAATTTTTCGACTATCTGCAGAAATTCATCCAGCGCCGTTATGCGGAGATGCCAGAGGGATCCTATACCACTTCGCTTTTCAAAAAGGGTGTGAACCGCATGGCTCAGAAAGTGGGCGAGGAGGCTGTGGAAACGGTAATCGAGGCTACAAACGGAACCGACGACCGTTTGGTCTATGAGGCTTCCGACTTGATGTATCACCTTATCGTGTTGCTCACGTCGAAGGGGTTGTCGCTCGACGACCTGTCGCGCGAGTTGCAGAAACGTCACAAAGAATAAGAAACAATCAATATAAATCATGTCAGCAATCATTGATTATAAAAATGTGGAAGTGCTCCGTAAGGAGTTGCTCGTGTTGAAAAACGTGAACTTCCAGCTCGAGGAAGGTCAGTTCGTGTATCTGATAGGCCGTGTCGGAAGCGGTAAGAGCAGCTTGATGAAGACGATGTATGCCGAAGTGCCTATTGAAATGGGCGAGGCGAGAATCTTCGACTACGACCTGTCTGCCATCCGCCGCAAGGACGTGCCTATGCTGCGACGGCAGATTGGTGTGGTGTTCCAGGATTTCCAGCTGTTGTCTGACCGCTCGGTCTACGACAACCTGTTGTTTGTGCTTAAGGCCACGGGTTGGAAGAACAAGACCGACATCGACGAGCGTATCAATGAGGTGCTGAGTGAGGTGGGGATGGAGCACAAATCCTATAAGATGCCGCACGAGCTGTCGGGTGGCGAGCAGCAGCGCATCGCCATTGCGCGCGCTCTACTCAACCGTCCGAAACTGATTCTTGCCGATGAGCCTACGGGCAATCTTGACCAGGAAACGGGACATCAGATCATGTCGCTGCTGCACCACATCTGCGCGGAGGGAACGGCTGTAATTATGGCAACCCACAACATCCAGCTCACGGAGGATTTCCCTGCGAGGGTTGTGAAATGCGAGGATAAGAACGTAATAGAACTTTAATAACGATTTGATATTCGATTGAAAGCGAAAGAATGAAGGTACTGAAATTTGGCGGAACTTCTGTCGGTTCGGCGGAGCGAATCAGAAAAGTTGCCGGAATTGTGACTGGCAAGGGGAAAAATATTGTGGTGCTGTCGGCAATGGCTGGCACTACCAACACTTTGGTTGAGATTTCTGATTACCTGTACAAGAAAAATGTAAATGGAGCGCACGACATAGTAAACGCTCTTGAACTGAAATATCTTGAGGCCATCGACAGCTTGTATGACAAAGAGTCGACAAAAACGGCTGCAACGGCTGCGATAAAGGAGCGTTTCGACTATCTGCGCTCGCTTGCCAAGGCAAATTTCACGGTCTTGGAGGAGAGGGAGATTCTCGCGCAGGGCGAAATGATGTCGACTGCGATGATGCATCTATATCTGCAGGAGCAGGGCGTGAAGTCGGTGTTGTTGCCTGCACTTGAGTATATGCGCACCGACAGCAATGGCGAGCCCGATACGGCATTTTTAAAGGCTCGCCTGTCGGAGATGCTCGACGAGCATCGGGATGCCGAAATATATATCACGCAGGGATACATCTGCAAAAACGCTTATGGTGAGACCGACAACCTGCAGCGCGGTGGCAGCGACTATTCGGCGTCGCTCATTGGCGCTGCTGTCGGCGCGGAGGAGATTGAAATCTGGACCGACATTGACGGTATGCACAACAATGACCCGCGCTATGTTGAAAACACGCGTCCGGTGGAACGCCTGAATTTTGAGGAGGCTGCCGAGCTTGCTTATTTCGGTGCCAAGATTCTGCACCCCACATGTGTGCAGCCGGCGAAACTGAACAACATTCCCGTGCGTCTGCTCAGCACACTCGACCCGTCTGCCAAGGGCACGCTGATTGACAATATGGCGGCAGACCACACCATCAAGGCGGTGGCTGCGAAGGACGGCATCACTGCCATCCGTGTCAAGTCGAGCCGCATGCTGCTGGCTTATGGTTTCATGAGCAAGGTGTTTGAGATTTTCGAGGCGCATAAGACTCCGATAGATATGGTTACGGTGTCGGAAGTCGGTGTGTCGGTGACTGTCGACAATGAGCGGAACCTTGAGAGCATCATTGCGGAGCTGCGCAAATTCGGGACGGTGACCATCGACCACGATATGGTGATAATCTGTGTGGTGGGCGATCTTGAATGGCAAAACCGTGGCTTTGAGGCGAAGGCTTTGGCAGCTCTGAAGGACATCCCTGTGCGGATGATTTCCTATGGCGGCAGCAACTGCAACATCTCATTCCTTATCCGCAAGGATGACAAGGTGGAGGCACTCGCTAAACTGAGTGAGGAATTGTTCAACAGACAATAGGATTGTGTTATGACTACATTCCCGATTGATGAATTTAAAAACATAGAGACTCCGTTCTATTACTATGACATGGAGCTGCTACGGCTGACTCTCGACGAGGTGAAGAAGCAAGCCGGCGGAAGTAAGGTGCACTATGCTGTCAAGGCTAATGCCAATCCT
>UMDN01043841.1_pt1 | contig 9243 bp, 8 predicted proteins | sample 1964491 | NCBI WGS metagenome assembly UMDN01 (sample SAMEA4835994, study PRJEB28245) | human gut metagenome | biome: gut microbiome; material: fecal sample | place: Denmark | collected 2008 | reverse complement strand
TAAAAAACTTCCAGTGATATAATTATGATGGTTCGCCAACCACATAAAAACACAGGAGGTATCCAAATGGATATAAATAGTTTAGCAAATACAAAATGGAATTGAAAGTATCATATTGAATTTGTACCCAAATTTTGAAGAAAGATAACAGATGGTCAATTAAAGCAAGATATTGCGAATGTATTGAGCATGTTATGTAGGCGAAGGGGTGTGAATATTGTAGAAGCAGAAATATGTCCTGATCATGTGCATATGCTTGTTGAAATACCACTGAGTATAAGTGTATCAAGTTTTGTGGGATATTTAAGAGGAAAAAGTACATTGATGATATTTGATAGACATGTGAATCTGAAATATAAATTTGGAAATAGACATTTTGGGTGTAGAGGATATTATGTGGACGCAGTAGGAAAAAATGTAAAGAAAATCCAAGAGTATATACAGAATCAATTGAAGGAAAGAATATGATCAAATGTCTTTGAAGGAGTATATTGCCCCGTTTACGGGGGAGCCGGTAAAAAGTAACAGATAAAAAGAGACCTTTAGGGCTTCGTGGATAAATGATGTTGCGACTGTAACAACGGACAGGTTGTATGTATCGCCGCAGATAGAGGATGCAATCGGAAGGCTGTCCTATGCAGCTGCCAGACAGCTTGTTTGCAGTGGTTACGGCAGCCCTGTGATGAGGGAAATCCACCCTGATCCAGAAGAAAATTGAGAATGTCAGAAGTGTGCAGAAAAAACAGGTGTTATGTGTGCCGGATTAGGCACATCTGCTTAGAAAAGAAACACTGGAAGAATTCTGGTTCCTGCTGAACTTCAGGTATGATTCTGCCAGTTCCATGGGACTGATTCTGGCGGGACAGACGGAACTGAGGAATCAGAAGTTAAGACTGCAGAGCTATGCAGCAATTCGGTAGAGAATCGATATGAATATCGCGTTAAACCGTCTGGACATGGCAGAATCAGGGAAATATATTACAGCGCATATGACGTATGCAGGGATGAAATAGGATGTGTTTACATTGAAGCCGAGGACGCGATCTTCAAGGTGTTTGTGGGGATTTCGAGAATGATTAACTGAATCAGTGAGAAAACACTGCTGTATGCATACCAGCAACAAAAGCAACTGATAGACGAACACCTGGTAAGGTTTGTTGTCGACCACGAGATGGTAGGCGGAACAGAGTAAAACCGGGGCGAATGCCACGGAAACACTGACAGAAGGATGAATGAGTTTGTGACAGCACATGAGATTTTTAACATTAATAGATTTATATAAAATAATTTGTCAAGAAATATAGTGTAAGAATATTGACATAAATGCAACAAAAACTGTTCTATTTGCAATAGTTTTTGTTGCATTTTGCATATGTATGGCTTATCCTATATAATAGGAAGGTGAGATTTTATGAGAAAAATTAGTTATAAAAAATTATGGGTCAAGATAGCAGAAAATGAGATGAGTCGTGCGTAATTCCGCAAGAAGGTAGAGATTTCGCCTAATACACTTACAAAACTTAATCAAAATGAAAATGTATCATTAGAAATTATTATAAAGATATGTGAATCTCTGAATTGTGATATAGGTGATGTGTGTGAAATTGTGGAAAGCAAGGAGGGTTAAGATGGCTAGGTATACTACAAAAGAGATACAACTTGATGAACTTTATTTAGATGAAAAAAATCCACGATTTATTGTTCCGCCAAATCCTACACAGCAGAGTATTGTAGACTATTTAATTGAAAATGAAGAAGTAGAACAATTGGCACAGGATATTGCAAAAAGCGGAGGATTATATGCTGGAGAAAGAGTAATTGTTACAGAAGAAAATGGAAGATGGATTGTATTAGAGGGTAATCGTAGAATATGCGCTTGTAAGATACTAATGAATCCTCAATTATTAGCAAATAAAAGATTAGCGTCTGTCGATAAAATATCGTTATTGATGAATAATGAATTAAAGCAGACATTGGCGGTTGTAGATGCAGATGTTATGAAAAATCGACTGGAAGCACAAAGTTCTTTAGCTGCAAAACATATAGATGGTATTAAAAAATGGTCAACGATTTCCAAACATAAATTTTTTGCGTTAGAATTTGATGCAGGAAAGTCAATTGAAGAAATATCAATGATAACAGGGGTATCATTGGCTAAAATTAAAACGGGATTAAAAGAATATAGAATTATTGATTATGTATTGAAATTGCCCTTTTGGACACAGACTGAGCGTGAAGAGTATTTAAATTTACAAGAAATAAAAACAACACGTTTAACAAGACTTTTTAGTGCAAAACCTTCTAAAGTGGATGCTAAAAGACTAAGAGAAATTATTGATTTGGATTATGATGATTATTATCATATAAAAACATCTCTTGCAAAGGATGTGTTTGACAAAATATTGCATATTGTAGCGCAGGCTGCATTTATACCGAATTACGCAAGTGATTTTAACGGAACCAGAAGTACATACGAGGATATTCCACAGTTGATGCGTTTTTTGAAAGAAAACAAGTTAGTTATTGAAAATAAATCTGGAAATAAAACTGTTTACGTGGCACTCGAAACGAAAACTAATGCGGATGTAAAGCCGGAAACTAGTGAAAAAATGAGTGATACAGAAGATAAGAAGGTCGTAAATACAACTAGTAACAAGCAATTTACATCTAAGAGAAATGTTTTGATTCCAGAAGATTTTAAAGTTAATTGTACTGTTGTAAAAATAAATGATATTATTAACGAATTAAAGCGACTGAATTTTGGTTATTGTGTTAACGCTCAAGCTGTTTTGTTGAGAGTTCTATTGGAGTTGAGTTTAAAGTATTATCTGAATAGAGTTAAGGAATCAGGTAAAATTGATGAAGGGCATCTTGAAGGAACATATGTGGCCGCATTGGAGAGTATGCGGGTTAAGAAGCTGTTGAATTCAGTAGAACACAGTAATTTAGTTCAACTTAAAAAGAGTGGTAAGATTTTTAGTATTTTTAATGGATATGTTCATTATGATTCGGTTGTACCAAACAAAGATGTTTTGATTTTTTACTTTGATAATTTGAGACGGATTATCGAAATTTGTCTCAACAGTTAAGAAACGGAGGCTTTTAATGCTGTATTCGCCATTACGTTATCCTGGTGGCAAGGGTAAGCTTGCACCTTTTATGGGATTGATGATAAATAAAATGAATATAAAAAATGGTACATATATTGAGCCTTTTGTAGGTGGAGCTGGGGTAGCACTTATGCTCTTGATGGAAGGTTATGTAGATGATATCGTCATTAATGATTATGACAAGGCTATTTATTCGGTGTGGAGAGCAATAATTAGTGAGTCAGAAAATCTTGTGGATAGAATATTAGATACGCCGGTTAATATTGATGAATGGAAAAAACAAAAGGAGATATATGTAGAACAAAACAAAAAATATTCTTTAGATTTGGCTTTTGCTACTTTTTTTCTTAATCGAACAAATAGGTCCGGCATATTAAAAGGTGGACCTATAGGTGGATTTGAACAAACCGGAAATTATGGAATAGATGCAAGATACAATGCAGAAAAATTAGTAGAGAGAATTCGAGCGATTGCGAAATATAAAAAGCATATCAAAGTATACAACAAAGAAATTGTTAGTTTTATTGAGAATGTTTTGCCGAATTATGGTCAAAATTCGTTGACGTACTTTGATCCACCATATTTTAATAAGGGACCAGAATTGTATAAGAACTTTTTTGATAAAAAAGATCATGCCAAGATTGCTCAGTTAATTTTGAATGGGGTTCCAGGGAATTGGATTATTACTTATGATGACACTCCTGAAATAATAAACTTGTATAAGCAACAGTGTGTAAGGAGATATGATTTGAACTATAGTGCAGCTAATACAGGAAAGAGTTCAGAAGTAATAGTTTTTAATGATAATAAGTTTTGCCCGACGAATCAAGAGTTACTGAATCAGGGAATTAATATTAATTTACGTGAGGTGAATGAATAGTGATAATTGAAAGTATAGAAGTAGAAAAGTTTCGTGCGATTGAAAATTTATCATTAGATATCGGTAAGAATATTACAGCTATTGCTGGACGAAATGCCACCTTAAAAACAACATTGCTGGGTATGTTAGGTCAACCATTTACTATTTCTAGTGGACATCCAATGTATGGTTGCACAACCATAGACGGATACAATTTTAAATCGCAGTTTAAGGAAAAATTTAAGATTTCAAAAAATTTTGATCATCATGGAGAACATATTTGGACTTTGAAGTTCTATAAAAGAGGCTATTATAATGATGATGAAATCAAAATGATGAGTATTAGGCGTCCGACTAAAACAAATCCGAATGACATTCGTTTTTGGAATGCAAAAAGTAAGGCGAAGGGAACAGGATATGTACAGTTGCCTGTTTACTATTTAAGTCTAGGCAGATTGTTTCCGATTGGCGAAACTGGAAAGACAAAGAATGTAGATATACATTTAACGCAGGAAGAAAATACATATTTTGTAAAAAACTATAAAGAGTTATTATCAATTCAAGAGTCCCAAAATGCAGTTGCTACCATGGAAAAAGCTAATGCAAGAAGAAATTTTGTGGGTGTAAACGATAGTACACATGATGTGTTTACTAACTCAGCAGGAGAAAGTAATATAGGTAAAATTATCTTGGCGATATTATCATTTAAGCGTTTGAAGGAAGAATATGGTAATGAATATAAAGGTGGAATATTACTTATTGATGAGTTAGATGCAACGATTTATGGATATTCACAGAAGAAATTAGTGGATTTTTTGTATAAGACATCTCAGGAATTTAATATACAGATAATATTTACAACACATTCACCGATGGTTTTGCAAGAAGTAAATAATTTACAGCGAAAAGAAATACGTAAAATGCAGGAAAAGGGCATAGATGTGTCAACAATTTCATATAATTATAAGAGTGAGATAATTTATCTTGAATCATATTATGTGGGTGAAGTTGGTGATAGTAAGCGAATGGTTAAAGGGCGTAATATAAGAAAGTCTTTAGATTTGAAAGAAATTACGGACGACATAAATATGCAACCCTCTATAGTAAGACAAAGTGTGAATATCTATTTAGAAGATGAACGAGCTAAGCAATTTCTGACATATTTATTGTCTCAGCATTTAGAGTATAATTATGAAAATTATTTCAATATTGTAGATGTTAATTTGGGATTTACAAATTATCTGCATTTGCATAGGAAGAAGGTTCCGGAATTCTTAAACAGTTTGATAGTATTGGATCATGATGTTTATAGAAAGGCTTCGGCAGCACAATTGGATTATGTTGCAAATAGTACTCGAAATATTATGTTTTTGCCTGAAGATGTTGAAGAGGGAATGTTTAAGCTATTAAAGGATCCGATTCGTTATAAGAAATTTGAAGATACCATTAGCAACGTTAGGATGCCGTATGAGATTTGCTTTAAAGATTGGACTGAGAGCGAGTATGAGTCTAATGAGTACAAGCATTGGTTTGCATATATGGAAGAAACTTTAGGTGGAGTTGATAAAATGTATGCTTTTTGGCTTAGTAATAATGAGGCTAGTGCTCGTAATTTTGTAGAAAAATTTATATCTGCATATAATTTAATTGCAGATAAACAAGGATATGATTATATGATGGGAATAACAGAGTAATATGGAAATGTGCGAGCACTACCGTCAGTAAGGCTTGCAACATTAAAACACCTCCAAACTATCCTCCGAATCCACCCATGCCTGCATCTCGACATAATGAACAAGTCTTGCACATTCCAGCGGATTATCAATCGCCAGAGCATTCAGGCACCGTTGGGAATTTGAAGTGGTTCGGATCCCGTATTCTGCCTGATTGCAGTCAATCTGGAGGATGTAATCGTCATAGTGGTTAATGTCGATGCTATTGTGCATCGGGTTATATCTTGCGTGTATTAATTTCATTGTTATCAGTCCTTTCATTTGAATTGGAGGTAAAAAGCCCATGGGCTTATTTTGGACTTGAAAAACTTTCGAAATAGATATAATAATCACAAAATGTACCGCTATATAAAATGAAACACCATTAGAAATATTCAAAACAATACAATTTGTGACATTAACAGTTGTGTTGCAACTATCATCGAGTAATCTTTGATAGTATCTCAAAAAAGTTAGACTTTTATGGGGCTTTCCGAGAAATCGGGAGGCCCTTTTTGTAACATGAAATAAGTGAAAAGAATAGTAAAGATAAGGTTAGCGGTGCTAAAACGGTGCCAAAAAATAAAAACTCCAGCGAATTTAGATATTCGTTGGAGAAAAATCTTTGACATATGAGATACATAGTGTTAATATAATAATAGAAAAGGTGCTACCGATAGACGGTCAGCCCAAGTAAATTAGATTGACAAAAATGCCGCTTAGTTTACCAGACAGGGCGGCTATTTTTGTATTTTATTGCTTCCGATGGCATATCCAAGCCCAAAAGCAGTCAAGCATAAGCTAATAACTGCAATCAGACCTTCAATAGTCAGCATTGGCATCCCTCCTTTAGCAAGATTTCCGACAGAGAAGCTGGGGATTTCTATGTAATCAGAGGGTCACAGTCCCTCTGTTGAAGGACTAACCGCCTACCGTTATGGTAGCACCCATGAGCCGATTGTAACAGACTAAATTCGATTTATCAATCCTAAAATATCATTTCAGATAAAAACTCCAGCGAACACACATATTCACTGGAGCTATTTTTTACCATCCCTTAATCTGTTTTACCTGTTCTGCTCTTTCCGCATTCTTAAATTGAGGGTGCAGAATAATATCGGCTATGATATAATCAGCTTTGATTGATAGGAAACTTTGAAGTCAATGAAATATGTCATATAAAAAAGAGGTGTCAAATGAAATATATACTTTTACATGGAATGGGGCAAAATGCTTCAAGTTGGGATGAAACAGTATCATATTTATCTAATACTGTTGAAACAATCTGTCCGAAACTAAGCGATTTTTTTACTGAAGAAAACTGTTATTACACTAAAATGTATAGTTCCTTTTGTGAATATTGTAATAATTTTTTTGAGCCATTAAACTTGTGTGGTCTTTCACTTGGAGCGGTTTTGGCATTGAATTATGCTATCGATTACCCACAAAAAGTAAAGTCACTTATACTTATTGCACCACAGTATAATATGCCGAAATTTCTGCTTAAGGTACAGAATGTGTTATTTAAATTTATGCCTGAAAGTCAGTTCAAAGATATAGGACTAACAAAAAAGGACTTTATTACCCTTACAAATTCGATGGCTAATATGAATTTTGCAAGTGGACTTGAAAATGTTGCTTGTCCTGTACTTGTTCTTTGTGGAGAAAAGGATAATGTTAATAAAAAGGCAGCGGTAAAGATTGCCGAAAAACTACCAAGAGCTAAATTCAGCACGATTGAAAATTCAGGACATGAGGTTAACATTGATAATCCGAAAGGACTAGCTAAGATAATAGAGAAATTAAATGTAGTTTAGGACGTATTGTTAATGTAAGGTGAATTTATCAAACATAACATCTCTCCCAACCAATGGTTGAGTTTGATAATTCTACTTACAGTTCGTGTACAATAGCTCACAAAGATTGTAAGGTTAGCATGAAAGGAGGCATATTTTAATGAATCAAGTTGATACAGGAAAGTTTATTGCTAGTTGTAGAAAAGAAAAAGGATTGACACAAGCACAATTAGCAGAAAAATTAAATATTACTGACAGAGCTGTTTCGAAATGGGAAACGGGAAAATGTATGCCCGATTCATCTATTCTGATGGAACTTTGTAATATTTTAGACGTTACGGTCAACGAACTATTAAGTGGGGAGAGGATAGAAATGAATAATTATGAAGAAAAAGTAAATGAAAATCTTATCGAGTTAAAAAGAAAAGATGAGAACAATATGAACAAGAATACCCTAATATCAACAATATATACAATAGCTATGGGTATTGGTATTTTGGTGTGTTGTATATGTGATATTGCTATTTCAGGAACGTTGACATGGTCGCTTATTGTGCTTAGTTCTGTCTTGGTTACATGGATAGCATCTTTTCCGGTTATATTGTTGGGAAAGAGAGGGGTGCTGGTGGTGATGATTGCCATTAGTATTATCATTGTACCATTTATGTACATATTAAGTATTTTGATAAAAGTTAATGAGGTATTCAGCATTGGTGCGGTTATGTCGATTATTTCACTGGTATTTCTGTGGATAATTTATATTACGTATCATCGACTTAAGGGACGAAAACTATTGGCAACAGGAATTACATTGTTGCTTGCGATCCCGTTTACTATCTTGATAAATAGTACATTGTCAAAAATGATTGGTGGACCAGTGATTGATATTTGGGATATATTATCTGTGTTTATTCTGTTTATTTTAGCAGTTGCATTTATTATTGGAGATTATGCGCGAAAGAAAGGATATGTAAGATAAGTTATTTTCAGTAGTGCTTGAAAACTCGATGGCAAGAGATTTCGGTGCCAAAATGGTGCCAACAAATCATACAAATAAAAATAGACTATATAGAATCAACGAAAACAGCGGAACACATAGGAGGTGTCAGGCAGCATGAGCAAGGCAACGACAAAGTTTGCAATCGCATTTGCGTTTAAGGAGTTATTATTAGAAAAATCGATTGATAAAATAACAATCAATGACATTACGGAAAAGTGTGGGATAAACCGGCAGACTTTTTATTATCATTTTCATGATATATATGAGTTGATTGAATGGATTTGCGAAACAGATGCAGATCATGTACTGAAACAGAATAAAACATATGATACATGGCAGGAAGGATTTCTGGCAATATTTCATCTGCTGAAAAAGGACGAGCCTTTTGTTGTCAACATCTATCATAATGCTCCGCGAGGATATATTTACCGCTATTTGTATAAAGTAACGTATCAGCTGATATATGACGTACTCGAAGAAAAAGCGGCAGGTATGGTCGTGCGGGAAGAGGATAAAACATTCATTGCGGATTTTTACAAATATGGGTTTGTTGGTCTGGTGTTAGAATGGATTGACAAGGGGATGAAGGAGGATCCGAAACAGATCATAGAAAGATTGAATGCATTGATTCAGGGATCTTTCGCACATGCACTGAATAATGCAAAACTGAACAAGAGCTGATTACGACAAATCTGCTGGTTTGTCGTATATGGATGCAATGTAAGAGGATTGTCGCTTTCTATGACAGTTCTCTTTTTTTGTGCAT
>UMDN01038701.1_pt1 | contig 9462 bp, 7 predicted proteins | sample 1964491 | NCBI WGS metagenome assembly UMDN01 (sample SAMEA4835994, study PRJEB28245) | human gut metagenome | biome: gut microbiome; material: fecal sample | place: Denmark | collected 2008 | reverse complement strand
AATCAAAGATTACCAAGTTATTTTTTAAGGATTACCTAACCATAAAGAATTTTCAGTAAATTTGTAGGAATATTCTTAAGAAGATAGATGCAGGTTTTTCTACAGATTCTTACCCTGCTCGGCGCGATGGCCATGTTCCTGTATGGAATGACCATGATGAGCGAGGGTCTTCAGAAGGCGGCGGGTGACAAGCTGCGATCGTTTCTGGCGTCGATGACGTCAACGACCTTCAAAGGTATCATCACGGGTATTGTCATCACTGCCCTCATCCAGTCATCAAGCGGAACGACCGTGATGGTCGTCAGCATGGTCAACGCCGGTCTGCTCGCCCTTGGCAACGCCATAGGGGTGATCATGGGGGCGAACATCGGAACGACGCTCACGGCGTGGATGATCTCCCTGTTCGGATTCAGCTACGACATCGGAGCGTTCACGGTTCCGTTCATCGCCTTGGGATTCTTCATGATGACCCTGAAGAGCAACCGGAACCGCAACATCGGAGAGTTCATCATCGGATTCGCGTTCCTGCTCATCGGTCTCGCCACGATGAAGAACTCTGTGCCTGACCTTAACCAGTACCCTGAGGTTCTGGCGCTTGTGAAGAACCTGACCAGCTACGGCTTCTTCTCCGTGATCATATTCACCCTCGTGGGTGCCCTGATAACCGTGATAGTGCAGGCCTCCAGCGCCTCCCTTGCTCTGACGATGGTTTTTGTGGCGAACGGCTGGATCAATTTCGAGATGGCCGCCGCGATGGTCTTGGGAGCCAACATCGGAACCACGATCACCGCCAACATCGCCGCCGCCGTGGCGAACTATTCGGCGAAAAGGACGGCCATCGCCAACACCCTGTTCAATGTGATCGGCGTAGTCCTGGCTTTGGTGTTCTTCAACCCGTTGATGAGGATCATCGCCTCGATGACGACGGCGATAGGTTTCGAGGATCCTGTCTCATTGTTCAACGGCACCGTGGCCGCGGACGGTTTCTCTCCGGAGCAGCAGAACTCGATGCTTTACGGAATTTGCATTCTGCACACCGTCTTCAACCTCTCCACCACCCTGATACTCGTCTGGTTCATCCCTCAGCTTGTCAAGGCCGTCAACAGGATCATCCCGACCCCTAAGGGCGAGGAAGAGGTCTATCGCCTCAAGTTCATCCAGGGCGGACCTCTCTCAACGGCGGAACTTTCCCTCGACGAGGCGAAGCAGGAGATCATTCATTTCGCGGAAATATGCCGTCGCGAGGTTGGATTCATCCGTAGCGCGGTCAGCGCCAAGACCAAGGCCGAATGGGAATCCGCCAATGAGAAGCTTGTCAAGTACGAGAACATTACGGACAAGATTGAGTATGAGATCGCTTCCTACCTGAACGAGGTCACCAAAGGCGACATCAGTGCGTTCTCCGCATTGAGGATCAAGTCAATGTACAGGGTGATCGGTGAATTGGAGAGCATCGGCGACTCCGGCGAGGCGATAGGCAGAATGATGAAACGCGCCCTCGACCACGGCAAGACGTTCGATGAGGAGATGATCAAGAGGCTTGACAGGATGCTCGACCTGCTTGATGTGGCGTTCGGGGCCATGACGGAGAACCTTAGCTCTCCGGCTCTGTTCCTCAAGGACATCACCAACGCCGAGGATGCCGAGTACAACATCAACGAGTACCGCAACCGCCTACGTGAGGAGCACATCGTCAACATCGAGAAGGATGACTACAACTACCAGACAGGCGTGTTCTACATAGACATTGTCCAGGAACTCGAGAAGATGGGCGACTTCATCATCAACATCTCCCAAAGCCTTCTGGAAAAGAACGACTAAAACATGAGACGTGCGTTAAGATATTCATTGATCGTGATTTGCGCCATCTTTCTGGTGGGCTGCAAGGGTGGCGGTTCCGGCAAGGCGACCGCTTTCACGCCTCGCGCGTTTCCGGCGCTTCCTGAACCTCCGTCAGTGATTTCGGACCCCCAGGAGAAGACGGAATATGTCGTCTCGAACTATTGGAACGAGTTTTTGGAGAAGACCTATCCTTGTGATTCCAACATAGTTAACGGAGTCACGGCTGACGAGGTGGAAAAAGCGTTGGGCACTTATGTGACACTTCTGGAGAAGGCTTGCCCAATAGACTTCGGAAGGAAGGCGATGGCCTCTTTCTTCGACAAGGTTGAACAGTTCGAGGCCGCCGATACCTCCTCCAATGTCTTCGAGTTTTTCGAGCGGATGATCCCGAAGTATCTCTACGACCCCAATTCACCTGTCCGGAACGAGGATCTCTACCTCCCGTACGTCTCAAGACTCGCATCTTCAGACTATTCCGATCCCGACATGAGACCTTCCTACTCGTTCGAGACCAATATGTGTTCCTTGAATATGGCAGGAACGCCGGCGGCTGATTTCACATTCACCGATCTGAGTGGAAAAAGACACACGCTGCATGGAGTGAAGGCGGAGACGACGCTGCTGTTTTTCACAAATCCCGGCTGTCCGGCCTGCAAGGACATCATGGAGCATCTGGTCGCCGATGAGAGGATCGCGTCACTGGTTGCCTCCGGCAGGCTCGCGGTCGTCAACATCTACATTGACGACGAGTTGGACAAATGGCGTGAATATGCTTCCGTCTACCCCAAGGACTGGTACAACGGCTATGACCAGAGCTACCTGATCCGCTCCGACATCACCTATAACGTCCGCGCCATCCCTTCGCTGTATGTACTTGATTCAGAGAAGAGAGTGGTTATGAAGGACGCACCGGCGGAGGTGGTTCTTCCGTATCTTGACAACTTAAAATAACACTGACATGAAAATCACCAAGGAACTTTGGGGCACGTCCCCTGACGGAAAGGAAATATTCCTTTATACTCTTGAGAATGAATGCGGCGCGTTCGTGCGCCTCTCAAGCATAGGCGCCGGAATCGTTTCGATCGCTGTTCCGGACAAGGATGGAAAGATCGCCGATGTTGTTTTGGGCTATACCAAGCCTGAGGAATATTTCGCCGACGGCCCTTGCGCCGGAAAGTGCCCGGGACGCTACGCCAACCGCATAGCGCTCGGCAAGTTCACGCTTGACGGGGTGGAATATTCATTGCCGGTCAACAACGGCCCGAACCATCTGCACGGCGGCCCTGAAGGATTCCAGAATCAGGTCTGGGAAAGCCGCGCCGAGGGGAAAGCCGTTGAGTTCCAGTACTTTTCGCAGGACGGAGAGGCAGGTTATCCCGGCAATCTGAAGGTTGTCGCCCACTACGAGTGGAGCGAGGACAACGCCCTTAGGCTAACTTTCACGGCGCAGACCGACAAGGCGACTGTGCTGAACCTTACCAACCATGCCTACTTCAACCTTGACGGAGAGGGTAACGGGAATATTCTTGACCACGAACTGAGGCTCAATGCGGCTGTCTATCTGCCGACCGACGAGACTCTGATTCCGGTCGGCGAGGCTGATCCGGTGGCCGGAACTCCGATGGACTTCCAGGAGTTCAAGAAAATCGGTGCTGAGATAAAGGCTGACTTCCCTGCCTTGAACTACGGCAAGGGCTACGACAACTGCTTCATGATCAATGACTACGAGCCAGGACAACTTCAGACCGCCGCTCAGCTGTACTCTCCGGAGAGCGGCCGTCAGCTTGAGGTTCTGACCACCCAGCCTGCCGTGCAGATCTACACGGGCAACTGGCTTGAGGGCTGTCCTGCCGGAAAGTGCGGACGTGGCTACCACGACTATGAAGGTGTGGCCATCGAGTGTCAGCACTGCCCTGATTCGCCGAACAAGCCTGAGTTCCCTACGACCGTGCTTCGTCCGGGCGAGACCTTCAGCGAGGCCATCATCTGGGCGTTCTCGGTCAGGAAGTAGGAAGCCGGTCACTGAGCCATACACGCTTCGGTCACCGAGCCTGCCAAAGTGACCGAAATAACTATTGCAATTTTGAATATTCACAAATGAAACAGTATCAGGATCTTCTGCGTCATATAATGAACGATGGTGTGGTCAAGCATGACCGCACCGGCGTAGGCACCAAAAGCGTCTTCGGCTACCAGATGCGCTTCGACCTCTCCGAAGGATTCCCGCTTCTGACCACCAAGAAAGTTCACTTGAAATCTATCATTTATGAACTTCTGTGGTTCATCGCCGGCGACACCAACATCAAGTACCTCAAGGATCACGGGGTCTCCATCTGGGACGAATGGGCCGACGAGAACGGTGACCTTGGCCCTGTCTATGGCCACCAATGGCGCTCCTGGCCGGCACCCGACGGCCGCACGATCGACCAGCTGAGCCAAGTCGTGAATATGATCAAGAACAATCCTGATTCAAGGCGAATGCTCGTCACCGCCTGGAATCCCGGAGAGGTGGACAAGATGGCCCTTCCGCCTTGCCATTGCCTGTTCCAGTTCTATGTGGCCGAAGGAAAGCTCTCCTGCCAGCTCTATCAACGCAGCGCCGACACCTTCCTCGGTGTTCCGTTCAACATCGCCTCCTACGCATTGCTCACGATGATGATAGCCCACGTCTGCGGCCTGAAGCCCGGCGACTTCATCCACACCACCGGCGACACCCACATCTACCTGAACCATTTCGATCAGGTCCGCGAGCAGCTCTCCCGTGAGCCCCGCCCACTTCCGACAATGCGCATCAACCCCGATGTGAAGTCCATCTTCGATTTCAAGTACGAAGACTTCACCCTCGAAGGCTACGACCCCTGGCCCGCCATCAAGGCTCCCGTCGCGGTCTGATCGTCCGCCTTTGCATAAGTGCCTCCATAGGCTCTGATTTAAGGCACACGACAAGACAGTACACCGGAGTATTGGAGACCTTCCCGTCTTTGCCCTTCCTCACGCGGACAAGGACGTCTTCAGGCCAGGCTCTTTCGTCGACGCCCAAGGCCTTGCGCTAGCTGAAAAGAGAGTATACGACTGCAGCGCGCACTGCGGCATCTTCGAGCACTGGGTGCCGGCGCTCCCAAGGTGTTCTTCCATTACTACTTCGTGAACAGCGCCACTGGCGAGAAGTCCGGCATCATGCTGGCTTCCGTCACCTGAACCGCGGGTGAGTAGCCAAAGAGCAGGGCAGAAGCCATGCTTACCCTAATCCGAACCCTCTGCAGTCATTTGATTACAGCGGTTTTTTTATGCAGGTAACTGCCCTATTTGTTATGGTAGACGAAGTGAATCACACCCACATTCTAATCAAAATTTGAAGAGAATAGTCGTAAGATTCGCTTCTTTTGCTTATTTTTGCAGAAAAATGAGCGAGACATGAGACCGTACTACATATGGCAATACCCCGGTTGGCCCAGATTCCGTTGGGAGTCCGACAAAATACTGAACCTGCTTTCCGAAGTGCGTCTTTTGGAAGGTCGAATCGCCGGTATGATGGGCGGCCTGGGGTTTGATATTCAATCCAAGACGTCTCTAGACGTAATGACTGAAGACGTTATCAGATCCAATGAGATAGAAGGAATTCTGTTGAATGCAGACAGGGTGCGTTCATCAGTAGCGAGGCATCTCGGTATTCCCACGGAAGGTCTCCCGGAGCCGGATCACTATACCGAAGGTGTAGTTCAGGTAATGATTGACGCCGTCCGCAATTACTCCGAGGAGCTGACCGAACAGCGTCTGTTCAATTGGCATGCCGCTTTGTTCCCCACGGGGCGTAGCGGTATTCATCCGATAACGGTGGCAGGTTGGAGGGTTGGAGAAGAACCCATGCAAGTTGTCTCCGGGGCATCTGGAAAGGAAAAGGTTCACTACGAAGCCCCGGCTTCGGCGGATGTTCCCAAGGAAATGGCCCTGTACTTGGATTGGGTCAATAATGAGAACAATACCGATCCTGTCCTGAAAGCAGCCATCGCTCACCTGTGGTTCGTTGCCATCCATCCGTTTGATGACGGAAATGGCCGTCTGACAAGGACCATCACCGATATGCTGCTGGCCAGGGCTGACGGGATGCCTCATCGCTACTATAGTATGTCAGCTGAAATTCTTAGGAATAAGAACGGCTACTACGATGCACTGGAAAGCACCACGATAGGAGACGTTGATATTACCCTGTGGCTCGAGTGGTTCCTTCAGACACTTAAGGATGCAATGGAACTCAGCGTAGACATCGTCAGTCGCGTAGTGAAGAAGTCCATGTTCTGGCAGGAGCATCGTGACGTGGCGATGAATGAGCGCCAAGTTAAGGTCGTGAACCGCTTATGGGATGGATTCGACGGCAAACTCACAACCGTGAAATGGGCAAAAATCTGCAAGACCTCGCAAGCCACCGCCCTTCGTGACATCAATGATTTGATTGAGAAGGGAATCTTGGTGAAAGGAGAGGAAGGTAGCAAGAATACCAGTTACATTCTGGCCGAGGATCAATAGATCTTTCTACACACACAATTAGGAATGATTCACGTATTTTAAGTATTTGTTGTAATTCATTTGTAATTTTTGATGTATTTCATTTGTAGTTTTTGTGGCATTTCATCATGTGTTTGCGGTGGCTACGGAAAACAGTATGGTGAAGACGGTCAGATAACTTACGAGGGGAAATTCCTTTGTGGAAAGCCGGAGGAAGAGTTTAATAGATCTCCTGAATATTCTGCTTATCTGAAAAAGGAAGAAGAACGGAAAGCAAAGAAGGCTGCCGAGGCTCTTAAAGCAAAGAAAAAGGCTAAGGATGAAAAAAACAGCAAGATCGGATGCATCATCATTATTATCATTGTGATAATACTTGCCAGCATTTCATGAGCCTTGAAAGACGATATTTGCTTTGGTTCTTCCTTTAGTCCGGACACCGAAATTCAACGGGAGCATATTCTCCATAAAATGCTTCCTTCGTAGTGTAATTTAACCTTGGCAGGAGCATTTAACTTTGTTTTTGCTTCTGTCAAGGTTTTGCGACCTAATAGATCTCACCGGCCCAAAGCATCTTAAAGAAGTCACACACGTAGATGAGTTCGATATTCCCGGTTTTTCGTGTGAGCCGGTCGGTGGACACCAGAATCAGCCTTGCTTCCGGATGTTCTTCGGAAAAGCGGTTGAGTCCGGTCTTGTGCTTGGTTTGAACATCATCGGTGGATTTTATCTCAATCGCCACTTTGGCGTCACCGAGGATGGCATCTACCTCAATGTCTGAATATGTGTGCCAATATGAAAGATCCTTTTTCTTGTCGTTGTAACCCAAGTATGCGATAAGTTCCTGCATCACAAGATGTTCAAATGCGTGGCCATATTCAGGAGTGCCTGCTCTCAGATTATTCCTTCCCATCAGATAATTGACTATTCCTACATCGAAATAGTAAAACTTCGGGGCTTGCGTCAACTTTCTTTTGATCACTTTCCGGTAGGCTGGAATCTCATATCCTATGAGCGTGTCATATAGTATTTGGAAGTATGCCTTGACGGTGTTCGCGGCCACGCCACAATCTGACGCGATGTTTTCATAGTTGATGATCTCGCCGTCGCTTATCGCCGCCACCTCCATAAATCTTTCGAATATACCGATGTCTTTGACGGCTGCCTCCTCAAGAATCTCTTCTTTGAGGTACACTTCGACATATCCTTTCAATCGCCTTTCTGCATTGTTTACCATATAATGCCTTGGAATCATTCCGTTTTGTATGGCTCGGGAAAGGTCATAATCCGGAATTTCGGCACTTACAAGAGGAAACAAGGTTTCTGGGATGGCGCGTCCACCAAGTGTGTTCGCTCCTCTCTTTTTCAGTTTTCTGGCACTTGAACCGCTCAGTATGAAATAGAGGCCTTTCTCGACCATCAAACTATGAACCGTGTCCAAAAGATCCGGCACTTTTTGAATCTCATCAACTATCACAAGTGTCTTTTCGGGGTATTTGTCAAGGGCCTCTTTGAATAGTTCCGGTTTGCGTTGAAGGCGCTTTCGCAGATCCGAATCAAGCAAATCAAAATACACCGCATCCTTAAACTTCTCTTTGAGAAGCGTGGATTTCCCTACCTGACGAGCGCCGAAAAGGAACATTCCTTCATCAAGACGGCTATCTATATCAAATATTCTATTATACATAGCATTAATTGTTTTCGTTCTGTAGGGTTGCGGATTTTTTAATAATAACCGCAACTATGTTGCGAATATAATAATAGTATTGCAAAAATCAAGTGGTTGACACTTTTTATGTGCTCCAATCCTGTTTTTGCCATGGTGCAGGTTGCCGGTAAGATGAACCTAAGGACGTCATTCCGCGCGGATGGCGTCGGCTGGGTTGGAATGGGCGGCGTGAAGGGTCTGGAAGAAGATCGAGACGACGGCGATGAGGAGCGACACGGCTCCGGAGGCGATGAATATCCACGGGCTCAGTCCGATCCGGTACGAGAAGCTTTCCAGCCACTTGTCCATAATGAACCAGGAGAGCGGCACGGCGAATATGAACGACACCAGAAGCGGGGCGCAGAACTTCGTCAGGAGCAGGGACAGAACCTCGTTCGTGGTGCTGCCCATAATGCGGCGCACACCGATCTCCTTGCGCCTCTGGCGGATGAAGAACAGGGACATGCCGATGAAGCCCAGTACGGAGATCAGGACGGCCACGCCAGTGAATATGCCTACGACCCTCATCGTGTTCTTTTCCTCCGTGAGCGAGGCCTTGACGGAGCTCTCGATGCTCTGCACTTTCCAGTCAATGTCTTCGGTAGAACCGTCAACCTCTTTGACCAGGTCGCACAGTTTCTTCCACGCCAGCGGATCACCGTTTGTCTTGACCATGAAGTTAGGATCCTCGATCTCATCCGTGTCCTTGACCGTGATCATGAACGGCTGATAAGGGTCAAGGATGTTTGTCATGTGAAAGTTGGAGAACACGCCGGCGACCTGCGTCACGCTTCCGTCGCCCCATCGCACTTCGGAATCCCCGTCCTTGAGGGCCATTTTCCCCGCGAGCTCCTCGTTGATGTATTCCACATCTCCGGAGAGGTGGTTGTCCTTCAGAAGCTTGATACCCATAATGTCGATGAAGCTTCGGTCCCAGGTAGACAGGTAGGTTAAGATGTTATTGTTGTCCCTGTCCTTGCGAGGTCTCATTGAACGGTAGTTCCCATCCAGGGATGTGCCTGAGAATGAGCCAATTTCCTGGACGAAAGGCTGACTTTTCAAGGCGTTCCGCATAACCTCAGGATTGTCGGAGCTGACACGGTAGATGTTCTCCGTGTTGTAGCCCAGCGGAGCTTTGACCAGATGGCTCATCTGGAGCAGGATGGTGAGCGTCGCGGCCATCATCGTCATCGTGATGACGTTCTGAAGGATTATGAATATCCTGCTGAGCACCATCTTGGAATGGTAGCGGAACGAACCCTTGACAACATCGATAGGCTTGTACTTTGACAGCGAGATGGTAGGCATTATTCCTGAGATGATTCCTGTCAGGACAATGAACAGAAGGCTGACCGAGACTGTGGAGAAGTTTATGTCCTTGAGGATGTCTATCTTCCCTTTGAAGAGTACGG
>UMDN01000405.1_pt1 | contig 9548 bp, 7 predicted proteins | sample 1964491 | NCBI WGS metagenome assembly UMDN01 (sample SAMEA4835994, study PRJEB28245) | human gut metagenome | biome: gut microbiome; material: fecal sample | place: Denmark | collected 2008 | reverse complement strand
GCTCAATACTCCCGAAGATCTCTATGGCAGGGAGGTTTGCCAATGCAACCGTATTCCCGAAGAGTCTTATCAGAGGATTTTCGAACATCTGAAAGAAATCCTGCCTGATGCTTCGGATAAACAGATTATTAAATTAATTGGATAAAATGACTTCACTTCAAGAACGACTGTTCGCCATGCAGGATAAGCAGTATGCTGCTTTCCAGGCCAAACTGACACCGGGAGTGCCTGTGGAGAGTTTCATAGGCATTCGTGTGCCTGTGCTTCGCAAGTTCGCAAAAGAATTTACAAAGGAGGCAGAATGTGAGGATTTCCTTCAGCAGCTTCCTCACGAATACTACGATGAGAACATGCTTCATGGACTCCTCATTTCCCAGGTGAAGGACTACGAAGAATGCATTCGTCTTACAGACACCTTCCTACCTTTCGTGGACAACTGGGCAGTTTGCGACATCATGTCTCCGAAGGTGTTTGCCAAACACAAGAAGGAGCTATTGGCGAAGATCAAGACTTGGAGTAAATCGTCACACGTTTATACTTGTCGCTTTGGAATAGAGGCGCTTATGTCTCATTACCTGGATAAAGACTTCAAGGCAGAGTATCTTGAAATTCCAGCCTCTGTAAGGAGCGAAGAGTATTACGTAAAAATGATGGTTGCCTGGTTCTTCGCCACCGCCCTTGCCAAGCAATGGGACCAGGCGATTCCCTACATTGAGCAACGCAGCCTTGCTCTCTGGACGCACAACAAGACCATACAGAAGGCCATCGAGAGCTACAGAATCACGCCCGAGCAGAAAGAATATCTGCGGACATTGAAGATAAAATAATTATGATACAAGATACTTCTACATATTACGTTTGGATAGGTGGTTCATGTGATTATGGCCATAAAGAGCGAGCTGGTGGTGCTGCCGTTGTGATTGAGCATAACGGCAACATCATCAGCCGTGATGTAATCAGCGACTTGCACACCACGGAGTTCCGCATGATGCTAACCCTCATGGTGAAGGTAATGCAGGAAATACCGGAAGGTTCCGACATTCTCTTCCTGACCAATGCCGCCTATATTCAGAACTTTGACAAGACTCCAACGGCTAAATCAGCCAACCGAACGAGCAGCGAGAGCAAAGATGCAAGCTCGCTTGCAATCTCTGCCGAGTCGCGAGGGAGGAAGGTGAGAGCCAATTCAGACTTGATCATTCAATGCATCGAGGAAAAGAAAAGGCACAACTCAGTCGGGGTCAAGATTGTGCAATATCACAAGAGTCCACTGCTGATAGAAACCCACGATAGGGCTACGGAAGCAATGGCAAAGACAAGAAAGGAGTTTCATCTGAAAAACAAGTAAATGTTTAGGAGCTATTTCCGGTCATTAAGGTCACGGTCATTATGGTCATTAAGGATTTCAACTTCTCTATTCTGGTAACACATTAGCGCTTTTTGATAACACATTTGTAACACACATGGATGATTTCTCAATACACCAAATTCATAACATATTGATTAGCAGCTATTTACGAAAAGAGTACATAAAAGAGGAATAAGTGATAAAATATATTTAAAAACAAAAAAGAACAACAGAGATAAGTGCCTATAAATAAGCAGCTTACTACCATTGTTCTCCCATGCTAATTTTGTACAAATAAGTTTCATTTTGCTTGTTATAGTGATTCCGTTGGGGTTCGAACCCAAGACCCACAGCTTAGAAGGCTGTTGCTCTAATCCAACTGAGCTACGGAACCAACACTTTTCAAAACGCAAACCAGCTAACCAATAACGCAATCAGCCACTTTCTTATTTGCGGCTGCAAAGGTACATATATTTTTTGAATACACCAAACTTTTTCTCACTTTTTTCTTTTTTTATGCTTAAATATCGCAAAAAATAACTACCTTTGCATCCGTTAGGAGCAAGAAACAGCATTCTGACCCCGAAAGAGAAGAGATTTTTATAACGCATATTCAAACATAAAACATACGCAAATGAAAAAGTTAATCTTTTCAGTAGCCCTGCTCTCAGCAGCACTCTCTGCCAGCGCAGAAGATCATCCGCTCTGGATGCGCTACCCAGCCATCTCACCCGATGGCACTACCATCGCCTTCGCTTATAAAGGCGACCTCTACAGTGTTTCTGTCAACGGCGGTGAAGCACGACAGCTCACAACCCATGCTGCCTTCGATTCACATCCCGTATGGAGCCCTGACAGCAAGAAAATTGCCTTTCAGTCTAACCGCGAAGGAAGTCTCGACATCTTCGTAATCGATGCAAAAGGCGGTGCTCCTACCCGACTCACCACCAACAGCGGCAGCGAAACACCTATCGCCTTTGCAGACAACGACCATGTGCTCTACTCAGCCAGTCTGCAGCCTACAGCCCAGAGCATCATCTTCGGCGACAACACATTTCCACAAGTATATAAGGTAAGCACCAAGGGCGGAAGACCGGAACTTTTCTCTACCCTCACCATGGAGAATATCAGCATCGCCAAGAACGGCGACATTCTCTACCACGACAAAAAGGGATATGAAGACCCTTGGCGCAAACACCAGAAATCACCTATCGCTCGCGACATCTGGCTGAAGAGTAACGGAAAGTTTACCAAGCAGACTACCTTTGCCGGCGAAGACCGCTCGCCAGTATGGACATCAGACGAGAAATCATTCTTCTATCTGAGCGAGCAGGACGGCACATTCAATATCTACCGCCGCAGCCTCAACAGTTCAAGCGACAAGCAGATTACCCACCACAAAGGCAATCCGGTAAGATTCCTCACTGCATCCAGCGCCGACCTGCTCTGCTACGGATATGATGGCGAAATCTACACCGTGAAAGAAGGTGGAGAGCCTCAGAAGGTGAACATCTCCATTACAACAGATAATGACGCTCCAAGCCTCGTACGTCAGATAAAAAGCTGGGGAGCTACAGAGATTTCCGTTTCGCCAGACGCCAAGGAAGTGGCTTTCGTGATGCATGGCGACGTATACGTAACTTCTGTAGAATATACCACTACCAAGCGCATTACCGACACACCGCAGCAGGAGCGCGACCTGAGTTTCTCGCCAAACGGCAGAGCCCTGGTCTATGCAGCCGAGCGCAACGGCGTATGGCAGATTTACCAGTCTAAGATCAAGAACGAGAAAGAGAAGAACTTCACCTACGCTACCGACATCGAGGAAGAGCAGTTGGTGAAAACAGGCGTTACATCACAGTATCCACAATACTCTCCTGACGGCAAGGAAGTGGCTTTCTTCGAAGACCGCGCTGCACTCCGCATCGTCAATCTGAAATCGAAGGAAATCCGCACCGTGCTCGATGGCAAATACGTCTACTCTTACAGCGATGGAGACATCGCTTTCGAATGGTCACCAGACAGCAAATGGCTCCTTTCAACCTATATCGGCAACGGCGGCTGGAACAACCAGGATATTGCGCTGGTAAAGGCTGACGGCAAAGAGGTTCACAACCTGACCAATTCAGGCTACAGCGACAGCAACGGCAAATGGGTGCTCGACGGCAAGGCAATGCTCTTCCAGAGCGACAGAGCCGGTTACCGCAGTCATGGAAGCTGGGGAGCAGAAGACGATGCCTACATCATGTTCTTCGACCTGGACGCCTACAACCGCTTCAACATGAGCAAGGAAGAGATAGAACTGGCTGACGCCAACAAGGACGAAAAGGAGAAGAAGGAAGACGAAAAGAAGGAAGAAGCTAAAAAGAAGGCTGACGAAAAGCAGAAGAAGACCGGAAAGATAGAGGTGGAAAAGGTAAAGCCACTGGAACTTGACATCGAAAACTGCCGCGACAGAATCGTACGCCTCACCGCAAACTCTTCGCACATGGGCGATGCTGTGCTCTCTAAAGACGGCGACAAGCTCTACTACCAGGCAGCCTTCGAGGATGATTACGACCTCTGGCAGCACGACCTGAAGGACGGCTCTACCAAGCTCGTGATGAAGGGCGTAGGCCAGGGCAACCTGCAGACCGACAAGGATGTGAAGAACCTCTTCATCTGCAACGGAAGCAGCATCAAGAAGGTGGATCTGAGCGGATTCAGCACCAAGGACATCAGCTTTGAGGCTAACTTCAACTATAAGCCAGCCGAGGAGCGCCAGTATCTCTTCGACCACATATGGCGACAGGTGAAAGACAAGTTCTACGACCCTAAGATTCATGGTGTTGACTGGGAAGGTTACCGCAAGACCTATGAGAAGTTCCTGCCTTACATCAACAACAATTTCGACTTCCAGGAGATGTTGAGCGAAATGCTTGGCGAGCTGAACGCTTCGCATACAGGAGCCCGCTACTACGCTTCGAACAGCGCGCTTACCACCGCCAATCTGGGAGTATTCTTCGATCCTCAGTATCAGGGCGACGGCCTGAAGATTCAGGAGATTATCAAGCGTGGTCCTTTCGATGTGAAGAATACGGGCGTTACAGCCGGCAGCATCATCGAGAGCATCGACGGCGAGGAGATTAAAGCCGGAATGGACTACTTCCCATTGCTCGACGGAAAGGTTGGCAAGAATGTACGCCTCGGCATCAGAAACGCCAAGGGTAAGAAGATGGAGGTTACAGTGAAGGCTATCTCTCAGGGCAAACTCAACAACCTGCTCTACAAGCGATGGGTAGACCGCAACCGCGCTTTCGTTGACAGTATTTCGGGCGGACGCATCGCTTATGTTCACGTTAAGGCGATGGATTCGGAGAGTTTCCGCACCGTTTACAGCGAACTGCTGAGCGACAAGAACCGAAACAGAGACGCTGTAATCGTAGACGAGCGCCATAATGGTGGCGGCTGGTTGCACGATGATCTCTGCACCCTGCTCAACGGCAAGCAGTATCAGGAGTTTGTACCTCACGGCAAGGTAGTTGGCCGCGATCCATTCAACAAATGGGTGAAGCCATCTTGCGTCATGATCTGCGAGAACGATTACAGCAACGGTCACGGTTTCCCATGGGTTTACAAGGAACTCGGAATCGGTAAGCTGATCGGTGCTCCTGTAGCAGGAACCATGACAGCCGTATGGTGGGAAACGCTGATGGACAACACGCTAGTATTCGGTATTCCTCAGGTAGGCTGCCGCGACATGCGTGGCGTGTTCGGCGAGAACACCCAGCTGAACCCAGACATCGAGGTTTACAACAGTCCGGAAGATTTCATCAATGGCCATGATACCCAGCTCGAAAGAGCCGTAAAGGAAATGATGAAGAAATAAACAGAACGCCCTGCAGGGGGTCCAAAAGCCAAACCGCTTTTGTCCTTTGCAGGGCGATTTGTTTTTATATCTGACAACATTATTTATTAAACCTTATTAACCCACAATATCGGCGAAAACCCTTCTGTCATGACATAAAACCCTCTAAATCTTTACTTTTTTTCTTGAAAAGGGCGAAAAAGCAAGTGAAAAAGCCATAAAATAAAAAAAAATGAGTATCTTTGCAGAAAATAAAAACAAGATTATGGGATTATTCGGATTATTCAGCAACAAAAAGAAGGAAACTCTCGATAAGGGACTTGAAAAAACCAAGGAGAGTGTGTTTGGCAAACTGGCGCGCGCCGTTGCCGGAAAGTCTACCGTCGATGATGATGTGCTCGACGATCTCGAAGAGGTACTCATCACCTCAGATGTAGGTGTAGAAACCACTGTCAAGATTATCCGCCGCATCGAAGAACGTGTGGCCCGCGATAAATATGTTTCAACCAGCGAGCTCAACCGCATTCTGCGCGAGGAAATCGCCATTCTCCTCTCCGAGAATCACAGCGATGACCTGGCAGACTGGGAACTTCCTGCCGACCATAAGCCTTACGTTATCCTCGTAGTAGGCGTAAACGGCGTGGGCAAGACAACCACCATCGGCAAGCTGGCTTACCAGTTTAAGAAGGCTGGCAAGAAGGTTGTTCTGGGAGCTGCCGACACCTTCCGTGCCGCTGCCGTAGAGCAGATTTGCATCTGGGGCGAGCGCGTGGGCGTGCCTGTAGTGAAACAGCAGATGGGAAGCGACCCGGCAAGCGTGGCGTTCGACACCCTGCAGAGCGCCAAGGCAAACGGCGCCGACGTGGTGCTCATCGATACGGCAGGCCGACTGCACAACAAGGTAAACCTGATGAATGAGCTCAAGAAAATAAAGGAAGTGATGAAGAAGGTAATGCCTGAAGCACCAGACGAGGTAATGCTCGTGCTCGACGGAAGTACCGGACAGAATGCATTCGAGCAGGCTAAGCAGTTCTCTGCCGTTACCAACATCTCCTCGCTCGCCATCACCAAGCTCGACGGAACCGCTAAGGGCGGAGTTGTCATCGGCATCAGCGACCAGCTCAAGGTGCCTGTAAAATACATCGGACTGGGCGAAGGAATGGAAGATCTGCAGCTCTTCAACAAGACAGAATTCGTAGACTCTCTCTTTAAAAATTAGAAAATGAAGAAAAATCAGATAGATATTATTACCCTGGGCTGCTCGAAGAATCTCGTAGACAGCGAGTTGCTGATGAAGCAGTTTGAGGCAAACGGCTACCATTGCGTTCACGATTCCAAGCGCCCTCAGGGCGAGATAGCCGTCATCAATACGTGCGGATTCATTGAGGATGCAAAGCAGGAAAGCATCGACACCATCCTGGAGTTTATCCAGGCTAAAGAAGAAGGCCGACTCAGAAAGCTCTATGTAATGGGCTGCCTCTCGCAGCGCTACCAGAAGGAACTGGAAGAAGAAATGCCCGAAGTGGATAAGTTCTACGGCAAATTCAACTACAAGCAGCTTCTGCAGGAACTCGGCAAGGCGGAAGTTTCATCCTGCAACGGCCAGCGTCATCTCACCACTCCGCGCCATTATGCCTACATCAAGATAGCTGAGGGCTGCAACCGCCACTGTGCCTACTGCGCCATTCCTATTATCACCGGCAAGCACGTTTCCCGTCCGAAGGAAGAGATTCTGCAGGAGGTGCGCGAACTGGTAGCAGAAGGCGTGAAGGAGTTTCAGATTATCGCTCAGGAACTCACCTACTACGGCGTAGATATTGACGGCAAGCATCATATTACCGAACTCATCAGCGAGATGGCTGATATTCCGGGCGTGAAATGGATTCGCCTGCATTACGCTTATCCGAACCAGTTCCCAATGGATCTTCTGGACGTGATGCGCGAGAAGCCAAACGTATGCAAATATCTCGACATTGCCCTCCAGCACATCAGCGACCACATGCTCACCAGCATGCATCGCCACGTAACGAAGCAGGAAACCATCAATCTGCTGAAGGCCATCCGCGAACGCGTGCCAGGCATTCACATCCGCACTACGCTGATGGTTGGTTTTCCAGGCGAGACAGATGAGGATTTCCACGAACTCCTCGACTTCGTACGCGAACAGAGATTTGAGCGCATGGGCGCCTTTGCCTACTCTGAGGAAGAAGGAACCTACAGCGCCACCCACTACGAAGACAACGTGCCTGCCGAGGTAAAGCAGCGCCGGCTGGACGAACTGATGATTCTGCAGCAAGACATCAGCTCTGAGGTTGAGGCTGATAAGGTGGGCAAAACCATGACCGTTATCATCGACCGCAAGGAAGGCGATTACTACATCGGACGAACAGAGTTCTGCTCTCCGGAAGTAGACCCTGAGGTTCTGATCCGTGCCGATGAGAAGCGTCTGCACGTGGGTAGTTTCTATCAGGTAGAAATTACTACAAGCGAGGAATTTGACCTCTATGGCAAGGTGGTGAAATAATCATTCTCTCCCCCATAGCCTGGAGTTTTAGAAATTTTGACTACATATTAAATAAATATGAACAATAAGGAATACATCGCTGAACTGGCTCAGCAAACCGGCTATTCGCAGGAAGACACCCAGAAGTTGGTGCGCAAGGCGATAGACGCTATGATTGCCGAGTTTGAGGATGGAGAAGCTGTCTCTATCCCCAATTTTGGCACCTTCGAAGTGAAGAAGCGCATGGAGCGAGTGGTGGTTAATCCTACTACCAAGAAGCGTCAGCTGGTGCCGCCTAAGTTGGTGTTGGGTTTCCGACCGGTAGCTTCGGTCAAGGAAAAACTAAAGAATGGAGGGGATGAGCAATGAGCAAATTCAGTTTAAATACACTCGGAAAACTGCTTGCAGATAAGAGCGGGCTGAGCCAGGTGGAAGCAGAACTCTTCATCCGGAAAATGTTTGATGTGTGCAACCAGGGACTCGATGCCGACAAGCAGGTGAAGATAAAATGGCTGGGCACCTTTAAGGTACAGGCCACGAAAGACCGTGAAAGCATCAATGTGAACACGGGCGAGCGCTTCACCATTGAAGGCAGAGACAAACTCACCTTCACGCCTGACAACATCCTGAAAGAAATCGTGAACAAGCCATTCGCCCAATTTGAAACGGTGGTGGTAAATGACGGCGTAGATTTCGATGAAATAGATGAGAAGTTTGGAGAAGAACAGACAGAAGATGCTCCTGAACAAGTAATCGATTTTCTGGACGAAGAAAAAACTGCAACTCCAAATCCGGAGGTTGTCGTAATTGAATCTGAAAAGGAAAAAGAAGACGAACAGGCAAAGCAAATTGCTATTGAACAAGCTAAACTGGAAAGATTAAAACAAGCCCAACTGGAGCAGGAAAGAATACAGAAAGAAAAGCAAGAGCAGGAAAGACTGGAGCAGGAAAGACTGGAGCAAGAGAAGCTTGAATTAGCCCAGCAACAGCAAGCCCTGAAAGCAGTTGTTGAACCAGCAGTACCTGCATCAGATGAATCTGAAGAAGAAGAGGAGGAAGAAGAAGAAGAATCTTCCAATTCTCATCATATTGTTATTCCTCGCTATCTGGTCGTTGCAGTCTGTCTCATCGTAGTAGCTTTGATTGGCGGAATGGGATGGTTTGCCTTCAACTATGGTCAGATGACTGCCCAGCGCGATCATCTAGCCATGCAGCTAAACCAGTATCATCAGGCTCCAGCCAAGAAAGTCCCAGCCAAACCAGCTGCCGCCCCACTCTCTCAGGAACAGAAACTCCGCCAGAAAGCGATGGAAGACAGCATCCGTATGGCTAAAACTGCAGAAGCAGTAAAACTGGCTGAAAATTCGGATGAGGAAAGTGCTAACGCAGAAAAGGCTAAGCAGGCTGAAGCAAAGGCTAAGGCAGAAGCTAAAGATAAAGCCGAAGAAAAGGCTGCTTCGAAAATAGCATCATCCCAGTATGATAAGGACGCTCGCGTACGCACGGGAGCTTACCGAATCATGGGAGTTGCCCAGACCGTTACGGTTGGCGCCGGTCAGACCCTCGAACAGATTAGTACCCGCTATTTAGGTTCCGGCATGGAATGCTACGTAGAAGCCCTGAATGGTACAAGCACCGTAAAAGCCGGACAGAAAATCAAGATTCCGAAACTGGAATTGAAAAAGAAAAAGAAGTAAAGTACTGAACAAACAAAAATCGCCCTGTAAGAGCAAATATAATTTTGCACTTACAGGGCGACATTGTTTTATGTTAACATTACTTGCCCAACACTTCATCAAGCAATGTGTAGAAAGCAGGATCCTCACCAACAATAGTCTTGATAATCTTAC
>UMDN01038480.1_pt1 | contig 9563 bp, 3 predicted proteins | sample 1964491 | NCBI WGS metagenome assembly UMDN01 (sample SAMEA4835994, study PRJEB28245) | human gut metagenome | biome: gut microbiome; material: fecal sample | place: Denmark | collected 2008 | reverse complement strand
AGAAATGATATACAAGACTAGGTAGAACGCCACAGCTACCCATGGTTGGAGCTGTTACGACAATGCCTCCGCTTGCGTTTTGTTCATTGGCTGCATAGGCATAACTACTTAATAATAAACTGTTTTTGTCTTGGATATCATTACAGCTTTGTGCCGACTGATGTAAGGCATGCGCTACACGGTCAATTTTCAAGCTTCCAGGTAAAACACCAGTCTTCTTTAATCCGGTATTTACTGTTTTCAACATTTGTTTAAAGATTTGATTCATGTAGGAGTCAAAATCAGAATCTTCCACTTCATCGATATATTGGTCTAAACGTAAATGACGTTCATTACAATAAACTTGAATATCATCCATCTTTGTGTGTGGATAAATTTCTGGGTCTACATTTCCTTTTTTTCCATCGATTTCGATTTTTCCACCACCAATAGATACGAATGTATGTTCTGCAATTTTTGTATCCTTGTCAAAAACTTCAATGATCATTGTGTTTGGGTGTTCAACAGGGGTTTTCATATCAAAAATGATTTCGCATTTACTAGTGCCTAACGTTTTTAATATGATTTTGTCTGTAAGGTGCCCTTTTCCCGTAAGCGCTAAGGAACCAAATAATGTGATTTTGAAGTTTGTAGCTTCTGGATACTGTTCATTGATATATTTAGAAGCCATCATTGGACCAAATGTGTGTGAACTGCTTGGACCTGGTCCGATTTTATAAATTGTCTTAATACTTTGCATGTTATTTTCCTTTCAGAATCTTAATATATTATATTGTATTTTTTGAAAAAGGGATATTAAAAAATTATATATTTATTAATAATTATTAAGATTTGATTGTGCTAAAATAGATGGTGCTTAAAGTAAGCATCTAAGGGGATATGTAGATATGAAAAAAGAAGACGGACGTTTAAGGGGAATGGACGGATTGCGTGGGGTTGCGATTATTGCGATTACACTATTCCATATGTTTCCAAGTGTTTTTAGGGGCGGATACTTAGGAGTTGTGTTATTCTTTGTATTAACTGGATTCTTGTTGGTGGTATCAGCAAAGAAGAAGATGAATCAAAAAGAGTTTTCATTGCGTGATTACTATCTTGCCAGAATCAAAAGAATATACCCACCATTACTTGTGATGGTATTTACTACATTGGGAATCTATTTTATTTTGGCTAAGGACGCATTGTACAACATGAAAATGCAGGTGTTTAGTATTTTGGCTGGTTTCAATAACTGGTGGCAAATTTCGCAAAGTATTGATTATTTTACGCGCATTGCGAATACTTCGCCATTCTCGCATTTATGGTTTTTATCTATAGAGATGCAGTTCTATGTGATTTTTCCATTATTATTGTTTGGAATGTATAAATTGAAAGATAAAAAAGGAGAATCATTCACAATTAAAACTATGCTTGGTGTAACAGTTGGCTTTGCGCTTGTGATGCCAATTCTATATTTATGTAGAGTGAATGTCACAAGATTGTATTATGGAACAGATACGCGAATTTATTCATTGTTTGCGGGCATGCTTCTAGGTTGGATGTATACAAAAGGGGAAGCAACTAAAAAGAATTTTTATACCTCAATTGGGTTGCTTGGAGTGTTTGTGATTTCATGCTTTATTTTTGATGGGCGAATGCCAGTTGTCTATTTGTTTGTACTCGCATTAATGACAGTTTTATCTTTGTATATAGTCGAAAAAACGGCAGATAGTTCAATTTCATTGGATGTTCCAGTGTTAAAGTGGATTGGTCAACATAGTTATGAAATTTATTTATGGCAATATCCAGTTATTTATTTATTTCAATATAAAGATTGGAATACAAATTTTGTGATGTATTTGTTTGAGCTTGTGATATTGATTTTGTTGGTTGTATGGTCAAACTATTTCTTGAAGGTATTTAAATATAAACAAATTAAGCCTAAATTTCAAAAAGCCGTGTTGGCTTGTGGAATTGTGGGGTTTGTATTTCAAACCACAGGCGTTGTCGCCTTAGCAACTTCAAAAGAGATAGATTCATCGGAATTGCAGAAGCGTATAGCAGAAAATGAAAAGGCAATAGAGGCAAATAAGAGAAACGCAAAATCGGATGGTAGTGTTGAAAAAGGCAAAGTTGACGACTATGCTTCGAGTGGAAACTCACAGAAAGTATCGGATAAAGGATTGTTTTGTTTAGGGGATTCTGTCATGTTGTCGGCATATACAAATATTCAAGATATTTATCCGGATGCAACAATAGATGCAGCTGTTTCAAGACAAATATATCATGCTCTAGACATTTTAAGTTGGTATCAGTCTCAAGGGAATATTCATAATACAGTTGTGATTTCGCTTGGAACAAATGGTGTTTTGGATGAGAATACAGTTGAACAACTGTTAGAAATAATTGGTAAAGATAAGTCTATATTCTGGGTCAATGTGTATGCGCCTGGAGTTGAATGGGAAGCTAGCAACAATAAATATCTGAATGAATTGGCTAAAAAACATTCAAATGTCACAATTATAGATTGGAACTCTTATATTTCTAAGCATACAGATTTATTAGAAGCAGATGGAATTCATCCGATTGAAGATGGCGCTAATGCATATGCTCATTTAATTCAAGAAAAAATTAATGAGGTTATGCAAAAACAAAAAGAGATTGAAAAAAAAGCGAATAAATAAAAGACTGCAGAGGAATTAATCTTCTGCAGTTTCTTTTGTATATGAATCTAAATCATTTGGGAAATTGATTTTATTTAATTTTTTGATGCTAAGTTCGATTGAAATATCAATATCTGCACTTGCTTTATCTACGGTTTGTTTACCTGTAAAGCTTAAAATCAGGTGTGAGATTTTTTTGCTTTTGATAGTTGCTTCAAGCGTTGCATCATCTAGTTTTATAGACCCCATATCATCTAGAAGGGTGGCTAATTTAGATGTGTTGACTTTAAAAGTATATGTATCATTTTCTTTTTTAGAGGAATCAAATAATTCGCATAATTGATCGTCAGTTAAATCTAGAAATGGGTTGTATGTATTTAATTTTGAATTCTTTTTAAGTCCGATCTTATCGACTGTACTTTGGGTTTTTGTACCCATAGAATTTAAATATGTTTTTCCATCTTTAATGTAAAAGTTTAAAAAATTATTTTTCACATGATCGCCTGCAACTAAACCTATTGAAGTAGCAACTTGTAGATCTTCTTTTTGAAGAATTTGTGCATCAATATTCATTTTTGAATCTTTCATATCCAATGTTCCATTGATTTGGACACTTTTTAGATTTAATGTATTACCTAATGCATCAAAGAATGTAAGGATGTCATCATTGTTTTTTGAGTTTGAACATCCTGCAAGGCTAAGCGATAAAAAACAAGTTATAATTAGGGTTAAAAATTTTTTCATTCGGAACTCCTTTAAACGTTTATATTGTATGCACAATTAAAGGGGATGTCAAAATGGACAAATGAAAAAGCACCTACTTTGTGCAGGTGCTTAAAAAGGATAGGCAATATTTATAACTCATTTTTTAAATTTTGTCAAGTTTTTATTGACATTTGGTGGTTTTACTAGTAGTATAATAAATTGCATAATAGTGTGTGTTTTCAGATGAAAACCACCTAGTATAGTACAAATTCGAACGAAAGGATGGCATGCATGGACAACAACAAAGCATATCGTATTGTCTCGTGTGGAAAAAAATCTTCCCGCCGAGATTACTCAAAGGTTAGTGGTAAATTAGAGTTACCTAATCTTGTCGAAATCCAGACAGATTCATTTAAATGGTTTACGCAACAAGGTATCCAAGAAGTATTTGAAGAAATCTATCCAATTGAAAACTATGGAAAAAACATTCGCTTAAATTTCCTTCGTTATCATTTTGAAGAACCAAAATATAACGCAGAAGAATCTATGTATAGAGAATGCAACTTTGCAACACCTCTATATGCAGATATGGAATTGGAAGTTACAGACTCAGAAACTGGGGAAGTTGTAACTAAGAGTGAAGAAGTATATTTAGGGGATTTCCCTTTAATGACAGAAACTGGTACATTCATCATCAATGGTGCAGAACGTGTAATCGTTAGTCAGATCGTACGTTCTCCAGGAGCATATTTTGCGGACAGTTATGATGAAAAAACTGGTAAACAAAACTATAGTTGTGAATTAATTCCAAGTCGTGGTACTTGGTTAGAGTTCATGACTGAACAAAAGAAAACTACAAACGGACGTTTAATTAATGTTTCTATTGACCGTCGCCGTAAAGTATTATTCAGTATTTTATTCAAGGCGATTGGTATGTCTTTGAATATCGGAGTGAACGAAGATACTCACGATACATCAATGATGGAAACATTCCTTCGTGCAATGGGACGTAACTGGTCTGATGTAGCTACAGATGCAGAAGATCGCGAATACATGAATATGTATTTGTTGTTGTATACTGCTTTCTTCGGTAAATATGAAGAAATTGAAAACACTTTATTGAACGATAAAGTAAAAACAACTCAGGAAGCTTTACTTTCTTTCTATGAAAATCAAAGAAGTGATGAAATCCCTACATTAGATGGATCAATCACTTTGATGCAAGCTAAATTCTTTGATCACCGTCGTTATGACTTGACAAAAGCTGGTCGTTATAAATTACGTAAGAAATTAAATGCGATCGATCGTATGTATGGTATGAGCCTTGCTCATGATATTGTTGATGTAAATGGCAACGTATTCATGGAAAAAGGTACTATGGTTCACCGTGATGAAAGAAATGCATTACGTGAAGAATTGGCTAAGGGTACTTATTGTGTCGCTTATCCATTCCGCTCAGAATTCCATGAAGAAGATATCGTTTCAATTCCAACAAGCTGGACTACAGGATTAATTGGTCGTGTATTAGCTAGTGATGTTGAAACAGAAGATGCTTATTTAGATGCTGGTACAGTATTAACTGAAAAAGATGTTTTAGCAATCCAAAAGGTTGTTGAAAATGTTGATATTTTTGCAGGATTGTTTGCACAACCAGTTAAATTAACAGCCGAAAATATGGATTCTGTATTTAACTATGGTCAACGTTTATATGCTCTTGGACGTTTAACAAATGCTCAAGGTGAAGATATTGTTGATGCAGATATGGAATTAGTTGCGAACCGTTATATGGTTGGTGTAACTCCAGATGCCATCGATAGTGATGTTGAAACACAAGTTAAACAACGTGCTTTAAGTGAAGATATCACAGCATGGTTGATTGGTGCATGTGTCCAAGAATTATATATTATTGACGATAATGGGGATGAAGTCCGTGTTGCTGGAAATGACCCATTCGCAAATAAACACACAATTACAGTTTCAGATATGTATGCATTCTTCTCATATAGCTTAAATGTTATGGAAGGTGTAGGAACAACAGATGATATCGATATGTTAGGTAACCGTCGTATTCGTTCTGTTGGTGAATTGATTCAGAACCAGTTCCGTATTGGTTTATCTCGTATGGAACGTGTCGTTAAAGAACGTATGTCAATTCAAGAAATGGATAGCTTAACTCCTAGAAAATTGACAAACATTCGTCCTTTGACAGCTGCAATTAAAGAATTCTTCTCTAGTTCACAGTTATCACAGTTCATGGATCAACAAAACCCTCTAGCTGAATTGACAAATAAACGTCGTATTTCAGCCTTAGGTCCAGGTGGTATCAGTCGTGATCGTGCAAGTTTCGAAGTACGTGACGTTCACAACTCTCACTATGGTCGTATCTGTCCAATCGAAACGCCTGAAGGGCCAAACATCGGTTTGATCAATAACTTAACTACATATGCTCGTATCAATGAATATGGATTTATTCAAACGCCTTACCGTAAGGTAAATGCGGATGGTACTGTTAGTGAAGATACAGTTTACTTAAGTGCTGATGAAGAAGCAGATTATGTAATCGCACAGGCCAATGAGGTTCGTGATGGTCATTTAGTAAATGAACGTGTCGTAGCTCGTAAGGCTGGTGAAACTATCATCGCTGATCGTAACGAAGTAGAACTTGCCGATGTCAGTCCAAAACAGATCGTATCTGTAGCGACTGCCTGTGTCCCATTCTTGGAAAACGATGATGCGTCTCGTGCCTTAATGGGTGCCAACATGCAGCGTCAGGCCGTTCCATTATTAGTTCCTCATTCACCTTATGTAGGTACTGGTATTGAATATAAAATTGCTAAGGACTCAGGTGTTGGTATTGTCGCAAAACAAGATGGTGTAGTTGAATATGTAGATGGTTTGCGTATTGTAGTTAAAGATAATGAAGGTGAAAACCACACTTATCAGTTACGTAAGTTTGCTCGTTCAAACGCAAGCACTTGTATCAACCAACGTCCAATTGTAGAAGTTGGTGAAAAGGTTGAAAAAGGCGATATCTTAGCTGATGGTCCAAGTATGCAAAATGGAGAATTGGCTTTAGGTCAAAACGTTGTTATTGCATATACAACATGGCATGGATATAACTACGAGGATGCCATCATCATGTCAGAACGTATGGTTAGTGATGATGTATATACTTCAATCCACGTAGAAGAATATGATATTGACTGTCGTGAAACTAAGTTAGGTCCAGAAGAAATCACTCGTGATATTCCTAACGTTGGTGAAGCAGCAGTTCGTAAGTTAGATTCAAATGGTATCATCATGGTTGGTGCCGAAGTTAAAGAAGGAGATATCTTAGTTGGTAAGGTTACTCCAAAAGGACAAAGTGAAGTTAGTCCTGAAGAAAAACTATTATTAGCAATCTTTGGTGAAAAATCACGTGAAGTTCGTGACAATTCATTGAAAGTACCTCATGGTGGTGCTGGTATTGTTCATTCTATTCGTGTATTTAAACGTGGAGATGGATCGGATCTTCCTCCTGGAGTAAATATGCGTGTTAAAGTATATATCGTTCAGAAACGTAAGATTTCTGAAGGTGATAAGATGTCTGGTCGTCACGGTAACAAAGGTGTCATCTCTAAGATTTTACCTATCGAAGATATGCCATTTATGGCTGATGGACATCCAGTTGATATCTTGTTGAACCCATTCGGTGTACCTTCACGTATGAACATCGGACAGATTTTAGAAATCCACTTAGGTTACGCTGCTCGTAAATTAGGTGTTAAATTCTCTACTTCTGTATTTGATGGTTTATCAAATGAAGACTTACAAGATGTAATGCGCGAAGCAAGCATGACTGTCGATGGAAAACAGGTATTATATGATGGACAAACTGGACAACCATTCGATGAACGTATTAGTGTCGGTGTAATGTACATGATCAAGTTGGCCCACATGGTTGACGATAAACTACACGCTCGTGCTACTGGTCCATATTCTTTAGTTACTCAGCAGCCATTGGGTGGTAAAGCTCAAAATGGTGGTCAGAGATTTGGAGAAATGGAAGTTTGGGCATTGGAAGCATATGGTGCTGCCCACACATTACAAGAAATCTTGACAATCAAATCGGATGATATTCAAGGTCGTATCAAGACTTATGAAGCCATCATTAAAGGTAAAGATATTCCAGAACCAGGTGTTCCAGAATCATTCCGTGTATTGATGCACGAATTACAAGGTTTAGCAATCGATATTCGTTTGTTAGATGAAAACAATAACGAGGTTGACATCACATTAGATGATGACCAGGACGTTCATCCAGCTCAACCTTTACCAGAACAAACACAAAAGGAAGAGCTAGTAGACGATATTGAAGAAGAAAATAACGAAGAAGAGGAGGCGTAGTATAAAATATGAGTATTAACAATTTTGCCTCGATTCAGGTTCGCTTAGCGAGTCCAGAAACGATTTTAAAATGGAGTCATGGTGAAGTAACAAAGCCTGAGACAATTAACTATCGTTCACAAAAAGCAGAACGTGATGGTTTATTCTGCGAACGCATTTTCGGTCCAACTAAGGACTGGGAATGTGCTTGTGGTAAATATAAAAAAGTACGTTTTAAAGGTGTTGTATGTGACCGTTGTGGTGTAGAAATCACAAAAGCAAGCGTAAGACGTGAGCGTATGGGTCACATCCACTTAGCTGCACCAGTAGCTCATATTTGGTACTTACGTGGTATTCCTAGCCGTATGGCATTGTTGTTGGATGTAACACCAAAACAATTGGAAGAAGTTGTATATTTCGTAAGCTATATTGTTACGGATCCAAAAGAATCTGGTTTAGCTTATAAACAAATTCTTTCTGAACGTGAATTCCGTGAAAACCAAGCTATTTATGGTTCAACAGGATTTACAGCTCAAACAGGTGCTGAAGCTGTACTACGTTTATTACAAGATGTTGATTTAGAATCTGAATATCAAGAAGTACAGGATGCGCTTGAAAAAGCACAAGGTGAAAAACGTAAGAAATTAATCAAACGTTTGGATACAATCAATGCATTCCGTAATAGTGAAAACTTACCAGAATGGATGATTCTGACTAACATTCCGGTAATACCACCTGATTTACGTCCAATGCTTCAATTGGATGGTGGTCGTTTTGCGACAAGTGATTTGAACGACTTATATCGTCGTGTTATCACTCGTAACAATCGTTTACGTAAATTGTTAGATTTGGGTACTCCAAATATTATCGTTCAAAACGAAAAGCGTATGTTACAGGAATCTGTAGATGCTTTAATTGACAATGGTCGTCGTTCAAAACCAATTACAGGTGCTGGTGGACGTGCATTAAAATCATTATCTCATTCATTAAAAGGTAAACAAGGTCGTTTCCGTCAGAACTTATTAGGTAAGCGTGTTGACTTCTCTGGTCGTTCTGTAATTGCCGTTGGACCAGATTTGAAAATGTACCAATGTGGTATTCCACGTGAAATGGCAGTTAACTTGTTTAAACCATTTATCATTAATGAAATCGTAAACCAAGGATTAGCACAAAATCCTAAAAATGCAGAAAAATTAATCGAACGTCGTGATCCTCGTATCTGGGACGTTGTTGAAACAGTAATCGACGGATATCCTGTATTAATGAACCGTGCACCTACATTACACCGTTTGGGTATTCAGGCCTTCTTGCCTAAATTAGTAGAAGGACGTGCAATGCGTCTTCACCCATTAGTATGTACTGCGTTCAACGCTGACTTCGATGGTGACCAGATGGCCATCCACGTTCCATTAGGAGAAGAAGCTCGTGCTGAAGCATTAGTTATGATGCTTGGTTCTCACAATATCTTAGGTCCTAAAGATGGTAAACCTATCGTTACGCCAGGACAGGATATGGTTATGGGTAACTTCTATTTAACAATGGAAGAAACAAAAGAAGAATTCTTTGCAGAAGCTAAACACTACGAAGAAGTTGGCTGCCCATTAGAAGCAGCTCACTGGCACCGTTTTGGTGAAAGTGAAGGTCATGTATACACAGATGAAGATGAAGTTATGATGGCATACCAGTCAAAACAAGTTCACCTTCACACTCGTATCGCATTGCCTGTATGCAATATGCATAAAACATCGTTTGATGAAAAACATAAAAATGATTATTTAATTACAACAGTTGGTAAGATTGTGTTCAACTCAATGTTCCCTGAAGATTTCCCATATATTAATGAGGTATCAA
>UMDN01041707.1_pt1 | contig 9837 bp, 10 predicted proteins | sample 1964491 | NCBI WGS metagenome assembly UMDN01 (sample SAMEA4835994, study PRJEB28245) | human gut metagenome | biome: gut microbiome; material: fecal sample | place: Denmark | collected 2008 | reverse complement strand
TCTCATTTCTAATTTCTCATTCAAGCGAAGTTTTCAAAAGGAATCAGTGGGCACGCCCGCGGGTGTGCCCTATATGAGTCACTAGTCACTTAGTCACTTTTCCCCTCTTCATTCCCGAAAAGATCATCGCGGCTTTCTCCGTACACTTTCCCGCTGATGAAGTTCCGATCCACCATCATCTCGAGGTGATAATGCGGATCGATCGAGAGGAGCTCTTTCTGGAGTGCATGGTAGATTTCCTGATCTGTCTTTCGGCATGCGCCCTTGAGCTGGACTTCGAAGGAGATATGAATCGTATCTCCCTGTTCTTCGGCGAAGAAATCATGGTAGGACAAGGGCAGACCGGAGCGGTAAATGGCTGCTTCCAGATCACGCTGGTACTCGCCTTCCTTCGGATTTGATACGGCTTTCGGGTCAGCATGAATGGTCGCCTGCACCTTGAGCTTCTCGCGAAGGGTGGTCATGACATTTTCAGCCAGCTCATGGCTCTCGACGAGACTCAGATCGCTGTCGAGCTCGACATGGGCCGTGGCAAAATGGTTCTCCGGCCCATAGTCATGGACAATCAGGTCATGGACGCCATAAACGCCCGGACACTGAAGGATCGTATCCTTGATCTCCTTGTACAGCTCTGCATCCGGCGTCGACCCTAAGATATCATTCACCGCCTGCTTCATGATGCCATAGCCGGTCCAAAGTATGAAGAGAGACATGATGACGCCCATCACACCATCGATGTGCCAGCCGAAGAAATATTCTACGAGCGTCGCGACAAGGACACCTGCCGTAGAAAGCATATCCGAGAGGGAGTCGGCGCTGTAGGCCAGAAACGAATCCGAGGAAAGCCTTTGGCTGGCTCTTTTATACCACCATGCCAGGAAGAGCTTCCCGATGAGGCCGAAGACCAGAATACCGGCGACAAGCGGCGTAAAGTGGGTATCTTCCGGATGCAGGATCTTCTCGATGGATTCCTTTCCGAGTGTGATCCCCACATAGAGGATGACCGCTGCCATCACGGTCGAATTGATATACTCCAGACGCCCGTGTCCGAAAGGATGCTCTGTGTCGGATGGTTTTGCGGCATAGTAGAAGGTCATCATGAGCAGGAGCACCGAGCCCATATCAGTGATGTTATTGAAGCCATCCCCCATGACAGAGAGGAAACCGCTCTGCCAGCCGATGAATACCTTCACACCGCCAAGGACAAAGTTCACGGCCAGACCGACAAGCCCGACAAGGATCGCCTGCTGTGTACGCGATGCCTTGTCATCAGTAGAAAGGATTTGCATAGATCGTAATCTCCTGTAAAAAAACAAATGTGACATACAAAGCTGTGAAGTCAGCAAAAACAATAAGAATGGAGAGCGTAATGCCTACGAGGATATCGGCATTCTTCGCTTTCGCTTGAAATGATAGAAGCGAGGAAAGCGGCATTCTCGCTGAGTCGCTAGCTGCTTTCACTCGTGTATTTTTCATGTCCGATTCTAATATAAATGAAAAGCCCCCTCATATATACTGATGCATGTAGTCCTACCCCCTATTCGACGGACTGCCTAAAAATTCCCCATATACGCCAAAAGGCTCTCCATAGGGAGAGCCTTTTTCCATTCTGGAAAAGCGGGAGGACGGATCCTCATGAGTTATATTTGTCGAAGTCAATGTCATTCAGGATGTCGCGAAGCTTCATCAGTTCATCCTTTGTCAGCGTCAGACCTTTGGTCATTGCGGTGTGTTCTTCATTCCAAGAACGCAGATCGAACTTTTCGCCTCTATTATTCCAGCTGGTATAGGTCAGCTGTTTTTTCCATCCATTGGAAGCCGTGGAGAGATCCCCGAGCTCTTCCTGAATCGTATACGTAATTTTTGCAGCCATTTTTTCACCTCATCAATCATGATCAAGGAAGTCATCCTTCCACACTAGCGCTATGGTAACATAATGAGACGAGCGTTGCAAGGGGAAACACAGAGGATGAGAAAGACGGTGAGAAAAACACTCGGTACATCGGTATCTGATGTCAAAAAAATCAACAAAAAAGAGCCGGAGGGCCGGCTCTTTTTCTTATTCACACTGTTTGCTTTCGACCCAGTTCTGGAAATCATACTTGCCATCTCTGGAAACATAGGCGAGCTGTACAGGAAGAGAGACAAGTCCGCCCTCTTCTCTGCCGCCGATATACAAATGATTCCACCGGCTTGAGACGCCTGCCACATCCTTGTACGCCACCGGCATGTAGAGCGCACGAAACGTGATGTAGTAGTCAAACGTGAAAAAGGACCAAGGGACTGCCACGAGCAGCTTCTTTTCGCAAATGAGCGCGACTGGGTGATGCACGCGGTTGATCCGCCACAGACAGAAGAAGATCACGACCACCGCCAGAACGTAGAAAAGAAATTGATCCTCATTCATCGCCCAGATCACTGCAGCAGCTCCCAGCAACACATACATCAGTGAAAGCGTGACGATGTAAACTTTCGATCGATAACATTCCCACAGTACTTTCCCGTAAATCTCTTCATTAAACCTATCCATCGTCTCACCTTCCTTCTAAAACCTATTCTTTTATCACCACGGAATATGCCTAATTGTACTGAAACAAAGGGCAAAATGGAAACTCATCGCCTTCCGACCGGCTGCCATGGCGACTTTGATCGAGGAGATCCGAAGATCGCATCATAGCGCACCCATTCTCTGGCATCCTTTTCCGTCCATTCTCTCACAGAAGGCACGGACTTTTCTTCCGCCGGAAGCGTCCCTTCTCGATGTTCACACTTCTCTTTCACCGGCACCGGTTTCTCTCTGACATAGGCCTGCATTTGTTCCAGGCGTGCTCTTTCCTGCATCGAGAGATCCTGCGTTGCCGTCACTTCCTTCTTCTTTATTGTAGCAGAAAGAGGGGGCTTCGGTAAAGGTTTTTCATGATAGACCGGCTTTTCCATTTCGTCCAGCAGATCCAGCTCTTTTCCCTCTTCCTGCTTGCCCCAAGTGGTGAGGATCTTCTTGCGAAGCGCTTGGTAGTCATACTCGCCATCCGTATCAGCAGCAGAAGGCGGCACGCTTTTTCCCTCATGCGGGATATCCGGCGGCATATTCACTGGCGGTCTCTTTCGCCTTCTAAAGAGCGCCTTATAGAGGAAGAACCCCCAGATCAGGAAAAAAATAAGATGGAAAGGCTCGAAAGACATACCATCACCTCCCTGAAAAAAACGGAGGAAGCCCTTTCTGCGACTTCCTCCTTATACGGTCTCTCTGAAGAGAGATCCCCAATCAGCGTTTCTTTAAAGCCTCGATCGCTACTTTGCGATCCGGCTTTCCGAAGACGGATGAGCCTGCAACAGAAATGGTGACACCGGCTTCTCCGAGTGCGAGGATATTATCCGGTGTGACACCGCCATCGACTTCGATATCGAGCTCATCCCGATGCATGGCCTTCGCCATGTCCTTCAATCTGCGGATCTTATCGAGTGAGTAGGAAATGAATTTCTGTCCGCCAAAGCCGGGATTAACAGACATGATGAGGACGAAGTCCAGAATAGGCAGCAGCTCTTCGATCATAGAGAGCGGCGTCCCCGGATTCAGCGCAATACCGGCCTTCATCCCCTTTTCCTGAATGGCATGGACGAGGCGGTCATGATGGACGGCCGCTTCCGCATGGAAGGAGACCATCGCTGCACCCGCCTTGGAAAGATCATCAAAGTAGACTTCCGGATGCTCGGCCATGAGATGCACATCGAAGGGAAGTGTCGTATGCTTTCGGAGCGCTTTGATGATGGGGCATCCGAAAGTCAGATTCGGCACGAAATGACCGTCCATAACGTCCAGATGGACAAGATCGGCGCCGGCCTTTTCGATATCATTCAGTTCGGATGCAAGATTGGCAAAATCAGCGGATAAAAGAGATGGTGCGATTTTCATAAAAACCTCCTCGCTTCAGATTCTTTGATTTCTTCTAACAGATGGAGATAGGACAGATACCGTTTTTCCTGGATATCGCCGCGTGTGACGGCGTCCCGGACGGCACAGTCCGGTTCCTTCGCATGCATACAATTGCGGAAACGGCATTTCCCGAGAAAAGGACGAAATTCGCGGTAGAGATAAGCAAGATCGTCCGCTTTGACATGAAGCACATCGAGAAGCGTATAGCCCGGGGTATCCATCAGGAAATGGCCATTCTCAGTCCGGACGAGCTCAGCGTGACGGGTCGTAGTGCGGCCGCGGCCGGTGTGCCGGCTGACAGCACCTGCCTCGAAATGGGTACGGGCCAGGAAGTGATTCAGCAGACTGGATTTCCCGACACCCGAAGGCCCTGAGAAGGCAATGATGGGTCCCTGAAAGGCAGCCTTGAGCGTCTCAAGCCCCTCACCGGTCACCAGCGATGTCAGGATGCAGGAATAGCCCGCTTTTTCATAAAGAGCCTGCACCTCTTTGGCGGCGTCCCTGGCCAGATCGCATTTATTGATCACGAGCAGCGGCTCGATGTCCTCATTTTCTGCCATGAGGATCATTTTGTCTAAGATTCCAAGCGAGAGATCCGGCGTGCGGATGGCACTCACCAGCACAAGCTGATCGACATTCGCGACGGGCGGACGATGCAGGGCATTTTTTCGGGGATACACCTTCGTAATGACGCCTTCGCTGCCTAGCCCAGTCTCATATTCGACAGCGTCCCCTACGAGGATATAGGTTTTCCGTTTCAGCCTTCCCCGCGAACGGCAAAGGGTGAGCTGCTCCCCCTGTCCCGCGATCGAGAAATAGCCATTTTGGTTCTTAAGAATGATTCCTTTCATCAGAGCTCCCTGTCCTGTACGACGGAGCCGTCGATAACGACCTGTACGCGCACGCTGCCGCTGCCGGAGACGTCCTTGGTGACGGTGCTCCCCGGATTTGCCTTGGCGCTGTATACCGTATGGCGGCCATTGTCATCGGTCACAAGGATGTCGACCTGCCGCGGATTTCCGCCTTTCGGGATGGAAATATTCACCGTCCCGTTCTTCTTTGCCTTCTGCTTGGCGGCGACAGTCAGGTTCACGACCGTATCAGACTTTGCCTCACCGGCCGCCGGGTCCTGCGAGACGACCACCGCACTCGCATCATCGATCGAGCCGCCATCGCTCGACGTGATGGTGCCGACAGCCAGTTTCAGAGAAGAAAGTGTATTCTTCGCATCTGAAAGCGTCATGCCGACGACACTTGGAATGCTGACCTTCTGCTTCATATTGATGACAATATTGACACGCGTCCCCTTCGTTGTCTTGCTGCCCGGCTCCGGACTCTGGGAAATGATGATCTCCGACGGCTTATCAGGATCATTGCCATTTTCGACAGCTCCGATCGTGAGTCCGAGCTTATCGAGACGCTCCTTTGCCTGAGAAAGAGTGAGTCCCTTGAGGTCAGGGATCAGCATCGTAGAACCGCCCTTGCTGACCGTAAGGTGGATGATGCGCTTTGCCTTGACATTTGTCCCTGCGATCGGCGTCTGGGAAATGACCTCCCCCGCAGGTACATCATCACTGGCGATCTCATCGACAGATACCTTGAGATCGAGCTTCTTGAGCGTCGTCTGTGCGACCTCGACCGGCTTGCCTACGACATTGGGCACGGTGACATTCTGGCTGCTCCAGAAGCTGCCGAAGGAGAAGAAGGCCCATGCAAAGCAGCAGACGAAAAGGAGTGCCATGCTGATCCAGATGTATTTCTGCGGCATGTTGCCGATGTAGTTCAGGATCTTGCTTTCTTTGGATATTTTTTTCGGCTTCCGTTCCACCTTGTGGATCGGGCGCGTCATCGCTGTAAAGTCATGCGAAGCCGGCTTGTAGATGGTCGTGGTGAAGCCCTGCGCGATTTTCAGCTCAGAAATAAAATCCCCCACCGTATCATAGCGCTTATTCGGGTCTTTCTGCAGCGCCGTCAGAAGGCACTCTTCGAGCATGGGAGAGATCGCCGGATTGTACTTCGTCGGACGCGGCACATCCCCCTGCATATGCTTGAGCGCGATGGAAACAGCGGTCTCCCCTTCGAAGGGCAGATGATGTGTCAGCATTTCATAGAGCACGATGCCAAGAGAGTAAATATCCGTCTTTTCCGTGATCTTATCTCCGGCCGCCTGCTCCGGAGAGAGGTAGTGTACCGAGCCTAAGATGGACTGCTTGTCGATGACGGTCGAAGAATTGATGGCGCGTGCGATGCCGAAGTCAGTGACCTTCACCTTGCCATCTCCCGTGAGAAGGATATTGTGCGGCTTGATATCACAGTGGATGATGCCATTATCATGCGCTTCTTCGAGCGCATTTCCGATATCGATCGCGATACGGACTGCCGTATCGATCGGAATGCTCGGATGTGACTGGATGTACTGCTTCAGGGTCTGCCCTTCCACGTACTCCATGACGATATAGTGGATATCGCCGTCACAACCGACATCATAGATGCCAACGATATTCGGATGCGTGAGCTTGCCTGCGGACTGTGCTTCATGGCGGAAACGCAGGACGAAGTCTTCGTCTTCTGCAAAATTGCCGTGCAGGATCTTCACCGCTACGACACGATCCAAAAGGATGTCCTTAGCCATATAGACATCAGCCATACCGCCGGAGCCGATCTTTTTGATCAGCTCATATCGTTCGTCAAGAATCTTTCCTATCATTGTTTGCTCCGTCTCTTGCTTATTGTTATTGGTCACGGAAATCTGAGAAATTGCCGATTCCACTGTGGGATCAGCATTTCCCTGAAGGGAGCAGCCCAGAAAAAAGCATGGCCGCTTTGCATCCGTTCCTCAGTTCTCATTCAAAAAGTGCCAGAATGACCGACACATTATCCCTTGCACCGGCGGCATAGACAAGCTCCATCAGCCTATGGCCCAGCGCGTCTATGTCCGTCTGCTCTTTACGGGGGCTCTCTCCGATCACACGAGAGAGGGTATCATCCTCGACCATGCCGGAAAGACCGTCGCTGCAGAGAAGGATCAGCGTCCCCTTACTTACCGGAAAGCACCCCGTATCCACAGAAAGCGGCCGCTCGATACCGACCGCACGCGTGATCTCATTCTTTCTTGGATGCAGACGCATTTCCTCTTTAGAAATCTTACCTTCTGCTACCAGCTGCATCACGAAGGAGTGATCCACAGTCACCTGGGAGAGACTGCCATCCTGCCAGACATAAAGGCGGCTATCTCCCACATGCGCCCAGAAGACCTGTCCCTCCGAAAAGGCGCACACGACCATCGTCGTCCCCATCGAAGAGAGTGCTGGCGTCTTCGTCTTTTCGGAGAGGATCGCATCATTCGCCGCCAGTACGGCTTCCTTCATGAGCGCTTCCGATACCGGCTCTTCGCATTTTCTCCGGAAAAAATCCTCTGCGGCAGAAACGGCAAGACGGCTGGCAAGCTGTCCGCCATCATAACCGCCCATGCCATCGGCCAGAAGATATACATCTGGTACAGAGAGCGAGATTGCATCCTCATTGACCTTCCGCACCAGACCGACTTTTGATTCCCCGTAAGTAAGTATCATACCCTGCCTGTCTTATCCAGGGAATGCCGATCGCGATCGAGATCGATCCGATCCGTATTTCCCTTGGAAGACACAGCGTGATGAAGAGCTCCATCCCTGTGTCTTCCTTGAAATCCTCTTTCCTTCGTCAAAAGACGCAACAAAGAGAGTGAAATAAGATTTGTACTAATACTAGCATTTTGCAGGAACATAGTCAATTTGCATTGATACCCAAGTGGGAAAATCATGGCTGCTTTCCCGCGAAGGCCGCCCACCAGTGGGAATTTTCATCGGGTATACCGCGCCGAGTGGGAATGAAGCGAAGCACGGAAGCGGTATCATCTCCTGATGCCTCTTTGCTGCCTCTGAAAGCTCGGCATGAACCCCCCAAATATATGCTCCCCGAATTTCTAATCTGGTGTTCTCTTGTTCGCCCCTTTTCCGTGAAGTAATATAATTTCAGAGATGAGAGCGACGAAAAGACCGATGGAATGGAGGATTGATGTCCATGAGAAAAGCCGTAATGATTCTGATCGCAGCCATTCTTTTATGTGGCTGGAATGTCAATGCAGACAGCATGGCCGGCGAAGAGACGTATGAAATCGTGACTGTACAAGACAATGATACACTCTGGGATATAGCAACAAAGAAAGTCGATGATCGGATGGATGTACGAAAATACATCTACGAGGTGCAGCAGCTGAATCATCTGGGCGATGCATGCATACTGACGCCGGGAAGCAAACTGAAGCTCCCTGCCGTCAAAGAATGATCCGCCAGAAAAGCGGTCAAGATCTAGGGAAACGCTGATTCAATCGCAGACAATCAAAAAGCCAGTGGGTGTGAAAAAGTATTCACACCCACTGGCTTTTTGCGCGGCGCAGAAAAATCAGCCGACAGAAACGAGCTCGATCTTGAAATTCAGCTCCTTGCCTGCCATTTCATGATTCGCATCAAAAGTGATGGTCGTATCGGTCTTGGCAGTGACCTTGACAGGGAAACGCTGTCCCATCGGGCCGGAAAGGTACACTTTTTCTCCGACTTCCAGCTCTTCGGATCCCGGCATCTGCTTCTGCTCGATGGTCAGGATGTTGTCCGGATCCGGCATGCCGTAGGCTTCCTCCGGCATCAGGTGGATATTCTTGATCTCTCCGACTGCCATATCCTTGACCGCTTCATCGAAGCCTTTAATCATCTGGCCAGCACCGCAGAGGAATTCGATCGGATCTCCTCTGTCATACGAGGAATCAAACTTGGTGCCGTCGTTAAAGGTACCTTCGTAGTGGACTTTGACTTTTTTATTCGTGTTGCTCATGATGATTCTCCTTTTCATAGATAAATACATATAAAGACATGACAGATGAACGGCGCAGCGTTTATTCCGTGCCACCTCCCAAGGCGTAATGTTATTAAGTTAAGCGGCAGAACATTCTTGGCTCCCCATCGGGGGAGCTCCCCGAAGGGGAGAAGGGGCTGCGCAGCGGTATTGCATGAAAGTGTTGAAATATCGATAGCATCGGACTATTCAACATAGCACGCTATACCGCTAGCATGCCCCCATTGCCTTCGGCACTTCCCCCGAAGGGGGAAGCAAGACGTTACGTAGCTAACGATTTCCTTAACTTAATAGCATTATCCCAAGGAGGGCAGGAGTGCGGAAGGGTGCTGCCTCATTACTTATTTTACCGTCCGGCTCGTTTTAGAAATTCTTCTTCATCGATGACCGGGATGCCTTTGGCTCTGGCTTTTTCCAGCTTACTGCCGGCATCCGCTCCGGCAACGACAAGCGTGGTCTTATTCGTGACAGAGCTCTGGATATCACCGCCCTGCTGCTTGATGAGATCCGAAGCTTCACGGCGGCCCATGCGGGTAAGCTTGCCGGTCAGTACGACCATCTCGCCCTCGAAAGCGCCGCCCGTATGTTCTTCTTCGATTTCCTCCATCGAGACGCCGGCATTGCGAAGCTTGTCGATGATCATGAGATGCTTCATGTCATGAAGATAGTCGAAAAGGCTGCCGGCAATGACTTTGCCGATGCCTTCCGTCTCCTGTATATCACTCACATCAGCCTCCATGAGTGCACTCATGGTATGGTAGCGCTTCGCGATGAGCTCGGCCCCTTTTTCACCGAGGAAACGGACCCCTAGTCCGAAGAGGAGCTTTGCAAGGCCACGCCCCTTGCTGTCCGCGATGGCAGCGATGAGATTCTGTGCGCTCTTTTCCCCCATACGCTCGATCTCTTCGATATCTTCCTGCTTCAGGGTATAGAAATCAGAGGGATCATTCACGAGATGGTAGGCGATCAGGCTGTCCACAACGGATGGTCCCATGCCGTCGATATTCATCGCATCA
>UMDN01031694.1_pt1 | contig 9844 bp, 5 predicted proteins | sample 1964491 | NCBI WGS metagenome assembly UMDN01 (sample SAMEA4835994, study PRJEB28245) | human gut metagenome | biome: gut microbiome; material: fecal sample | place: Denmark | collected 2008 | reverse complement strand
AGATCAGTGGAGTTTGCATCCTATATCCAGAACAAGATGGCCTGCAGCGGCAGAAATATTGCATTCGTCATCGGAGGGGCATACGGCTTCTCACAGAAAGTCTATGACAGGGCGGACTCGAAGATGTCGCTTTCGAAAATGACTTTCTCCCACCAGATGGTCAGGACGATTTTCGCAGAACAACTCTACCGGGCATTCACCATCATAAAGGGCGAGCCTTATCACCACGAATAGCAGAACATGTCCAAAACATTGAAACATAGTAAAGTACGAAAATTCTTCCGTTCATTGACGGGCAAGAACGCCGGTCTGCTGTTCTTCGCGATAGCGGCATTGAGCATCATTGCCAACATATTCCTGAACAGGAGGTCGGACTTTTCGGATTTCGCCGCCAAACGATTCACTAGCGCGGTAAACAAGCGGTTCGACAAGCTGGAATCATACATGAACACCGCGCTGGCCACATCGCCCGCAGATTGGCTGAACCTGAAAGGAATTCCTGAGGACATGGTCGTGTACCGCTATGCCGGCGACTCCCTGCAATCATGGTGCAACCAGTTTTCATTGGACAATGACGATATCGCGGACCGCATGGTGGTGCAGCGGTTCGCAAACCTGCGTTACAACCTGATTTCACCTCTCGCGGAAGCAGACACCACGGTCAAGTTCATGAACATCGGGCCGAAATGGTACCTGGTGAAAGCGCTCTTCGGGAAAGGAGGCAGCCGCATAATCGGAGGACTTGAAATCAGGAACACATTGGATTCCAGGTCAATAAACGGGGTTAACCCGAAATTCAGGCTCTCGGACAGATTCTCATTGCAGCCGATAAGCTACAGCGGCGGCTCGGTCATTTCCGTGAACGGCTATCCTCTGATGAAAATCATACAGGAGACCACCAGGGTAATGCCGATTCTTCCTGACACTACAATGGTCTGGGTCTCAGTAACTTTCATGATATTGGGAATAATGCTCTACCTGCATTTCAACCGCAGCCGCAAGGTATTGCGATTGGCAGTCGTAGCATTGACATTGATATTTCTGGCATTTTACCTTTTCGGATACGGGATGCAGGGGTCGTCTTCCCTCTTCTCGCCTACGATTTACGCGGACGGGCCGATGCTTTATTCCCTCGGTGCCGTATTGATCATAAACCTCTGGCTGATATTGCTTTTCTTCTCGACCTACATGGTAAGGAGAGACATTCTGGAATATGTCTTCGAGAAAAACACCAGGCACAGGGCTTCATTCATGATAGGCGCCACTGTCGCGTTCTGCATACTGCTGCTGGTCTACATAACGTTCACTTTCCGCAGCCTCATACTCAACTCGAACATTGGACTGGAGCTCTATAAAATCACACAGCTGGGACGATACACATTGTATATATATGTATCGTACCTGACTCTCATATCGGTGATTCCGATGGGGCTGCAGATGATCCGCGTGCCGGTCCACAGGCTCACGGGATTGAAATACAACATGGCATCCAGATTCGGACGTACTGCATTTTCGGTTTTCTGCGCCGTATATTTCATGAGCATGTTCTCGATTCTGGGGCGTGAAAAGGAGTTCAGCCGCGAGGAAATATGGATGAACCGCCTGTCAATAGACAGGGACCTAGGGCTGGAGCTGCAACTGCGAGGCATCGAAAAGGTTATAGAATCTGACAATTCCATACCGGAAGTCATCTTCACGACCAGGGACTACAGGGTGATATTGAACAGAATCACAGAGACTTACATGAGCCGCATATCGAAGGATTATGATGTGAGCCTCTACATCTACAAGGACAAGACCTCTGATCCTCAGATGCTGAAATTCATTGACGAGAGAATCCTGAACGGAAAGCCGATTGCTTCCGATTCCAGATTCCGGTACAGCCGGAACATGAACGGAAGGGCGCAATATGCAGGCATGTTCGTATACTATACTCCTGACAAGGGGTCAGTGAGAATGCTGCTCGGCATAAATTCCAAGGCAGACCGTGAAGAACGTGGATACTCTTTCATATTGGATTCAGGGACACCGGGTTCCGTGACGATACCGCCGCTGTATTCGTACGCCAAATACATTGACGGAAAACTGGTCAGCTATAAGGGAGACTACCCGTACCCGACGATATTGTCAGGACAGTTCAAGGAGGACGGTCGTGACCCTGACCACAACAGGATAGCGTCCGGTTCATATGTCCATTTCTTCAACCATGTTTCGCCAGAAGAAGTGGTGATATTGTCCCGTCCGAGAATCAGCATATTGCAATACATATTGTCGGCGAGCATCGTCTGCCTGCTGACGTATTTCTGGATCAGCCTCTGCTGCCTGCGAAGGAAAAGGCGCGGCGATTTCGAGAAGAACTATTACAAATCCAGGGTGAACACGGTGCTCTTCCTGTCCATGCTCATGACATTGGTCACGATGAGCGTCATCATGGTGTTCTTCGTCTACAAGCGCAATGATGCCAACGTGATGAGGCTCATGAGCAGCAAAATCTCTACTATCCAGTCACTTATGGAGAACAAGACGCGGGCGCTGCATTCATTCAGGGATATGCCGGCGAACGAGATGTCAGCGATTATCGACAATATCGGAGACTACACCAGGTCTGACATAACGTTGTACAGTCCGGGCGGCAAAGTGTTCAACACCACGTCGCCTGAGATTTTCGAAAACATGATTATCGGTTCCAGGACCAATGACGAGGCGTACCGGAACATCATGTATAACAACAAGAGGTACTACATCCACAAGGAGAGTCTCGGCGGCAAGAGTTTCTACACCATGTACGCGCCCATTTTCAATGATGAGGGCAAGGTCATGGCAATCTTGAGCGCACCATATACTGATTCCGGACTTTCGTTCAAGACAGATGCGATATTCCACTCCGTATTCGTGATGACGGTGTTCTTCATATTACTGATTATCACCAGGTTCTTCACGACAAGAGTGGTTGACAAGATGTTCCGCCCGATTATTGACATGGGACGCAAGATGGTATACGCCAGGACTGCGGGATTGGAATACATCATTTACGATAAGGAGGATGAGATTTCCGGACTTGTGAGGGCATACAACCTGATGGTACATGACCTTTCCGAGTCCAGCAAACAGGTGGCGCAGGTAGAGAGGGAGAGGGCCTGGAGCGAAATGGCGCGTCAGGTGGCGCATGAAATCAAGAACCCGCTGACACCGATGAAGTTGCAGATACAGAGGCTGATACGCCTGAAGAGCAAGAACGATCCGAGCTGGGAGACGAAGTTCGATGACATATCCAGGCTGGTGCTCGACAGCATCGAGGTCTTGACCGATACGGCCAATGAGTTCTCGACATTCGCAAAACTCTATACCGAGGAGATGGTGCCTATCGACCTGGACCGCATGGCGTCCGACCAGATTTCAATGTTCGACGACAAGGACAATATCACTTTCCAGTATTTCGGACTGAAGGACGCGCTGGTAATGGGGCCTAAGCCGCAGCTGATCCGCGTGTTCGTGAACCTGCTGACCAATGCCGTGCAGGCTATCGAGAACCAGCAGACGGAGGATATGGAGGCCGGGCGCGAGCCGAAGCATGGACAGATAATCCTTTCTGTCAGAAACAGTTCCAAGGAAGGGTTCTATGATATCGTGGTGGAGGACAACGGTCCCGGCATCAAGGATGAGAACCGCAACAGGCTGTTCACGCCGAATTTCACCACGAAGAGCAGCGGAACGGGACTGGGTCTTGCCATTTGCCGCAATATCCTGGAGCGCTGCGGCGGAGAGATTTCGTACAGCAGGTCGTTCTCCATCCAGGGGGCCTGCTTCACGATACGATTCCCGAAGAATATCGCGAAATCCTGACAGTCCGACCACTTTAGAACAATATTTGCTATATTGTACTCTCGCGCGAGGGCCGGCACTTGGTTCAGAACAGGCGGAAGACAGAGTTAACTCCTCATGCACGGGAGCAGAAAAGAGGTTAGTGTGGAGCACAAATGCTTGTCAGTCAGCAATATAGCTGATTTCAGAGTTGGAGCTTCGCCAACTCTTAAATTAGTCAAACAGCTGACATTCAAGACCTTACGCTCCACGTAAGCTCACAATGAAGCCCTCCACTCGGGCAGCATTGCCAGCAACTTAAAGCCCGATAGGTAACTTAGAGCCCGATAGGGCGTGGGCAAGTCCCTCCATCGAGGGGAGGGATTTAGGGTGGGGGTGACGAAAATAAACGCGCGAGGGCCTACAATAGTCTTGGTCTGCAACAGACTGAAACAATGGTATCCCACACGCGAGGCACTAAACGAAATTTAGTAGTTGGATTTCAAGTCCCTCCCCCAAGGGGAGGGATTTAGGGAGGGGGTAACGAATATAAAAGCGCGTGGGCCTACAATGGTCTTGGTCTGCAACAGACTGAAACAATGGTATCCCACACGCGAGGCACAAGAATATAATTAGTAGTGAGATGAAAATATTGATTGTTGATGACGAAAGAGCTATCAGGAACTCATTGAGCGAGATCCTGTCAGATGAAGGATACAATGTGGAAGTGGCTGAAGATGGTCCTACAGCCATCGAGATGGCGGAGAAGGAACGTTATGACGTGATTTTCTGCGACATCAAGATGCCCAACATGGAGGGTACGGAAGTGCTGGAAAAGCTCCGCAAGGACGGCATTGACTCCGCCATCATCATGATTTCCGGCCACGGCGACATCGAAACGGCCGTAGAATGCATAAAGAAAGGCGCTTTCGATTTCATCCAGAAGCCGCTGGACCTTAACCGGATATTGATTACCATCAAGAACGCGACGGAGCGCACGCAGATCATCACCGAAAACACCAATCTGAAGAAGAAAGTGTTCGGACAGCAGATGATAGGCGAATCCGCACCGATAAAGCATCTGAAGGAGATGATAGAGAAAGTGGCGCCGACTGATGCCCGGGTTTTGATTACAGGACCTAACGGTTCCGGTAAGGAGCTGGTAGCCAGGAGTCTGCATCAGCAGAGCAACCGCAGCGCCATGCCTTACATCGAGGTCAACTGCGCGGCCATCCCGTCAGAACTCATCGAAAGTGAGCTTTTCGGACATGAAAAGGGTGCATTCACATCTGCAATCAAACAGCATAAAGGAAAATTCGAACAGGCCGACGGCGGTACATTGTTCCTGGATGAAATCGGAGACATGAGCCTTGCAGCCCAGGCGAAAGTGCTGCGCGTATTGCAGGAAAAGAAACTTTCACGTGTCGGCAGCGACAAGGATATAATCGTGGATGTCAGGGTTCTGGCTGCCACGAACAAGGATTTGAAAGCGGAAATAGAGAAGGGCACATTCAGGGAGGACCTTTATCACAGATTGAGCGTAATCGTCCTCCACGTGCCGTCACTGGACGAAAGACGTGACGATATTCCGCTGCTGGTCAAGTACTTCAACGACCAGGTGAGCACAGAATCCGGTATGCCTAAAAAGGAATTTTCTCCGGAAGCCATCAAGATGCTCCAGGAGAAAAGCTGGACGGGAAATATCCGTGAACTGCGCAACGTCGTAGAACGACTGCTGATCCTGGGCAGCAACCCGGTATCCCCGCAGGACATCCGCGACTATGTGAATATCGGGTAAAACGCTCCTCCATTTTTGCCCTGCTACTCTTTTGAGAACGTGGATTCGAAACAAAAGCAGGAATCGCACAGTGTCCCGAAGGGTGGTCATCCACGCAGCTGGCGGGACGCGGCCACACTCCGTTTCGGGAGACATTGATATTCAACTAGTTACAAAATAGAGCGTGGAAACGTAGCCAAAAATAGGCCGCATTTCCACGCTACTATTAAAATGGCAGCTGATTATCAATAGGTTACAAATTCAGCCGTGGCCGCGTCCCGCCAGGTAGCCCTCGCTAGCAGAAGTCCATCAGACAGCTGTGTCACGCTTTCAGAATTTCTACCAAATTATTATTTAAAGATTACTTAGAAACTGTTTTGCGATAAGCGGAGATGTAGCCAGGTTATCATTTCGGTGAGAACATCCGGGGAGAAGGTTTCTTCGATTTCTTTGTACTCTGACACTTCACCGGTCCGGCAGTGCTGGAACAGATGGTTCAGCCCGATTTCGGCCTTGACGACATTGACCGAAGATTCATCAGCAAAAGTATAGCCTCCGGAAAGGCCTTGGCGAAGAAGTGACAGGTTGCGGTCGCAGTCTACCTGGGTATCCTTGGTGCCATTGAGAGCCATTACCGGACATTTGACCGAGCCTAAGATATCCGACACATTCATTCCCAAGAAATATTTCATGTAAGGAGTTTTCAATGAAGTACTTAGCATGAATGCATTCTGCTTGAGCCCGGCAGGGAGACAATAGTTGTCAGGAGACGGTAACGGCATATCATTGACAACAGCCGCGTAGGCGTCAGCAAGAAATCTGCAATAGTTGTTGGTTTCGGATTCAGGCATCCCGGTCATCTGGAGCGCTCGACGGTTCTGGTCCAGAAGCGTTTCGGAACCGGAGGCCACCATGCCTGCCAGGCTAATCACGAAATCAGCCTTGCCTTCCGCAGCCAACATCAGCGCAATGCTTCCGCCTTCACTGTGTCCGAGCACTCCGACATGGTCAAACTTCTCGCGCAGAAGACCGATTCCGGCAAGAGCATCATTCTTCAAGTCCTCCGTGGTACAGGAAACAACATCTCCTGTAGACTCACCGAATCCCCTGTCATCATATCTCAATGTCGCAATACCGGCCTTGGCAAACGCATCGGCAATCACTGCAAACGGCTTATGACCAAACATTTCCTCGTCTCGATTCTGCAGCCCGCTTCCGGTAACCATGAGGAGCACAGGAGTCTGGCGGGAACAGTTCTCCGGCATTGTCAATGTACCTTTCAGAACAGCATCACCATTGGAAAACGAAACATCGGCATTGACATAGGCAAATGGCCCGACAGGGGTCTGAGGACGCCTCAGAACCGGGGCTCCCGAGACCAACGGCAAAGTAAATGACATTCCATTCTGAGTAAATGTCCCGGTGATGAGTTTACCTGTCCAAAGTCCTTTGTATGAAGCATTTATGGACGGCACTTCCAGCTCAATGGAACCGAAGGCGGAGCGTTTTACTGACACCGGTATCGCCTTCGCGCCCTGGTCTGGCACATCGAGAGTGGCGGTGCTGTCGCCCATGTGAAAAACTAACGAAAGCGTCGTGCCGGAAACGTCCAACCTGCCGCTCCAAGTCCCCGTCTGCGCCAATGACGACGCCGCGATAAAGGTCAATGTCAATGCTGCAAATATTCTTTTCATTTTTCGAGCGATTTCCCGTAAATATAGGATTATTCTCATCAACGACAGCAAAATAATGTTACATTTGTGCCCAAACACGAAAGACACATGGGCAATAAGGTTCTGATTATGATGTTGTTGGCGCTTCTGGGATTCGCGTCATGCGGAAAAGAGGACGGCAGTGAACGGATTCCGGACAAGGAGCCGCCGGCCGGCATTGAATTTCCGGAGGATGACGGGGCTAAGCGGCTGCCGGAAGACGGGGCACTCGCGCTGCGCGAATTGTTGACGGCAGTGGACCCTGCAATGACATTGACTCCGGGAGAAACGAAGATTACGGAGAAGCAGTTTTCCGAGATCAGGCAATTCATTGACAACAACTTGAAAGCGGGCAGCAAGATTCAGACATACGACAATATTTTCAATTGGATCGTGAAGAATGTCAGATACGGCAGCGGAAATGAGACCATTTATCTCGACCCTTATGACGTGTTCATCCATAAGGTCTGCGTCTGTCAGGGTTATGCTAACCTGTTCAAGATAATGTGCCAGAGCCAGGATATTCCGGCAATGTGCGTGAACGGTTGGCTCGTCGGGGTCGGCGGCCATGCCTGGAACTACGCATATGTGGACAAAGAGTGGCACGTCAGCGACCCGACAAACGGCATTGACTACAAAATGGATGATACCTGGAAATATCGCGATGTGCTCCAGCCTATCAGGGCGGATTTCAATCTCTTCGAGGACGGGAAGTTCGCGTATAATTTCGAGGAGGGCAGGCTCAATGTTGCAGAGGTGAAGGACTCCGGACTCGATTATGTGCTGGTGCCGTTCAGCATCAACGGCTTCAGAATCACGTCTTTCTGCCCTGTCAAAAAGGTCAACGGGTCATATGACAAGCTGTATCTGGGCAGCAATGTGGAGAGTGTCGGAGAGAACACGGTTCATCTGAGCAGCAACTTCAGTACCCTCCGCGAAATCAATGTCGATCCCGCCAACAAGTTCCTGACTGCATACAAGAATGTGTTATACAATACAGGTAACGATGCGCCGCACTTTATCCCGCCCGCGATAACCAGACTGGAACTCAAGCCGGTCAAGGTAATAGAAAAGAATTTCATCTGCCGCCTGGAAAACGTGGAGGAGATAGTTTTCGCGGAAGGGACAGAGAGAATCGAGGCTTATGCCGTGGAGAAGTGCTTGAATCTCAGGAAGGTGTATGTTCCGTCCACCGTGACGTACATGGACAAGGATGCAATATACGACTGCGGAGACAAAGTGGAAATCGTACGCTAGAGTTTCTCGGTAGCGGCAGCGCGGGCAGCCATGATCTCGGCATGTTCGCGGCGGGCCTTTTCTACGGCCGGTGAACGCTTCAGGATAAATCCGGAACTGAGGTACTTTGTGCGGACATCCTCGTCATTCGCGAGTTTCTCGGGCGTGCCGGACTGGAGGATCGTGCCCTCATAAAGAAGATAGGCACGGTCAATGATCGCCATGGTCTCACCCACATTGTGGTCCGTGATGATCACGCCGATGTTCTTGTATTTCAGCTTCGCAATGATATACTGGATATCCTCCACGGCAATCGGGTCCACGCCCGCGAAAGGCTCATCCAGAAGAATGAACTTAGGGTCAATGGAAAGCGCCCTGGCGATTTCACAACGGCGGCGCTCACCTCCTGACAGCTGGATTCCCAGACTCTTGCGCACCTTGGAAAGGTTGAATTCGTCAATAAGCGACTCCAGACGGTCACGGCGCTCCTCCTTGGTCATGTCGGAAAGTTCCATGACCGACATGATATTGTCCTCGACAGACATCTTCCTGAACACGGAAGCCTCCTGCGGAAGATAGCCCACACCCTTGAGAGACCTCTTGTACATAGGAAGATCCGTGATGTCCTCATCATCCAGGTAGATTCTTCCGCCGTTCGGAACCACCTGACCTGTAATCATATAGAAACTCGTAGTCTTACCTGCTCCATTAGGACCGAGGAATCCGACGATTTCGCCCTGCTCAACTTCCATGGACACGCCCTTGACGACAGTCCTTACACCATATTTCTTAACAAGATTTTCGCAACGGAGTTTCATTTTCCCTTCGTTTTATTATTTCACATCCAAATCCAGGTCTTTCACCAGATTCCTGATTTCTTCATTACCTGCCATCATGGCTTTCGCCTTATCCTCAGGCATATATATTTTCTTTTCGACTTTTTCTTCCGGAATGACCTCTACCGCCAATCTTACCCGCTTGGTGCCCAATGACTTCTGAAGCTTGTCCTCCAGCTCGCGGAGCAATTCCTGCTCCACCCAATTCTTCTGCGCCAGGTTCATGACATAAAATTCCAGCAGCTTGTAGCCATCCATCTCCTTGACATTCAGCTTGGTAGTGGCCAATGTCGAATAAAGGCGCGGACGGGAACGGTATTGTTCAGGCAATTTCTGCCAATGTCCGATAATCTCTGCATTTTCAGGTATCCTGTCAGAAAGATTATTGTTCGCAACTTCCGACGAGGCCGCCTTGGATTCCTCCTTTATCGCATCCAGTGAAAGTGCTGCCGACTTGGAAGTCCTTTTCCGACGTGTCGGAG
>UMDN01027351.1_pt1 | contig 9887 bp, 8 predicted proteins | sample 1964491 | NCBI WGS metagenome assembly UMDN01 (sample SAMEA4835994, study PRJEB28245) | human gut metagenome | biome: gut microbiome; material: fecal sample | place: Denmark | collected 2008 | reverse complement strand
CTGCCGTATCCGCGGACTGAAAGACGGCAAGGAGCGCACATATTATGTTTATAACAACTGCTCGCATCAGGAGGCTTACAAGGAAACAGGCATGCAGGGCGTAAGCTACACAACAGGTGTGCCCGCCATGATTGGCGCCATGATGTTCTTCAAAGGCCTGTGGCGCAAGCCGGGCGTATGGAACGTAGAGGAGTTTGATCCGGATCCGTTCATGGAGCAGCTCAACAAGCAGGGACTGCCCTGGCACGAAGTGTTCGACGGTGACCTGGAACTGTAATTTAATTCATAATTCACAATTCATAATTCATAATTGGGATGGTGAGTTTTGAAATTTATAATTCATAATGGGATAGGAGAATTTGATGTTCATAACTGTTTAGACAGACATTTGAGATTAAATGCATTGCAACAATGCAAATCATAATTTTCCATTTTCAATTCTCCATTCTCAATTCTAAAAAACGCTTTTATATGGCAAAAGAAAAAGATACAGAGGGCATGAGCATACAGGAAGGCAAACTGAAAGCCTTGCAGGCTGCCATGGCCAAGATAGAAAAAGACTTCGGCAAAGGCTCGATAATGAAGCTCGGAGACGAGAACATCGAGCAGGTTGAGGTCATTCCCACCGGAAGCATCGGTCTTAACGCCGCTCTCGGTGTGGGCGGATATCCGCGCGGACGAATAATAGAGATTTATGGTCCTGAGAGCAGCGGTAAGACCACTCTCGCCATTCACGCCATTGCTGAGGCTCAGAAGGCGGGCGGCATTGCAGCCTTTATCGACGCCGAGCATGCCTTCGACCGCTTCTATGCTGCCAAGCTCGGAGTGGATGTCGACAACTTGCTGATATCTCAGCCGGACAACGGTGAGCAGGCTCTCGAGATAGCCGACCAGCTTATACGCTCTTCAGCGATAGACATCCTGGTGGTCGACTCAGTGGCTGCGCTCACTCCGAAAGCCGAGATTGAGGGCGATATGGGCGACAACAGGGTTGGTCTGCAGGCACGACTGATGAGTCAGGCGCTCAGAAAGCTTACGTCTACTATAAGCAAGACCAACACAACGTGCATCTTCATCAACCAGCTGCGCGAGAAGATTGGCGTTATGTTCGGCAACCCCGAGACGACAACCGGCGGTAACGCGCTGAAATTCTATGCCAGCGTGCGCCTCGACATACGCCGCGTTACGAGCATAAAAGACGGCGACAAGGTTATCGGCAATCAGGTTCGCGTAAAGGTGGTTAAGAACAAGGTGGCTCCTCCGTTCCGCAAGGCTGAGTTTGAGATTACCTTCGGCGATGGAATCTCTAAGGTTGGCGAGCTTGTTGACCTCGGCGTTGAGTATGGCATAATACAGAAGAGCGGTTCATGGTTCTCTTATCAGGGAAGCAAGCTGGCTCAGGGACGCGACGCTACCAAGACGCTGCTGAAAGACAATCCTGAACTGTGTGAGGAGATTGAGGCACTGATAATGCAGGCTATATCAGACAGCGTGGAGTAATACGCCGTCTGTCTTGTGTTATAAATATTTTTGAATATACATCCGGCATGGGCGCAACGGCGTCTGTGCCGGATTTTTTTTATGTCCTGTAGTGACACACACTGGGTGTGTCCACATCGCCTTTTTGTATAAATCATGTGCCTTTATCATCCGGACGTACCTTGGGTACGTCCCTACGGTTATCTGTCATGCGTCTTGCATGGCTCTTTATTTTTGAAACTTGCAACGCTTTATTGCCTTTCATTTTGTCATCGTGTTTATGTCAAGATTTTCATGCGAAATAGAAATCGCTTAGGCAAAAATATGGTTTTGCAGGTAAACAATATTTACAAAACATCGTTAAAGGCATGTTTTTGTCTGATTAATATGCCGCTTTTTGTGCGTTAATGCACTGTTTTTTCATCTTTAACTGGCCGTTTTTGGTGCCAAAAAGTAGTGGTTTTTGCCCGTTTTTCAGGCAAAATCGTTGCACACAACACTGTAGATTGTCTGTAATGTTTTGATGCGTAGCAGCTTATGTTTGCACACGATTTTTGCCGGTTTTTACGGCCGGATAATTTTATTTTCAGAATATCGCAGTATGAGAGCGTCAGCAAAAGTCAGAGTGTAAGCGTAAAGCCCAGAATGTGTTGCAGAGTGTTATCTGTGCAAAACCTTTGTCTGAAGGGCTTTGTGCGTGCAATCATGTGCGCGCCAGTCTTGTTTTTGGGCTGTTATATTTATCTGTTCAGATGCTTTGTTATAGTGTAAATTTATATGTATTTGTGTGTTTTTTTTGTTAATATTTTGACTTCTGAGTTGTATATATAGCATTATTTTCTTATCTTTGGAGAAAACTAGCGGTTATTTATTCATTTTTTATTATATAAGTTTGTTTTGTTGGTTTTAATCAGAAGGAGGATTTTTATGGAAAAGACACGAAAAGAAACTGGGTTGAAGAGATTAATGTCCAATTATATTAAACTGTTTTTCTGTGCAGTTGTGTCAGTGGCCCTTTTTTATGGGTGTGATAATAATGATGATAATATCATTGGCGGAAAGCCTCCTAAGTTATCCGAAAAAGGTTACATCTCAGAGTATATAAAGGTAAAGCAGTTGAGATATTTTTATATGAGCGACACTTACGACAGTATACAGACCGATCCATATATACGATTTTCTCTTCTTGGTGAATGGTATAGTGATGAAGCGGCAGAAGAGGTGGCAAGAGAGTTTGGTGACACGGCCTATTATCGTGCACCGGGATTTCATTTTTGGGATTCTGTTGTCAGCGACTCAATAAAAAAGATAGACGTAACATGTAGGTCAGATTATGATGCGCAGCATCCCAAGGGCACGTCGCTGGCAGATATCGTGCTGTTCTGCGGGCGTTCTTATTATGACTTTATACGCAACGGATATACTGTTGTGGATGCAGAAAAGAATAAGCCTGAAAACGAGAACTTGTGCAAATATATCGAGTCAAGATGGAGTCCTTCTGACGAAATGGGTATCGACAATCCGTGGGCAACAGTTGTGTCAGACACCCTTAAAAACATATCTTATGCCGACACCAAGCTGCTTAACGCGCGTAAGACAGTTTTATGGTTTACCAAGCGACCTGAAGGCCACGGCACATTCTGGTTTGACCTTACGGTAGAGATGTCGTCCGGATTAAAGTTCAGCGTGCCCGTAACGTATCAGTATGACAGATAAGGCTGTATGCCGGCGTAAGTCAGGTTGACATCAGCGTAAAAACAGATATTGTTGTCAGCAGTATGAACTGTCATGCTGCTGACAATTTTTATAGAGCAAGGCATGGCTGTTATTTTTATGTCTGCGGCGTTAGTGTGCTGGCTTGTTTGTTGTCGGTCGGAGAGAGAATATTCTTTCGTGCTTAAGGTGGGTTCTATAAATTCGCTTTTTCAGATTTTTGATTTTAGGCGAGAAGATTTTGTAAGTGAATAAAGGAGTGTAGCGGGCTACACGACTGAATGAACTTGAAAAATGAGCCGCATAAAAACAAAAATCTGAAAAAAGTCATAAGCCCATTGAAAGAAAAAATAAAACGTGGGAATTTATAGAACCCACCTTAACCCTATTGGGGCATTGTGATTCAGCATCAATGCACAAAATTGATAAAGTAATATGCGGTCTAATGACCGATTTGGGCTTATGCAAAAAGTTGCCGCTGCGCTTGCTCTTGTGTCGCAGATGTGCTAACTTTGCATCCATGCAAGTAAGCGTAGAACTTCTTAAAGAATGGTTTGCCGACTTTAATGTGCGCTATTTCGGCGGCAGTCTGCCCGTGCCCGCATTTGCCGTGGGGCGCTCGCGCACGCAGCTCGGGTGTATGTCGTGCAAGGTGAGGCGCAGGATGTTTTCAAAGTCGTACACCGACTACACAATACGCCTGAGCAACTATTATGATGCCGACGAGCGCCATTTTAAGAGCGTTCTGCTGCACGAGATGATACATCTGTGCATAACGTCGAGGCGAATAAAGGACACGTCGCCGCACGGCGAGGTGTTCCGCAGGATGATGCGCGCCATAAACGCAGACGGCTGGAGCATAAGCGTTTCTACAAAGATGGACGCCGTACAGAGGTCTGCCGGCAAGGCGCGTAAGCGCATGAGGGTGGTTTTGGCAGTGGCTATGACCGACGGGCGCTGCCTGCTCTCTGTGGTTAGTCCGCGTTATGTGCCGGCGATAGACAGAACTATGAGCCGTGCGCGTGACGTTGTCAGATATGACTGGTATGTGTCAGACGACGACTTTTTCAGTTCGTTTCCTTCTGTAAGGACTCCCCGCGGGCGCATTGTAGGCAAAGACGTCTTTGCCGAGCTTACGGGCAGAATGAAGCCTTTAGACCGGGTGCGGGCAGGCATCAGCCAGCGCTGACGCCATGCTGCGTTGTCTGCCGTGTTGGTGGCTTGCGTGTGTGCTGCCCATATTAACCCCAATCTGTCATAATACTGCACATAGCTTTATCTGTTTTGTGCATTCATGTTTTCAGCTTGTCATTATTGTTCATGTTTGCGTCTTTTTGTTCGCTATTCTTGGCATAGCGCGCTATTCCTGCAAAAAATCTAACGAAAATCAGTTTAATATAGAGCAAATATTCAGACCGAATGACCGATTTGAAATAAAGCAATGGGCGCCCCTGCATCAAGCAGAAGCGCCCACCTCGTGTCGGTTTTATTTATCTGAAAGTTTAAGAAGTCTTTTTTTATCCGTTTTTGAGCTTGTCGCTATATAGTTTAAAGAAGTCAAAGTTCAGTATTCTTGATATTTTCATAAGCTCATCAGTGTCAATCGACTTTTTTCCAAATATTTTATAAACATTGGTCCGGCTGCATCCCAACTGGCCGGCCAGCCACACCACAGACTGTTTTCTTTCTCTTAGCTTGGCCTTTATCAGCAGGCCTATTGTTGTCTTATCTGTGTTTGTCTTTTTGGTATCTTGCATTTCCTTTTATATGTATTGGTGGTGTGGTTCCCTTTTTCTTACTTATCTCTCTGCCGGCACATTCATGTCCGTAAGCTGCCGGCCTGTTTTTTTTACGTATACAAAGTTACGTCAAAGAATCATATTGTGCAAGTGCGGTTTTGCCGGTGTTGGAGTGAGGCTGACACAGGAGTGATTATCAGGTGATTTTTTGTGATTATCCGGTAAAAAGAAAATGCCCCGGCAGCATGTTTTGCTGTCGGGGCATTTTCTTTTTATGGTTTAGCCTGCATTGCAGCAGCTATTTTCAGCTGTGCCCTGGGGCTTTGCCGGATGAATTTATTGCAAAGCAGGCTTGTGGTCTTGTTAAAGATTTGCCAGTTCTATCACTTTGTCTACTGCAGCAGACAGTCCGTCGATGTCTTTTCCGCCTGCAGTTGCGAAGTGAGGCTGTCCGCCGCCGCCGCCCTTTATCAGCTTGGCAGCTTCGCGCACCATCTGTCCGGCGTTGAGTCCGTGTTCCTTCACGAGGTCTTCGCTTATCATGACGCTGAGGGTGGGGCGTCCGTCAAAGGTGCTTCCCACAACGCAGAGCATGCGCTCTGGTTCGGCTGCACGTATCTTGAACACGAGGTCTTTGGCTGCGTCCTGCTTCATTATCAGTGTGGAAGCGATGACCTTCACTCCGTTTACGATGCGGGCCTGAGATATGAGCTTCTCCTTAACTCTCTCAACTCTCTCAGCCTGGAACTGCTCAATGCTCTTCTTCATTGAGTCGTGCTCCTCGATATATTTCTCTATCACGCCGAGCAGATCCTTGGTGTTGTTGAACAGAGCCTTTATTGCCTTCATTCCGTCCTCAAGGTCGTACATCAGCATTTCGCACTCTTTTCCGGTCTTGGCCTCTATACGGCGAACTCCGGCGGCAACGCTGCTCTCTGATATTATCTTGAACATGCCGATGCGGCCTGTAGAGTGGGCGTGGATACCGCCGCAGAACTCAATGCTCGGGCCAAACTTAACCACGCGCACCTTGTCGCCGTATTTCTCGCCGAACAGGGCTATGGCGCCCATCTTCTTGGCTTCGTCGAGCGGCATGTCGCGGTGTTCGTCGAGCGGTATGTCCTGACGTATCATGTCGTTGACAAGCATCTCAACCTTGCGTATCTCCTCGTCGGTCATCTTCTGGAAGTGAGAGAAGTCGAAGCGCAGCGTGTCGTGTGATACGAATGAACCCTTCTGCTCAACGTGGTCGCCCAATACCTGCTTCAGGGCATAGTCGAGCAGGTGGGTAGCCGTGTGGTTGGCGGCGCTTGCCTCGCGCTTGTCGGTGTCTACGCATGCCATGAAGTCAGCCTCAGGATTCTTTGGCAGCTCCTTAACGATGTGTATCGACTGTCCGTTCTCGCGCTTGGTGTCTATGATGTTCACTGTTTCGTTCTCGCTTACCAGCACTCCGCAGTCGCCAACCTGACCACCCATCTCGCCGTAGAATGGTGTGTTGTCGAGCACGAGCTCATAGAAGGTGTTCTTCTTCTGTGTCACTTTGCGGTAGCGCAGTATGTGGCATTCGTATTCAGTGTAGTCGTAGCCTACGAAGTTTTGCTCGCCCTGGCTCAGCTCGGTCCAGTCGCTGTTTTCAACGGCAGCGGCGTTGCGCGCTCTTGCCTTCTGCTTCTGCATCTCCTCGTCAAACTGTTTCTCGTCAACGCTGAGTCCGTTTTCGCGGCAGATGAGTTCTGTGAGGTCGAGCGGGAATCCGTAGGTGTCGAACAGGCGGAATGCCTTTGTGCCGTCGAGCACGGTCTTGCCTTCGGCCTTAACCTCCTGCATGGCGTCAGACAGCATGTTGATGCCGTTAGACAGCGTGCGCAGGAACGATTCTTCCTCTTCCTTTATCACCTTGGTTATCAGTTCGCGCTGTGCGGTAAGTTCGGGATAAGCCTCGCCCATCTCGTGTATCAGCGTAGGCATGAGCTTAAACATGAATGCCTCTTTCTGGTTGAGGAAGGTGTATGCGTATCTTACGGCGCGGCGCAGTATGCGGCGTATAACGTAGCCTGCCTTTGCGTTGCCCGGCAGCTGGCCGTCGGCTATAGAGAAGGCTACGGCACGCAGGTGGTCGGCAACAACGCGCATTGCCACGTCGGTTTTCTCTTCCTTGCCGTATTCCATGCCTGAAAGGCGTGAAATCTCCTTGATGATAGGCTGGAAGATGTCGGTGTCGTAGTTAGAATGCTTGCCTTGCAGGGCACGCACAAGGCGCTCGAAGCCCATGCCGGTGTCTATTACGTTCATTGACAGCTTTTCGAGAGAGCCGTCGGCCTTACGGTTGAACTGCATGAACACGAGGTTCCATATCTCGATAACCTGTGGGTCGTCTTTGTTTACAAGTTCGCGGCCCGGTGTCTTTGCTTTTTCTTCGGGAGTACGAGAGTCGAGATGAATCTCTGAGCAAGGTCCGCAGGGACCTGTGTCGCCCATTTCCCAGAAGTTGTCGTGCTTGTTTCCGTTGATTATGTGGTCAGCCGGAACATGCTTTGCCCAGAAGGCAGCAGCCTCGTCGTCGCGGCTGAGGTTTTCTTCGGGAGATCCTTCGAACACGGTTACGTAGAGGTCGGCCGGGTCGAGGTGAAGTACGTCAACGAGATATTCCCATGCCATGTCTATGGCGCCTTCTTTAAAGTAGTCGCCGAAGCTCCAGTTGCCGAGCATCTCGAACATGGTGTGGTGGTATGTGTCGTGGCCCACTTCCTCAAGGTCGTTGTGCTTTCCGCTCACGCGGAGACACTTCTGCGAGTCGGCCCTGCGTCTTGGTTCGGGGTCGCGTGTTCCCAGTATGATGTCCTTCCATTGGTTCATGCCTGCGTTAGTAAACATCAGTGTCGGGTCGTCTTTAATCACCATCGGTGCCGACGGAACAATCTGATGTCCTTTCGATTCAAAAAACTTTTTGAACGATTCACGGATTTCGTTAGCTGTCATCATTTTCTTTATATTTTGTTTTTGTTCTTTTCACGATAAAGGCAAAATGCCTATTTGGGAGCAAAATTATAAAATAAATCCCATAAATCATTAAATAATTGTGTAAAACATACAATTCTGTTGTCTGTGCGGCAAATTATTGTGCCGCAGGACGGCATGAGCCTGTCGGCAGCGTCTTTATCTGCAACTTGAAGAAATGTATTATTTTTTCGGTTGACAGCATGAAAATGAAAAAAAAATGATAAATTTGCAACATCAGACGTTACATATTTTAATTTCCACGAATTATGGCATTGAACACAGAAAAGAATCTAAAGCTTTATTACTCGATAAAGGAAGTGGCAGCCATGCTCAACGTGCCCGAGAGCATGCTGAGGTTTTGGGAAAAGGAGATACCGATGTTGCGGCCGAAAACAACCGGTAACAATGTGCGCCAGTATACGCAGACCGACATTGAGAATGTAAAGGCCGTGTATAATCTTGTCAAGGTCAGGGGCTTTAAGCTGTCGGCTGCGCGTAAGATGTTGCGCGAAAACAAACAGGCTGTTGACGGCAATGCGCGTGTTATGGAGAGTCTGATAAAGGTGCGCGACGAACTGAAGTTGCTCAAAAAGCAGCTTGATTATCTTGAGTAGTATTGTTTTTGCGATACCTCGCAAGATAACTTTCCGGCCTTGCTTTCTGCATATGTCTTCAGTTGCTTGTATATCTTGATATACACCTAATTGTACATCTTGAGGGTATGCGTTGAGGTTTGCTGTGTTTGTAGTGGATACAGGCTGTTATCCGACATGAAGTAGTATACCGAAAAATAAATTCTTTATTAGGAAATCCCATTAAATCATTATTCCGTACATGATTTAAATCTACAAAAATATTGATGCCTTCATATGTCATGTTGTTTCCTGTTATTGTCCTGTCGTCTGCTTTTTGTAGAAATAGACCGCTATGCCTCTGAAAAAGCAAATGACTATACGCTCAATTTAAGACAATAATCCTGCCGGATCTTAATGAAAGCAATTTGGAATAAAAGCAGATGCCAGGAGACTTCACAGTGTCCTGGCATCCTTTCAATACATAAAATCAAATTATTAACTTTGAATTTTAGTCTGGCTCTTTATTTATTAACGTATTTTTTGCCATTGATTATAACGATACCCTTTGCATTCTTGTTAACACGCTGTCCGGCGATGTTGTATGCAGGAGCATCAACGTCATTCTTGTCGGTGTTAATCTCTGTGATGTCAGTGCTGCCGCCAGAGAGCAACTTAAGAGTAGAACCGTCTTCTGCAACGATGCTTACGTCAACAGGATTCTCGCTGTAGCAGAAGCCTTTGAAAGAAGCTTTTGAACCAACTGCGTTGAATACATAGTTGCAGTCTGCATAAACCTTGAACATGATCACGCCAAGACCATTGCCGGCAGATGTAGCTTCAGTATTGTTGTTGTGATAAATCTGAATAGGCCAAAGGATTGTACCGTTGCTCTGGTCATAGAAGCCTTCCTCGTCAGCTGGCAGAGTGTATGTAAGCACGCCGTTTGTTATAGGGTCTGCGTTCTTGTCAGCGTCATCAGCAATGTTCATAGCAAGAGTGTAAGAGAGGCATTTGCCTTCTTCAAATACAGTGTATGCCTTGTTTGAAGAAGCCTTTAAAACAGCATAGAAATAACCGTCCTTCTTAGCCTTTACTACATAGTAAGCGCCTGTTCCCGGCTGTACGAAGTTCTTTGCAGGATCCTCACCGCCGGCTCCTTTAGGGTTGCTGTTTCCCTGAAGACCTAAGTCAGAGCAGTCAACGTCTTTGTCTGCACCAAAGCGTACTTTGTTGTAACCGTTGAATGCGATATCCACAGCTTTGTACTGATCAGCAGCACCTGTTGAAACTGTAACGTCTTCGTTGTCGACTATAACAGAGTTTGCGTCGATGGCTGTCAGTGCAGTAGGGTCAGCTGCGCCCTTTTCAGTCAGCCATG
>UMDN01017115.1_pt1 | contig 10197 bp, 7 predicted proteins | sample 1964491 | NCBI WGS metagenome assembly UMDN01 (sample SAMEA4835994, study PRJEB28245) | human gut metagenome | biome: gut microbiome; material: fecal sample | place: Denmark | collected 2008 | reverse complement strand
GTCTTTTTATCCCGCAATTTACAAGCTCTGATAAATTTGTATTCGTTTGGACAATGACTCTCAGAAAAATCAATATGCTCAAATACAGTATATTCAGCATTTCTGTTTATCATAGAAATTTTATTGCTTTTCTTTGTGTAAAGTGCAGGAGAAACTATATTAGTTTTTTCATCAACCATAAGAACAAACATACTGTTTGACAGATTAACAATCGTATCATACACAAAATGTTTAACTCTGTTATACCTCTTATTTGTGAAAGAAGTTTCAGAAATGACAGACTTAAAATACATATTGTCAAATATACATGAAACAATAATACAGATAAGTTGAATTATTAAAAATACAGCTAAAAGCAGAGGACTATGTCTGTAAACACCCAGACTTTTAACTAAGCCTCCAAAAATATTAAAAATCATTAAACCATAAACCTCACATTAAATTAAATAAAATTAATAGTATGTAGGATTTTTACATTGCCATGCATATTTCTTGCCTATTGGTCTGCCACAAGATCTACATTGTGTTTGTTTTTTAGGAAGGTTAGCCACCGGTTGCTTTTTTTGGGTCAAAGGAGGCTCTTTCGAGCCTCCTTTCAGCAAATGTTCTACCCAATATCAAAAATCAAGCGAACAACAACGTTATACAATATGTGCAAAATATCAAAAAAACTAATTTCAATTGCAGAAAAATAGATATTTTAAAATTCTTTCTTACAATTATTTCGACACCTCTATATTTTACAATCTGGCGATATTTTATTAAAGTTGCAAGCAGAAGGCATAAACTAAAAAGCACACAGAAAATAAAAATCCAAAAGCTAATTGCATAACTGTCGATAAAAACATACCTAATATATATAATTGATAAGACTCCTATACAGGAAAATATATAATTAGGAACGGTGTAACAAAAAATAGTTTTTTCAGTAAAATACTTTTCAAAAGGTGGAACGATTGAAATATTGGTTGCGTCATATGCTTCTCTAGAATCATACATTCGCTTTAAGCCTATAATGATTTGATATATTGCAAAAATAACTATTGAGTATATGTACTGTAACTCTTCACTTTCATAAAATTCGGCGACAGACAAATAAATATAATTTTGCAAATGCGAATCAGCCAGTATCCACAAAGACAATATTTGAGTTATACAATACCACAAGATTAAGCTCGTATAACACAACGGTCTTTTGCTTTGGTCATATTTTAACACATCATATTTTACAGTAAAAAATATGAGCAAAAAACTAATCAAGAGTAACAATATTGTTAAAACAATGCCAAACACATCTGTTGTTTTAATAGATTTATAGCATGGTAACATAAAGCTCAAAATACTAAAAATGTATAAATGAAAGCCACCAGTAATAATATTAACAACCATATTAACAACTGTAATCAAATAAGAAATCAAAAAAAGCAAAAGAGAAAGTAGATATACTTTCTTTTTTTTACACACCACACCACTTTCTTTCATTTTCTCTACTCCATTTATTACTCAAATATGTCGATAAGGAAATTGTTACTAAAGAAGCTACCACTGAACATACCAAACTTCCTCGCGTAATTTTAACACAATATTATATATTAGTCAAACTATTTTATTGCTATTTTATGCGTTAACTGATTATTTTGTATCTATATTCCGTTTTATCCTTACAATTTCATGTAAAGAGGGCATAAAAATACCGACAAATATTAGCATAGAACACCATTACTTGTCGGTAATAATTTTAATATCACATTCCTTGTTCAAAAATATAGAGATACAAATCTTCTAGGGTTGGGGATTGTGAGGACAGTTTATGATTTTCAGGGGGATTATCTGTGACTAATCTTACAATGATTTTTTCGTCGTTATGATAGAGATTTGACACACGGTAATTATCTTGAAAATATTTAAGTTCTTCCTTATTAATTTCGACTTCAAATACCTTATTTTCAATTTCTTTTGTAAGGTTGGTACAGGTATCATGCGACACAAGCTGACCGCTTTTGAGTAATATAATCTCCTTTGCAATAAACTCAATGTCCGACACAACGTGGGTTGAAATCAATACTATTTTATCCTCCGCAATTTCGCTTATAAAGTTGCGGATTCTTATCCTCTCTTTCGGGTCAAGCCCTGCTGTCGGCTCGTCGAGAATTAAGATTTCGGGATCATTTAAAAGGGCTTGTGCAATTAAGGCTCTCTGCTTCATACCACCGGAGAATGAGCCCAATTTTTTATGTGCCGACTCTTTAAGATTGACGGTTTCAAGAAGTGAAGTGATTTTTACCTTTGCCTCTTTTTTCTTCAATCCCTTTAAAGCCGCCATATACCACAAAAATCGGTTGAGCGTAAAGTCATCGTACAAGCCCTGTTGCTGTGGCATGTAGCCGAGAACTGTTCTGTAGTCTTTGCCGAGTTTTTTAATTTCCTCGCCGTCATAGAGAACTTCTCCGCTGTCGGCGTTCAAGTTGTCGGTGATGATATTCATAAGGGTGCTTTTGCCTGCGCCGTTTGGTCCGAGCAAGCCATAAACGCCCGGCGTTAAGGTCACACTGAAATCACCAAGTGCCTTAACTACACCTTTTTTATATGTTTTACATAAATTTTTTATTTCAAGCCTCATTTTTACACCTTCTCATAGCTTTAAATTCAATATTAGAAAAGTTAAATGCAATTATAGTTAAACAAATCATCAGCAGTAATACGCATAATACTATCAAACTCGGGACAAGCCACATCCAACTGCCTTTTTGAAAGCTTGTGTATAATCTTATATCGGTCAAATTCATACATAACAGGCACGGAAATAATACTATCACCGCCCCGACAATCATAGACAATATATTATTCTTTAATACTTGAGAAAGCATAGCAACCGCCGTCATAACCGAGACAGCCTCCGCTATATGCACTGCCGCCGTAATAAAAATCATACTGTTTATGGAAATTGTACTGCCAATATTTGCAAAGTCCTGCATAAATACAACAGGAGTGTTTAACGACTCTGTTCCGAAGGTTTTTATAAAATTTATATAATAAGGTAAATAAATTAAAGTATATGATATAAGCGTGGTAAGCGAAAGTGTCATTACTTTTGAAAGTACAAGCCTCAGCTTGCCCTTTTTTGTGCAGCGAATTAGATCAATCATATGCTTTTTATGCTCATATGCAAATATATCGGACGATATAAATATTATTACTGCCATAAGCAATGTAAAATACTGCCATTCTCTTGACGGATTTTGGGCAAGTCTTTTATAAACAATATAGTTAATGAATATGGGAGTAATATGATAACGCTCTCCGACCTCTTTTATGTACGAGGCTTGATTTGAAATCTCCTCAAAGGCGGCGCCCTTGGTTTTCAAAATCGAATCTATAGCCGTTATCTTTATTTCTTTTTCTTCAGCCGATAAGGACATATCAGTTGAAATGGTGTTAAGCTCTTCATTCAGTCCGTCAAAATAATCCTGCTGTCGCCGCAAATAATCTTCTTTTTCCTGCGTAAGCTCGCCCTCAAGCTTATCAATATACGCGCTGTATGCGCTTTCCTGAGCCGAACTGTATACAACCGAAATATCATCAGTAGCATTACCGTAGGCGACAAAAACAAGCAGAATAATCGCTATTATTGCCATTGAGCCTTTGTAGTGCTTAAAACATTCGCCTTTGAATATTGAAACGCCGCCTTGAATTTTATAAAATCTTCGTCTGAATTTTTCAAGCATTGGCGTAAATATATTGTTTGTCGTTATTTGCGCGGATTTTACAAAAGACATGCAAATTACCGTTACGGAAGCAATAGCGATCAATATCATAGCTATAACGTAAATCAGGGTAATATTTACAGTATGTGAAAAAATATTGATATTAAGATAATTTCCGAAAATATTATTTCCGCTTAAAAAGTATAAAAAGTTTATATACTTAAGCTGATTTAGGGGAGAGTTGCTTCCTATTGCAAGATAAAGAACTCCTTCAATGAAAACCCAAAATGCGGTAACGACAAAAACCATTCCCGTATTTTTTACTAAAACAAATATAAACGCGATAAAAAGGGCAAGCACGCACATCGTGATTATTTTTGATAAACCCCACAAAACAAGATATTGCCAAATTTGCAGCTTTAAATTACAATTCATAAAAAGCTCGCAGGACTGAATATTCCTTGTAATATCGCCGAAGCCGCTGTACAATCCGCAGAGTGCAATATTTGAAGAATAATATACTGCGCATATTAAAATCGTAAAAAAGATAAGGACGAATAATTTTGAAATAATAAGCGGCATACGTCCGTATTTTGCGGTTCTGATAAGCCCGTATAATTCCTTGTCCCTTTCCAATGTAAAAATATAGATGCACATTAAAAATACAAGCGCAAATACGAGCAAATCGGTCAGAACAAATGTTGTTGAATTTTCTACGGCAAAATTGTTTCCGATTTTAAGCTTTGTATTATTAACATCTTTAAAATCCTCGGCGGTTTTTAATATGTTGTTGTATGAAAACGAACCTTCTTCCGCAAAAACCGAGAACTTTGTCTGCATCTGCGCGCGCTCATCCATATCGCCTATAAAAGAGCTATAATCAACTAAAGACTTGCATTGATTTACCAAATTTGAAAGATAGGTTTGTTTATCAAGAAGCTCTTGTTTTGTATAATGTAACGCCCGCGCCTTTTTGTATTCCTCCGGGTTCTCCGCCTTATATTGTTCGGTAATTCGCCCAAGATTTTTTAGATCATCGCCGTTGCTGTTATCTGCCGTTCTGTCAAATTGAAGAGCGATTTCAACTGTTTTTAATTCGCTTTCAAGTTGTCGTTCTGCTTCAGTCGGCACATAATCTGAATATTTAGATATTATATTCTCATAATCAGATAAATTAGTATGTACTGTTTTTACTTCAAGATTATTTGATTGAGTGTAAACCAAGAATATTGAATTTGCAGTAAAAAACAAAACAAGGCATATTAAAAGCAGTTTTTTGCTGAACAGTTTGTAAATCTCGAACATAATCAATTTCATATTATTACAACCTTAATTAAATGAGTAGATTTCTCCGCCAAAATCAGTGCTGTTAATTGGCGAAATAGGTTCATTTCTTATAATAGAAACTAACATATCTTTAATTTCTACGGGAATTTTATCAACAGATACAAAAGCTACATATTGACCATTTACAAAAGAAAGAGGATTTTCTTTAACGAATTTTTCGGCATTAGCTGCGGTTTTAAATTTCAATATTTGAAAATTTCCAGTATAATTACCTCCGTCACCCGCCCAAGATAAAGTTACTGAAAAGCCGCTATTGACTTCATCAGAAAGTGTTTTGTCATATGATGTTGAAATCTTATACAACTTATTTTGTGTATTTTCACAAACATTTTTCAATTCATTATCATTAGTATCAATTTTTTCATTCTCATCTACTTGGCTTAATGCATTATTATTTTCACCCTCGACATTCACGGAACTTAATAATGTTTTATATTCCACTGTTTGTCCTGACAAAGATTCTGTTTTTGACTTATCAACAAAATAAATCTCGCAATTCATATTATCCACCTGTTTAACAAATATGAAGCAATCTGAATCCTGGGGAATGTTTAACACTGAACATTCAAAAGGTATTAAAAACGAACTTTTTTCATTAAATGAAGCGTCAAGAGACTTAACATTATCTCCGTCACTTTCAGTTGCTGCGTTTTCATCTGTATCTTCACTAAAGTTCTGTAAATACAGCTGTGATTCATTTGCAAACAAATTATCGCCGTAATTCATTTCCGTTAAAAGTTTAGGATTGCTTCCGTCGAGTTCACTTGTAAAATATTTAAACTTACCGTTAGTATCCGAATTATCAATGAGATATGTTAGCTGCCCATTATAGAAAAACGGCGAGCAAACATCACCTTCATCATTTCTAATTTGGTTTATTTTTATCGTATTGATATTAATCGAATAAAATTCCTGATACGTAGAAACTGTTACCTTTCCGCTTTCTTCCTGCTTTTTAATTTCATCTTCTGAAATAGGAAGAACCGGCACATAAATATAGTCATCATATGCGGTAAATTGGAAAGTACCTCTAAGATTATCACTGTAATTTTTGCTGTTAAAGATTTCCTCCGGCTTAGATTTAATGTTATTTATTTTATATCTTTTTATCGAAAAGCTGTCATAAACTGAGGACGAATCAATATCATCGGCAAACTTATCCTGTGAGAAATAAAAATAACCTTTATGAATCAACCAATGCGAAATGCCGTCTTTAAATTCAATCAGTTTTTCCCTTGTTGATCCATCGGGTGTAACTTTGTACAATATATTTCCGAGAAAATTACCCATAGCATCTTCATCTTTTACAACAATATATAAATTACCGTCATAATATTGCACAACATTAGCTGATTCTCCTGATGCATTTACAAATAAATTAAAGTATGCATTACAATCAACACTGTTATGCGAACAATTAGGCTTGTTACATAGCGGTGTTGCCGCCTGTGATTTACGGTCAATATAGTAAAGGTAATTATTAGGCAAAAACACATAGTACCCTTTTTCTGATTTTGTCACAGGAAAATTTATTCCGTTCAAGTTACTGTAATAATATTGAAAATTTGTTGTGTAGTCAAATGATAATTTATCATCTGAAGTTTTGCTTGCGTCATTACATGCAGACATCAACATCATAGTCGGCAACAATAAAGCAATTAGTAACGCACTTAATAATTTTTTCATTTTAAAAATTTTCCTTAGTTTAGGATTTTTACTTTTTATCTTATTTATTCGGTTAATCATACTTATATTCTCCAATACTATAATTTTAAATTCACTTTATTTTTTAGTTTTAATTCTATAGTCTAACAAAAAGTAACATATAACAAAATTCCAGCTAATCAAAAATATTATTGTCAGCCACAGTGACGTTGTAAATGTTCTTGAGAACAGATTTACAAGCATTTGATTTCCTGTTAGGCTTTGTGAGTTTAGTGTTTGTGCATTATCGACAAGCACATTCAGGTAATTTGAAATGTCGAAAATGTTATCATTCGGTATATATTTTGAGGGGATAAAAATGCTGAAATCACAAATATTAAACACAATCAAAAGCACGGCAGGTATTCCTGCAAAAACAAGCACAAGTGCAACATATTTTAGCGGAATATTTTTTAGCGATTTCAGAAAGTAGTTTAATTTGAGATTTTCTTTTATCTCCTCAAAAAATTTTCTACTGAACCTATACCACAACTTCAATGCAATAATGCTAAATCCGATAAATATTGCAAGGTATAAAATATGTTCAAATGACGAGAGCGTTTGATTTTTCTCATTCAGATTAACCGAATAATACTGCGGCAAATCCATTTGCTCAACAATTGCTCCCGTGTATACCGAGTTATCATAAACAATCATATCAACCGTTCTGTCACCATAATTTTCGGATGTTGTATATGGAACATACACTCTCTGTTTGTCGTCAGCAGAAAACTTATTTATTAAGCTTTCGTTTTCGCATATCACACCGCAAATTGTATATTGATTTCCGTCAATGCAAATCTTTTTACCGACTGCATCTGTTGTAAAAAACAGTTTGAGAGCAAGAGAACTTCCAATTATTGCAACCTTATCTCTGTTATCTATGTTTTGGGACGAAATATTTTCGCCGTTAATTTCGGTCTTATAATCCGAAAACCAGTTTTCATTCACAAGTACCGTAGTTACGGTTTCTTCCTTAACTTTTGTTTCTTTACCCTCGGAACAAAAAGCTATGCCTTTGTTAGTAATCCGTTCAAACAGCTTTTCAAGTTCAGAAACCGTTTTTGGAGCAGTTTCGGAATTTTTATCATAAGTTAATTGAGTAACATCAGGTAATTGCCCTTTTGCATTTTCAATAATTATAATATTCGCAATAAAAACGCTCACAGTCAGCAACAACAGTAACAGAAACGAAACAACTTTTCTTTTGCTCACACTGTTTCCTCCTCAATATAAACACTTAAACCGTTTTCTATACTCTTGGTTGTTTTATATACAACTTGACTGTCGCCAAAAAGTGAGTCCGATGTCACCTCGCAATACAGCTCGTCACTGTTACATATATCCACCGAAACCTCTTCAACTGTTGCATCACCGTTTTCGGTTTTATTTATAACAAATACTATTCCCGTATTGCCTGCCCCATCCACCGATGAAACAGGCAAAAGATAATGTGTTTTCATATCATTTGAACCTGCGGTATCGTCAATTACACCTGTTTGAACCGAAACCACTTTGACCTTTGGAAGAAGCATATTATTGATTGTTTTTGAAAAATATGTAAGTAATGCAATCACAATAAAAAATACAATTGAAAATTTCAACACTACGCTCTTTAGCTTATCTTTTTTCATAAAAACCTCTCTCCTATCCCTTATCAGTTCCGACAAACGGCGAATCAATATCCCTGTGTCCGTAAAGATAAATAAGCAATGCAGGAATCATAAATATAACTCCGCAGGCAAATATTATGCCGTAATCCGAACTACCGACATCAGTAAGCGTTACGGAAAGCGGATACATACCCTCATTATCAAAATAAATCAGCGGTTGTTCAACTACATTCCAATTATCAATAAAGCAGAGCAACGCAAGTGTTATGAGTCCGCCTTTAATCTGCGGAAGAATAATATTAGTAAATATCTTCAAATATGACGCACCGTCAACTCTTGCCGCCTCAATTGCGGAATCGGGAATGTATTTTATACTTTGCCTCAAAAGACAAATTCCGAATGCAGAAAAAGTTCCGGGTAAAATTACCGCAAGAAAATTATTCAGCAAATTCATATTTTCAAGAATCATATAATCAGGCACAAGAGTTACCTGCAACGGCAGAATGAGCAAAATTATGTATATGAAAAACAGCTTGTCCCTGAACGGGAATTTCAATTTTGCAAAAGCAAAAGCCGCCAATGATGATACTGCAACCTGACCGATTACTGTCGGAAAAGTACAAATAACCGAATTCCAGAACTTTAACAAATACTCGGGTTTTCTGAAAAGAGTCTGATAAAACTGCTCCAAAGTTGCCATATTCGGAATCATATTGAGTTCTTTATATTTTCCGTCAGAAAAATTGAGCATATCGCTTACCTGTGAACCTGTCATAAATGAACAAGCAAGCATATAAATGACAGGAAACAAAAACAGCACAGTTACAGCAATCAGCAAAATATATTTTAGTATTTTCATAACCGTATCTTTCATAACAAACCTCTCAAGAATAGCTGTGTTTCCTTTCAAAGCAGAAGAAAATAAACAGCACAATAATTATAAACAGCGATAAGACAATTGATGCCGCCGACAATCTTGGATAGTTAAGATTGTAATAATTGTTGTTGATGAAATTCTGCAAAAAATACACATTGGTGTTTGGATAATCGCCAAACAAAGCAAATACCTCACGGAAAATTTTAAATGAATAAATAAGCTCCATCAGAAAAACAAAAAATGTAGTTGGCGCAATCATAGGTATAGTAATTTTAGTTACAAGCTGATGTGATTTTGCACCGTCAAGCCTTGCGCTTTCGTAGAGAGATTGTGAAACATTGGCAATGCCTGCCGTAAAAAGAATCACACAAAATCCGCAGTACTTCCACACATAAATAAAAACGATCATCACCATAGACCATTCCGAATTAAAAAATTCAACAGTATTAAATCCAAATGAATTAAGTAATCCGTTGATTGCACCGTAATCATCAAAAACTAATTGCCACACGCAAATCAGAGATGCAATCGGAACTACAACAGGAATAAGCAATGCACTTCTGAAAAAGGAAGATATTTTATTAAAAGAATTAAGAAACAACGCTATCAAAAACGAAATCACCATTAACAACGGTATCGCCGTAACTGTAAATATGCCCGTGTTCTGAAGTGCAAGCAAAAATGTGTTGTTTTGAAAAAGCTGTATGTAATTTTCTATGCCCACAAAAGTATCGCCGACATACAGGCTTTTGGTAAAACAAATTATGTACGGCACAATATAAAAAACCGCTATGCCTAAAAAAGACGGTAATATAAACAGGTATGCTGCTATATGTTCTTTTTGTTTTCTTGTTAATTTAGATTTTCTCATAATTTATTCCTACTCAGTCAAATAAATTTCCGTTGGCGCTGTGAGTTGACGTATAAACTTTTCCTTTGAAATATCCCCGTT
>UMDN01020641.1_pt1 | contig 10215 bp, 10 predicted proteins | sample 1964491 | NCBI WGS metagenome assembly UMDN01 (sample SAMEA4835994, study PRJEB28245) | human gut metagenome | biome: gut microbiome; material: fecal sample | place: Denmark | collected 2008 | reverse complement strand
AAAATGAAAAAAGTTAATCTTCTGGCAGCTGCTGTCGTTGCAGCTTCTTTCTCTATGTCTTCTGCTTATGCTAGTGGTATTGGTGCATCATTACTTCACGGTGATGCTTCATATTTCCGTACTGGTGTAGCAAGTAAGTCTGCTCATAAGTCTCAGGAAGAAAATTTAGTTGGACGTTTAGGAAATCAGTTTGATACATATATTGAGGTTGCTCCTAATCTAACTTTAAATGATGCTGATGGTACTCAGTGGGATTTCGTTACATCAGTAGCTTACAAAGCTAAGGTCGATGGTAACTACACCGATTTACGAGATGAGGGTTCTACTGAACTAGCTTTAACCCAAGGCTATTTAAAAGTTAAAGGTCTATTTGATATTGACCCCGATGCTGTATTATGGGCAGGTAAGAAATATAACCGTGAGGATTCTCACTTGGTTGACCAATACTGGAGAAATACATCAGGTAATGGTGTTGGTATTGAGAACATATCATTAGGTTCAGGTAAATTCTCTGCACATTGGGTTAAGAATGATATTAAAGATCAAGAGTTCCAGAAGAGTCATAATAAATACTATGTTACTGACAACAAGGTAGATGTTGCTTACGCTTTCCCAGTAGGTTCTGGCAACTTAGAACTACGCTATACTCGTATTATGCCTCAGAGATATTCTTCATCTCGTGGTGAAAGTCCTGTTAAGGACTATGAAAACGGTAACTTGTTTGCTGTTAAGTTAGGAATGCCTGTATTAAATGGTTGGAATAATACAGTTCTACGTTATGCTAAAGGAGGCAATGCAAACTGGGCTGGCGCTGATTATGGTAACGATTTAGCAAGTTCTGTTTATGGAACTGTAAATTCAAATGCCTATGCATGGGATTTAATGAACTTTGGTGCTGTTAATTTTACCGACAGATTCCACATGTTATACCACGTAAGAGGTACATATGTAGATCGTAAGACAGTAAGTGATGCTCCTAAGTCAAAGATGTTCCAAGCTGTTTTACGCCCTGTTTATGTATTAACTAAGATGACCAAATTTATGGTTGAAGGTGGTTATTACACATTAACCGGCGAAAATGTTGATGGTTCTAAGTTCAATCAAAACATTGGTAAGTTAACTTTAGCTTATGCCGTAAATCCTGATGCTTACAATGCATGGACACGCCCAGAGATCCGTTTCTATGCTACTTACAAGCATTACGGTCATGAATCAATGGTACCTTCTTACATGCTAGATTGGAATGGTGGAGATAACAATCAGTACATCTTCGGTGTACAGGCAGAGGCTTGGTTCTAATATAGTTCGCTTATGTAGGAACAGCGCAATCTGCTCCATTTGAAATCTCATATTTTCATTGTTAAAGCAGGATCTTTTTAGGTTCTGCTTTTTTTATTTTCTGTAAGTATAAAAAGCAATTTTTAAATTCATAAGGTATAATTTACAGATATTAGATTAAACATTAACTTTTAAACAAATGGTTTAATTTACAGGTGTTTTTACCTGTATTTTTGCTTAAAGTTAATGAGAGTACAACCTCAAAAGTCCTTTTACAAAAGATAAGATAGATGTCAGAAATTATCATAGGTATCGATCCTGGCTCAAGATTTACAGGCTACGGCATTGTCAGAATGAATGGCAATGTGCCCGTGTATATAGGATCTGGTTGTATTAAAACTGGTGATGGAGATTTAGCTTCTAAACTTAAGATCATCTATGATGGTGTCACAGCTTTAGTTGAACAGTTCAAACCTGATGCAATGGCTGTTGAAGAAACCTTCTTATCTAAAAATGTTCAGTCAACTGTAAAACTGTCAGAGGCCAGAGCGAGCGCGATTGTAGCAGGAGCTAATCAAGGTCTAAGTGTGTTTGAGTATACTCCAATGCAAATTAAGCAATCTGTAGTAGGGTATGGTTGGGCTGACAAAGAACAAGTTCAGTTCATGGTCAAAAAGATCTTAAGATTAAATGGTAATCCACAAGCTGATGCTGCTGACGGCTTAGCTTGTGCTCTTTGTCACTGCTTTACAAGTAAAGTTACAAAAGCTATGGGCGCTGGTGTGGCAACACAAGGCTCAGTTCATGGCAGATTCCAAAGAGAAAAATAATGATAGCTATGCTTTATCTTTTATAGCAGTTATCAACACAATAGGTAATCTTTAATGATTGGAAGTTTACAAGGAAAAGTTTTAAGAATAGATGGTGTAACTGCACTTATTGAGGTAGGTGGAGTTGGCTATGAAGTTGATATGCCAGTTACCTGTCTAGGTAATTTAAAGGTAGGCGAGAATACCTTTGTATTTATCCAGCATGTTGTAAGAGAAGATGCTCAAATTCTATATGGCTTCAGCTCAGTTGAGCAAAGAGAGCTTTTTAGAACCTTAATCAAGGTTAACGGTGTTGGCCCTAAGATGGCTCTAGCTGTGTTATCTACATTTGATGTAGATTCATTTGTTGAAACTGTTTTAGGTGAACAGTCTAAAGCTTTAGAGCAGATCCCTGGAGTGGGCAAAAAGACTGCTCAAAGAATGGTAGTTGAGTTAAAGGATAGATTAAAGAACTTCTCAGTAGCCGAAAATGTGGCTTTAGGTTCTAATGCAAGTGCTGCAACTCAGGCTAATGAGAACTTTAATGATGCAATTGCTGCTATGACTGCCTTAGGTTATAAAGAAAGTGATGCTATTAAGTGTGTAAAAGCTGTGTTAGCACAAAATCACGATATGACCACTCAGGAAATCATTGTTGCAGCTTTAGCTTTAATTACCAAAGGACGTGCTTAATTTATGCCATCAGATAAAGATTTAGGTATTTTTGCAGACTCACTAGAAGTAAGTTCAGATATAAGACCTGAAAAAACTCCTGAAGAGGAAATTTTAGAAAATACTAAAGCCTCAGAAGATAGAGCATTAAGGCCTCAGACTTTGGATGACTACATAGGTCAGACTGAGGTAAAAGAGCAGTTGGGGATTGCGCTAAAAGCAGCCAAACAGCGTGGAGAAGCCTTAGATCATGTGTTGATATTCGGACCTCCTGGTCTTGGTAAGACCACATTATCTAACATTATTGCAAATGAACTGTCTGTGGGTATTTCACAGACCTCAGGTCCTGCCCTTGAAAAGAAAGGTGATGCTGCAGCGCTGCTTACCAATCTGCAACCTAGAAACGTTATCTTTATTGATGAGATCCACAGACTGTCACCTGTAATCGAGGAGTTCTTATATCCTGCTATGGAAGATTACATGGTAGATATTATGACAGGTGAGGGACCTTCAGCCCGTTCAATTAAGATCACTCTAAATCCTTTTACTCTGGTTGGTGCAACAACAAGAGCCGGTACTTTAACCTCACCTCTGCGTGCAAGATTTGGCATTATCCTGCAGTTAAAGTTCTATACACCAGAAGAACTTGAAATCATTATCAATTGCTCTGCTTCAAAATTAAAAGTTCTAATTGATAAAGATGGTGCTCATGAGATTGCTAAAAGATCACGCGGTACACCCCGTATTGCCAACAGACTGTTGCGTCGTGTAAGAGATTATGCACAGGTAAAAGGTAATGGCAGAATCACCCTGGATATCGCAAAGTCAGCCCTTACCATGTTAAGAATTGATGAAGACGGTTTTGATGATTTTGACAGACAGTATTTACGCAGCATTATCTATGATTTTGCAGGCGGACCTGTAGGTATTGAAAGTCTGGCAGCTTCATTAGGTCATGACAGAGATACCCTCGAGAATGTTGTAGAGCCGTATATTATTCAGCAGGGCTTCGTGCAACGCTCAAGAACCGGTCGTATAGCCACTGATAAAGCCTATAAGAAATTTGGTTTAAAGATTGAAAAGGAAAAATCATAATGACAGCAAAAGTTTTTACCAATCAGTCTCGTGTTTATTATGAAGATACTGATGCTGGTGGAATTGTCTATTATGCCAACTACCTAAAATTCTGCGAAAGAGCCAGAACTGAGTGGCTGCGCGGAATGGGAATGAGTCAAAGTTCTATGTTGGAGCAAAAGCTAGGCTTTGTAATAAAAAATATCAAAGGTAATTATATTAGCTCAGCAAAGCTAGATGATCTGCTTACGGTTACCTGTATTCCAATAAAAGCTCGATTTGCAAGTTTAAAAATTTTTCAACAAGTTTATAATCAACACTCAGAATTATTGTTTGAATTTGAATGCTCGATAGCATTTTTAGATATGAAAAAGATGAAGCCTACTCCAATGAGTCGTGAGGCTTTAGCTTATATCAAGCAATTTATACCAGAGGATGTAACAAACTTAGAGGTTAAGTTCTAAATGGATACTTCAGGCCAGTTGTCTATTACCCACCTAATATTAAATGCAAGTACACTAGTTCAGGTGGTAATGCTGTTCTTACTGTCTTTATCAGTAGCTTCATGGACAATTATTGTTTCAAGATCTAGTGCTTATAAGAATGCTAGAGTCAAGGCTGATGAATTTGAAGAGAAGTTTTGGTCAGGAATTGATCTTAACAATCTGTATCAGGACTGTGTAAAACGTTCAAATGAACTAATCGGTCTTGAGGTGATTTATACAGCTGGTTTTAAAGAGTTCGTAAGATTGATTAACTCAGGACCTGCTGATCAGGAAGTTGTGATGGATGGTACTTACCGTCAGATGAAAGTATCTGAGTCAAGAGAATTAGAAAACCTTGAGTCACACTTGGCAACCTTAGCCACCGTAGGTTCTATCAGCCCTTATATCGGTCTGTTTGGTACTGTTTGGGGAATTATGCATGCTTTCATTGCTTTAGCTGCTGTAAAGAATGCAACACTGTCAATGGTAGCTCCTCCTATTGCTGAAGCTTTGATTGCTACTGCTATGGGTCTGTTTGCTGCAATTCCGGCTGTTATGTTCTATAACCGTTTCGTAACTAAAGTTGAGACCTTAGAGAACAGATACATCAACTTCATGGATGAGTTTGCAACAATTCTAAACAGACGTTTGGTTCGTGTTCGTTCTGAAATGAATCAGAAAAAGGATAATGTTCAGAACACTGCTTCAACTATGCAGTCTTCAATGCAGTCTTCAATGCATCAGACTCCAACCTATCATTCACAGAGCACTACAGGCTATGTTCGTGAACCTCAGAAGACTTTCTCTCACACTACAGTAGGAGGAGAAGAGCAGCAGACAGCTTTTGCCAGAGCCCGTTTAAATAGAGCTGCTCATACACAAAGTTCTGTTCGTTACCAGACCCCAGGGGTTGAAGGTGACAGAATGAGAAACTTCTCTAGACCTCAAAGTAACGGTCAGGAGCGCTAATCATGCAGACTGCACGTACTCGTAGCAAGTCAAGAGCCAAAGCAGAGATCAATGTGGTTCCTTACATTGATGTTATGCTGGTTCTATTGGTTATTTTTATTGCAACTGCACCTGTTGTGATGCAGGGGGTGACTGTAGATTTACCTCAGGCACAATCTGAGACTATGAACGAAAATCAGCAGACTCCTATTATCGCAACAGTTGATAAGGCTGGACAGTATTATGTAAGTATTGATACTACCTCTGAGAAAATGGGCAGTTTAGATGAACTTACAGCTTATGTATCAGCTCAATTACAAAAAGATCCTTCAAGACCAGTAGTTGTTCAAGGTGATGCTCAGGTAGCATATGACAATGTTATTCAGCTGATGAATGCTTTGAAAACCGGTGGTGTTAAGAGTGTAGGTCTGGTTACTGAACCAATCAATTCTAATTAATGGTTTTTTTATATGAAAATTAACATGAAAGCAGCTTTTATCATAGCAGTAGCATTGCATGCTATTCTGCTAGGAGTGCTGCTTATCAGATTTTCGCTTGATAAGCCAACAAAGCCTAATATGGGACAAGGTGACATCATGCACGCAACCTTTGTGCCACCAGCTAAAGGCAATCCTAATGGAACAGCAAAAGCAGCTCCAGCACCTGCTCCTGCTCCAGAGCCTGAAGAAACTGTTCAAGATGATACCTCTGTAGAACAGGCAAAACAGGAGATGGAACAGCGTCTTCAGGAGCAAAAAGCTCAAGAACAGCAACGTCAGGAAGCTATTGCTCTGCAAAAGAAACAAGAAATCGAAAAAGCTCGTAAGATTGAAGAAGAAAAAGCTTTAGCTTTAAAGAAAGCTGAGGAAAAGAAAAAGCTTGAAGAGCAAAAGAAACTTGAAGAGCAGAAAAAGTTAGAAGAACAGAAGAAGCTTGAGCAAAAGAAGAAAGCTGAAGCTGAGGCTAAGAAAAAGGCAGAGGAAGAAGCTAAGAAAGTAGCAGAGGCTAAGAAGAAAGCCGAGGCTGAAGCTAAGAAGAAGGCTGAAGCAGAGGCTAAAAAGAAAGCTGAGGCTGAAGCTAAGAAAAAGGCAGAGGCTGAAGCTAAAAAGAAAGCTGAAGCTGCAGCAAAGGCAAAAGCTCAGGCAGATGCTAAGGCAAAGGCAGTAGCTGCTGCCAAAGCAAAAGCTGAAGCTGACTCATTAGAAGGCGACATTTTAGGTACCGCTGATGGCGATGAAAAGAACGGTCAGGGCTTAGGCTCTGGCGGTGGTGGCGGAGATGGCGGTTACGGTGATAAGGTTCGTGGCTTAATTGAGCAGAACTGGAGAGTCGATCAGTCAATGAACGGCAAAAAGGTTGTGGTATCAATTAAGGTAACAGCTGATGGTACCGTAACTGACGAGAGCTGTCAGGGGGATGAGAAGGTCTGCCAGAGTGCACTGGATGCAATTAGAATGGTGGGTATGTTCCCAAGACCACCTGCTACTTGCCCAGAGTGCTCTAATATAAAGATTTCTATGACACCTAAGCTTTGATAGGCATATAATATTTAAAAATTTTTCAGGGAGTTAAATTCATGCTAAAGAGAATTCTGGCAGCCGTAGCTGTGTTACTTACAGCGACAACAGCCAATGCTGAATTACAGATTGAAATTACAGGTGGTATTAACGAAGGTCATAAGATCGCCGTTTATCCATTCTCACAAGCTTCAGCTGTAAATCTTGATGTGGCATCAGTAGTTTCTGCTGATTTAATGAGATCTGGTAAGTTTTCACCAATTGCAACCTCAGCTCTGCCTCAGGGTGGTGTTCAGAATGGTCAGGTGAATGCTGATGTTGCTGCAACCTCAGGTGCTGAAGTTGCTGTAGCAGGTGTTGTTCAGGATAAAGGCAATAAGGTTTACAACGTTGAGTTCCAGGTTGTAGGTCTACAGGGCGCAAACAAGGGCAAAGTTTTAGCTCACTATAAGGGCGATTCAAGCTTAGCTACTATGCGTCAGGCTTCTCACAGAATTTCTGACAGAATCTATGAAGCATTCACAGGTCAGAGAGGCTGTTTTAGAACACGTATTGCTTATGTAGTAACCAAGTTTGGTGCCCCATTCCCATATCAGTTAATGACTGCTGATTATGATGGCTACAACGAGACTCCAATTGTGAAGTCAACTCAGCCTATCATGACTCCTTCATGGTCACCTGATGGCAGACGTTTGGCTTATGTAAGCTTTGAGAAGAGATCACCTGCTATCTTTGTTCAGGATATCATCTCTAAGAAGCGTCAGAAGTTAGCTTCATTCTCAGGATTGAACAGCTCTCCATCTTGGTCACCAGATGGTACTAAGATTGCTATGACCTTATCAAAAGATGGTCAGCCTGATATTTACTACTTTGATTTAACTCAATCTCGTTTTGTTCGCGTAACCAGTAACAAGGCAATTGATACTGAGCCTACATGGGCTGCTGACAGCAAGTCACTGTACTTTACTTCAGAGCGTGGTGGTAGAGCTCAGATCTACAGATACGACTTTGCAACTCAGAGCACTCAGAGAGTTACCTATCAGGGAGCAAAGAACTTATCAGCAAAGCAGATCCCTGGCACCAAGTCTTTAATCGTTATTACTCAGGTTAATGGCTTTAGAGTTGCAAGAGTTGATCCAGACGGTAGCATTTATATGCTAACAACTTCTTCATTAGATGAATCACCAAGTGTTGCACCTAACGGAAGTATGGTAATATATTCAACAGTATATCAAGGACGTAAAGGTCTGGCTATCGTATCATCTGACGGTAGATTTAAGGCAAATCTTCCATCAAGTGCAGGTGAGATTAGCTCTCCTTCATGGGGCCCATTACTGCAGAAGTAACAGAATTTATGTAGAAGGCTAGAAGAACTTCTACAAAATTGATAAAACAATAGTTAAACATAACTTACAGGAAATAAAAAATGTTTAAGAACTACTTGATAACTTTGATTTGCTCTCTAGCTCTAGTAACTATGACTGCATGTTCATCAAAAAATGATCAGTCTTCATTAGTTGAAGATGGTTCAGATGCATCTTTAGGTTTAGACTCTGATGGTGCTTTAACCGTAGGTGAACCTAACGGTTCAGCTGACGGTTGGAATGGCCCTGCTGAATTAGCAGACAACCACACCATTTACTTTGCTTATAACTCAGAGAACATTCAGGATCAGTACTTAGGTGTAATGCAGGCTAACGCAGCTTACTTAAAGAAGAACCCTGAGGCTCGTGTAATTATCGAAGGTCACACCGATGAGCGTGGTACTCCTGAGTACAACATCGCTTTAGGTGAGAGACGTGCTCGTTCAGTTGCTCGTTACATGCAGAACTTAGGCGTTGATGTAAATCAGCTTTCAATCGTAAGCTATGGTGAAGAGAAGCCTGCTGTTGAAGGTCATGATGAATCAGCTTGGTCTAAGAACCGTCGTGCTGTATTAAACTACTAATTTTATAAGCTTATGTTTATAATTTAAGCTCGTTTATAATTTAAGCATAAGTATTGCAAAATAGAATATGAGGGTGGACTTAGGTTCACCCTTTTTCGTAGGTCTAAATATGACCATTTTCAGATTATTTTGTTATTTTCTTGTGAATTGTATATGATCTAAAAAAACATTTCGGATCAATTAATTCGGAGCAACAAAAGTGAACAGAATTTTAAATTTATTTAAATATTCAGCTCTGGCTTTAGCAATAACAGCTTCATTTAGTGCAAATGCTGATGATGCTCAGATACAGGCAATGCAGTTGAATATGTTAAAGCTTCAGAATCAGGTGCAGGATCTACAAAGCAAGTTAGCAGATTCAGAAGGTCAAATTGAGTCTTTAAATCATGATCTTCAGGTACTGCAACAAGAAAATTCTGATTTAAAGTCAAAGTTAGCTGCAAATTCTGGTAACACAAGTGGTCAAAATGGTTCTGATAACACTGATGCTAACGCACAGACCGCTCAGAACGCTAAGACTGATCCTAATACAAATGCTAATAACGCAAACTCAATTCCAATCAATACTGTCACTGGTAATTCAGGAGCTACTTTATCTAAGAGTAAAGTACAGACACAAAGCACAGCCGCCGCAACTCCTTCAGCAGGCAGTGACTCATCCTTACCTGTTGCTGATGCACAGGCTGTAAAGATGTATCAGAGTGCCTATAACCTTTTAGTTAAAAATAAATTGTTAGAATCAGCTACCGGTTTTTCAAACTATGTAACTAAATATCCTAATAACTCTTTAACACCAAATGCTTGGTACTGGTTAGGGCAGGTTCAGTATAAGCAGAAGAAATATCAGGATGCGCGTGTAAGTTTCTTAAATACTGCCAAGTTTAAAGGTTCAACCAAGAGAGCTGATGCTTTATATAAGTTAGGTGTAACCTCAAAAGCTCTAGGCGATAAAGATAAGGCTAAGAAGTTCTTTGAAGTTCTGATTAAAACTTATCCTACCTCAAGCTCAACAGCTTTAGCAAAGAAGGAACTGGCTTCTTTAAACTAGTAAAGAAATAATAATTCAGTCATTTGATTGAAAATCTTTATGCTTTAAGACCATTCAAAGGTAAATCTTTGGATGGTTTCCTTTTATAAATCAATAATAATTATCAAATTGTTCTATAAGCAAATAAGCAATTTGTCTCATTTTTTTTTGAATATCTTACATTAACTATTAACAAACTAGGCAAAGTCTTTAAGATCTCAAAACTAATGGTGGAATAAGAACCGCTTAAAAATCATGTTCGTGAAAAAATATGAAATTTTTGTAAAAAAATGCTTGCAAGATCATAAATTTTTAGTAAAATAGTCGCCGTTGAGTTAATCAACAAAACGTTCGGTGATTGGGTCGTTAGCTCAGTCGGTAGAGCAGCGGACTTTTAATCCGTTGGTCGAGAGTTCGAATCTCTCACGACCCACCATCCAAACGAATTCTTATGCGC
>UMDN01000786.1_pt1 | contig 10280 bp, 7 predicted proteins | sample 1964491 | NCBI WGS metagenome assembly UMDN01 (sample SAMEA4835994, study PRJEB28245) | human gut metagenome | biome: gut microbiome; material: fecal sample | place: Denmark | collected 2008 | reverse complement strand
TTATATAGTTTAATATACTTCTTACTAAAATATTATTAGAGCGCAGATATTAATCCTTAATGATATCCAACTCCTTGAACACGCGCTTCAAAATCTGAACGCCACGTTCCACCTGTTCTTCTGTATGGGTAGCCATGAGTGCAAAACGAACAAGCGTATCCTGCGGTGCGCAAGCCGGCGGAATAACCGGATTGATAAACACACCATACTCGAAAGCCTTAGCTGTCGCAACGAATGTCTTCTCAACATCGTGAACATAAAGCGGAATAATCGGACTCTCTGTCTCACCAATCTCGAAGCCCTCCTCCTTGAAACGACGGAGTGCGTAACGTGTGACTCTCCAAAGGGCATCAATGCGCTCTGGCTCTTTCTGAATGATGTGAAGCGCCTCAAGAGCGGCAGCGGTGGCAGCCGGAGTGTTTGACGCACTAAAGATATAGGTGCGACAAGAGTGGCGCAACCAGTTGATTGTATCCTTGTCACCAGCAATAAAGCCACCGATAGAAGCCATCGACTTAGAGAATGTGCCCATGATAAGGTCTACCTCGTCTGTCAAGCCGAAGTGATCACAAACACCACGACCCTGCTTGCCGAATACGCCAAGACCATGAGCCTCGTCAACCATGATAGAGCAGTTGTACTTGTGTTTCAGTTCTACGATAGCCGGCAGATTTGCGAGGTCGCCCTCCATTGAGAACACACCATCAACGATGATGAGCTTGATAGCCTCCTCTGGAAGATTCTTCAGCACGCGCTCAAGATCCTCCATATCGTTGTGCTTGTAGTGGAGCTGTGTTGCAAACGACAGACGACGTCCGTCAACAATACTGGCATGGTCGCGGTCGTCGCAGATGATATAGTCGCCACGACCAACAACTGCAGGAATAACGCCACTGTTTACAAAGAAACCAGTAGAGAAACAAAGAGCGTCGTCCTTGCCAATATACTCTGCAAGTTCTTTCTCGAGCTGCACGTGGATATCGAGCGTACCATTCAGGAAGCGACTACCTGCACAACCAGAACCATACTTATCCAGAGCTGCCTTACCTGCATCGATGATGCGCTGATCGCCAGTAAGACCAGTATAAGCATTTGAGCCAAACATCAGAACTTTGTGTCCGCCCATTTCTACTTCTGTGCCCTGCTTGCTCGTAATCTCACGAAAATAGGGATAAACACCTTCCGCCATGTACTTCTGCGGAAGACGATAGCTTTTATACTTTTCTTGTAACTGTCCCATTATAATATTAAATAGGTATATTTCAATTTTGTTATTTCCAAGGTGCAAAGGTACAAAAAATATGTTAAACACGCACGTTTTTCATAAGAAATATGACTTTTTGGTATTTTTCACCAAACCACAACCTTACTTATAACATTATTTTATTATCTTTGTGCCTTATTTATAGCATCAATAAATATGAAGAAAAAAGCCATTTTCATAATCAATCTAATTTCTGGCACATCTGACAAAGCTGCCATCCCCGAACTGATTGAGCAACTTCTTGACAAAGAGAAGTTCGAATATGAAATCGCAATAACTCAATATGCTGGCCATGCTTCAGAGATTGCATCAAAGGCGAAAGACGAAAACGTCGACTTGGTAGTGGCAGTCGGAGGCGACGGCACCGTCAACGAGGTAGCACGTGCCATCGTACACTCCAACACCGCACTTGGCATAATACCATGCGGTTCGGGAAACGGACTTGCACGCCACCTACAGCTACCTATTAATGTAAAGAAGTCGATAGAAATATTAAACACCTTTGAGGTGCGCGATCTTGACTATGGCATCATCAACGGATACCCGTTCTTCTGCACATGCGGCATGGGCTTTGATGCCTTCATCAGTCTAAAATTCGCAGAAGCTGGCAAACGCGGTCCGCTAACATACATTGAAAATGTACTTAGAGAAGGCTTGAAGTACGAACCTGAGACATACACAGTGATGGCTGACGACGAGACGAGCCTGCACAAAGCCTTCTTAATATCGTGCGCCAACGCATCACAATATGGCAACAACGCATACATCGCACCCCAAGCGTCTATGAGCGACGGACTGATGGATGTTATCATCATGGAGCCATTCGGACTGATTGACGCCCCACAAATCAGCATTGAGATGTTCAACAAAACACTCGATAAGAACAACTCGAAGATTAAGACATTCCGCTGCAAGAAACTACGCGTGCATCGCCACTCACCAGGAGCAATCCACTACGACGGCGACCCAGTTATGACGGGTGCTGATATCGACGTAGAGTTGAAGCCAAAAGGCATTAAGATTGTGGTAAACTCACAGGCTGACCGAAATCTCAGAAAGCCGAATGCCCTACAGAACGCAGCCACAGAACTATTCAACGAGATAAACATAATACGCGAAGAAATAAGCAAGAGTCGACTAAAACTGCAACAGTGGAGTAAAGCCGTACAGCACAAATTCGACTTGTAAACAACAGCGAAGGCGTTAAGCCTTCCACAACAACATCGTACAATCATAAATGTTCGCTTTCAAAAAGTTTGTAATCCACCAAGACCACTGCGCCATGAAGGTTGGTACCGACGGCGTACTACTTGGTTCATGGGCAAATGGCGGCAAACGCATTCTCGACATTGGTACTGGCACCGGACTCATTGCACTAATGATGGCGCAACGCTATACTGATGCCATCATTGATGCAGTAGAGATTGACCATGACGCAGCTCTACAAGCATACGAAAACGTTAGCAACACCGAGTTTGCAAACCGTATAAATATAGTGGAGACAGCAATACAACACCACTCCACCCAAGACAAGTACAACGCTATCGTATCCAACCCACCGTTTTTCATCGACAGTCTGCTTAACCCCAACACACAACGCTCTACAGCAAGACATGCTTGCGCGCTGAAATACTGCGAGTTGTTCGCTACCGTGAAAGCATTGCTCGATACAGACGGCGAGTTCAGTGCCATCATACCAACCGAATGTCTACAAGCATTCATTGCCGAGGCATACAAGGCAGGACTTGCCATGTCGCGCCAATGCGCCGTGCGCACCACTCCACGCAAACAGCCCAAACGCCACCTTGTAGCATTCCACCACGCAGACCACAAATGCGAGAGAGAAATGGAAGAAGTATGCCTACAAGATATTGATGGTTCAAGATCAGAATGGTACGCACAACTGACCGCCGATTTCTATATAAAATAACAACAAAAATTCACTCATTAGCAGAATTTTAAGTAACTTTGCACGGAAATACACACGCCCCCGATACACAGTTAACGAGATATGAATAAGAGAACGAGTACTTCAATACAGATGATAGCCGATTATGACGGCGATATTTCAAATTTGTTCAACGTAAACATAGAAGGCGAACTGCCCATTCTTGCCACACGTAACATGGCAATGTTCCCGGGAGTGATTACTCCCGTAATCATTGGAAGAAAACAAAGTCTTAATCTGCTCAACCATATACGCAAGACTCAGGATGCGAGCTTTGCCGTGTTCTGCCAACACGACCAGGAAGTTGAGCACCCAGACACCAAAGACCTCTTTGAGTATGGAGTGTACGCACGTCTCGTGAAGATACTCGAACTGCCCGGACCTGGAAATAACATCACCGCAATCATCCAAGGTTTAGGACGCTGCCGACTGAACAAGCTCACCGCTAACAAGCCTTTCTTGATGGGCGAAATATCACCAGCCATGGAGGAACTGCCTGATGCAGACGACAAGGAGTTCAACACGGCAATGGAAGATTTGCGTTCTACCACTACGGAATACATCCGACAGAACGAAGATTTGCCTGATGAGTCGCAGTTTGCACTGAACAACATTTCGAATGATGTAATCGCAGTAGACTTCATCTGCACAAACCTGCCATTCGACATAGCCGACAAAGCCGAACTTATCTATACAAGTTCTATCAAGGAACGTGTCATCAAGACACTGAAGGTGCTGCACAAGGAGATACAGTTGCTCGAACTGAAACAGAACATTCGCACGAAGACCCGTGAGGACCTCGACGAACAGCAGCGCGAATACTTCCTGCAGCAGCAGATAAAGAACATCAAAGAGGAGCTGGGCAGAGGCGAAGGATCACCGGAACGCAAGGAGCTTGAGCAGAAAGCAGCTAAGAAGAACTGGTCGGAGGATGTGGCAAAGCTCTTCCGCAAGGAGCTTGACAAACTGGACATGTTCAACCCGCAGAGCCCAGAATACAGCATACAGTACAACTATCTGCAGACGATGATTGCACTGCCTTGGGGCGAATACACCAAGGACAACCTTGACTTGAAACGTGCCCAGCGCGTGCTCAACCACGACCACTACGGCATGGAGAAGGTGAAGGAACGCATTCTCGAATACATGGCTGTACTGAAGTTGCGCGGCGACCTCAAGTCGCCCATCATCTGCCTCTACGGCCCTCCGGGAGTCGGCAAGACATCACTTGGCAAGAGTATTGCTGCTGCCATGAAGCGCAAGTACGTACGTATGTCATTAGGTGGTCTGCACGACGAAAGCGAGATTCGCGGACACCGCCGCACTTACGTGGGAGCCATGCCTGGCAGAATTATCAAGAATATACAGAAGGCAGGTTCGTCAAACCCCGTGTTTATCCTCGACGAGATTGACAAGGTGACACAGAACACCGTCAATGGTGACCCGTCATCAGCCTTGCTTGAGGTGCTCGACCCTGAACAGAACAACGCCTTCCACGATAACTATATTGATGTTGACTACGACCTCTCGAAGGTGCTCTTCATTGCAACCGCCAACGACCTCAACACTATACCGCGTCCGCTGCTCGACCGTATGGAACTTATCGAAGTGAGCGGATACATAACGGAGGAGAAGATTGAGATAGCGAAACGCCATCTCATTCCGCGTGAAATAGAAAACTGCGGATTGGACAAGAATGAGGAGAAGCCTACATTCACAAAGGCAGCCATAGAGAGAGTGATTGAGCAATACACTCGCGAAAGCGGTGTGCGCCAATTGGAGAAGCAGGTGAACAAGGCACTGCGCAAGATTGCATACAAGAAAGCCCTCGACAGCGACGTAAACGAGAAGATTACGCCTAACGAAATTGAGGGACTGCTCGGCAAAGCACCTTTCTACCGCGACATATATCAAGGTAATAGCTATGCAGGTGTCGTTACGGGCTTGGCATGGACAAGCGTGGGCGGAGAAATTCTCTTCATCGAGACATCGCTCAGCAAGGGCAAGACGGGCAAGCTGACACTGACCGGAAATCTCGGTGACGTGATGAAGGAGTCGGCTGTCATTGCCCTCGAATACGTAAAGGCTCACATCGACACGCTCGGCGTAGACTATCGCATCTTCGACAACTGGAACATACATATCCACGTACCAGAAGGTGCAACGCCGAAGGATGGTCCGTCGGCAGGCATCACAATAGCTACGTCTATCGCCTCGGCACTCACACAGCGCAAGGTGCGCAAGAACACAGCCATGACAGGCGAGATAACGCTCCGTGGAAAGGTTCTGCCGGTAGGCGGCATCAAGGAGAAGATTCTTGCAGCCAAGCGTGCCGGCATCACCGACATTGTTATGTGCCAAGAAAACCGCAAGGACATTGAGGAAATTCCTGAGATGTACCGCAAGGGTGTTGACTTCCACTATGTGGAAAATATACAGGATGTATGGAAGTTTGCGCTCACTGATGAGATTGTAGACAATCCGATTAATTTTAAAATTGAAGAAGAAACGAAAGAATGACTTTTGAACTGCAACATACCGACCCGTGTAGCGACGCTCGCACTGGTATAATAACCACCGACCACGGACAGATAAAGACCCCTATCTTCATGCCCGTAGGCACAGTTGGCTCTGTGAAGGGAGTACACTTCAACGAACTCCGCGAACAGGTGAAGGCACAGATTATCTTAGGCAACACCTATCATCTCTACCTGCGCCCAGGTCTTGACACTCTGCAAAAGGCTGGCGGATTGCATAAGTTCAACACATGGGACCGTCCGATACTTACCGACTCTGGCGGCTTTCAAGTGTTCTCGCTCACCGGCATACGCAAGTTGCGTGAGGAAGGCTGCGAGTTCCGCTCACACATTGACGGATCGAAGCACATCTTCACACCAGAGAATGTTATGGACACAGAACGCATCATCGGAGCCGACATAATGATGGCATTCGACGAATGCCCTCCAGGCGAAAGCGACTACGAGTACGCCAAGAAGAGTCTCGGACTCACACAACGTTGGCTCGACCGCTGCTTCAAGCGCTTCAACGAGACAGAACCCCTCTACGGCTACAATCAGAGCCTCTTCCCTATCGTGCAGGGTTGCAAATACAAGGACTTACGTCGTGAGGCGGCGAAACATGTCGCCGACAAGGGAGCTGACGGCAACGCCATCGGCGGATTGGCTGTGGGTGAACCGACAGAAGTGATGTACGAAATGATTGAGGTGGTGAACGAGATTTTGCCGAAGGACAAGCCACGTTATCTCATGGGCGTGGGCACACCGCAGAACATCCTTGAGGCAATAGAACGCGGCGTGGATATGTTCGACTGCGTGATGCCTACCCGCAACGGACGCAATGCGATGCTCTTCACCTACGAGGGCACAATAAACATACGCAACAAGAAGTGGGAGCAGGACTTCTCGCCGATTGATCCCGACGGATGCGACATCGACCGCATACACTCGAAAGCTTATCTACACCACCTCTTCAAAGCACAGGAGTTGTTGGCTATGCAGATTGCGAGCATTCATAACTTGGCTTTCTATCTACGACTGGTCACTGACGCACGCAAACATATTGAGCAAGGCGACTTCGTACAATGGAAAGCAAGCGTTATAGACAACCTCGGAAGAAGAATTTAAATGAAAATAAAAAACATCAGGCGTTTACATAAACTGCTACATCTGCAGCAGACAGTACGCAGAAAGACTAAAGGAATACGCACAGCTTGGGCATGGCTATGCCATAAGCTGCGCTTTCTCCGTGTCTTGAACGTGATAAACCCATTTCACTATATCAGCATTCTCGACTGGTATATCATACGCAAGTTCATCGGCACGTACATCTACTCTATCATACTGATTATCTCTATCAGTATCGTGTTCGACGTGAACGAGAACCTCGTAAAGTTCACGCAATACCACGCACCGCTAAAGGCTATCGTTTTTGACTATTATGCCAACTTCGTGCCTTACTTCGCCAACTTATTCAGTCCGCTATTCGTATTCATTGCGGTAATTTTCTTCACATCCAAGCTGGCTTCAAACTCCGAAATCATATCCATGCTTGCTGCAGGAGTTTCGTTCAAGCGCCTCATGCGCCCTTACATGATTTCGTGCGTACTCATCTCTACACTATCGTTCTTCCTCAGTGCATACGTCATTCCACACGGTACGGTGATAAGACAGAACTTCGAGACGATGTACAAAAACAAAAAGAAGAACACATCGGCAGAGAACGTTATGCTGCAAGTGGACAAAGGCACTATTGCGTATATACAGCATTACGACAACAATCAAAAATGTGGATATGGCTTCTCTCTCGACAAGTTTGAGAACAAGAAACTCGTGAGCCATCTTACGGCAATGGATATCCAGTACGACACCATCTCCGACTCAAAGTATCACTGGACTCTTTCCAACTGGAAGATACGTGAGCTGCGCGGACTACGCGAACATATCACAAGCGGAATAAAGCGCGACAGCATCATACAGATGGAGCCAACCGATCTCGTTTACTCGAAAGGACAGCAAGAAACATTCACCAATCCGGAGCTGAAAGAGTATATCGGCAAACAGAAAAATCGCGGTAACGGCAACGTCGTACAATACGAAGTGGAATACCACAAACGAATAGCCTCGTCGTTCGCATCGTTCATCCTGACCACCATCGGTCTGTCGCTATCATCGCGCAAACGCAAAGGAGGAATGGGCATGTATCTCGGCATGGGACTCGCCTTGAGCTTCGGCTATATCATGCTACAAACAGTATCGTCTACATTTGCCATCAACGCCAATACGCCACCTATTTTGGCTGCATGGATTCCGAACTTCATCTTTGCAATCGTTGCGTATTTCTGCTATAAAAAAGCCCCTAATTAAAAAAATAAAACCCATAACATAATATGTATTTCGACGAAACACAACTCAATGACAATGTGCTCGACGCATTATATGATATGCGCTTTGATCAGTGCACACCAATACAAGAGAAATGTATTCCGCCTATCCTCGAAGGTCGTGACCTCCTTGGTGTGGCGCAGACAGGTACGGGCAAGACTGCAGCCTATCTCCTCCCCATACTCTCAAAACTCGACGACGGTGGCTATCCGCACGATGCCATCAACTGCGTCATCATGAGCCCGACACGCGAACTCGCACAACAGATAGACCAAGCTATGCAGGGCTTCGGCTACTACCTCAACGGCGTGAGCAGCGTGGCTGTGTATGGTGGCAACGACGGCAACCGCTACGATCAGGAGCTGAAGAGCTTCCAGATGGGTGCCGATGTGGTAATAGCCACGCCCGGACGCCTTATCAGCCACATCTCTCTCGGCTCTGCCGACCTTAGCAAGGTGAGCTTCTTCGTTCTCGACGAAGCAGACCGAATGCTCGACATGGGATTCTCAGAGGATATCAAAATGATTGCAAGCAAATTGCCTGCCACTTGCCAGACTATCATGTTCTCGGCTACAATGCCTGAAAAAATTGAAGAACTCGCAAAAAGTCTGCTGAAAAACCCCGTAGAGGTAAAGATTGCAGTGAGCAAGCCTGCAGAGAAAATCAAACAGAGCGCATACGTCTGCTACGAAACACAGAAGATAGGTATCGTAAAAGACCTGTTCCGCAAAGGCGACCTCAACCGCGTAATAATATTCTCGGGCAAGAAACAGAAGGTGAAGGCTATCAACCGCACACTGCAGCAGATGAAGATTAACTCTGGCGAGATGCACTCAGACCTTGAGCAGGCTGAACGCGATGACATCCTCTACAAGTTCAAGACCGGACAAATTGACGTTCTCGTGGCTACTGACATCGTGGCTCGCGGCATCGACATCGACGACATCGCCATGGTCATAAACTTCGATGTGCCCCACGACCCAGAAGACTACGTCCACCGTATAGGACGTACTGCACGAGCACAACGCGACGGCATCGCTATCACATTCGTAAGCGAAGACGAAATCAGCAGCTTCAAACAGATAGAGAAATTTCTCGGACGTGTTGTCGACAAGAACGAACTGCCCGAAGGTCTTGGAGAGACTCCCGACTACAACGCACCACGCTCAAGAGGCAGAGGCGGAAAGGGACGCGACGAAAAACGCCCAAGAAACAACTCTAAAACCAATGGATCGCAGGGCGACAACAACAAGCGCCGCGACAACAGAAAGAAGAACGGCGTAAAGGAGCAGAACAATAACGAGACTTCTGCTACAGAAACGCCACAGACCACAAATGCTCAAGAGACCGTTACAGAAACAAAGACTCCGGACGGCACACAACCCACTACGCAAAAGAAGCGCAGACGCAAGCCGAACCGCAAGCCTGCCAATTCAGAAGGCGGCAACAATCAGCAAACGGAGAATGGAGCCAAAGAAAGCAATGCAAACAATAACAAGGGCGATAACGCCAAGAGACGCAATGAGCGTGCTGCACGTGATGGCGAACAGGCAAAGCAAAACAACGAACAACCTAACCGTGATGGCGGACAGACAAAACGCAACAATCAGCAACGTCGCCAGCGTAAGGACAACGCTTCACGCCGTTCAAATCAGAATCGCAAGCAGGATAGAAAGGAGAATGGAAAGAGCACCACAGCAAAATCCACTCCCAATGTGCCAGCTATAAAACAGCCAACCACACTTACAACTATCCTTAAAAAGCCATTAAACTGGCTAAAGTCGCTCGGAAAGAAGAAAAATTAAAGAAAACCACGAAAAAGGTGCGCAAATATTTTGGAGTTTCAAAATAAATGCGTACCTTTGCACTCGCAATTAAGGAACAAGCCTAATTGCTTAATATTAGGAGGCTCCGTAGCTCAACTGAATAGAGCATCTGACTACGGATCAGAAGGTTGCAGGTTTGAATCCTGCCGGAGTCACACAGAGTTCAAATAGAGTTTTAAAACTCCATGAGAATTTCTAACGAATAAAAATAAGAGAAGAGGATATTACTTTACGTAATGTCCTCTTTTTCTGTATATTACACTTTCCTACTCTAACAGAAAGCATACAATTTGACCTTTACTAAAGGGGCTCATATAATATTGTTGTGTTTTTAACAATCT
>UMDN01008233.1_pt1 | contig 10357 bp, 9 predicted proteins | sample 1964491 | NCBI WGS metagenome assembly UMDN01 (sample SAMEA4835994, study PRJEB28245) | human gut metagenome | biome: gut microbiome; material: fecal sample | place: Denmark | collected 2008 | reverse complement strand
ATGCCTTTCGGCGTGCAAGGTATGGTGCAAGGCTGTTTCATCCAGAGCGCCGCCACGTTGAGCGGGTGAAAACCATCCACGTCCTTGTCTTTCGAAATCGCGGCAATGATTTTGTCTTCGTCAATGTGTTCCGGCAACGGCAGCTGCACGAGGATTCCGTCCACTCCGTCATCCGCATTCAGTTCCGCAATGAGTTTCAGCAGTTCCGCTTCCGAAATGTCCGCCGGCTTCAGTATCGTGGTGTTCTTTATTCCCACCACTTCCGATGCCTTGGCCTTGCCTTTCACATATGATTGGCTAGCAGGGTCTTCCCCCACCAGAATCACTACCAGATGCGGCACGCGGCCATACTTTTCAGGGAATGTTTTTACCTGTTCCGCCATTTCGGCTTTCAATTTGATGGAAAGTTCTTTCCCGCTGATTACTTTACTCATGTTTCGCTATTGTGTATTACTAGTATTCTTGTGTGTTACTCGTATTTTCAATACATCCCGCAAGGTAATCATTTTTATCTGCAATCCAGCGCCCCGAACCGCCGTTTTCAATATTTTTCACGCTTTTTCCTCCCAACCGCTTGCGATTTCGAAAAAAGTACTTATCTTTGCAGTCCATTTCACGGAAAACGTGACATGGAGCGAAATAACATTCAACTTTTGGAGAGATGGCAGAGTGGTCGAATGCGGCGGTCTTGAAAACCGTTGATCTTAACGGGTCCGGGGGTTCGAATCCCTCTCTCTCCGCAAACAAATTGAAGCTCAGCGCTTTGCGCTGGGCTTTTTTCGTACAAGGCCGTCGGGAGCCCCGCTCCTGTAAGGCCTTGCACGGAAAAAGCCCGAAAGGCCGCAGGCCTTTGAGCTTCAATTTGTTTAGTGCCGCCCCGCCGCGCAGGCGAAGAGGGATGTGGCGCACTCAGTGCGGCAAATCCCGACAACATCCCATTTTTTGAATTTCAATCGCAAGCGGACTTGTGCGGTTATGAGTGGATTTGCAATTGTAGATAATCTCATAATCTGATTGCACAATTTCTGCAATCACTCCCATTTATAATTGCACTCAATAGATATTTGTTTGTGATATTTGTAGTCAGACACAAAAAAATATTTAATCAAATGATAAATGCAGAAAAAAACAATATTTATTCGGACATAGAAACTGCAATCTATGATTGCCTATATATTCAATGTAAACTGGAGGACACATCACAATGTCTAACTCATGTTTATAATTTTGAAACAGTAGAAAATATTGATAGTAAGGAAGCCCACTTCTTATGTGGAGTTATCAAAACTCTTCGGTCTTTTTTAACAGTGATTTGTAATGAAGATTTTTGCTCCGCATCTATTCTTATACGCTCAATTGCTGACAGAGTTAGCATTTTACGATTAGTATTTGCGAATAATAATGCAAGTGAGCGAGAATATAGGTATGATTTGTATATGCTTGATGGATGCAGGGAAAGAGAAAAACTTTTATCGATTAAACCGACGAGAGAAGAATGCAAGTCAGGATTGGATTATTTAACTCTTGCAAAACAACATCAAGAAGCATCTGATAACACATCTCTAGCTGTGCAGTTTTTCACTGATAAACTCAATCATCATGAATATGCCATGAAATACCCTCAATTCCATCATAATGTATTGAAAAATTCAAACTGGAGATTTAACCACCCGGGCGAAGTTGATAACAAGGGAAAGACCCCTAAAAAAACATGGAAAGAAATGTATGCATTAATAACTCCAGAGGAAGCAATAGTTTCCATGTATTCAGGATACTTTTCTCAGTTCACCCATGGGCTGTTATTGTCGTTGTTATCTGAAAACTATCAAGTAAAAGATTATCATTCACTTATTGTCATTGCAATGTCCCTACAAAGAGTTATCTCAAAAGAACTGGAAACAGTGCTTGAACGAGTACGTGGAATAGGTAAAATCAACATTTAGAACCACTGCATATTAGTGTGTTTTAATCTCACGGTAACTCGTTGAGATTCACCATAACTATTCAGACCATCAAAATTTGGAAATTATTTCTACCATTCAAATTTGGATCAAAAGTGTTTTTTGACTAATTTTGCATCTCAAATTTTGGATTTTTAATGAGAAAGTGTAAGGTCATAGAATTATTTGCTGGAGTCGGTGGCTTCAGGGTCGGTCTTGAAAGAGCCGATTCTGATTTCTATAAAGTTGTTTGGGCAAACCAGTGGGAACCAGCGACTAAGATTCAGCATGCTGCTATGATCTATGAGAAAAATTTTGGAGAAGGAAGCATCAGTAACATAGATATCAACTCTGTTTCTGTAAATGATATTCCGGATCATGATATGCTTGTGGGAGGATTCCCGTGTCAAGACTATTCAGTAGCTTCTACTCTTAGCCGATCAAAGGGAATAGAAGGAAAGAAAGGTGTTCTCTGGTGGTCAATCTATAATATATTGAAGCAGAAAAGCTATAAGAGACCTTCTGTCCTCCTTCTGGAAAATGTCGATAGGTTACTATTGTCCCCTGCATCTCAACGAGGTCGTGATTTTGCAATCATCCTTGAGTGCTTAAATGAAATGGGATATATTGTCGAATGGAGGGTCATTAACGCCGCTGACTATGGTATGCCTCAAAAACGCCGTAGGACATATATTGTTGCATATCTCAATGACAGTAAGATAGGCAAGAGTTATACTAATCCGGAAAAGTGGATTTGTAGCGATGGCGTTTTCGCCAAATCTTTTCCGCTGAAAGTAAACCTTTCCGAAATACGTAGCATTGTACTATCGAAAAAATCAAAGAACCGCCTGCTTGATATCACATCAAACTTTAACGCCATCAAAGGCGATAGCCCGTTTGAAAAAGCAGGTGTAATGTATCAGGGGACTGCGTATTCTGTAGATTATATGTCTTCTTATTCTGGACATTATACTACTCTTGGCGAGTGTATGGTTACTGGAGAGCAGAAACCTAAAGATATAGAATCCTTCTATATACCGGAGACCGACATTGAAAGGTGGAAATACTTTAAAGGATCAAAGAGAGAGGAACGTACTAAAGCTAATGGCTTTAAATATTTTTATACAGAAGGCGCAATGTCCTTTCCAGACTCCCTAGACAAACCATCTCGAACTATCATTACATCCGAAGGTGGTTCTGGCCCAGACAGGTGTCGGCACGTCATCAAAGATGATACGAACAGGCTAAGAAGATTGACACCCATTGAACTTGAGAGGCTAAATATGTTTCCGGATAATCACACAGAACATCCTAATGTTTCAAATAGTAAAAGGGCTTTCTTAATGGGTAATGCTCTTGTTTGTGGCATTGTAACGAAGATTGGAGAGGAACTTGAGAAAAGGTTGAAATAGAATATCCGCGAAGTACACTCGCGGATTATTTTTTAGCTCTTTTTGATGAAATCTTGAATGTAATCGTGATTAAACCAATAACAATACTTCTTGCACATACCGCCATTCGGATTGATTGCTAAATCCGCAGCATTCTTCGCTTTAGGCCTCACGTGAAATTTCTTGTGCTCGCTTTCCTTATAGAAGTATTCTGGCGAAATGTGGTTGTTAAGGACGTTATCCTTTATGTTTTCCCAATATAGCTCTGCTTCATTCAAGTCTTGATAAGGCATGGTCCAAAAAAACACTTTCTCTAGTCGGTAGTCTTCCTCAGCCTTATCTCCATAATCTTTGAAAACAATAAAAAGGAATCTGCTGGTAAAGAGTTCATACAGTTTTGAATCATACCAATCTTCTTCATGAATGATTTCAGAATAGTTGATATTAGCGAATGACATGGCCTCTTTAGGACGGCCTGATTTCTGAAGACGTATTGCCTTTAATCTGATTCCAGACTTTCTGAATTCTTCTGACTTTGTAACATCTTCACCCCTAGAGCCCTGCATAGTGAGGATAGCATTGGCAATCAATGCATATTTACTCTTGGCGCTACTTTCATCGATGCCGAACTCAGCACATAGCTCAGAATAGCTCATACCAATGTATTTACTAAATCTGCCTATTAATATATCCTCGAATGATTGCTGCTTTAGTTCTTCTTTGGTAACAAGACCTGGAGTATATCCCTCTACAAGAGCTGCGGTATTCATACCCGAATTATTGCCGGATTTCTGTATGAAATCCAGTACCATCCTCATGTATTGAGGCTTCAATGAAAATGCTCGTCGTGGTGCAGGAATCTCACTTAATTCGCCAGAAGGCAAAGTATAGAATTGGTCGGAATCTCCTTTTTGGCCTTTTCTGCAAGCACCAAGATACGTGGTGTCGCCTTCGGACAATTCATGAGCCTTGCCGCTTCTAATTTTAGCTGTTATCTTATTATAATCCTGCTCCATTATGAGCAAGTCTTTCTCGGGAATCTGCCATAAAATTGAATATATGAACTTGAGGTGTTGTACAGGCACATTGGCCTGATGCAAATACATGAGGATTAGCATGTACGCACATTTTATGAAAACATGCGATTCCTTGAATGAATGTTTGTAGTCTTCATTAAAGTCAATCATTGAGCATACAAGACGCTCTTTGATTTGAAGAGTACGATTCGCTAATTGTTTAAGAGGCGTACACTTTAACTCAAGATTGGCTTCCGAAAAATCAGGTGTCGGATCTGAATTTGGTTCGTAGCCGAAAAAATACTTCTCCACCATCTGCCCAAGCCGTCCTTTTCCTGAATTATACTCTGCAGGAATTCCCCCAACAGCCTCATTTAACGTCTTATTAAGCAACCGCTTACTATATTCCCATATGCTGTATTTATCTTTTTCGTCATATGGTAGATTAGTGTTTATTTTGCCCATAATAATTCATTTAATTGTGAGACGCAAAAATGTTATCGTAATGATATTGAAGAAATGCTTGCCTAGGAGCATGCTCCTCAGGAAGTGTCAGTTTTCTATGTTCAATTACTTCAAAAGACTGTTGGTAAAAATCTTCGTTGGAATGCTCTTTTAATTCTTTTGAGATTACAATCTCGTAATCTGGTTGTATGCCTATCAGCCCACTATCAAAAGCTTTGTCATATAGAGGGGATAAGCAAATCCCATTTTCAGGATTAAGTCTTTCATCGGAATTATCCGCCCAAGGTATTATATGGCTCGCAACAAGAAGAGACTTTATGTCAATCCCGGAAATCGCACATTTGAAATTATAGTTATTTAGAATCATCGCGCGGAAAGCGTCTTGATTGACTCTTTGCTTGATTACCGCAAGCCTTTCTTTTCCTTCAAACGCGTTTGAAGGAATATGAAGCATATTTTCAATGGATTGATTTTTTATCTTTGCAAGGTATACTTCAGCATCATAAAACAATTGTTCATGATTGAATTCATATTCCTGCCAGATGGGTTTACATATGGACATTCCTCCAGACATGCCATGTCGACCTGAATTAATAATATATAGATCACATGCCGCGAAGTTTGATAATCGTAACGCAACTGAATTAGCTGTTCTGCCAATGGTTCTAGCCAACTCAATAACTTCCTTTGTCGTATGGTTCAGGCGACCAAACGGCAACTTAAAATAGAGCGCGAGAGTAACAACAAGTTCCTCTCTAGACCATAACCTTCTTGACATTATATGTGAAAATTCCTGCTAAAAGTCAAATATACAATAATTATTGGATTCACAAAATCCTTACGCCCATCAATGCAATTCAAGTTGCGTCTTTCTACATAATAAAGAAAACCTCACTACCCATCAAGGGACGCTAGGTATGTATAGCAAAGATAATATAACTTCACATTACGCTCATGACATCTTCATCACACGTTACAGAGAAAATTTTATCTTTGACACTTTCTAGAATGCTAAACACCTGATTACTCGTCATGTTTGAGAAGTTGAAACTTCCTCCTACCTTATTCAGATACTGAGCAGCCCATCTATATCGCTGACGGGCATGCTCTGCAAAGAGCCCTTCATTGGCCATCATAAAATCCAAAAATCCGAATAACTCTGGTTTGTTACGAAAAATACGATAACGACCGATATATGACACGCGCAATCCGTAATCTCTAAATATGTATTTTGTGTACTTGTATGGGTCATCAAGTGATGGGGAATATGTGCAAAATACATCCCACCACAGTCCTGCCAACGGATGATAAATCAGTCCACCGAAGCCCCTAAACACGTGATTTGTAATGTATGCCGCATCGTTAAATCCAGGCTCCAACATCTTACTGTTCTTGGATTGAACGTAAGGAAACAAATCTGCATGCGCTAGATAAGTCCAGAAGCTATAGTCCTGAGCTTGAAGTGGACTAAGCTCTTTGTAGGCTTCAAAGAGTTCTATTGCGGATTTATAGTCCTCGTTGGGATTCATTTTATCAAGCAGACCTATCGGTTGCTCAATAGTTGGAATCATAAGAACCTGACTTCTGTCATAGTCGAATTCCCGCCTAGTGTATCTTTCTATTCCAACGCCATTCTTTGCTTCATCCTCAAGCTGTTGCGCATATCTTGCGCGAAAAGTTTTCTGTAAGGACATGGTCTTTCCTCCTCGTTTATTTGTTAGATTCCATTGTCGTATTCTACATCAGCGGCTCGCATTCTTTCATCAAGAGAGTCTATTGTCTTAAACATTCTTTTATATGGATTACCAAGAAGCGCTTGAGCTAATTCCATAACATCCTTTGGTGCCTTGTCCTTCATCGTGTCCTTGTAAACTTTTAGGCTGGGCTCTAAACTAATTCTGTAATCTAGTGTTTTCGCCCACAGAAGATCTTTATGTATATCCTCATTATAACTAAACAATGCATATACAAGAGCATTAAATGCTATTGATGAATGAAAAACATCAGCCCACTTGCTTGTTCGTTTATTATATTTTTCCTTGTACTCCTTGAACAATGATGGCGGCAGTTTAATTTCAATCTTAGGATGATCGAGAGAATACGTTGTGTTTTCAGGATCATTACCTTCAACAATGGTTATAAACGCTCCAGCGGAATGCAGTTTATCATATTGAATGTCAGCATTATAGTTAAACTTTCCGAAAGAAGCAAGAACGCTACCGGCCTGTAGGTCAAAGGAAATGCCATCGTAATCTTTATTTGCACAGCAATTCACATATCCTTTGATATCTTTTATCACCGATACGCGACAGTCGAATGAAACCTTTTCTGCTACGCCATGACGTGGAAGGATAATTGTAAACTCAGGAGTTTTGAACCCGAACCATTGCATAAAGAAAGTCCTTGAACATTCAACCTCGCAACCATATTCTGCGAAACCGTTCTTTATAAGGGTTGAAATGTCATTATTTTCCATTTGAACCTTGACTGTCACATAGTAATTCTTCGAGTCAGCCTTGATCGGTTCCACGGTAATAGATGGTCTGGGTAATATGTCATCACCGATACCCAGCACTGGATATGGATAAGATATGTTATTTCTCTTCATAGTACATTTTCTTGATTACAGTGTGCGCCATATTGTCTGCGAAAAGAATCTTGATGGTATTAGTACCCTTTATCAAAGAGAAGCTTTCAATTATGTTCCCCCTTGCTATTCCCTTATCAGTATAAGTAATTGGAATCTTCTTTTCGTCCTCCTCTTCTAATCCTACGCTTAAAACAAGCTTAACTTTTTCGAATGCGTTGTCTGTATGGATTTTTACAATATGGTAACAATTGTCATTTTCTTTTTGACAAAACACCCGAATTGGCACATCTAATATTGTCCAATGTTTTCCTTCTGTCGAATTAATCTTAACACTTGAAGGCTCGTCACCACCTGAAATATAAGGTACCCCACCGCCGCTGTCTCCATGACCAGTAGCTGAGATATCATCACCATCAGCTATCGGATCAATTTCGCCATCATCTTCAATTATAACAGACCCATAGTTGTCCTTTAATGTCATGTCATTTAACATATTGACTCCACTGAGTTTAGTGTCGATAGAAGAACCGTCCTCTTTTTTCTCTCCATTCGGCTGTCCGATAGAATGTTCCACTGTCTCATCTTCCTCAATAAGAGAATCTGGTACATAAAGAAAATCAGAGAGTCCCGCAATATCAAGAGTCTTTTCATCTTTTGCCCCAAACATCTTTTTAATACAATTCGCGGTAAACTCATTAATTTCATTAAGAGCACGTTCACCTTCAGGGTATATCTTATTTCTAGCATCCCTATAATTCGAAGCCTTCCACTCTGTGTGCGACGAGTTCTCTAGTCTCCTCAATATTTTATCTCCCTTATCGTTTTCGCAAAGAAAAAGGCCGTAGAATCCATTGTCGTCATCTTTTGGCAATCCATACACTAGCATTAGAGGCTTACGCATGTGTATAATCTTGTCAAACTTCGTTTTGCACTTTTTTACGTACATTGTTACCTCTCCAATAGTCGGTAAGACATCCGTAAATTTGATATACTCCTTTTCACCATCACCTTGCTTAGTGTATGCTTCATAGTAAGGTCTCGGATTCATAGTGCGCAATTGCTTTGACTCATCTTTTGATTCAGGAAAATACTTGTCCATCAGAGAGGAAAGTCGAGATTTGTTGATTGCTATATCCACATTCTGGTGAGGCTTGATGGTTATAGATATCTTATTCTTATAAATTGCTAGCCAATAACTTCTAAGAGCTTCGTGAATCATCTCATCGCACATGCTGTTGAGATTCTCCGGGCAAAATCCCATAATGTAAAAATCCGTGCCAGGCTTATTCCTTCTAAAAGCTTCCGGAATTGGAGAAAGAGATATGTCACTCGAATTATAGTCAAATCGAATGGGTTGTCCATCATTATTGTCATAGTAGCCAGCCGCACATAGGAGGGTATCATCCTTTATATGAGCTCCTATGATTGACGCTCCTTCAAAATAACAAACGCCTGCCTCATTCATCGTTGAGACAAAAATGGTACGAACGGGAGAAAGAAGATAATATGCAGCCTTTCCATAACCATGAGACCCAGCAGCTCCTGAACTGTCACCTTTGACACTAATTTGAGACGAACGCACGAATGCCTGAAATGAGTTGCTAAGGTCATTATACACGTATTCCATACCAGTTGCATTGAAATCCGAGATTTTTAAATATGGAATTTCATCGCGATAATTATCATCAAAATTATCTAGCATTCCTTTGTAGAACATTCGATAATCTTCATTCTTAAAATGAGACTCGTAACAGCTATTTATGTGGTCCCTAAGTTTATAGAATTCCGGATAGTCCGCTGCTTTGAGGTGACCAAACGAAAAGACGACTTCAACAGTCGGAATGCATGTCGCCCCATCTTCACCTACAACCTTAATGTGTGCGTCCATTGAATTCTGTACCGCCTCGCGCAAAAGCGAAGCATAAGGCCTCTGTCTAAAATTTTGTCCAGAGGCGTCGAATGGGCCTTCTGATCTTCCGCTTTCCTTGCCGAAGTGCCAGGTGCAGTTGTTTTCTATTTTGCTCATGTCTTAAACTATGACTTAGAATTTAAAACCACTTTTATTTCCCTTATTCAATTCCCTAACGTATGCCTGTCTGGCTGCTTTTACTGCAGAAGATATTTCGGAAAACATCCTCTCTACATCTTTTTCGGTATATTCATAATTGTTCTTATTTGAGCAATTCTGTAGTAATTGGAGTGTGTCGAGAATTCTTTGAACCCTATTAGATGCTACATTCTCAAATCTCTGGCGTTTCATGATATTTCCCATTATATATAGTGCAATTAATTAAACATCTGTAGCGAAAATAATTAATATGTTTTAAATATCCAAAATTTACCCACTACATTTCACATATATAGTAACTATTTTGTAAATATAATATATAATGCCAAATTCAAATATTAACTGGAAAAGGGTCACCTTCAACAATCATTTAAATACCGTAATAGCAGTAAACATTAACAGTTATTTTCCAGATTCTCACTTCCGAATACCCCGCAATTCTTTACATCTCACACAGGATGTCTTTATCTCATGCCATTCTCCAATATCTTGTGCCCAGTAGTTAAGTTAATTACGTTAATTGAGTTCGTTGAGTTGTTTGAGTTATTCAACATCGTTTTTGACAAAGAGATTTCCATATCCCTCACTTCTCCTTCAGCATTTCCTCCAGAAGCACGTCCGCGATGTCCACTTGGCGCTCTCGTTGCTCGGGTGTGGCACTGCGTTCCAGGATGTCGGATATGGTGATGTCAAGCATCGGCTAGTTCTTTGCCTTCCTCCTCCATTCATCGTAGCCGTCAATATCTGGGAAGGCTGTCACTTTACGGTCTTTCAGGACCATCAGTCTGTCATTGAACTGACTTTTGCCTCCTGTGGCCAGCCAGATGTATTCAGGGAGAAGGAGGGAGCAGATGCGCGACCACCGGGAGCGAATCCCACAGCGTCCA
>UMDN01045164.1_pt1 | contig 10412 bp, 7 predicted proteins | sample 1964491 | NCBI WGS metagenome assembly UMDN01 (sample SAMEA4835994, study PRJEB28245) | human gut metagenome | biome: gut microbiome; material: fecal sample | place: Denmark | collected 2008 | reverse complement strand
GCCGTAGCCTCCTACCGTAGCAAATATGATTAATCAACTGTACTTTTATGGCTACGGCAAGAATGCCGTAGCCTCCTACAATATGCAAAATTTCAAAAAAAGCGTGGCACTCTGTATGAGCGCCACGCTTGTATATTAGTATATTAACTAATTGTCTGCTTATTTCACCTCTACGGCTTCGAGAGCTGCCTCCTCATGCTTGATCTTGCGACCGAGTGTGAGGTAAGCCACCGGAGCAGCCATGAAGATAGAAGAGAGTGTACCGAAGATTACACCGAGCAACATTGCGAACGAGAAGCTGCGAGTGCTCTCACCGCCGAAGCAGAAGATACAGAGCAGCACGATGAGTGTTGAGAACGATGTATTGATAGTACGTGCGAGGGTCTCGTTCAGCGACTTGTTGAAGAGCTCCTGCAGATCCATCTTCTTGTGGAGTGTGAGGTTCTCGCGGATACGGTCGAACACAACCACCTTATCGTTGATAGAGTAACCGATAACGGTAAGGATAGCACCGATGAAGGTCTGGTCGATCTCGAGTGAGAACGGCACTACGTCCCAGAGGAGTGAGAAGAATCCGATAACGATTGTTGCGTCTACGGCGAGGGCTACTGTAGAGCCTACTGAGAACGCTACGTTGCGGAAACGTACGAGGATGTAGACGAAGATGGCTGCGAGGGCGAAGAGCACGCTGATGATAGCACCATGTGTGATGTCCTTAGCCACTGCCGGACCTACCTTTGTAGACGATATGATAGAACCTCCTGCGCGTACGTCTGGGTTCTTGAATGCCTCAACGCTGCCCTGAGTTACGAGACCTGCACCGTGGAGACCCTTGTAGAGTATGTCCTCTACCTCGTTGTCGATAGCCGGGTTGTTCGACTCAATCTTGTAGTTGGTAGAGATACGGATTGTCTTGCCGTCTGTACCGAGTGCGAGAGCATTAACTGTTGCGCCCTTGAAGAGCGGTACGAGGGCTTCCTTCACCTGCTCAGGCTCTGTCTGCTTCTCGAGCACCACTACGTAGTTGCGACCACCAGTGAAGTCGATACCCTTGCTCAAGCCACGTACGAAGAAGCTGCCAAGCATGATGAGGATTACGACGCCGAACACTGTGAACGATGTCTTATATGACGACATGAACGCGAAGTTCTTGTTTGCCATGAAGTTGCGTGATACGCGTGTAGAGAAGTTCTGCTTTGTCCACTTGTCGTGCTTCAGACGGTTCTCGTAAACGAGGCGTGTGAGGAACACTGCGGTGAAGAACGAGCAGCAGATACCGATGATAAGTGTGGTAGCGAAACCGCGGATTGGACCTGTACCGAACACGTAGAGGATGATACCTGTGATGATTGATGTCAAGTTAGAGTCGAAGATGGCTGAGAAGGCGTTGCTGTAGCCGAGCGAGAGTGCCTGCTTTGTGCCGAGACCCTTCTTGAGTTCCTCCTTGGTGCGCTCGTAGATAAGCACGTTGGCGTCTACAGCCATACCGAGGGCGAGCACGATACCGGCGATACCTGGCATTGTAAGTGCTGCCTGGAACGATGCCATGATGCCCATGGTGAAGAAGAGGTTGAGGAGGAGGGCGCCGTTAGCTACCATACCCGGGATGAAGTCGTACATCACTACCATGTAGATCATCAGGATGATGAAGGCGAAGATGAACGAGATGAAGCCCTGCTGGATTGACTGTGCACCGAGTGTCGGACCTACCACTTCCTCCTGAACGATGTGTGCCGGAGCCGGCATACGTCCAGACTTAAGAGTGTTAGCCAAGTCCTTTGTATCTTCGATTGTGAAGTTACCAGAGATAGACGACTGACCGCCAGAAATCTCGCCGTTTACGCGCGGAGCAGAGTAAACTGTACCGTCGAGTACGATAGCGATTGCCTTGCCTACGTTAGCCTTTGTGAGGGCTGCCCAACGGCGTGCACCGTCAGAGTTCATGGTCATTGAAACCTCAGGCGAACCAGTAAGGTTGTTGAACTGGTCCTTAGCGTCGGTCACTACGTCGCCCTCGATAGGAGCGCGTCCGTTGGTGGTTGTCACCTTAATGGCGTGAAGCTCGTAGATATTCTTTGCCTGGATACCGTCAGCTGGTTTAGCACTCCAAAGGAGGCGGCAGTCGGCGGGAAGTATCTGCTTAGCAAGAGCCGAGTAGATAATCTTGTTTACCTCTGCTGTATCGCGTGCCGAAGCGTAGCCTACGAGGCTGAGCGCACCGTTGCCAGAAGGCTGGAACACAGAGAAGAGCGGGTTCTGCTTCTTGGCCTCAGCCATAGCTGCTGCGTTGTCTGCCTTAGCGTCCTTCTTTGTCTTGAACGCTGCCTTTGCCTTAGCTTCTACCTTCTCGGCTGCTGCTACTGCTGCTGTGTCGGTAGCAGCCGAGTCGGCTACTTCCTCCTTAGCACCAGAGCGGTGGTTAGCCTCGCGCTGGTTGAGCTGTGAGAGGTAAGGGATGATTTCGTCTGAGTTGTATGTCTCCCAGAACTCAAGGTTTGCACTACCCTGGAGGAGCTTACGCACGCGCTCCGGCTCGTTGATACCCGGCATTTCTACCATGATACGACCCTGCTGACCCTCGAGCTTCTGGATGTTAGGCTGTACGACACCGAACTTGTCGATACGTGTACGTACGACGAGGAACGAGTTATCGATAGCTGCCTGCACCTCTGAACGGAGCACCTTCTCTACTTCCTTGTCAGAAGAGTTAGGCGACACCTTGCCCTGGAGCTGCTGTGTAGCGAAGATCTCTGAGAGATGACGTCCCGGAGCGTTCTTCTTGAAAGCGTTGACGAAGAGAGTGATGAAGTCGCTCTGCGATACTTCGTGCTCTGCGCGAGCCTCTTTCATCGACTTAACGAAAGCTGCGTCTACCTTGTGGTCGGCGAGGTTCTCGAGTACATCAGGAACGCTCACTTCAAGGATGACGTTCATACCGCCTTTAAGGTCAAGACCGAGACCGATCTGTGTTTCGAGACACTTCTGATAAGAGTAGATGCCAAGATACTTCACGGAGTCCTTGTAGTCCTGCTGTGCGATAGGATCCTTTATCTTCGCAGCCTGGCTGTCATAGTACTTTGTGGCAGCCGAGAACGAGAGATAGAAGATACTTGCAAGCGTCAAAAGGACGGCTGTTACAATTACAATACCTTTGTTCTGCATTTTTTTGATTTATTTTTTGTTATTATTATTTTTTCGCTGTGTATACAGATAGCGTGCAAAGTTACAGATTTTTTCAGTTAAACCGAAATTTATAGCTTTATTTCTTTGTTTTGCAGAGGTTTAAGAGTTTAAAACACTTATAAAAGTCCAGTTTTTTAAATATTTTTATAATATATAAGGTGAAAAAGCACTTTCTAAAGTGGTGTCATCACCCCTATACTCATTGCTATTTTACCCTTTGCAGCTTACATACAATCGGATAATGATCGGATGCACTTATGCTATTATCCACCTTGCATTCATAGGGTTTCCAATGGTCTGAGCACATGATGTTGTCTATGCGCACGTAGAAAGCGTTGTAGTGGTAAGATATACCAGGACCATTCGCCGTAGCTACATAACAATCGGTGAGTTCTTTAGCTAAGCGTTGATGGGTATAGGATATGGGCGAATCGTTGAAGTCGCCTGCAAGGATTATGCTCTGATGCTTATGATGCTCTATGTATTCAGCCACAGCGTCTGCCTGTGGTCCACGTTTCGCTGACGACTCGCCAAGCAAGCTCCACAGGCGATGTGTTTCCTGTTTTGTTTCATCGCTTTCCATGTCACCTTTCAACATCGACTTAAAGCGTGTACGGTCTTCGGGCGACAATCCGGTAACTTGGAAGTGGGCTACAATAACAAGCGTAGTGTCCTTTTCACCTGTCTTTAGAGCATAAGATACAGCGTTATATGTATCCTCTTCGGTGGATATATATTCCTCCCCTACTATCGGCAACTTACTATATATACCGACAGCATCGCCTCCTTTGGGATTTTTCGAACCACTATATTTTCTGTAAGGATACTTCACGTCCAACAACGAGTCTATCTTCACACGCTTTGCCCATTGTACATCAGCTTCCTGCAAACAAACGATATCAGCGTCCTGTTCCAACATATAATCGGCTATAGCGCATGGCTGCGACAAGTCAGTCCACGTAGAAAAGCAGAACACATTGTACGACATTATCTTCAACGCATCCTCAGGAGCCGAAGACGGAACATTCAGCGGAACATAAGTGCGCACCGGACCGAAACATACTATCATTCCGACTAACGAGATGAGTGCCCCACGCTTACAAAACAACAACCAAAAGACGAGAAATGCTGTATTAAGCAGCAAAAACAAGGGGAATACAAGCCCTATGTTAGCTATCAACGGATGAGCCGTAGGGTTAACCCTGTCGCTATATCCTATAGCTAACATAAAGAGCACCGTCACCACATTGAATGCGGCGACGATGCGAAAGATTATTGATTTTATATTTTTCAAAGCGTGTAAGTCTGTTTTTTATTTTCTGTTACTTGCATCGAAGAGTTGCTGTTTCTCTTCACGCGTTAGCGACTCGTAACCATTACGACGTATCTTATCCAATATCTCGTCCATTCGCTCCTGCTCTGCCTTGCGGCGTGCGTTGTAGTCCCAATCGCTCTCATGGCGTGTATTTGCACTATTAGTAAACACACCGCCACGATCTTTGCGCCCCGTGCGACGCTCCCACGAGGCACGCATAGAGTCGAAGAACTGCTGTCCGCTGCGACGACTGTAGCGAATGTCGGGGTGGCGTCGCCAGTAGCGAATGAGGAAGAAACCGAACACCATACCGCCCAAGTGAGCCAGGTGAGCCACTCCGTCGCCCGTAGAAGAGTAAGCCATGAACAATTCTATCGCAGCATAACCCATCACAAACCACTTTGCCTTGATAGGCACAGGCAACGGGAATATAAAGATGCGCTCCTCGGGATAGAGCATACCGAAGGCGAGCAGTATGCCGTAGACAGCACCCGACGCACCCACGGTGGTCCAAAGGTTAAGGAAGGCGGCATTGGCATTAGCCACTTTCATTGTCTGAGCCAATGTGAAGTGAGGAAGTTGTTCGCTTGCTATAAAATAGAACTGCGCAAACTGTGCCAACTCCTGAAACAGACCAGCACCTACTCCGCACACTATATAATAAGTGAGAAACTTCTTCGGTCCCCAAGTGCGCTCAACGATACAACCGAACATCCACAGCGCAAACATATTGAAGAAGATATGGCTGAAACCACCGTGAGCGAACATGTACGTAAAGAGCTGATAGATGTGAAAGTCGGGCGCAAGAAAGAAGTGCAAACCTAAAACATTGTTGAGGTCTACACCCATAGTTCTAAATAAATAAGTGGCTAAGAATACCACTACATTCACAATAAGTAAGTTTTTTGTTATCGTTGGAATATTATTCATATCACATTTTTATATATTTGTAAATATCACATCGTTAGAGTGGCAAAATTACGAAAAATCCACGTAAAAAGGCATAAAACAGGCTCTTCGCGCTTTTTTTTTCAATTAATTATGCACTTTTTTCTGTTTTTTGTTTGATTTATGAAAGGAAAACTCTAAATTTGTCACTGAAATAGTGTGAGTTACACATTTTTAGCTCTTCAAACTCAGAGAAAACTAACATTTATAAACAATTTAAATACAACAGAATTATGAACAAGACAGAATTAGTAGAGAAGATAGCAGTAGGTGCTGAACTCAGCAAGGCTGACGCAAAGAAAGCTCTCGAAGCTGCAGTAGAAGCAATTAAGACAGCTCTCGTTGAGGGTGACAAGGTACAGCTCATCGGCTTCGGTACATTCAGTGTTAACGAGCGCCCAGCTCGCGAAGGCATGAACCTCCGCACTCGTGAGAAGATTCAGATTGCAGCAAAGAAGGTTGCTAAGTTCAAGGCAGGTGCCGAGCTTTCAGACGCTCTCAACTAAACCAAACCAATCAAAAACCAACGTTTTCGTTAAGCCAAATGAGCAGAACCGAGCTTGCTCGAGTTATGCCATGGCGAGAAAACGAAGGATGAAATCCAACATAAAAAGACAGCTGAGACTTATCTCTGCTGTCTTTTTATTATTATAGGAGTTAAGAAGCTATTCATATCGTTAATTAAACATAATTAAATACAGTTGTCTTTGTCGCAAACAATATAAGTGCGTATCTTTGTAGCACATTATTATGTACACGTACACGCATTAAGCGTGTGTAATAACACTAATAGATATATCAATTAATATTTTATATAAATTATGCAGAAAAACAATCTTCTTTTACTGTCTGCAGCTACAATGCTGTTCATGACATCTTGTTCGAAGCTTGGACCGCTCTCAGCGGACAACTTCACAGTTATCCCTAACCCACTTGAGGCAAACGCAGGCGATGTTCCAGCTACAATCAACGGAACATTCCCAGAGAAGTACATGAAGAAGAAGGCTGTTGTCACAGTTACTCCAGAGTTGCGCTACGCTGACGGCCAGGTAGCTAAGGGTCAGAGTGCTACTTTCCAGGGTGAGAAAGTAAAGGGCAACGATCAGACTATCTCTTACAAGGTAGGTGGTCGCTACACAATGAAGTCTAACTTCAAGTACGTTCCAGAGATGCAGCAGAGCGAGATGTACCTCACATTCGACGCACGCATCGGTAAGAAGCAGTTCGACGTACCTGCAGTGAAGGTAGCTGATGGCGTTATCGCTACATCAGAGCTCTACAAGAAGACTCTCGCTTCTGAGAGTGGCTGCATCGCTCCTGACGCATTCCAGCGCGTAAACGCTGCTAAGCAGGAGGCTAACATCAAGTTCCTCATCAACCAGGCTAACATCCGCAAGAGCGAGCTCAAGAACAACTCTGTTAAGGAGTTTGTAGAGTTGCTTAAGAAGATCAACGCTGACAAGGAAGGCTACAACGTACAGAACGTAGAAATCCAGGCTTACGCTTCACCAGATGGTGGCGTTAAGTTCAACGATAAGCTCGCTGGCAACCGTCAGAACGAGTCAGAGAAGTACGTTAAGGGTACATTGAAGAAGACAAAGGTGAACGCAGCTATCGACGCTCACTACACAGCACAGGACTGGGACGGTTTCCAGAAACTCGTTGCAGCATCTAATCTTCAGGACAAGGAGGTTATCCTCCGCGTGCTCTCTATGTATAGCGACCCACAGGAGCGCGAGCAGCAGATCCGCAACATGTCTGCAGGCTTCCAGGAGCTTGCTGACGGCATCCTCCCAGAACTTCGCCGTTCACGCCTCATCGTCAACTATGAGACAATCGGCCGTAGCGACGACCAGATCAAGGAGCAGTACAGCAGCGACGCTACTAAGCTGAGCGTTGACGAGCTTCTCTACTCTGCTACTCTCGAGGAGTCGGCAGCTAAGAAGGAGGAAATCTACAAGAAGACAACAGAGGTTTACCCGAACGACTACCGCGCTTACAACAACCTCGCTGCTCTTGCACTCGCTAAGGGCGACGTAGCAGCTGCTAAGCAGTACGCTCAGAAGGCTACTTCTCTCGGTTCATCTACTCCGGAGGCACAGGCTAACCTCGGTCTCATTTCGCTCATCGAGGGCGACGTACAGGGTGCAGAACGTCAGATTGCTAAGGCTTCTGGCTCTGAGAACGTACAGTCGGCTCTCGGCGCACTCAACATCGCTAAGGGCAACTACGCTCAGGCTGACAAGGACTTCAACAAGCAGAACACAAACACTGCAGCTCTTGCTCAGATCCTGAACAAGGACTACGAGGGCGCTACAAGCACTCTTGACAAGGTAGCTAACCCGAACGGTATGACCGACTACCTCCGCGCTATCGTAGCTGCACGTCGTGGCAACAAGTTCGCTGCTAACTCTTACCTCAAGGAGGCTCTCCAGAAGGATCCTTCTTTGAAGGAGTACGCTGAGAAGGACTTGGAGCTCTCTCTTCTGAAGTAAGACGTGGCAAGACGTTTTAAACAATTAAAAATAAATGAAGGCTGAGGGTTATTGCTCTCAGCCTTCTTATTCTAACTTCAGTTCATACGACTAAAATGAACAAAACAATTATAGCGACATTACTCGCCCTGATTATGGTGTCATGTGGAACCGATAGTCGTCATTTCGAAATCGACGGCAGGCTCCTAAACCTTAATCAGGGCGAGTTTTATGTATATAGCCCAGATGGCAACCTAAAGGGTATCGACACTATAAAGGTGCAAGCAGGACGCTTTACATATAAGGTGGAGTGTAAGAAAGAGATGACACTGATGATTGTGTTCCCTAACTTCACCGAGCAACCCGTGTTTGCTGCACCAGGAAAGAGCGTAGACATAAAAGGCGACGCTTCACACCTGAAAGAGATGAAGGTGAAAGGCACAAAGCCGAACGAACTGATGAACCAACTGCGCGAACAGATTGCAAACGCCTCACCGGCAGAGATACAGAAATACGCACGCCAGTTCGTAGAGGATCATCCCGAATCGATAGTGAGCACATACGTCGTGCGCAACTTCTTCCTGCAGAAGGAGCGTCCCGACTTCGCCACTGCACGACAGCTGATAAACCTCATGCTTGAACATCAACCCAAGAACAATGGTCTTAAGAGTCTACAACAGAGCATAAACAACCGCACAACGCTCACCACAAACAGCCGTATTCCGAAGTTCGCTGCTTACGACATCAATGGCAAGCCGGTGAACAACGCCACACTCTCCACCGCTGGCACAACAGTAGTGGTGGCATGGGCATCGTGGAACTACAATAGTATATCGATGCTACAGAGCATGGCACTACTGCAGAAAGAGATGAAAGGAGAGGTCAAGGTGGTGAATATATGTCTCGACTACTCGCGCGCTGAATGTCGCAGAATACTCAACTCAAGAGAAATAGAAGATGTCATTACCATCTGCGACGGCAAGTCGATAGACGGCGATGTGTACAACCTCCTCGGCATGTCGAACATACCCGACAATATAGTCATCGAAAACGGAAAGGTGACGGCTACAAACCTCACAATCGAACAGCTAAACAAGAAACTTAGAAAGTAGTAATAAGAAACTAATGAAACGTTTACCGACACTTCTTACCGCGGCACTTTTGCTGCTAACGACCGCTAACGCTAAGGCACAGGTCAACGTACATATCGACTCGCTACTATTCGAGAACAGCCACCGCATCGACTCTGCCTCGTGCGGTGAGCTGCGACTCAACTTCGACGCTCTGTGCTTCTTCCGCGACAATGAGTATAAGGGAAGCCTCTCGAAGGGATACACGCTGCCTGGCTACCGCCTGCAGCCCACGGTGAGCTATCAGCCACTGAAGAACTTGCGCGTGGAGGTGGGCGTTAGTATGCTCCACTATTGGGGTGCAAACAAATATCCTAACCTCAACTATAGCGACATATCAACATGGAAGGGCGACCAAACGCAGACGGGCTTCCATCTGCTACCGTTCTTCAACGTGCAACTGGCTGTGAGCCGAAACTTCAACCTCATACTCGGTAATATATATGGTGGGGCGAACCACCGACTCATCGAACCGCTCTACAATCAGGAGAACGCTCTCTCGGCTGACCCCGAGATGGGCGTGCAGATGCAGTGGCAGACGAAACCGCTCGACTTCGACGTGTGGGTGAACTGGGAGAGTTTCATCTTCGACAAGGACACGCATCAGGAGGCGTTCACCTTCGGACTGTCAACACGCTTCAAAGCTAACCGTCCAGAGCGACGCACGCATGTCTACTTCCCCTTGCAGGTGGTGATGCAGCACCGTGGTGGCGAGATTAACCCTGACGCCGAACAGCGGCAGGTGAAGACATGGATGAACGCGGCGGCAGGTGTCGGCGTAACGATACACACCGACAACTCTATTCTTACGCGCCTGAACGCAGAGGCTGACATGGCTTACTATCGACAGATGACGGGTGCTCTCCTACCCTTCGACAATGGCAAAGGTGTGTACGTGAAAGCGGAGGCTGACATCTGGCGCTTCTGTCTGCGCGGTGCCTACTGGGATAGCTCAAAGTTCATCTCTATCTTCGGCAACCCTCTCTACGGCTCGGTGGGTATACACAACCGCGACTTCCAAATGCAGCGCAACCGCACCGTCTGTGCTCAACTGAGCTATGCACAAGAACTCGGTAAGGGGTTCTCATGGGGCGTGCAGGCTGATGTGTTCAACACGCTGCCCACGGACGACTTCGTCGTTGGCGACAAGGTGTATAACAATAATAATAAGGTGAGTCTTGCGGCTGGCATCTATCTGCGCGTAAAGCCGTCGTTCCTGCTGAAGAAGTTTTAATGGGGGCACTTGTCTCCCACATAGGAGGGTATGGCATCCCTGCCATACCCACGCAGCCAGAATAATACTCCCACAGAATTCACGGAATTCACAGAAGTTTATTGCTGAGAAGAAACTCCCACAGATTT
>UMDN01041777.1_pt1 | contig 10414 bp, 5 predicted proteins | sample 1964491 | NCBI WGS metagenome assembly UMDN01 (sample SAMEA4835994, study PRJEB28245) | human gut metagenome | biome: gut microbiome; material: fecal sample | place: Denmark | collected 2008 | reverse complement strand
TCAACAAAGGTTTCAAATCTGAAATTATCAAGCACGGTTTTCACCTCCGATTTAATACTTCTTGTACCTATTATACTGCCCCAAAAAGGTCATTACAAATATACAAACAGCATTATCTCTCTCGATTTGCACATTTTCTTTCGGGTTGCTCCTCGCTCTGGTCTGGCTCGGTGTCCATAACGGAACGGTCTTTTTCATTCAGATTAAGCTCGATATTGAGAGCATTCAGCCGTTCCGTCTTTTCCCGCAGTTCATCTTCAAAGGCAAAAGGCTTTTCAACCTCTGCTTTTGCGGTTTGTAGCTGTTTAATGGTTTCCGTCCGCTTTGTCTTTGCGACCTCCAATTTTACGGGGATTTTCGCAAGCTCATTTTCAATTCGGGTCAGATTGCCGAGCACATCGCTGCCTAATTCCACCTTGTGCTTTGCTTTTCCGCAAAGGTTTAGGCAGTAACGAGTGTTGAGCGTATCATAATAAACCTCCATTCTGAAACCACGATAGCTGCCGATTTCCACAGGACTTACAAGAGTGTTTTCCTTGCAGACGGCAAGGAACATTTCGCCTGCGGCTGCTTTTTCGGTAAAGGTCACGCCTTTTATGGTCATCGGGCAGAACTTATCCTCGCCCTGTGGCTTGTGCTGCTCGGCAAGTGCCGTGTCGCTTTCGTAGCCCGCAATGCGTTCCTCATACTCCTTTATGGTCTGCGGATAGAATTTGAGTATCCTGTCCTCAAGGTCGTAATGCTCGGACAGATAGCTTTGTTTGAGTACACGTAGCTTTGATACCTGTATATCCAAGTCCATTTTTTCCTTGAAACGCTCGTCGCCTGTGGCAAGCATTTTAACCTCGGCAAAGGACAGCGCAACCTCGTCCACATCTTCGGCAGAACGGACAGGGCTTTTGCTCGTCATTATCTGGCTGATAAATTTCTGTTTGCTCTCCACCAACTGATAGAGGTAGGCATCAAAAGTCTGCTCAGTCACATAGCGGTAAACCTCCACCTCTGGGAACATATTGCCCTGCCGTTCAATACGCCCCTGCCTTTGTTCAAGGTCGGAAGGACGCCACGGACAGTCAAGGTTATGGATTGCTATGAGCCTGTCCTGCACATTCGTACCTGCTCCCATCTTCGGAGTAGAGCCGAACAGCACACGGACTTCGCCGCTTCTGACCTTGCCGAACAACTCCTTTTTCTGTGCATCGGTGGTCGCTTCGTGGATAAATCGTATCTGCTCCGCAGGAATACCACGGGCTATCAGTTTCTCCCTCATATCGTCGTAGACATTGAAAGTACCGTCATTTTTCGGAATAGAAAGGTCGCAGAACACAAGCTGTGTCGCTTTGGTATCGGCGTGTTCCTCCCAGATACGGTACACATTATCCACGCAGGCATTGACTTTACTGTCTGGGTCATCTGGCAACATCGGGTCAATCATTCTCTGGTCAAGAGCCAGTTTCCGTCCGTCATTGGTTATCTTGAGCATATTGTCAATATTCGGCTCGACAAGTCTTGCCCTGACTTTCTCAGCCCGCTTCGCAAGGGAAGCTACCATTTCGGTCTGTATCTCGCTCGGCTTGGTCTTAATATTGTGGTAATTGACCTTTGGCACGGGGAGCTTTAGCATATCGGCGGTCTGTATATCCGCCACCTCACGGAACATCTGCATCAGCTCTGGCAGGTTATAGAACTTGGCAAACCTCGTCTTGGCTCGGTAATTCGTGCCTTCGGGTGCTAATTCCAGAGCTGTAACCGTTTCTCCAAAGGTAGAAGCCCAACTGTCAAAATGCTGCAAACCGTTCTGTGCAAGGGTATCATACTGCAAGTACCTCTGAACGGAGTACAGCTCAACCATTGAATTGCTAACAGGCGTACCCGTTGCGAAAACCGTGCCACGGTTGCCCGTGATTTCATCCAGATAGCGGCATTTCATAAAGAGGTCGCTTGATTTCTGGGCTTCGGTCTGGGCGATACCGCCTACATTTCGCATCTTTGTGTAGAGGTACAAATTCTTGTAAAAATGGCTCTCATCAATGAAAAGCCTGTCAACGCCGAGCTGTTCAAAGTTGATAACCGTATCCTTACGCTTGGTGTCGTTGAGTTTTTCGAGCTTCGTCTTGATTGCCTTTCGGGTTTTCATTAGCTGTTTGACCGTGAACTGCTCACCTTTGGAAGTCTGCACATCGTCAATGCCACGCTCAATATCATCAAGCTGCTTTTCCAACTGCTCCCTCTGGCGTTCTATGCTCATCGGGATTTTTTCAAACTGCGAATGCCCGATAATGACTGCATCATAGTCGCCTGTGGCAATTCTGCCGCAGAACTTCTTGCGGTTTCCCGTTTCAAAATCCTGCTTTGTTGTAACAAGGATATTTGCACTCGGATAGAGCCGCAGATACTCAGAAGCCCACTGACCGACAAGATGATTTGGCACAACAAACATTGACTTTTGGCATAAGCCGAGCCGTTTGCTTTCCTGTGCGGCGGCTACCATTTCAAAGGTTTTGCCTGCTCCCACCTTATGGGCAAGAAGTGTATTGCCGCCATAAAGGATATGGGCGATAGCGTTGACTTGATGGGGTCTTAGTGTGATTTCTGGACTGATACCTCCAAAAGTGATATGGCTTCCGTCATACTCACGGGGTCGCACAGAGTTAAAAGTGTCGTTGTAATAACGGACAAGGCGGTTTCGCCGTTCTGGGTCTTTCCATAACCAATCCTGAAACGCCTGCTTGATGACTTCCTGCTTCGCCTGTGCCGCCGTGGTTTCCTTTGCATTGAACACCGCTTTTTTATTGCCGTGTTCGTCATGCACATAATCAAAGATACGGGTGTCACGCAGGTTTAAGGTGTCCTCAATAATACGATAGGCGGAAGCCCTTTTCGTACCATAGGTGCTATCCGCCTTTACATTCCCCATATCGGAGCTTTTATTCTCTATGAACCAGTCTACGTTTATCGGGGTGTATCGTACCTTTAATCTGCCTGGGGCATAGCTTGACGGAGTTAAAAGCTCCATCACAAACCGCTGTATATCTTCCTGCGGTATCCAAGTCGCACCCAGACGGACAGAGATTTCCGCCGCCGAGAGGTCTTTGGGAATGACCTGCTTTAAGGCTTGTGCGTTGACCGCAAACTCTGGATTTTCTTTTGCTGCGGCTTCGGCGGTTATGAGTTTGGCTCTTACATTGCCAGACAAATACTCATCGGCAGTTACATACTGAGCAGGCTCGGTTGCGGGGATACGGAAGATAACGCCCTGCAAGTCCTTAATGATTTCTTCTTTCGGTTTGCCTGTAAGCTGTTCCATATAGGGCAGGTCAACACGGGCTTTTTCACCGATAGACAAGGCAAGAGCTTCGCTTGCAGTTTCAACGGAAGTGATTTCACGGTGAGGCTTTATCGTCCTTTTCGTGAACATATCCGCTTTTCTTTTGAAATTACCCTCATCGTCAAGCACCTCCAGAGAACACAAAAGAAAGTAACTCTCGTCCGATGCAAAAGCGAGATAGTTTCCTCGGTTGTTGATTAGTCCGTACTGCTTCGTAAAGCTGTCATACAAACGGTTTAGGTTTTCCTGTTCGGTGTGTATCAAATCATCTGGGTAATCCTCGGTCTGATACTCTATGAGCTTTCTCACGCAATCACGGATTTGGATTAGTCCCTTGATACGGTTTTCTGCGGTAACAGACGCCGCCGCAGGGGTCATACGGTCATCTTCTCTGAAATAAACCTTGCCGTCTACAAGAGCGAATGAGAAGTTGCGTACATTCGGGTCGGCAGGAATTGATGTGTCCTGTTCGTCGGAGATTTGGTCTATCTCATTATCAAGCTCTGTGATTTCGCCGTTTATCCTTTGAACGGCATCGTGAAGCAGCTCGGACAGAGATTTATCCTCATAGGCTTTGCAGACAGGCTCTGATTTCCCGAAGCGTGTACTTTCAAGCCGCATTTGTCCAAGCACCATTTCGGGGTGCTGAACAAAATAGCTGTTTATTGTAACGCCGTTTTCGTCCGTGTCCAGATACACCCAATCTGGCTCAACATCAATCACACGGTCACGCTTTTGCAGAATGAGAATATCGCTTGTGACCTCTGTGCCTGCGTTGGCACGGAAAGTGTTATCTGGCAGACGGATTGCACCCAACAGCTCGGCTCTCTGGGCAATATACTTTCTTACCTCTGGGCTTGCTTTGTCCATTGTTCCCTTAGAGGTAATGAACATCACAACGCCGCCGGCACGGACTTTATCAAGCGCCTTTGCGAAAAAGTAATCGTGTATGAGGAACTTCTGGGCGTTGTATCGGCTGTCGTTTACACGGATTTCTCCGAAAGGCACATTGCCGATAACCACATCAAAATGGTCATCTGGGAGCTTTGTTTGCTCAAAGCCTTCTATGGCAATATTGGCTTTCTGGTAGAGCTGCTTTGCGATTTTACCTGTCAATGGGTCTAACTCTATGCCGTGGAGCTTTGAGCCTGCCATACTTTCGGGCAGCAAGCCAAAGAAATTGCCTGTGCCGCAGGAAGGCTCCAAGATGTTGCCCTGTGAAAATCCCAAGCGGTCGAGCGCTTCATACATTGCCTTGATAACAACTGGCGGCGTATAAAAGGCAGTCAGCGTTGACTCCATAGCGGCGTTGTATTCCTCTGGGGATAGGCTCGCATACAGCTCCTTAAATTCGTCAGTCCAAGCCGCATTGTGTTCGTCAAACGCCATAGACAAACCGCCCCAACCGACATACCGAGATATGATTTCCTGTTCTTCGGGTGTGGCAAGGCGGTTTTCGATTTCAAGCTCGTGCAGAAGATTGATAGCAGCCATATTGTTGCGGAACTTTTCCTTTGCGCCGCCTACGCCGAGCGTGTCATCGGTAATGCGGAAATTATGACGGTCAGCAGATAAAGCGGCTGGAGCTTCCGCCTTTTCTTCGGGCGGTAATTCGGCTTTTGCCTGCTCCAAAAGGCTTCGGATATAGCCGATTTTCTCCACTCGGTTAATCGGGAAGCCTGTGCTGTTCTGAAAAGTGATGTCACGCAGAGACACATCGCCGCTTATCCTGCCGACGCTCTCCACAACATATTTGCGGTTGTCTATCGTGATTTCTTTGCCGATAAGGTCGGCGTTGTCCTGTGTGGGAACGGGATCTAAACCTTGTTTAGCCCGTTCCACATACAGCCATTCCTCGGCTTCCTTGTCGGCAACCGCTTTCTTGACTGCTGCCAAGCCCTCATTAGCTGCTTCTTCTGTGGGATAGGTCAGAATTTTACCGTAATCATCGGCGTAATATTTCTCTCGGACATTATCCCAGATAGCATAAACATCTTCGGGGTCGGGGAACGCATCCGAGGTCATTAAAATCTCAAAGCGTTCCTCCTGCGGCTCGGATTCATATTCCGAAGCAACCTTTTCCGCATAGGCAATCATCTCATCTGCCGCAGACGGTCGTTCGGGTTCTTCGGCTTTTCTGTACCAGTCGCTTTCGGTAGCCATAATCTCAGAAAAGAGCTTTTCGTCCTCTGGCGTCAGCTCGGTATTCTGCTCCAAGAACGGGATAAACTCATCTCTGCCACGGAGCAGGCTTTCTCGGTCATCTCCATATAGCTGTTCGCCCTTTGGCGATAAGGCATAATCGTAAAAATTCTTAATGTGGGCAATTAAATCGCCCTCGCCGTCGCCAATATCAAAACGCCCCTCATAGTGAAAGTCCTCGCCGCCGACGGTAGCGGTAATCTCAAAATCCGTCTTATGATACCAACCGATTTCCTTGCTTTCACGCTCTCGGTGCTGCTTTTCGTCCAGAACACCAAGCAGCTTGTTTCCGAGAGCAAAACTCAAATCCGTATAACGGTCATTAAGCTGCCTGTCATAAAAAGCAGGGTGTTCGGAAAAGCCGATAGAAAACTGTATTCCGTCTGGCTTTTTCTCGGATGGCGTTTCTGTCCGCTGCTTTTCGGTAACGACAACTTTCAGATGGTCGTTTGCGGGATTTTCCTTGAGCTTTTCCTCAAAATCTTCTCGGCTGTATTCCTTGCCAAACAACGGAAACTCTGCATTTCGGAGCGACACGGCGTTTTCGTCAAAATCTGTGATTTCGTATTTGTCTGCACCGATATACACTACATCGCCCTCGTTGTAGAGATAGCGAAGCGGATACAGCTCCCGCAATTCCTCGGAAAATTTCCACGCATTGCTGCGGCTGAAAACCGATGTCGTTTTCCATTGTATCTGGGTAAGAAAATCAAGGAGCTGATGAACGGTGGCAGGGTCGGACAAGTGCTGTTCCATTTGCTCAGTCGTAACATCGGCAAGGTCGGAACGCTCCACATTGGATAACAGGTCTTTTTCGTACCCGTCCAAGTCACAGATAAAGTCCGACAGACGCAGGGCAAGGGTATCCCGTTTGTCGGCAGGCGGCAAGTCACGATGAGCGTCGATAAAACGCTGCCTTTCCATTTTCCTCTGGGCGTCAACCTCATATTGGGGTGCTGACACGCTCTCCAGATAATCGGCATAATGGTCTTTTTCTTTCGGATTAAGATAGCGGTTTGCCTTTATCAGCTCACGCAGCCGCTTTTCAACCTTAGACCAACTGAGCCGCAAGTCTGGGTTTGTATATGACCCGTGCTTTTCAATGCCGATGCCTTTGCCATCGTGCCATTCGCTGCCGTTTGTTCCGTCGGGGTAAAGGTGCGTTCCGCCGCCTGTACCGTATTCCTTTTTGAGAAAAGCAATATTACTCTTACTGTCCTCATATTTCTGAAACTGACGGTAGATACGGTATTTTCCGTCTTGAAATCCGCTTCCTCTTGTCAGAACAGAGTCAATATCTTCCTGTGAAACAGCAAAAGCAGAGGATTTTTCGTCCTCTGCTTCGGCTATCATTTCGATTTGTTCCTCTACAGGAGGAAGATTGACCTTGACCTCATCGGCATTGGCAATGCTTACTTGTAAATCAGCTCGGTCATAATCACTTCCTCCGCTTGACTGCGGATGTTGTTCATTCTCTGTACCCATTGCATCGGGGCTTTCTCTTTCAGTTCCTCCGTCACGCCCTGTTCGGCTGAAAGCTGCTTCGTCAGAAGCTCCAACCTCTGGAGAGCCGTCTGTTCGGTCTGATACAGATGCTCGTTCAGTTTGCCCGATGTCAGCAGATTGAGATAGGTCACTCGCTTGTGCTGCTCCAGATAGCTCCTGTGCATCTGTGCGTATCTGCCAAGCGGAATTTCTTGCTCGGTCGGTAATGTCAGGTCGGGAATAAGATAATCGCCCTGCCTGCTGTAAGTGATTGCGTTCATTATTTTCGCTCCTTTCGGGTTGTATTCTGCCTATATTATATTGGCTTTTGCTTTCTGGCACAAAGGTGCGATTTGTGCCTTTCTCTGCGATTTGCAGATTTTGTATCGCAAGAGAAATTTCCTTGAGAGCCATTTCGGAAATATCACTTGTGGCAATACCGAGGGCGTTGATAGTCGCAGGCGTATTGAAATTGATAATGTCCTCAAAATCCTCTCGGTCAAAATGCTCGTTTGTATCCAGACCGCAGCGGCTCATCAGCATAAATGCAACGCTGTTTGTTACCAAACGCCTGTAACAGACCTCTACATTAAGGTCGTCCAATTCCTCCAAGAAGCTGTCCCTTGTGAAACCTTTGAGCTGAGAGAAATAGTCTTGCAGATTATCCTCAACGGCGTTCTTTGCCGTTTCCGTTAGGGCAGAAGCAAGGTCGGTGCTTTCCGTATTGCCAAATCTGTCGGAGAGCCTTTCGATAACAGCCTGCTCGTATCGTCCGTTCATCTGCCATATCGGGACGGGGCGGCTGCCGTAATATCCGTCGTGCGTGTCCGAAACATCAAAATAATATTTAAGGGTATTCCTGCGACCCTTCGGGTCGAAAACAGCGATACCCTTACTGTCTTTGTTTACCCAACGCTTAAAGCGCTTGTTCCAAGTGTCAAGCTCTGCGACGGCGATAGCGTCGGGGCGTTGTGCATAGATTAAAAGCTGTTCATCAAAGCGGCATTTATAGTTGCGGCAAGCAGCAGCTAAAAAGCTCTGCCACGCCTGCGGATTTTTTGCAACCGCAATACCTGTGCGCCGATACAGCTCCGTAATTAGCTGATACTTCGCAGCCATTGATTTGCACCTCCTTATTCCGTTTTCCTTATTCGGTCTTTCTTACTCATCGGCAGCACCGCCGAGAAAGGAAATGACCTTGCTTGCTTTAATGCTCTTTTGCAGGTCGTTGATAAGGGCAATGTCCGCAACCGTGATACTCTGCATAGAGAGAATATCGTCCATAGTCATAGTGGAAATTGCTTTTTCATCGGTAAAGCCTGCTTCCAAAACCTTGTTCAAGACCTTGACGGCTTTCTGATTAACAGCCATATCGCAATCCTCCTTTATCGTTCATAGCCGCTTTTCCTCGGAGCTTTCTGGGGCGGCTGCTCCGCCTGTTTCGGCTCGTAGGTCGCTCCATTCTGCTGCATACGCTCGGCAAACTCGCAGATATGAAAAATATTGTTGCCGACCTCGGTATGACATTCATCTATAAAGCGGCAGGAATATTCTCGCTTTTCTCCCCAAGAGTTCGTTACGATTATCCTGCCGCCGTCGGGGATACGGAACAGTTCCTTATAGTTCGGGTCAATAAATCGGATACCTTGCTCGGCTTTCTGAATGTGCTTATCAAGCCATTCTTTTACAAAGCAGTAGCAATAAAAATTGTAGTCGCCCCTTGTGGGGTTGCAGCGCAGCAGATAGGCGTGTTTCTCCGTATCCACTCGGAAACCGTACTCCGTGCAATAGCTCCCCTTAAATGCGCTGTCCGCATACTGCCTTGCATACGCACTCATAGCGGAACGGTTTTTCAGCAGTCCGTATTTATCGGAGCGCAGAGCATTGATAACCTCGTCAAATTCCGCCTTGAACTCGTCCGTCTTCCATTGTGTTCGGCTGTCCGTCCAAGTGGTATAAAAGCCGTATCCAGAACTGTCAAAATCTCCACGCAGATGACCGATATTTGCGGTCTGTCCCTCAAGCTGCATACTCTGAGCATAGGTGTATTTCTGTTCGGCAGAGGTTAAGGCTCGTATCTCCATATCAGCGTTCCTCCCGACTTTTCTGCTTTTTCTCTTTTTTCTGCGCCTTGATTTTAGCAAGTGCTTCTTTCGCCCAATCGGGCATACATTCGGGCTTGATTTCTCCAAGCACATCGTACCTTTCCCATCTGGCTTGTTCGCCTGTGGCAAGGCAAGTGCCAAACACCGCCCGACCTCTGCCGCCGATAGCTCCGTTTCCTCCGTCAGCCAACACAAGCTGATAGGCAGGATGCTGATATTCATAGCGTTTCGGCTCGGAATTGATAACGACAACCTTGCCCACAATGTTACGCATACCGTCATCGGGGATACAATGCTCCTTTGTAAACACGGTCTTGTCAAAGGGAAATTTGGCAAGCTCCGCTTTGGTGCGGTCAATCTGCGATTGTACTCGGTCAACAAAAATCTGCATTGCTTCCAGATAATCGTCCGAAGCGATACCCTCTGTCGGCCACGCCGCTGACAGAGGGTTGTGGTAATCGCAGCAGCACACCATAAAGGGATACGGGTCTTTTTTGTTTACGCCGAACACGACCTCTTTATCTCCGATATAGATGCTCTGGATAATCTCGTAATCACCGAGTTTTCTCTTTTCCTCACTCATTCGGCTGCTCCTTTCGTTCTTTTTTCTCTTTCTGCTCGTCTAAAATCTTTCGGATACAGACATCGCAGAAAATAACAGACCCGTCCTTATATCGGGGATAAGGACAGGTCTTGCAGTCATATACCTTTTTATCGCTCACGGTCATCACGGCTTTTCTGGCTTTTATCGGGCTGATTGTAGGGCATACGGCACTCCCGCCGATAGCGTTCATTCAGCTTCCTTCTTGCTTCGGACAACTGATTGCAGTAATATCCCCAGAAATAATCCGAGCCGTTTTTGCAGTACCAACACACATAGGGGTTGGGGGCTTCGGGGTTATGCCCGATGACAAGCTCATTACTCCCGATAGTATGGCTCTCTATGATTTCATAACCGCTGTTTATCCGTTTTTCCTCCATTTTGCACCTCATTCCTTAGCGTATTTGCGGTACGCCTTTTCGCCTGCGGCACGAAGCCGCCTTACACGGGCGTTTCCCATAAGCTCTGGATATTGTGCCTGTAATTTGCGGCGTGTCCTACCAACGCTCTCAAAGCTCGGCAGTCCCAGATATTTATACTGAGCCATTACCTCGGCAAAGGGCATAGCTCCTGTATCTTTCAGACAGCCGTTACAGACCTTCAAATAAAGCAGCATATCGTCGTTTCGGGCTTCCTCGTCCTTTTGCAAAACGGCTCTGACCTTGCCCTCAATGGTTTTGAGATTTCTCATAG
>UMDN01026265.1_pt1 | contig 10446 bp, 9 predicted proteins | sample 1964491 | NCBI WGS metagenome assembly UMDN01 (sample SAMEA4835994, study PRJEB28245) | human gut metagenome | biome: gut microbiome; material: fecal sample | place: Denmark | collected 2008 | reverse complement strand
TCTTTTATAATTTATAATTCATCACATCTTTCACATAATTTTCACATGTTTTCATGTTTTTGTTTCTGGTATTTTTTTCGAAAACGAAAAAATACCAGTTTATAATTTATAGTGGTCTCATGTTTTTATAATTTATTTGGGTATTTATTTATTGTTGATTATTATATATTATTGTACTCTTTTTGGTTGCTCTTGTCAACCATTATGATAATCTAGGAATCTTGATTCCTTGCCCAAAATGTTTAAGTGTAAACTTTTTTATACGAATATGTACTCATATATGCATAAAAATGTGAATAGTGCTTGCAAAAAAATTCTGTTCAATATATAATGTATAAAGAGCAATTAACGGGCATCCGTTATATTCTCATGCAAAAAATTAATATAGAAAGGACAAAAGCGCATGAAGAAAAACATTTTAAAAGTCTCATCCGCTCTTATGTGCGCTGCTGTAGCTGGTTCATCAGCTGTTGCGCCAATCATGTCGAATGTATCTGCAAAGTCAACAACATCTGTTGATGCAACGTCAATTGTTGCTGACAACGAGGATGCGATTACCTTTGATTCTAAGAAATCTGAGTGTCCATTTCTCGTGTCTGTAAAGCAGAATGATTTAGGTGGCAGTGCTACTGTAAAGCCGGGAGACAAGATTAAGTATGATGTAACAATCCGTAACACAAGTGATAAGAATGTAAGCGGAATGGTAATGTATATGGCATTACCTGACGGTGTAAAGTATGTTAGTAGCGATATTACACAGGACAATGGAGCAGATAGATTTGATTCATTCAAATCTATGGTTTCTTGGGGAAAAGGCGAGGGTCTTTTAACAATCAAACCTGCTGCTAAGTATGAGGACAAGAGTCCTACAATTGATGCTGGTGATACCATGAGTTTTGAACTTATTGGAGAGGTGACAGATTCTGTTGAGGGTTCTGATATTAAGACAAATCTGGAAGTTCATTACAAAGGTGCTGACGGAAAATCCGTATCTGTAAACAGTGCTGATATTGTGACAAAGGTTACTTCGTTAAAGAACTGCATCATCACACTGAATTCAAACGGTGGAAAAGCTATCGATGCTGTTACTGTAAAAGAGGGTAAGGGTGTTGATTCATTACCTGCTACTGTACGTGATGGCTATACGTTTGATGGTTGGTTTACAGCTGCAGATGGTGGTGACAAAGTCACAGCAATCGATAAAGTAACAAATGATGTCATGCTTTACGCACATTGGACTGCAAATACATATCAGGTTACATTTGATGTACAGGGTGGTAATGAGATTGCTCCGATGTCTGTTCGTGCAGATGAGGTAGTAACGGATTTACCAACACCAGAGCGTACTGATTATGCGTTTGATGGCTGGTATACGAAGGCTGACGGCGGAAAGAAAGTAACTGAGCTTTCAACAGTAAAAGATGTGACATTGTATGCACATTGGAAGCTGTCACACTATACGTTGACATTTGATTCTCAGGGTGGAACTGAGGTTCAGCCAATTACGGAAAATATTGAGACACCATTTACATCAATGCCAACAACAACAAAGACAAATTATGTCTTTACTGGTTGGTATACAAAACCAGAGGGCGGTATTCGTGTAACATCTGTTACAGATGGAAAGAGTATGAAACTTTACGCTCATTGGTCAGAAGCAACTTATGTGTTGACTTTCAATTCAAATGGTGGTGACAGTGTACCTGCAATTCGTTTTGCTGCAACAGAAGGTGTTCCTGCTGATAAGATGCCTGTCCCAGTACGTGATGGTTATACGTTTAACGGTTGGTTCACAGCTACAGAAGGTGGCGATAAGGTAGAGTCTTATATGACAACTGCTGATGCAACACTTTACGCTCAGTGGACAAAGAATGATACAACAAAGCCAGATGACGGTTCAACGACAAAGCCAGATGATGGCTCAACGACAAAGCCAGATGATGGTTCGACAACAAAGCCAGATGATGGTTCAACATCAAAACCTGATGACGGTTCTGGTAGTACAGATGCAAAGGACGACGGTTCTTCTGATTCAAAGGATGATAAGTCTGATGCTGAGGTTCGTACATACAAGTTGACAGTTATCTCTGCTGACGGTACCACAACTAATGTTTCCGTAAAATCTTCAGTAACATTGGATGCCTTAGTTCAGAAGTTAGGTTATACGAATGCAAAGACATATAAAATGACAACTGCATCTGGTTCAGGCACAGATTTAGCTGCAGATACTACGATGAAAGATATTGCAGATGCTGCAGCAAATGGAGAAGTTCTTGTTATTGCTTATGACGAGAGTGGTAAGGCTATCGGTTCTGGTAAGGTAACGAGTACTGGTACAGATACATTTAATGTATCTCTTTCAAAGGATACAAATGTAAGTCTGGATAAGGATACCGGTACTGACGACAAAGCAGGTGTTGATGGCAAGGGTGTAGGTGAATCTGATACTCCTGCCAAATCAGATTCTACAGTTGCCGCTGTTAAGACTGCTGATGTAGGTGTTGTTCCTGCTCTTGGTGGAATGGGCGGTGTAATGTCTACATTGCTTGGTGTTCTTGCAATATTTAAGCGTAAACATTAAAAAAAAATATGGCTCTGATATGTCAGAGCCATAAAAAATCTACACTTGAGTTGGTAATACCCAAGTGTAGATTTTTAATTATGAATGAATGAATAAGAGATTAATTATGAATGAATGAATAAGAGAAAAACTCTTATGCATATACACCCGATGTGTGTATTATGTATAAAAGACCAGCTTAGTATAGCTGGTCTTTTCTTTTGAACTTGAGTGTTCGTGCATTATCCCAATAAATGACTGTTTTGTAGTCTAAATTGCGATATCGTTGTGGAACGTATAGAAAGCACTATGATTCTGCTGATATGTGGTATATAATTCATTGTATCATAGATTTGTGGAAAGAGACTAGGTATATGATAAATGATAAATACGTTGTTTCATGGTGTTTTAATGATTATATTAATAATTTGTTTTAAATTTTGGCATAAATATTCGAATAAAATATTGGAGTCTGCGATGACAAAGGATGAACGGCTTATGTTATTTTTACAGCAGTGTAAAAAATTAGATGTAGATGATTTTATTGAACATATTTTACCGCGGATGCAAGCTAATTGTGCTTATCCGGTGATTTCCGGTTTATATCTGTTTGTCAATAATGATGCAAAGAAGGTTTACATAAAACAAACTGATGATGTGTATGATAATCTGGCGAAGCTTTGTACAGGGAATGTAACGTCGTTTTTAGATTCCATAGTACAGATGGATTATCATGATGAGTATGATGTTTCTTGTTATTATTGGTCTGGCGATTTGTGTGATAATTTTGATAAATATATTGATAGAATCTATCAAATTTTTATGGATTGTGGTTACGAGAAATATGTTTGTCCGGTATGACAAATCATCTTAGTGGCGGTGTAAGTGGTGGCGAAAGTGGCTTTGCCAGTTCAATGTGATTCTGTTCTTTACCGAGTTTTTCGAGCAAGTTGATGTCAAGTTGTGGTTTATCAGGCTCATCAGGCTGTTCCTGCGTATCCTGCATATTTTGCATGGATTCAGATAATGCTGTTTCTAATGCAATCACGCCGTGAATAAAACCTGATAATTCATCGTTTTCTAAATCTAAGTTTACGGCATAGCGGATTTGTTTGTATGCTTCCAGTTGAATTTGTTCTTTGGTCATATATTTTGATATCCTTTCGTGTTAATTTTATATATCACTCGTTGTGTGTAAAATGTCAATCTTACATCATTCGTGTGTGTGATAAATTATGTTGATATATGAACAGATTTAGTATATAATATTCATAAATATCGAAAGAAAGTGAGGATATGAAAATGCAATCGGTTCGTATATCGAAACGTCGTTTACGTCGAATTAAAAAGAAGCGGAATCATTTGACATGGCAGGTCATACATAGTCATTGTGAGCATAATGTTCGTTATTATTTGCTTTTGTGTTTTGCGTTTTTGCTGGATATGATATGTGGTATTTTTGCTTTGATATGTAAGTTGCTTTGTGTTGGTCTGGTGTGTGGCTGTTTGGTTGGTTTTCTATTTTATCATCATGCGTTGCCGATGTTGACACCATATTATTCCGAAGCCGGAAAAATTGCAAAAGATAGTACGGATAATGATTTTCATATTAACGAGGGTAGTATCATTTATGATAACAAAGGTGAAGTGTTGGCGAATCTTTATGAGACAAGTTTCAATACGTACTTAAGTTATAATGAGATACCAAAGAATGTGGTAAATGCGTTTGTGGCAATTGAAGACCGTACATTTTGGGAGAATAATGGAGTCGATTATAAAGGTATTATTCGTGTTGGTTTGAGATATGTATTATCTCGTGGAAATGAAGCACATGGTGCATCGACGATTACACAGCAGTTGGCTCGTAGTATTTACTTGACACGAGATGCAACAATGTCTCGTAAATTGACAGAGATTTTTCTGGCGCAGGATTTGACGAAAAAGTATTCGAAAGAGAAGATTATGGAGTTTTACGTAAATACTTGTAATTATGGTAATGGTATTTACGGAATTGAGGGTGCGTCTCAGGCGTATTTTAATAAGCCTTCCAGTGAACTGACGTTGGCAGAAGCAGCATATCTTGCTGCGATACCAAATCGACCAAGTTATTACAATCCGTGGAATGATATGTCCAATGCATTTCCAAGACAGCAAAAGATTTTGCATGATATGTTACAGGTCGGTTCGATTACGACGGCAGAGTATGAGGAAGCGTCAAAACAAAAGATTGTTTTGCAGGATAAAGATTATGTGTATAACAATTATTTATCCAGCTATGCAATTGATTGTTCGGTTCGTTATTTGATGGAGCTGGATAATTATGCGTTTCGTTATAAGTTTGATGATATGGATGATTTTAATGCATATCAGAAGCAATATGCAGATGATTATACGGTGTATAAGCAAAAGCTTTATACGGGCGGATATCGTATCTATACGTCATTGGATAAGACTGTGTATGATAATTTACAGTCTGTATTTGATAATGTGTTAAGTTCTTATAATAATGAGATGACAGACGATGGAATGTATGCGTGTCAGGGCGCACTGACAGTGATTGATAATCAGACACATAAAGTGATTGCTGTGGTTGGTGGTCGTACGCAGAACACGGATTCTAAGGTGTATAGTTTCAATCGTGCATATCAGGCGTATCGTCAGCCGGGAAGTTCTATCAAACCTGTGGTTGTGTATACGCCAGCATTGGCGAATGGATGGACACCAGATACGATTGTACATAATATTGACGTATCGGTAGCAAAGAAACCGGGTGTGGATGCACAATCATTATCAGGTGCAGCGATGACGCTGCGGAGTGCGGTAGAACAGTCGAAAAATGGTGTTGCATGGCAGATATTCGATGCGTTAGGTTCGAAGACCGGATTATCTTATTTACAGAAACAGCATTTTTCACAGATATGTCCGAGTGATTATAATGATGCTGCTGCGCTTGGTGGTTTAACTTATGGTGTTAATACTGTAGAAATGGCATCGGCGTATGAAACAATATCAAATAACGGAACATATTATGCGCCTACTTGTATCGTGTCATTTTTAAACAAAGATGGCAAAGAGATTTTTGAAGAAGTAAAGGGCAAAGAAAACGTTTACAATGCAGATGCAACACGTCAGATGCGTGATATTTGTTCCGGTGTCTTGACTGTTGGTACAGCACGTAAGTTGAATTGGACAGGCGAATCAGATATGCCTGCGTTTGCAAAGACGGGAACAACGAACTCAAATAAAGATATTTGGTTCTGTGGTAGTACACCATATTACAGCATCGCATCCTATGTTGGATTTGATACACCACGGGAAATGGCGGGTGTATATGGTTCTTCATATTCAGGTGAAATTTGGAAACAATCCATGTTATATTTGACCAGCGATAAGATGATAAAAGATTTCGATTAAAAAATGTTGGGAATTGCGTTGACTAACGGATTGTTAAATTATCCTTTTTATACAGGCACTTATGTGCCTGTATATTTTTTTTGTGTATTCAAAAAAAGTCGTCACCCGTGTATATGTTACACTGGATAAATAAGTATGCGTCGTTTACAACGACGCGGCATATTGTATTTTTGTATAAAAGAAAAAAATAAAAATAAATGTTTGTAGTTTCATCATAAAAAAAGAAAGCCCACACATTGTGCAGGCTTTTTTGCTTAGTTTTTGATGATTTTTATGTAATATATCATGTTGTATGCTGGATTTACACATTCTTTATGGATGCGAAGCATGGATTCTTTGTGAAAATCATAGACATTGACGAATTTGTATTCGTCTGAAGTTGCTTTGATAAAGTTTTTGATTCTATGTTTTATGTCATCTAAGTCGGTGCAACATTTTAATTCAGATTTCAGGATGTCAATGTCATGGAAGATTTCATGTATATTAAGAATATCCCCTTTTTCGGATAACAGTGTAAATTCACCTGAGTAAACGTTTTTATCGAAATCTTTTGGAAGTCCGAATAGGATGATTTTGCTCAATGCACTGGCAAGATGCCATAACTGTGTTTGTTCAGACTGTTTTGGATTGTAATAAATTTCGTAGTCTTCTGCACCGTGTCTGACGACATCATCGGCATGACATGACATATCTGGTTTTGCTGTCAAAACGATACCCATGTTTTGGATGGCTATTTTAAGGTCATCAAGATTTACGGGCGATGATAAGCCCATCATTTTATGGCATTTTTCGGCAATATCATTGATATTGTTGTTTGTATATTCAAATCTCATAGGTATTTCCTTTCTTAGAAATTTTCGTCTGCAAATTTTTCGCACATGTCAGGTGGCATTGCAAATCCGAAGTAAACGATACGTGGTTCGGTTGTTTCAACAATTTGGTTGGAACGTGGTTTTCTCCAAAGGAGCCAACTGTGCTGTCTCCACATGCCATCAGAAGATAAGGCATATCCGGTACAGATAGCTGTTTTGTCTTTGTTCTGTTCCCATAGATTGGATGCATTGGCATGGCAACGACTCGGTTCACCTTTCATGAATTTCACATTGTTTCCAATCCAGAATTGACCGTATTTGAGAATGTTATCCAAATCTTCTTCATAAGTGGGTAAGCAGACAGCTTCACCTGCGAAATCCAATAATTTTGTTCTTAAATCAAAGAGACGGTCATCCATATTGGGATGCATTGCTTTCATGGCTTCTAATGTATCTTGGAACCAGAAAGAATTTTGTTTGCATCGTTCTTTCCAGTTGGCTGACATGGGATTCCATGTAACGCTGTCTTTGATGCGTTTATTTTTGATTTCGCTGTAGATAAGACATTTATCGTAAAATGTTTTATCTGGAATATTTGTGATGCAGGATTTTCCGTCAAGAAGAACTCTTGTACCACAAGATTTTTGAAATTTTTGCATTTCGGAATCAGTCATAATATAAATCTCCTTTTCTGATTTTAGGTGTTTGATTTGACAATGTGTTTCAGTGCCTGAATTCGCATGTCAATAGAAAAGATATCTTCAGCGTAAGAACTAAGTTCTTTGTCAGCAAGGCTCATAACATCATTATCGTATAAGTCCTGTCTTTCTGGATTTTTTGTTGGTCCGTAAACGATAGAATGTTCCAGACTAGCCCAAAAATCCATACCCATAGTACGAATCTGTATTTCGATAGGTATATATTCGATTGTTGGAAAATTTCCGTTTTTACGTATCGGGTGGTTAATAATAATATGAAAACTGCGATATCCACTTGATTTTGGTTTTTTGATGTAATCAATTTCTTCAATAACCTGATACTTGTTTTTGATGATATTGGCAATTGCATAAACATCTTCGATGTATTGTGTAATAATTCTTACACCGATGATGTCTGAAAGATATGCGAATGCATTTTCAATTGTCGGGGCTTTTCGTTTGTTTTGTAGTTTTTTCGTGATACTGTCGTTTGTTTTTACACGGCTTGTAATGTGGTCATATTCTGATGTTCGTAAGACATCACAAATAGACTTTACGAAAGACCGCTTAATACCACGTAAAACAGCTATTTGTGATTTAGAAAACATAGTATTGTATATCCTTTCTGTGTGAATTAATTCTATTGTATCATTTTAATGCTTTCTGTGATTTCCTTTTTGAGTTGTGAAAACCACATATAGATTATATCATTTGCTTCATCGATAAGTGAATGATAGTTATCTTTATCTTTATGGTTTGAATTTGGTTTTGAATTTTGGACATTGAATGATTTTGCTGTTTACGTATTTGGCGCCTTTTGGAATGACGCGGAATTCGCTCTGCATACGTTCACAATCCTTGTAGGATGTGGTGCAGATGCCACAGCAACCGTTTTCTTTGATATAGTCATCCAGTTTCTTTTGTTCCTGTTGTTCGTCAGTTTTTGGTTTCATGTGTTTGTATTTGTCCATGCATTCTTCGCTGCAAATTGTGTGGGTTTTATATATACCGTTAATTTTGCAGGTTTGAAACCTTGGATGGGTACATGTTTTGCCACAGATGTCGCAGCGGTATTTGCGTACGACTTTTTTGTGTGGTTTACGTGGCGAAGGTGTGTTACCTTTGTGAGACTTTCGATATTTTATTTGACAGTCATTGCAACAGAAATATTTATTTTTGTTGCGATAGGTTTTGCCACAATATTGACAGGTACGTGGTGGATTTTTGATTAATTCATACGCATCTTTACATGCATCGCTGCAGAAATGTGTACGTTTATGAATTTCACTGTCTGGTATGTCATCAATAGGCATGACATCAATCAGTGGTTTTCCGCACTGTGTGCATATGAGTTTTTGTTTTGCGGCAATTTTACCGCATTTATCTGAGCAAAATTTTCGACTGCTGTATGTTGTCTTGAATATTTTACCACAAACACTGCAAGTGTGTGTAAAAACTTCAGGACTTACTAGATTTTGGTAGCGTATACTTCTTGCGATGTTGCGTTCATATTGTTTTTTAATGCGAAGTCCGTGACTACCGCAGTCTGGGCAGTATTTTTGCAATTTATGTGTAGGTGTAAATTTTGCACCACAAGCTTCACACTCTTTGGTTATTTCTGTCATGTCTATTGTCTCCCTTTGTTATTAGTTATTTAATACGAATGTTGATTTATCTTTTTTACACTCGAATAAAGAGACCACGAAATCGTATCGTTTCGTGGTCTGTTGAGTGTATTATGTGTAAATGTTTACGCCTGTAGTTCGCTGTATGTTGTATTTCTGTAGATAGCTGGAACTTTGACATAATGACCTGTTCTGGTTTCCTCAGGTACTTCGATGCCGAGTTTTTCTTCCAGCCAGCCTGCGACCATACGACGATGACAGAATTTTTTACCTGTATATAAGTCGTTTGATGATTCAAAGCAAACGAGGACGCAGTCTTTTAAATCGTTATACACTTTGTGTGCATCCAGCTTATCTAATTGTGCAAAATAGGCATCACGATAAGCCAAAAAGCTTTCCTCATTGTAGCCTAATTGATGTGCTTTTTGAATAATATCCCAGCTTGGCATAAGTGCCGGATATTCACCCATTGTTTCTGCGCTATGCATCTTTTGTCTGCTGATGCTCACATAGGTTTCACTTGTATCAGGTTCGTGCGTTGCTTTCCAAAAATACGATGTTTTAATCATGTTTTTAACCCTCTTTCTATAATTTTGTATCGTGTATGCTCCCGTATGTTTTAAAAAAAAGAACACCTGTCGATTATCTAACAGGTGTTCGATATATTAAGTTGTCTGTAATTCTTTAATGGTGTCCTGAATCAGTTCTTGTGCTTCCGGGTCTGTGATGGCTGCAGCTTCAAGATAAGTGATGTTGTACGTTTTTGTATTGATTTTTGCAATAACGGTTCCTTCTTCTGAGTCATCGTCTGTTTTCCAAGCGTCGATGTAAACTTCGTTTGTATCTTCATCGATGTAATTGTTTTTAAGTTCGGTATAATGATAGCCGAATAAGAATTGTTCTACGATTTCATTGGTTGTGAATGTAGACTTGTCTGCAAATTTTGCAAGTCTAGCATCGAAGAGTTCTTGGTCTTCTGTTTTTGTGATATCTAAGATATCATAAATGATGTTAGAGTTGTTGGTCAAAGTGTTGTACAGATGGTTGGCAACATTTAGTGGATGGTTCTGTTGGCTATTTGTAGAATCGGGTTCCACGAGGAAACCCAATTTTTCAAATGTGTTAATTGTAATTAGAATTTCAATTTGTGTTCGAACTGCGTGTATTGCTTTTTCTTGTGTTGTCATAATACATGATTTCTTTCTAATGTTCTATCATTTTTGCAATAAAACTATTGACAAGAATTTGTTCATCAGGTGTAGCTTCACACCATGTAAAATATTGTTGAACAAATTTTTTGTTTACAGTTCCTTGAAAGCGATGCTGAAAATCATCAA
>UMDN01034147.1_pt1 | contig 10545 bp, 7 predicted proteins | sample 1964491 | NCBI WGS metagenome assembly UMDN01 (sample SAMEA4835994, study PRJEB28245) | human gut metagenome | biome: gut microbiome; material: fecal sample | place: Denmark | collected 2008 | reverse complement strand
TATGGCAAGATGCCATACCCTCCTAAGGAGAAATCTGCGGGAGGACACCTAATAAAAACTTTGAAGAGAATATGATAATATTAGTAATTTCGATAATTGTGCTCGGCATCATCGCCGCACTGATCGCCAAGCTGAGCAAGCACGACGGCGAGGAGAAGATAACCGTGGTGGAGACATGCGCCACATGCAACGGCACTAACGACAAGTGCGAGCAGGACTGCATGATGGAAGCTGCCACGAAGGACATCGTCTACTACGATGACGAGGAGCTCGACGCGTTCAGCGGCCGACCGTCAGACAGCTACACCGACGAGGAGGTGGAGCAGTTCAGCGAGGTGCTCTACACCATGCGCCACGAGGAGATAGCCGACTGGTGCCGCAGTCTGACACTGCGCGGTATCAACCTGCCCGACCAGATAAAGGACGAAACATTCATGCTCAGGGAGGGTTAAGGCAATAAAACGCCACAAACAGAGTTATTTATACGTGAAACTATTTAAGACAAGACATATTATACCCATCCTTCTCGCAGCTGTATTGGTGGTTGCGACAGGATGCTCTACGCAGAAAAACACCGCGCGCACACGTTGGTGGCACTCGTTCAAGGCGCGTTATAACACTTATTATAACGGCTCGTTGGCGTATATCGATGCCTCATTAGAGAAGGAGGAAGGCAACAAGGACAACTTCACCGAGCTTATTCCGCTCTACACCGTGAGCAACAAGAACAGCCGAGAGATAGGCAAGTCGAACTACGACCGCGCCATCGAGAAGTGTCAGAAAACCATCAAGCTGCACAGCATAAAGCGCCGACCGCAGTGGACAAAGCAGCGCAAGAAGACGGCGAAGGACTTGGAGTGGCTCTCGCGCCGCGAGTACAACCCATTCCTTTGGAAGGCGTGGTTGCTCATGGGACGCTCGCAGTTCTACAAGGGAGCGTTCGACGAGGCAGCTGCCACGTTCAACTACATGAGCCGACTGTACAAGACGCAGCCAGCCATCTACGCCAAGTCGAGGGCGTGGCTCGCCAAGTGCTACATCGAGGAGGGTTGGCTCTACGATGCCGAGGACGTGATACGCAATATGCAGCGCGACTCCATCCACTGGTCGGCACGCAAGGAGTGGGACTACACCTACGCCGACTACTACATACACACGGGCGAATACGAGAAAGCCATACCCCACCTGCGCAACGTGATAAAGCACGAGATGCGACGCAAGCAGCGCGCACGCGAGTGGTTCCTCATGGGACAGATGCAGGCAGCGTTGGGCAACAACGTGGAGGCGATGAAGGCGTTCAAGCACGTGACGAAGCTCAACCCACCCTACGAGTTAGAGTTCAACGCACGCATCTGCATGACGGAGGTGATGTCCGTTGGACAATCGAAGAAGATGATTGGCAGGCTGAAGCGTATGGCACGCTCGGACAAGAACAAGGAATACCTCGACCAGGTGTACTACGCCATCGGCAACATATACCTCGCACAAAGCGACACCGCACAAGCCATCAACGCCTACGAGCGCGGAGCGGCTAAAGCCACGCGCTCGGGCATAGAGAAGGGCGTGCTGCTGCTGAAGCTCGGCGACATCTACTGGGACAAGGAGCGCTACAACGACGCGCAACGCTGCTACGGTCAAGCCATCGGTATGCTCGACAAAGAGCGCAAAGACTACGAGGAGCTGTCGAACCGCTCGAAGATTTTGGACGACCTCGTGCCATACACCGACGCCATACACCTGCAGGACTCACTGCAGTCGCTCGCCAAGATGAGCGAGAGCGACCGTAACGCTGCCATCGACCGCACCATCGAGGCACTGAAGAAGAAGGAGAAGGAGGAACGCCGACTGCAGGCAGAGCAGGACGCGCAGAACCAGATGAACGGCGGCAACGACATGGCGCAGAACAACCAGTTCGGCAACAACACAACGATGCAGAACCAGCAGAACCAGCGCAACGCGCAGTGGTACTTCTACAACCAGATGGCGGTGAGCCAGGGTAAGGCGGCGTTCCAGAAGCAATGGGGCAAGCGCGAGAATGTGGACGACTGGCAGCGCGTGAACAAGACGGTGGTGGCGTTCCAGACCGACGAGCCGGAACTCACCGAGGAACAGCAGGACTCCATAGCGCAGGCGGAAGCAATAGCCGACTCGCTCGCACTCATCGCTGACAGCGCACAGAACGACCCACACAAACGCGAGTACTACATAGCGCAGATACCGTTCACGGAGGAGCAGGTGGCAGAGAGTAACGGCATCATCGCCGAAGGACTCTACAACTCGGGCGTCATCTTCAAGGACAAGCTCGACAACCTACCGCGAAGCGAGAAGCAGTTCATGCGACTCATCGGCGGCGACTATCCCAACTTTGAGAAGAAGGCGGAGGCTTACTATCACCTCTACCTATTATATATGCGCAAGGGCGACCGACAGACCGCCGACTCGTACGTGGCACGACTGAAGCAGGAGTACCCCGAGAGCGAGTGGACAACACTGCTCACCGACCCCAACTTCGTGGAGAACGCGCGTCTCGGCGTGCACCTCGAAGACTCGCTGTACGCCGCTACATACGATGCGTTTAAGGCGGCGCGCTACAAGGAGGTGCGCGGCAATGTCAGCGTGTCCGAACAGCGGTTCCCGTTGGGTGCCAACCGCGACAAGTTCCTCTTCATCGGTGGTCTGGGCAAGCTGAACGACGGCGACTACGAGGGCTGCATCGACGACCTGAACACGGTGGTGAAGAAGTATCCGCAAAGCCCTATAGCCGTAATGGCAGGCATGATAGTGAAGGGCGTGAACGAGGGACGACAGCTGCAAGGCGGTAAGTTCGACCTCGAGAACATCTGGGAGCGACGCTCGCAGGTGCTCAACGAAAGCGACTCGACGGCGGTACGCGAGTTCTCTAACGACCGCAACGCAGCGTTCATATACATGATTGCGTACCAACCCGACTCGATAGACGCCAACCGTATGCTCTTCGAGCTGGCTCGCTACAACTTCACATCGTTCATGGTGCGCAACTTCGACATAGAGGTGGAGCAGGTGGACGGACTGAACCGTATGCTCGTGAAGGGTTTCCGCAACTACGACGAGGCACTGCAGTACGCACGCCAGCTGCAGAAGCAGAAGCAGCTGATGAAGCTCGTGGGCAAGAGTCGACAGATAGTAATCAGCGACGTGAACCTGCCGCTGCTCGGCAAGCAGTTCAGCTACGCCGACTACGCCAAGTTCTACGAGAAGAACTTCGCTCCGCTTAAGATAGCAACGGAGGATCTACTCGACATTCCGGAAGAGCCAGTCGTTGAGCCAGACGAAAGCGAGACGAAGAAGCCGCAGGACGACTTCGACGAGGAGCCTGCGAACAACCAGAACACTACGAACACATTCTTCGACGAAGAGCCACAACCTGCGGAAGAGCCGTCGACTGAGGGTGGCGTGGTGAACATCGAGGAGGAACAACCTCAGGAGCCTGCTACCAAAACTGTGGTTGAGGAGGAACCGAAGCCGGAGGTTAAGGAGGAGTCTGCAACGACTGTTGTAGAGGAACCGAAGCCGGAGGTCAAGGAGGAGCCTGCAACGACTGTTGTAAAGGAACCGAAGCCGGAGGTTAAGGAGGAGTCTGCAACGACTGTCGTTGAGGAACCGAAGCCGGAGGTTAAGAAAGAGCCTAAGCCGATAGTAAAGGAAGAACCCAAGCAGTTGGAGGACGACTTCTACTTCGGCGAAGACCCTCAGCCCAAACAAGGCACGCCGAGCAAGAAGCAGAACAACAAGCAGACGGAGAGCTTCGACGACGATGAGTATTACGACCTCGACGGTTTTTAACAAAAAAAGAAAGAGCATTATGAGCAACGGATATTTACTGTGGGTAGACGACGAGATTGAACTCTTGCGCGCCCACATCATCTTCCTTCAGAGCAAAGGATACGAGGTGGTGACCGTGAGCAACGGAACAGATGCCATCGAAGAGTGCAAGCAGCACAAGTTCGACCTTGTGCTGCTCGACGAGATGATGCCCGGCATCAGCGGACTCGAAACGCTGCAACAGATAAAGGAGTTGTCGCCTGCCACACCCGTAGTGATGGTGACGAAGAGCGAGGAGGAGAACATCATGGATCAGGCTATCGGCTCGAAGATAGCCGACTATCTGATAAAGCCTGTGAACCCCAACCAGATTCTGCTCACGCTGAAGAAGAACATACACCGCAAGCAGATTGTGTCGGAGGTGACGCAGACGGGCTATCAGCAGAACTTCCAGGACATATCAATGCAGATAATGAACTGCAACACGATAGACGACTGGAAGGATGCGTACCGCCGACTGGTACACTGGGAACTGGAGCTTAGCTCTACGGACAGCAACATGACCGAGATGCTGCAGATGCAGAAGGAGGAAGCAAACAACGGCTTCGCCAAGTTCATAAAGAAGCACTACTTGTCGTGGGTGGCACCGGGCGTAACCGAACGCCCGCTGATGAGCCCGGACATCTTCAAGCGCAAGGTATTCCCGGCGATAAACGGGGGCGAGAAGGTGTTCCTCATCGTCATCGACAACTTCCGCTACGACCAGTGGCGCGTGCTGTCGAAGGAGATTGGAAACATGTTCGACATAGAGGAGGACATGTACACTAGCATCCTGCCGACGGCTACGCAGTACGCACGCAACGCTATCTTCTCGGGCTTGATGCCCGAGCAGATTGAGAAGATGTTCCCCGAGCTGTGGGTGGACGAGGACGAAGACGAGGGCAAGAACCTCAACGAGGAACCGCTCATACGCACGCAGATAGAACGCTACCGCCGCCACGACTCGTTCTCGTATCACAAAGTGAACGACTCGACGGGTGCCGACAAACTGCTTGCACGCCTCAACGAGCTGACAAAGAACGACCTCAACGTCATCGTGGTCAACTTCATCGATATGCTCTCGCACGCAAGAACAGAGTCGAAAATGGTGCGCGAGCTTGCCAACAATGAGTCGGCTTACCGCTCGATAACGCTCTCGTGGTTCCGCCATTCGGTCATGGCAGACTTGCTCAACGCACTCTCGCAGATCGACTGCCGCATCATCATCACCACCGACCACGGCAGTATCCGTGCGTCGAAGCCGGTGAAGATAATCGGCGACCGCAACACGAACACCAACCTGCGCTACAAGCTGGGCAAGAACCTCAACTGCCAATCGAAGGAAGTGTTCGTCATCAAGAACCCACAGGAGGCGCAGCTGCCCGCACCAAACATCAGTACGTCGTACATGTTCGCCACCGGCAGTACATTCTTCGCCTACCCCAACAACTACAACTACTACGTGTCGTACTACAAGGACACGTTCCAGCACGGCGGCATCTCGCTCGAAGAGATGCTCATACCGCTGATAACACTAAAGGGAAGGAAATAAAAAAAGCTGCAAGCAGCTTACTGTTATAATAGAAAAACGAAAAAACTATGGAAATAAAAATCAACTCTCTGGCAGACATCAACGAGGCTGCCAAAACATTTGTCGAGAATATGGGCGACGGCAAGGTGTTCGCCTTCTACGGCAAGATGGGCGCAGGCAAGACTACTTTCGTAAAGGCTGTCTGCGAGTGTTTGGGCGTAGACGACGTAATCACTTCGCCCACGTTCGCCATCGTGAACGAATACACTTCCGCCACAACCGGCGATGCGATATACCACTTCGACTTCTACCGCATAAAGAAGCTCGAAGAGGTGTACGACATGGGCTACGAGGACTACTTCTACAGCGGTTCGCTGTGCTTCCTCGAGTGGCCGGAGCTGATAGAGGACCTGCTGCCGGAGGACGCAACGAAGGTTACTATCGAAGAGACTGCAGACGGTTCGCGCGTGGTGAAGTTCTAAACTATTTGAACGCGACGCGGTAGGTGCAGCCGTTCTTCCAGTTGCTGCAGCCGTAAGCCGTCTTACCTTTTATGATTGTACCCTTGCCGCAAACGGGGCAAGTGGTGCCGATTATGCTGTCGTCTGCCGACGGCTCGCTTGTTGCGGGCTGCGGTGAGGCGGCAGCATTTTTTGTTGATGCAGTCGACGACTTTGCAGCAGACTTTGCTGCGGCTTTCTTCGGCGCAGCAGTCTTTTTCTTTTTTGCCTTCTTCAAGTCCTCGTCGGTGGTGATGGTGACACGGCGGTTGCTGTTGTCGCGCAGCACGTCGTACACAATCTCCGTCACCTGTTGCTTCAGCTCGTTGATGAAGTCGGCAGCCTCGTACTTCTTGTGCTCTATATCGCGGAGCTTCTTCTCCCATATGCCGGTCAGCTCGCAACTCTTGAGCAGTTCCTCGTGGATGATATCAATCAGTTCGATGCCGGTAGCCGTGGCGATGAGGTTCTTGCGCTCGCGACGTATGTAGTGGCGCTTGAAGAGCGTCTCGATGATGCCGGCACGCGAAGACGGTCGTCCGATGCCGTTCTCCTTCAGCGCAGCACGCAACGTCTCGTCGTCGACGAACTTGCCGGCGGTCTCCATGGCACGCAGCAGCGTAGCCTCGGTGTAGTACTTCGGCGGTGTGGTCCACTTCTCGGTGAGCGTAGGCGTGTGCGGTCCGCTCTCGCCCTTTACGAATGTGGGCAGAGTGCGCTCCTCGTCCTGCTTGTCGTCATCGTCTGACGACGGTTGTGGGTTGAGGTGTTGAGGTGTTGAGGTTTGTTGTTGAGCGTAGATGGTGCGCCATCCTGGCTCTAATATCTCCTTTCCGCTCACCTTGAACTCCACATCCTCCACCTTGCCGAGCACGGTGGTGGTAGCGAACTTGCAGTCGGGATAGAACACAGCGATGAAGCGACGCGCAATGAGGTCGTAGACGTTGCGCTCCATGTCGCTGAGTGCAGACGCAGGCACGCCGGTCGGGATGATGGCGTGGTGGTCGGTCACCTTAGATGTGTCGAAGACACGCTTCGACTTGGGCAACTTCTTGCCGGCAAGCGGCTGTATGTACTGCTCGTAGCCGCGCATACCGGTGAGTATGCCGGCACACTTCGGGTAGATGTCGTCGCTCAGGAACTGCGTATCGACACGCGGATAGGTGGTGAGCTTGCGCTCATAGAGCGACTGTATGAGGTTGAGCGTTGTCTCGGCACTGTATGAGAACTTGCGGTTGCACTCCACCTGCAGCGAGGTGAGGTCGAAGAGGCGTGGAGGAGCCTCGTTGCCGTTCTTCTTCGATACGCCCGTCACCTCGAACGGCTTGTCGGCGATGGTGGCGAACGCCTGCTCGCCCTCCTCCTTCGTCGTGAACTTGCCCTTTGTGGCTGTGAAGAGTGTGTCGCGATAGATGGTGGATAGCACCCAATAAGGCTCCGGCACGAACGAGTCGATCTCCTTCTGGCGGTTGACGATGAGCGCGAGCGTGGGTGTCTGCACACGACCGATGCTGAGCACCTGTCGGTTCTGTCCGTACTTGAGCGTGTAGAGGCGCGTGGCGTTCATGCCCAGGAGCCAGTCGCCGATGGCGCGGCTCAGTCCGGCTACGTACAGCGGCTGGTACTCACTCTGATCCTTGAGCGAGTTGAAACCCTCGCGGATAGCCTCGTCGGTCATCGACGATATCCAAAGACGCTTCACCGGGCACTTCGCCTGTGCCTTCTGCATCACCCAACGCTGTATCAGCTCACCCTCCTGGCCGGCGTCACCGCAGTTGACGATGCAGTCGGCAGCCTGCATGAGACGCTCGATGACACTGAACTGGCGTTTGATGCCGTCGTCGTCGATGAGCTTGATGCCGAAGCGCGGCGGAATCATCGGCAACGCCGAGAGACTCCAGTGCTTCCAGTTCTCGGTGTAGTCGTTGGGCTCTTTCAGCGTGCAGAGGTGGCCGAAGGTCCACGTCACTTGGAAGCCATTGCCCTCCATGTATCCGTTGTGGGAGGTTGTGGCACCCAATATGCGGGCTATATCCTTGGCTACGCTTGGTTTCTCGGCTATGCAGACTATCATTTGTTTCTGTTTTTAAAATTAAATACGAAGTGCAAAGTTACTTAAAATTATTGAGTTTCGCACGACGAGTTCCATATATCTTGCGCAATTACGCAGCGGATACGATCCGCTATATTTCCTCCGGAAGCACGCCCGAGGCGTTGCTTCCGAAAGAAAATTTGGTCTTTTAGCGTTTTTTTTTACACTAATCAACACTTTTCTGCCCGTTTGTATCACTAATCTGAACTATTTAGACTAACTTTGCAGCGTTTGCGTTATGCATACACAAAAAAACAAAGACATATCAAACGCATACTTACAACAAGGACTATATTTAGAGAATTAAAGAGTAATTATAAATTAGTATTCATACAACCCCAAAATGAAGAATAATGAGTAACACAATACATAGCCCACACGAGAACAAACTATTGAAGGTATCAGTATTGCTTGGTGATCTCATCATCATCAATCTATTGTACTGGCTGTTTTGTTGCGTTTTAAAATATGACACCGACATCGACGCAATGCGCCAAACGATGGTGGTAGGCTCTATCGTATATTTAGCTTGCACAATAGACTATGGTGTCGTGCTGCATCATCGCAAGGTGAGCAACCACCAGATTATCATGCGTGTGATGCAGAACTTCTTCGTAAGTGCAATCGGTTGCCTTCTCATGTTCGCCATCGGCGACTTCCAACACATGCCGTTATTCAGAATGATAGAGTTTTGGATGACTGCATTCGTCGGTGTTTCTATCTTCCGCATCATAACACGTCAGGTTGTTGCAGCATGGCGACGTATGCCGAAGCACGCTCACAACGTGGTGTTCGTAGGAAGCAACAGCAACGTGCGCAACATGTATCGCCAGATGGCCACACCAAACGACTTAGGTTTCAACGTGCTGGGCTACTTCGACCACCAACCCAACGAGAAATTCTCTGAGCTATGCACATATCTCGGCACACCGCAGGATATGCCAGAGGTGCTGAAGGAGCACAGCAACGTACACGAATTGTACTGCTGTCAGCCCTCACGCTTCAGCGAGGAAATCCTTGAAGTGATACACTACTGCGAGCATCACTTCATCCACTTCTATTCGATGCCCAACGTCAGCAACTATCTACACCATCGTATGCACCTCAAAGTGCTGGGCGACGTACCTTACTTGAGTATCTACAACGAGCCGCTGAGCCTCATCGAGAACCGCTTGATAAAGCGCACGTTCGACGTCGTGGTGTCGCTGACATTCCTCTGCACGCTCTTCCCCATCATACTCGCCGTTGTGGCTATCGTTACGAAGACAACAATGCCAGGACCGTTGTTCTTCCGACAGAAGCGCACCGGACTTAACGGCAAGGAGTTCTACTGCCTGAAGTTCCGCAGCATGAAGGTAAACAAGGATGCCGACAAGCTGCAAGCCACAAAGAACGACCCGCGAAAGACGAAGTGGGGCAACATAATGCGCAAGACAAACATCGACGAGCTGCCACAGTTTATCAACGTACTGTTAGGACAGATGAGTATCGTGGGACCACGCCCGCACATGGTGAAGCACACCAACGACTACTCGAAGCTTATCGACAACTACATGGTGCGCCACTATATCAAGCCAGGCATCACCGGTTGGAGCCAGGTGAACGGCTTCAGAGGCGAGACAAAATACCTCTCGCAGATGGAGGGACGTGTGGCTGGCGACATCTGGTACTTGGAGCATTGGAGCGTATGGCTCGACATATATATAATGTATAAGACCGTGGCTAACGTCATCGTTGGCGATAAGCAGGCGTTTTAAGATATGAAAGGCACACCAAGCGGTGTGCCTTTTTTGTTGGCGTAACGAAATTGTAACAGTTTAGTAGTACGTGTGAATACAATTATATCTAACTTTGCAAGCAGAACAAAGATATAGCAGTTATGAAACAAAACCAGAAAATCCTCGTTGTTGACGACGAGCAGGACTTGCTCGAAATCCTCAAGTTCAATCTCGAAACAGAAGGCTACGAGGTGCAGACCGCCACATCAGCCGAAGAGGCACAGACGCTCGACATAGCATCGTTCGACCTGCTGCTGCTCGACGTGATGATGGGCGGCATGTCGGGGTTCGCCCTCGCCCGACTGCTGAAGGACGACCCACAGACTGCCCGCGTGCCCATCATCTTCCTCACCGCCCGCGACACAGAGAATGACACCGTGACGGGCTTTAATCTCGGTGCCGACGACTATATATCGAAGCCATTCTCGCTGCGCGAGGTGATGGTGCGCGTGCGTGCCGTGCTGCGCCGCACAGCCACTGAGAACGAGGAGGAAGAGGCGCACCTCATCACCTACCAAGGCATCGTGATGAACCTCGACAAGAAGACCGTAGCCATCGACGGCGAGGAGATAGCGTTCACGAAGACCGAGTTTGAACTGCTCCACCTGCTGCTCGACGAGCGCGGACGCGTGTTCTCGCGCCAGGAACTCATCGACCGCGTATGGCCGAAGGACGTGCTGGTGCTCGACCGCACCGTGGACGTGAACATCACACGCCTGCGCAAGAAGATAGGCCGCTTCGCGAAGTGCATCGTGACACGTCTCGGATTCGGATATTACTTCGACGCATAGGAGGGTATGGCAT
>UMDN01034239.1_pt1 | contig 10621 bp, 6 predicted proteins | sample 1964491 | NCBI WGS metagenome assembly UMDN01 (sample SAMEA4835994, study PRJEB28245) | human gut metagenome | biome: gut microbiome; material: fecal sample | place: Denmark | collected 2008 | reverse complement strand
TTAAAGAAGTTCTATCTAAACGTGGAATTGTTCCTGTTCTTACATTATGCAAAATGTTACTTTGATTAAGGAGTAAGACATAGTATAGATATTCCTTGTAAATATTATGACATGAAAAGAATACACAATCATCCGCAGCCCAATATCTTTCCTTACTTAAACCTATTTGTCCAGCGGAACCACCCACAATGACAAATGGGGTGTTGGCATCCGCATTGTAGTTATTAAAATAGCCCATAGGGTAATTGGTGCTTTGATATACAGGATACCTTCCTTCGTCTGTTAATTGCTCTTTTGTTACACGTACTCCTCGTCTTACATTACAGACCTTTCCGATAGGTGTAACCTCCCAATCCTTAGGAATCTCTCCTATCTCTGTATTTTTGAATTTTCTTTCATACCTCTCAATCTTTTTTTTGTGGCTTTTCAAGCACCACCCACACACCTGCATTAACCTTGCCTTCATGCCGAATGATGCCAGCTTTCTGCATTGCCGCCAAATCGCGTTCTACTGTACGCTGTGTCACCGACAATGTTTCCGACATTTCTTTTCCTGTGATTAACGGATTTTTCTTAATAGAAGACAAGATAAACCGTTGACGTTCAGTAAGGTTCGTTTCCGACATGTTTCCGACATGTTTCCGACATTTGTTTCCGACATTATTGGTGTTATTAGTGCCATTTACACCGACATTACGGTAAATGGTAATCAATGTTCCGCTGACATGATTCTCGATTTTAGGCTCAGGAAGTCCAATCTTTTTCAAGCCTTGACGTATCTTGTTAATGCCACGCCCCCATGTCTCGATAAAGCCAGCCTTGTAGAAGGCATTGGCTATGTTGCGGTTGCGAGGTTGTGAAGCATGTTCGGCAAACAACTTCTCTTGATTGATACCTTCGGGCAGTTTGCCATCGTTCCAGAGCATTATACAGTCATCGTACACTTTCATTTGGGTATGTACTCCCATATAGTCACGGTGTACGATGGCATTGCAAATAGCCTCACGCAACACATCCTCAGGTATTTCCAATTGCTCTATACGTGTTATCCCTTCGTAGTGAATAGGGGACAAAAGGTACTTGGAACGCAACAATTCAATGATACGGTTTACCATTTGCAGGATATTACCTTCTACAACATCCTGTGTGATCAAGTCGCTCTCGTCATTGCGGAAACGGCCGATACGGAAATCGCAAGACACAAAGAATCTCTTCGGGTTCTTGCCAAAGAGCAACAAGGCGGCTTGCTTGAGCTGTCCTTCCTCAGTTATCAAGTTCAGGCTTCGCAGCACAGCTTCAGTAGATGAAGTATATGCATCACCCGAAATTCGTCCTACTTCAATGCCTTTACGCAAGAAGTAGTCGATAGCCTGACGATCTATGTCGTTTAGCGTGGCTCCGGCGACTGGCATATCATCCCACGACCACCCCATCTTTTTCAAGATAAAGTTCTGCAATGCCAGTCCCTTTAGTTCTTGCTTGGTAGAACCACTACGATAGTGGTAAACACCACGGTAAGCCACAGGCATACTGCTTGGTGTCACCACAATCTCGATGTATTCTTTTTCTCCTTCTGTAAGTAGGTTTACATCTTCCACGATGCCAAGGTAGTTGACAATTTTGTTAGGAATGTCTTCCATCAGCTTCTTGGCATCAGGCAGACCTATTACCTGCTTCTCATCATTCACACCGATAAAAATGCGACCGCCTTGTGCATTGGCGAAACCACATATCCATTTCAGATATTCGTCTCGCCAAGATTCTTTATATTCTATATTTTGACTTTCACTAAGCATGTTGTTTCTTCGTTAAAGTATAAAACCCATTTCGTCAAGGTAGCCGTTTACCTCACTTTCTATTTCGATACCATTGACTAACATTACTTATTTGTTGTTCTCTTGCGATAATAGATAAGATTTATATTCACGTACTATTAACTCTCTCAAATCCACTTCAAGCAAATCTGCTATTTTTAATAGACTGCTCAAATCTGGTTGTGATGAGTTTGTACACCACTTTGAAACGGTGGAAGGTGTTACTCCCATCTGTTCAGAAAGCCATTTGTTTGTACGTTTCTTTTCTACCAGTACAAGTTTTATTCTATTTATGTCTTCCATATTGCCCCAAAATTATAGTGCAAAGATAGTGAATTAAATTCAATTTTTCAAACTATAACGTATTTTGTATGCGTAAATAAGGAGTATATTCAATAAAATCATATTAATATATCCAACCATAGATTTTAAAGGCAGGATTTTGAATATAAAAAATGAATTTGCCGAGAATATAACAGATACAAGTAAATTAACTCGGCAAAAACATAAAAGCAAAAATCCTAACTGCTCAATATCAAGCAGTTAGGATTCTGTATGGTGCGCCTGAAAGGACTCGAACCTTCACGTCCTAAAACACCAGATCCTAAGTCTGGCGCGTCTACCAATTCCGCCACAAGCGCATTAGCGGATGCAAAGTTAGTGAAAAATGATGAGACTGGCAAAATATTATGTGACTTTTATGATCCGCACCGACCGGTGCGGATGCTCGTAACGGTCGGTGCGGATTCTCGTATCGACCGACGCAGATGTCCGTATCGACCGACGCGGATGTCTGTATCGACCGACGCGGATGGCAAATCTTGATATATTACTTCTGAAGTGCTTCGATGAATTGCTTCATCTCTGCCTCGTGTGCCTTTGCCTTGAGGAAGAGGTGCCACTGGTTGCGGGCGCGTGTGAGGTTATGCTCGGCATACTGGCACTTCCAGTAGTGGTCGCCCGAGAGGTAGTCCCAGAGGAAGCGCACGCACTGCATGTAGGGGAAGAGCTCGGCAGCGTAGGGCAGGAGCGACACTTCGAGCGGAGTGAGGAAGCGTTGTGCCGACTCTAAGTAGCCGCGTGTGAATGCCTCGAAGATGTCCATGCGGAAATCGATCTTCTCGTACTCGGGCGAGTCTTCGGCAATGGTGTTGGCAGCGGTGCGCAGGAAGTCGCCGTAGTCGCTGACGAAGAGCGACGGCATCACGGTGTCGAGGTCTATCACGCAGAGTACCTTGCCCTGTTTGTCGAACATCATGTTGTTCACCTTCGTGTCGCAGTGGCACACGCGTTTCTGCAGTTTGCCCTCGGCGAGGAGTCGTTCGCCCAGGCACATCTCGTCCATATACGCCTCAATCTCTTCTACGAACTGCTTCACGCTCTCGGCGCGTCCAACGGGGTCTTCGGCGTACACTTTGCGCAGCTGGTCGCGGCGTAGGCACATGTTGTGGAAGTCGGGGATTGTCTCGCCCAACTGGTCGGCTATGTAAGCCAGCCGTGCCTCGAAGTCGCCGAACGCCTTGCCTGCGTCGTAGGACGAGTCGGGTGTCACGGTTTCCATCGTCACGGCATCGCTGATGAATACCGACACGCGCCAGTAGCTCTCACCGTCGAAGAAGTAGGTCTTGCCCTCGGCGGTGGGTACGAAGCGCAGCACACGACGGTCGAGGTCGTTGACACCTTCCGCCTTCAGCTGCTCGCGGATGTGGTTGGTCACGGTCTCCACGTTGTGCTGCAGCATATCGACATTGGTGAAGATGTGGTGGTTGATGCGTTGCAGAACGTAGTCGGGGCGGTCTGTTTCAGCGGTATGTATGCGGTATGTGTCGTTGATGAGTCCGTTGCCGAGTGGCTTGATGTCGCTCACGGTGCCCTCGATGAGGAACTTGCTGGTTATGTTGTTTAGATTGTTCATAGTCTTTTATTTTAATTTGATTTGTATTTAAAGGTCAGTAGGGGGTGCACTTGTCTCAAGTGCACCAACAAAGCAAGATGTGCACCAACTAATTGGTATTTTACTCGGTTGGTGCAGTTGAGACAACTGCACCCCCTAATTTGCAAATTTACTGCTTTTTATTATAATAGATGATGTTATGGCGGTTTATTTCGCTTTTTTGCAGTAACTTTGTGGTGATAGACAAATAAAAAACTAATCATAATGCAATCAAAAAAACAACTCCTTGCGCTTCTTGCGCTTTGTGCCTTGGGGGCTGCCAACAGTTTCGCCGAGCGGAACACCCCTTTGAAGTATTGGTTCGACCGTCCGACGACTATGCGCGGACAGGCTGTGTGGCTCGCTTCGAGTCCCGACCGTATGCCTACCGAGCGTCAGTTGGTGCGTGCCGGCGACTTGGTGAACAACCCCGACCCCGAATGGGAGTCGCAGTCGCTGCCCATCGGCAACGGCAATATCGGCGGCAATGTGCTCGGCTCGGTTGAGGCTGAGCGCATCACGTTCAACGAGAAGACGCTCTGGCGTGGCGGTCCGAACACCTCGCGTGGTGCTGCTTACTACTGGGACGTGAACAAGCAGTCGGCTCATGTGGTGGGCGAGATACGCGAGGCGTTCACCAAAGGCGACTGGCAGAAGGCGGAGCTGCTCACACGCAAGAACTTCAACAGCGTGGTGCCCTACGAGGCTGATGCCGAGGAGCCGTTCCGCTTCGGCAGCTTCACTACCGCCGGCGAGTTCTACATCGAGACAGGACTCAGCTCGGTGGGAATGACCGACTATCGCCGTGAGCTTTCGCTCGACTCTGCCCTTGCGAAGGTGAGCTTCTGCAAGGACGGCGTGCAGTACGAGCGCGAGTATTTCGTGTCGCATCCTGCCAACGTGATGGCGGTGCGCTTCGCGGCATCGCAGCGCGGCAAGCAGAACCTCGTGTTCTCCTACGCTCCCAACCCCGTGTCGACGGGCGAGATGAAGGCGGACGGCACCGACGCGCTCTGCTGGCTGGCACGTCTCGACAACAACAGTATGGAGTACGCCGTGCGCATAAAGGCTGTGGCTAAGGGTGGCGCGGTGAGCAACGAGGGCGGCAAGCTCACGGTGAAGGATGCCGACGAGGTGGTGTTCCTCATCACTGCCGACACCGACTACCGACCCAACTACGACCCCGATTTCAACGACCCGAAGGCTTACGTAGGCGTCGACCCTAAACAGACTACTGCCGACTGGCTCGCCAAGGCTGCCACAAAGGGCTACGCTTACCTGCTCAACGAGCACTATGCCGACTATTCGGAGCTTTTCAACCGCGTGCGTCTGAACATCAACAACGCTTCGGTTGATGCCGACGACCTGCCCGTGAACCGCCGTCTTGAGGCTTACCGCCAGGGCAAGCCCGACTATTATCTCGAGCAGCTCTACTATCAGTTTGGTCGCTACCTGCTCATCTCGTCGTCGCGTGCCGACAATCTGCCGGCTAACCTGCAGGGCTTGTGGCACAACAACGTCGACGGACCGTGGCGCATCGACTATCATAACAACATCAACCTACAGATGAACTACTGGCTGGCTTGCCCGACGGGACTCTCGGAGTGCGAGCTGCCGCTCTTCAACTTCATCCGCACGCTCGTGAAGCCGGGCCGTGTAACGGCGAGGTCGTACTTCGGCACACGTGGCTGGACAACGTCCGTATCTGGTAATATCTTCGGCTTCACATCGCCGCTCTCGAGCGAGGATATGTCGTGGAACTTCTCGCCGTTCGCCGGTCCGTGGCTCGCCACACACCTCTGGAACTACTACGATTTTACGCGCGACCGCCATTTCCTCGCCGACAACTACGAAATACTGAAGGAGTCTGCCGACTTCGCGTCCGACTATCTCTGGCATCGCGCCGACGGCGTGTACACCGCCGCTCCGTCCACATCGCCCGAGCACGGACCTGTTGACGAGGGTGCTACGTTCGCCCACGCCGTGATACGCGAAGTGCTCCTGGATGCTGTAGAGGCTAACCGCGTGTTAGGCAAGAGTGCCAAGGAGCGCCGCCAGTGGGAGGACGCGTTGAAGCATCTCGCGCCGTATAAGATAGGTCGCTACGGACAGCTCATGGAGTGGTCGACGGACATCGACGACCCGAAGGACGAGCATCGCCATGTGAACCACCTCTTCGGTCTGCACCCGGGTCGCACCGTGTCGCCCGTCACAACGCCCGAACTGGCTAAGGCATCGCGCGTGGTGCTCGAGCATCGTGGCGACGGCGCAACGGGATGGTCGATGGGCTGGAAACTCAACCAGTGGGCACGCCTACACGACGGCAATCATGCCTACACGCTCTACGGCAATCTGCTGAAGAACGGCACGCTCGACAACCTCTGGGACACACACGCTCCGTTCCAAATTGATGGTAACTTCGGCGGAACAGCCGGCGTGACCGAGATGCTCATGCAGAGCCACATGGGATTCGTCCACCTGCTGCCTGCACTACCCGATGCTTGGACTGAAGGCTCAGTGAGCGGACTGCGTGCCAAGGGCAACTTCACCGTGTCTATCAGCTGGAAGAACGGCAAGCTCGCTGAGGCGACAATACTCTCCGGCTCGGGCGAACCGTGCGAGGTGCGCTACGGCAAGTCGGTGCTGAAGTTCAAGACAAAGCGAGGCGCAAGCTATAAGGTCGTGTTCTGCGATAACAAGCTTGTAGGGGGTGCACTTGTCTCAAGTGCACCAACCAAGTAAGAACTGCACCAACCAAGTAATAAGTGCACCAACCAATTGGTATTTTGTTCGGTTGGTGCACTTGAGACAAGTGCACCCCCTGCAACTGCACCAACCAATTGGTATTTTACTCGGTTGGTGCACTTGAGACAAGTGCACCCCCTACAAGTGCCCCTAAAACAACAAAGGTCGAGCGAAGTCGCTCGACCTTTGTTGTCTTTGTATTATTAATACTCATCCTCTTCGTTGCAGTTGTCATCATACTCCCACGAGTCGAAGTAGATGCGCGACGACACATGTTTTGATGTGCTACCATCGCAAGGCCGTGGGTTGTCTATTCCACCTTGTGAGCCAGAGCCATCTATGCCCGTAGAGCCAGCCATGATGCTTGTTGTTTCTATTTCCATCGTTGCTATCGATGGCTTTATATAATACTTTTTCATTGTGCTTTAGTATATTACTGGTTAAATGTTGCGTATGTTTACTTCACTACTACCTTCTTGCCGTTCTGAATGTATATGCCACTCTTCAGCGCGCGGAGTGTGTTGCCTACGCACTGTCCCTGCAGATTATACACCGGAGCGTTGCTTTCCTCAGTGTCGAAGATAGTGTCGAGCGATGTTGGTGTTCCGTCGAGGTTAGCGCGCAGCTTCTTGATGTCGGTGCCTTGTGGCACGATGAAGTATGCACGCAAGCCACCGATAGTGCGAGCGTCGACATCGTCAATCGGGTAGTAGAAGAGGTCGTTGTCGCCAAGGAAGAGCTCTGTCTTGTCGGTATTCAGCAATATCTGGTTGTAGATGCCCTTCATCTGCACTGTGCTTGCATCGCCCACAGCCTGCGGGTTGCCGTTCTCGTCGAGTCCTGTTGCCACCATGCTTACTCCCTCGAATGTTGGGTTCTGCACAACGGCGTTGCCTGGTTTCATGATGTACGGCTTGCCAGCCTCGATGTTGTCTACAGTTGCGAAGTACACAATGTTGTTGTTGCAGTTGCCTTCGTATGTGCGTAGCTGTGTGCCCTCGCCGAAGTACTGTGCCACCTGCTCCGCATCAAGTGCGAACGGCACGCAGAATGTGTTCCAGTAGTCTTTGCTGAGTGTGCGCTGCAGCGTTACGTTAGCATTCTCGTATGTCTCGATGATGTTGTCGGTCTTCGTTTCGTCGAGAGTGTAGTTCTTTGCTTTCGGTACTTCTACTGTGACGATGATTTGTGTCGTATGAGTCTGTTGCGTTGTAGTGAAAGTTACGCTCTGTGCAGAACCAGTCCAACTTGCATAGTAATCTTCTGCTACAAAATTAGTATCATCGCATTCCAGATTTTTAAATGAGTATTTACTTGATGAACCAATGAACTCAATTTTTGTAATATAGCCTTCAGTTGTCGAAATGGTTGTCTTGTTATTCCAGCTTTGGTATGCTTGATAGAAGCAAAATGCGTTCTCATCACTGTTGAACCAGGCGTTGCCGGAAGCGATTGTCACAAACGATTTTTTCATCTCGTCTGGGCCTTGGTTGTTATCCTTATCTTTTCCTAATCCATGATCCTCTTGTGGGATGAATGTTATGATTGTCTCATTACCATTTGTTACATTCAGCGTACATGTAGCCGTTGTCTCCTTATAGGTATCGTTAGCAGCAGCGGTAGCGGTGATGGTGTATGTGCCACTAACTTCAATAAGTGCTTCTCCGTCTGTTTCTCCAATCGTTGCGTTGGCACTTGCTGGCGATATGGTGTAAGTTACGTTGAGGCTGTGTGGGTTCTGCAGCACATCTGCAGCATTGAATGTTACAATACCTGCTGTTGCTTCTGCTAAATCTGCGCTGTAGCTCTCTGCTGCGAACTTGAAGTCGGCATCAGTTGTGTGTGGGTCTTCCACTTCGAAAGTGTATGATACTTCCGCAGGCTTGTACGAGTCGTTACCGTCAAATTTTGCAGTGATAGTGGTTGTACCAATTTTGCTAATTTGTATTAAGTTGTCTACAATCGTATAGCTATTATCGCTGCTTGTGTATTTGAACGTCTCGCTGTTCAGACCGTTGTCGCATGTGATGTTGCTTGCCAGGTCGTATATATCATCCCCAAGTTTCACCTTTACGGGGTTCGCCTTTACTGCCAAGGCTGCGTCCTTGCGTGAGTCGGAAATGATGAGCTTGTAGGACGCTGTGCCTGCAGCATACTTGTCTGTTGCAGCCGATGTGGCGGTGATGGTCACTTCGCCAGTCTTGTACAAGCGGATTGTATTGCCCTCAACCTTTGCGGTTGCGTCGTCAGAGCTTGTGTATGTGATAGCAGATGCGTCAAGGTCTTCGGGCTTGGTGAGAGCCTGAAGGTCAATAGTGCCCGCTACTAACTCCTTTGTTACGGTTGCCTCTGCGAATGAAAGGGCAGGATTGTCTTTTATGATAAGAGCACTCAGCTCAATCTTTTTGATTTGAGTATATTTTGTATCTGATTGTATCGTGAAAGTTGCTGTTGGTGACGGAAGTTCGATGCTGACAGTTTTTAGCGATTTGTTTACTTCCGCTTTTGCATCTGTAAGTTCCGCACTATAAAGTTGCGGAGTGTTATTTGTGGTATACGTAACAACCACTTTATATCCAGATGGGAATGATGAGAACGTAGGAGAAACAATTTTTCCTTTCGTCGCTTTCATCTGAATGGAATTATTGGTGAACGTACATTGTGTTAGAGTGAAAGTGTAATCCTTGCCAGCAACACTCTTTAATTGGCGTGGTGTGTTATTATTGTCATCATACGCACCACCGATAAGTGATTGATTGTATGTTGAACAATCGAATACGATAGTACTTTCATCTATTTTTTGCTGATTTGTAATCTGATACGTAGCGGTAGAGCCAGAGTATTGTGTTGGGTCTGCAGGTGTGAATGTAGCAGTGATGGTTGTCGTGCCATATACAGATGGGGTGACGGTTACTGCGCCAGTTGTTTCGTTGACAGTTGCCACAGCGTCGCCCGAAGCTGCGTATGTGATAGTGCCGGCAATGTTGTTGGCTTCGGTAGCGGTGTAGCCCGTGAAGTCTGCGCCAGCGTCGGTCTTGCCTTCGGTAAGAGTGACGTCGGTGCCGTTAAAAGAGAGAGAAGTAGCGATGTGGTTGTCCTTGTTTTCGACAAAGTATGAGTCGGTAGATGTTTTGTAGGTGTCTGTTTTAGGTAGAGTGGCTATGATGGCAGCCTTGCCAAACTTGGTGTTGGTGAATGTCAGTTCGCCGGTTTTAGAGTCAACGGCTACGATGTCCGCGTCAGAGCTTGTATATTCAATAAGGTTAGACAAGTCGGTGTTGTCGTCGCTCTTTGTAGCGGTAGCTGTAGGCGCAGTAAAACCCTCAAGCGTGCCATTGGTGAATGTGAATGTCTTGCCGGAGTAGGCACCAAAGGTGGTAGTGGTTGGGGGGGTAGAGGTTTCAGAATTACTTATATAGTAGTCGACACCACTAATAGAAATAATACCATTAGTTGCTTTCTTTATGTCAATTACAAATTTATAAAAGAGGTTTTTTGCAGGTTTTGTAACGTTGAAAGTGAGGTCGCCGGTAAAAGTACTATTGCTACCGAAGCTGCCGTCTATAGTCTCAACGACATTGTTACATTCCTTATCGCTTGCAACGATTAGACGAACAGAATTTACTTTGTCTAAAGAACTCGCAGTTTTAATCTTTACAACCACTTTGGTGACAGCCTCGGTGTAGGCAACATCGTTTACGATAGCAGCTACTGATGCATTCTTTTTACTGCCACATTTGATGTATGTCCAAGAATTATTCCAAGTGTTGTTGTTGAAGTTGCTCACGCTCCATGAGTCATCGCCAATCTTTGCTATCCATGTTGTTGCGTAGTTATTACATTTGTTGTTGGATTTGTAATCGTCAGGGAAAGACAGCGACTTCCACACTGTCTCGTCCTGTGCCATTCCCACTGTACACACAATCGTGAGCAGTGTGAGCATAAAAAATCGTAAATGTTTAGTCATAATATGTAATTTTTAATGTTATAGGCTTGTCGTTATGTCGTTAAAATTACGAATGTTGTAGTTGAGATAAGGGATGTTGTTTCTTTGAATGCAAAATTACATCTAATGTTTTGTATTTGTATTAAAATAATGTTTAAATAATTTAAAAAGGGTATGGCAAGA
>UMDN01032682.1_pt1 | contig 10708 bp, 10 predicted proteins | sample 1964491 | NCBI WGS metagenome assembly UMDN01 (sample SAMEA4835994, study PRJEB28245) | human gut metagenome | biome: gut microbiome; material: fecal sample | place: Denmark | collected 2008 | reverse complement strand
TAGCCGTAGCAACGGGCATAGCCAATGCGGTGAGTGCTACATTGATCATCCGGTTGCTGCGGAAAGAACAGGAACCGTTCCGTCTGCATTTTGACCGGATGAAGATTTATTCCTCGGAATTAAGCCGTATGCTGCGAATCGGTGTGCCGGCTGGCATCCAGGGCATGATTTTCTCGATCTCCAATGTGGTGGTGCAGTCATCCATTAACAGTTACGGAGCCGATGCCATTGCCGGGTCGGCTGCAGCAGTCAACTTTGAGTACTACTGCTATTTCATTATTCAGGGATTCAACGGAGCTGCGATCAGTTTCATTGCCCAGAATTACGGAGCCGGAAAAATGGATCGCGTACATCGGATCTTCTGGATCTGCATGGCTTCAAGTGTTGCTTTTTGTGCCGCCTTTAACTGGCTTTTTGCCTGGCAGGACAATTTCTTTCTGGGATTCTTCTCGGACGTACCGATGGTACACCATTATGGAGCTATCCGTATGCACATTGTACTGGCTCTGCAATTCATTGCCAGCAGTTACGAGATTGCCGGCTCTTCCTTGCGGGGGATGGGCAAATCACTGACTCCGGCTCTGCTGACGGTTTTCGGAACCTGTCTGCTCCGGGTAGTCTGGGTGTATGTCGTGTCTCCGTTGTGGAAAGGATATGATGTGCTGATGATGGTTTATCCGATATCCTGGGTGCTGACAGGCATTCTGGTACTGACTGCTTACTGGCTGCATATCCGGAAACCTGCTTTCCGGATAAAAGCATAGTTGTATCTCTTGGAGGTTTAAAAAATAGTGACAATTAGTTCCCTTGGCAAAGCCGAATGAAGACTTTGTCAGCAGCGTCATTTTGGGTCCATGGGTCCACTGGGTCCATAATGGACCCTTTACCGTAAGAGAAAAAACTCTTGTAATTGTTCCTGATTTTAAATATTCTGCTATAAGGTGTTGTTTTATAGAATATTACTATTTAGACCTTGTGATTTTTGAGACTGTTTTGTCTCAAAATCAGTTTGGAGTTGGCCGAAAGGAAAAGTCCTGAAAATACGCTCAGAAACAGGCTTTCTTGTTCATTCATTCTCATAGCCTGAGTTGTGAAATAAATCAGACAGAAAACAACGATAAATATAAGGCAGGAAAGGCCGTATTTTTGAATTGTACGAGTCATAGCTATTATTTTTAGTTGGTTTTATACAAATTTCAATACGCTTTTAGCAAAGAATTGGTCTGTGTTATGGATTCATTCCTTGCTTGAAGATTAAGTATTGACAAATATATATAAAAATGAAAAACTGTATGCATAATGTCTTTTTTTTATGTGCATAGTTTAAAAAATGAAAACAGGGAAAGGCGCTGGATTTTGAATCCCGGTTATTCAAAAAACGTTTCGGCGTGTGCCTGTGTTTGTTTCGGCGTTTGGATGAAAAGCTCTCGATGTTTTTTAAAAACGTCAGGGTCTTTGGCCATTCGGGATAAAAATGGCTGATTTCCTCTTACGGTGGAGGGTCCATTATGGACCCAGTGGACCCTGGACCCAAAAATGAACCTGAAAAACGCTTGAAAAGTCAGATTTCCAAACTGTCATTTTGATACTTTCCACTGGCTTGAAAATAAAAATTCACGATTGCTAGGCTGGTTGCAGGAGAATGTGTATCTTTAGCCAGTTATGTATAATTAGTAACCTGTTCAATATGAAAAAGACAAAATTATCTCTCGTGGGGCTGGCTGTTCTGCTGTTGGGGGGAACAAGTATGTATGCCCAGTCATGGAGAGGCGGAGGACCTGTAACTCTGGATAAAAAATATGCAGGCTATCATTGTGTGAATTTATTAGACAGTACGAGTGTAACGGTTGAACCCACCGGACAGGGATCGTTTGCCGTTTGCCGGGCCGTTCAGGTACAGACACCGGTCGGTGCACTTCAACAACGTGTCTTGAAATACGATTATGATCCGTTGACAGCAGCTGCTGTATTCAAGCGGGTCACTATTTATCATTCGGATGGAACATACACTCCGGTGGATGTGTCCAAAACATGCGATTATGCTGCTCCGGCAAGGGCGATTTACTGGGGAGCCCGCCAGATCATGCTGGAACTGGGACAGCTGGAACCGGGGGATATTATCGATTATGAAATTGATAAGAAAGGATTTACTTACGCATTGCTGGGCGATATGCCTCAGGAAGGAGATGATTCCCGTTTCATTCCTCCCATGCGTGGACAATTCTATGATATTGTACCTTTCTGGAGCAGTGATCCGACTTTGCGCAAGGTATATCGGGTAAGTCTTCCGGCTGAAAAAGAAATCCAGTTTCAGTTCTATCAGGGTGATTGCAGTTCGTCCATGCGCTACGAGGATGGACGTAAGGTCTATACATTTGCAAAAAATGAAATGATGCCGTTCCGTCGTGAGCCGAATATGGTAGACTTATATGATGCTGCTCCGAAACTGATGATGTCGACAACTCCGGACTGGAAAGAAAAGTCCCGCTGGTTTTATGGAGTCAATGAAGACTATGGCAGTTTCACGGCTATACCGGAAGCTCAGAAAAAGGTGGATGAACTGATCCGGGGAAAGAAAACCGAACTGGAAAAGGTTGCGGTACTGACTCACTGGGTGGCTGATAACATCCGGTATGCAGGTATTTCCATGGGAAAAGGAGAAGGATTTACACTGCATAACCTGAAGATGAATTATACAGACCGTTGTGGAGTATGTAAGGATATTGCAGGAACACTGATTGCATTCCTGCGGATGGCCGGATTTGAAGCCTTTCCGGCAATGACAATGGCTGGAAGCCGGGTAGAAACGATTCCGGCCGATCATTTCAACCATTGTGTGGCAGTGGTGAAACTGAGTGACGGTACTATGATGCCGCTCGATCCGACATGGGTACCTTTCTGCCGGGAATTGTGGAGCAGTGCCGAACAGCAGCAGAATTACCTGCCGGGTACACCGGAGGGAACCGACCTTTGCATTACTCCCATCTCTGCTCCTGAGAACCATTATGTACGGATTCAGGCAAATAATGTACTGGACGATAAGGGAACTTTAAAAGGATCTTTCACCATTGAGGCAGAAGGCCAGAGTGACAGCAATATCCGCCGGATCTTTACAACCGGTTTCCAAAGTGAATGGAAAAACGCTCTGGAACGCCAGTTGCTGAATGTATCTCCTAAGGCGCGTCTGGAAGGTGTTGACTATGGACGTTCACCGAAAGACTACCAGCGTGCACCGATCCGCATGACGTTCCGTTATGAAATCCCTGACTATGCACTGAAGTCAGATCAGGGAGTGCTGATTTTTAAACCATTTGTTCTGAATAATCTTTATACACAGGTTTTATCTTATCTGCGGATAGATACAAATCTGGAAGAACGGAAATATGGATTCAAGGATGCCTGCTCCCGTTTGGTAGAACTGGAAGAAACATTGAGAATTCCTTCCGGCTATCAGTTGCAGGGAGGCGAGAAGCTGGAAAATCTGGATGGTCCGGGTGCAGGATTTACCGGATACTTGGGACAGGACGGAAACCGTTTGCAGCTGAAGACCTCTCTTCGGTTGAAGAAACGGGTGTATGAAGCTTCTGACTGGGACAGTTTCCGTAAGGCTGTGAATGCTGCCAAGAAATGCGGGGAATATATAGTACTGAAGAAATAACGGCGTATCGAACTGTTTTAAAATGAAAAAGTGATGAAGACATTATCAATCTATATAGGAATATTAGGGATGCTTTTACTGGCTGTTTTACCGGTAAAGGCAGAATCGGAAGCGGAGTTCCGTAAACTCTCGAAAACTTATACCTTACGTGCTGACGGCAGTCAGGAGTTGCGTGTACAGAAGGAACTGACTCTGTTTACTCATGCGGCGATGAATGGTTTGTACGGAGAAACATTTATCGTTTATGATCCGGAATTTCAGGAACTGACCATCCATGAGTCGTACACGCGTCAGAAGGATGGTACGGTGATCAAGACTCCTTCCAATGCACTGGTAGAAGTGCTGCCGTCTTCTGCGGCTAATGCTCCGGCATATAATCATCTGAAGGAAATGGTGGTTGTACATACAGGACTGGAACTGGGAGCTACGATTTATCTGGATTATTCCATTGTGAGCAAGGCGGGATATTTGCCGGAACTGGATGTATGTTGTCCGGTAAAGGAACTTTCTCCTGTCAAGGAATTTATCTTCCGGTTGAATGTTCCGGCTGGGAAATCCGTTCGCTATGAGCTGTTGAATGCATCGGCCAAACCGGTTATTGCCCAGGGAAATGAAATGAAGTCCTTTATATGGACTTTGAAAGATGTAGCGCCCCGCCCTTATGCTTATCCTTCCGGAAGAGGAAACTTGGGACTTGTGCAGGCCGTAGCCAGTGGTATGATGCCGGTTTTTGTTGCTTCCACATGGCCCGGATATACAGAAGCGGTGAAGTATTTGCAGAAGCAGTTTGCCGTTGGCAATACTTCCGTAGTAGAAGGAAAGGTTGCTGAGCTGACTCAGGGGCTGGAAGGCAATCCTCAGGCAATGCGTAATGCCATTGCAAATTATATGGCGGGACTTTATCAGCTGGGACATTGCAATGTTTCGTTACAGGACGCCGGTTACCGGTTACGTCCGGCATCGGAAGTGATTACTTCTGCCTATGGAACTCAGGCGGAACTGGTTAATCTGGATGTTACTTTGCAGCGGGCTGCCGGACTGGAAGCAGAAGTTGCAGTATGTGCCTTACGTCCGTCAGTGGATGGAAACCGGGGACTGGCTACGGTTATGTCACTGGTGTGTCAGAGCAAAAAAATGCCGGAGAAAGTAGCTTTGACAGGAACGGAAGAAGCTTGTTTGCAGCCTTTCATGACCATTACGGATCTGCAAGGCAAAAAACTGATGCTGGAATCCTATCTGGGTGCAAAGGAAGTAAGAACAACAGATACGCTGGAGGTTAAGAGTGACAAATTGCAAGAGCTGGCAGATGGGTGGGGAATCGTTCCTTTGTCTGATCCGACTCCGGTACGTTCACTTTATGCTTATGCCGGTAATACAAGTATTTCAGAAAAGATTCTTTTGCCGAGAACGGTGGATTGTGCATTGGAAACCATAGTCCGTCTTCCTGAAGGAATGAAATGGTCCGGACATGCAGACAAGGAAATAAGCAATGCGTGCGGAAAAGTAGTCTTCAGTTATAAGGCAGTGAAAGGAGGAGTGAAAGTAACACGTTCCATTCGCATTGACCGTCAGTTGCAGACTCCGGCAAATTATAAGGAACTTTACGCTCTTCTGTCAGAATGGAGAGATACCAACAATCATACTCTGGTCGTGAAAAAAGTGTCAGAATGATTTTTAGATAGATTTTGATGGAATATCAGATTATCCTGTCAGGATAAGAACATGAGCCGTATCATTACTTGAAACAAGGTTTTGATACGGCTCATTTGTTGAAATCTGCTTGCGTTTTCAGTAAACCGTCTGAACTTTCGCTTTTGTTGTTAATTACTATTAATATTAGTAGATCTACTAATATATTTAGTTGTTTGTCTGAAAAATTTTATATCTTCGTATTGTATTAATCTTAAATGATCTGTTTATGAAGAAACTGACGGCAAAAGAAGAAGAAATAATGAATATCTTATGGGCCGAAGGTCCTTTGTTCATTCGTGAAATGCTGGCATTCTATCCGGAGCCTAAACCACATTACAATACGGTAGCTACCCTGGTGAAACTGTTGGCAGAAAAGGGTTTTGTCAGTTATCGTGCGTTTGGGAATACCTACCGTTACGAGGCTAAGATAACTGAAAATGAATACAAGGGTTCGGCGATCGGGGAGATTGTTGCCCAATATTTTGATAATTCTTATACCAAGGTTGTTTCTCAGTTTATTGAAGATGAGAAAATGGACCTGGAAGAACTGAAGCAGCTGATAGCTCAGATAGAGCAGGAAAAGAATGATCGTAAATCTTGAACTTATGGTAGCCTTTTTGATCTATTTACTGAAAAGCTCATTCTGCCTGACATTGCTCTATGGGTTCTATAAGTTGTTTTTCGCTTCGACCACTCGTTTTTCTTTGAACCGATGGGTACTGGTGGGCGGAATGCTGACCTGTCTGTTATTGCCTTTCGTCTCTCTGGAACTGGAGCATGAACCTTTAGTGCAGTCTCCTTTCAGGCTTATGCAGGAATGGGAACAGCCAGTTGAAGTAATACCAGCTCCTGCTGCCGGTATGGCAGAGACTGTTCGGCCGGAAACCGGTCATTGGGACTGGCTTGTGATATGGATGGTGGTTTATCTGTCGGGATGTACTTTTGTTTTCTTACAATGGGTTGCAGGCTATCTCCGTCTGTTCCGCTGGATAAACCGGCAAGAGTATAAAAAGTGTAATGGACTACGATGGGTGTTGTACGATATTCCTGTCCGCTCTTTCAGCTGGGGGACGTATATCGTCATGAGCCGTCAGGAGTATGAAGCATCCTCTCCGGTCTGTCTGCATGAGGAAATGCATTGCCGCTACGGACATTGTTATGATAATCTGCTGATACAGCTCATCTTAATCTTTCATTGGTGGAATCCGTTGGTGTGGAAACTGAGGTATGAACTTAATGGTGTTCATGAGTATCAGGCCGATGAAGGTGTATTAGATCAAGGCTTCGATGTAAAAATATATCAATTGTTATTGGTGAGGAAAGCAGTGGGTTCAAGGCTCTACTCTATGGCTTGCGGTTTTACTCACAGTTCACTTAAAAAACGTATTTCTATGATGTCGAAAAAAAGAAACACCAAGTGGGTCCGGCTGCGTGTCTTGTTGGCCGTACCTCTGGCTGCAGGGGTAGTGTATGCCTTTGCGAAGCCGGAAGTGAAAGAAACGGTAGCAGATTATAGTGCAGTTCTTCAGACAAAGAATCAGGGAAAGGCGAAATCCCGACTGGTGGTAAGGGATGCGGAACAGCGGCGGGACACAGACAATCTGATGCTGGATCATATTTCGTCGGAAAAGGCGTATGTTCTGGAATTGTATTGCAACCAGCGGAACCACTTCCTTTTCGGGCCGGAAAATCCTGTTTCAAAGAAGGAGCTTGTTGATTGGGAAGCCATGACGGACAAGGTCAGGAAGCAACTGACAGACGCATTCGCTGAGCTGTATTCAAAACAGAAAAAGGAGATGTTTCCCATTGTTGTCCGTATTGTAGCCGACCGCAATGCGAAGATGGGAGCTATTACTACAGCCAAGCAGAAACTGATGAAAGCGTATGGTGAGGCCAGGCAGGAACTTTCGAAAACTTATCCTCAGGAGCTGGTGGACAAATGTCTGACTTCCCGTTTCTATTATGCTTCTCCGAAAGCATATGCGGATGTTCCGGCAGGAGTGGCCGACAAGAGTGTTCCGTTGCCGGGATATGGAATCCAGTTCTGGGTAGACAACAGGTTGGCAGGAGAGTTGAAGGATTTTTCGCTGGATGAACTTTCTTCGAAAATCATGCAGTTGCGTGAGGAAAATAAGGCTGAAAACTTTGCAGTTTCGTTGAAGATTCCTTCGGATGCTTCTGAAGGAGTGGTGTATGATATCAAGCAGGTATTGCGCAAAGGATATATGCTTAAACTGAATCTTACGAACGATTTTTAGAATTGATACCTTTAAATTTATGAAACCTTTAGCCTTTTATTCAAGTCTTATATCAGTTATATTTGTGTTTGCTTCTTGCCATAAGGAGGGTAAAAGTATTGTGACTCCGGTATCCAGTGGCCGGCCTTATGAGGTATTGGTGGTTGCTGATGACCAATGTTGGAACAGTCCGGACAGTGCGCTTTTCCACGTGCTTGATACCGATGTTCCGGGGTTGCCCCAGCCGGAGCGTTCTTTCCGGATTTCGAGAGTTCGTCCGGAGTCTTTTAACCGTAGTACCCGCTTGTTCCGCAACATCATTATCGCGGATATTCAGGACATTTATACTCAGACTAAATTCAAGTATACCCGTGATGCGTATGCTTCTCCACAGATGATTATGACTATCCAGTCACCGAGTCAGGAAGAGTTTGCCGAATATGTATCCAGGCATGGGCAGGTGATTATTGATTTCTTTACCCGTGCAGAAATGAACCGGGAAGTAAAGCTGTTGAAGAAGAAGCATAATGAGGTCTTGTCAGCCAAGGTGCAAAGCTTGTTTGACTGTGACATTTGGATGCCGGTAGAACTGGCTTCGTACAAGGTCGGCCAGCAGTTCCTGTGGGCTTCCAGCAACCTGAATGATCTGAACTTTGTTATCTATACTTATCCGTATGCCAGCAAGGAAACCTTTACAAAGGCATATTTCATAGAGAAACGGGATTCTGTGATGAAAGCCAACCTTCCGGGAGCAAAAGAAGGTATGTATATGGTGACTGCTGATTCCATGTTTGTAGATGCACGTAACATTGCGGTGCAGGGTGATTATGCATATGAAGTGCGTGGTTTGTGGGAGATGGAGAACGATGCGATGGGAGGTCCTTTTGTCTCACATGCCCGTGTGGACCGTACGAACGGCCGGATTGTCGTCGTAGAAGGTTTTGTCTATAATCCGGGCAAACTGAAGCGTGACCAGATCCGTAAACTGAATGCAGCCCTTTATACCCTGAAACTTCCGCAGGAGAAAGAGGTGGGAGAGCTTCCTGTAGACAGTCAGATTTCGGAAGAATAAGGTGACGGAAGGCACTGGTTATCCTGTCTGGCAAGAACATGAGTAACAACTCAAAACTTTATCTGTATGCGGGATTGTAATACATTATAATGTGCTTTCCCTAGGGCTGAATATTGGTCTGTCTTTACATGCGAATAGTTTAACCGGAAGATAATATGTTTGTTAAGATAGTAATTCATTCCGGCGGAAAGATCCGTCAATGCGCCGCATTTCAGGTCAGAATCATTCAGATTCGTATGGTTAACGCGTACAAATATGGCTAGTGAGTTTTTATTTTCAGGGCATAATGGCAGGGCATCTCTTCGGTCATATCCCAGTCGGTTTCCTAAAATAAAATATCCACCTTCTATATATCCGCCATATGCATTGTAGCTGGGGCTGTTATTTCGCCTGATGATCATGCCCATAACCTCTCCCTGCAGGAAGAACTTAAGGTGATGGAAGATGGATTCGATGTTCCATTGATATTGGCATTGGCTGTGGCTGATTGTCGAGTCGAATACAAAAGGTACGGGCAGGTATGTGTCTCCCGTACCTTTTAATGAAATGCTTCTCTCTCCGGTTTCTGTATTCTTATCCGGGCATTTGTACAGGGCACCTGTTCCGATGTGGAGCAGGGTATGTGCATTGTCCAACGGTCTGTAGACGAAACGTAATGTAGCATTTACTCCTTGTTTGATATTCTTATGGAAGTTGAGACCATCTCCGCAGAATACGCTGCCTGATGCATAAAATTTTGATTTCGACCAGGTGTAGGATGCTCCAATTCTTCGACCGGGATAAAATATTTCTGCCACGTTGGCACCAGTCATGAACAGATAATCATTGGTACTGACAGACTGGTCCAGACTGAACATCCCTATCATATAGCCTATTCTCAGCATGTGTCCGTTTTTCGTTTTCTGCAAGAAGGCGTCTTTCAGTCTCACTTTGTTTGAAGCAAATCCTACATCCAATTTGGTGTACCATCCATCACCAAAATCGGCTTTGCCCGTAATACGCAGGTCTGATATGCCAACACCTGAATTGAAACAGGCAGGAGAAGCTGTAAAAAGACCTCCATCTAGAAACAATCTGCCTCCTAAACTGTATTTTTTTTCGGCCTGGACGGTTAGAACGACAGGGAGCAAAAATAACAGAGAAAGTGCACGTATCAGATTGGAAGGTTTTTTCATGCTTGGTCAGTAAAATGGTTATGGTATTAGAAATCAGTATATTTTGGTAGAAATTATTTATTTGGTTTTAGAAAACTTTCTGGAAATGTCACTTCTTGTTCCGTATGATTCTTTACACGAATCCAGGTGCGGAATCCTTTTTCTCCTTCAGTCAGTTCAATGATACGGGCCCCGTTGGACAGATTGTTGTAAACGGTATTTCCACCAGTATAACGTCCGTAGGGTTCAATGGCTATGTCAGAACGTGGATCATCAGAAATGTAGTGTACATCGGTAAACTGGACGATTTTGAACTTTCCGTTGGCATTGAACTTTAAGTTTTGTGCACAGGCTAGTGTAGCCATGCATAATAGGATTTCTCGTCTTCCAAATTAGCATTGACCGGATAAACCTGAGCCTGTGAAATCAGACTGCAACATATCAATAAAAAAGCAGATAATATGGTTTTCATAATAATTTAACGTGATAAAAATATTAATATATTTATCCGAATATTAGAGGTAATAAAGTGTAAATTTATAGTATCAAATTATAGCATTTAAACGATAGCCCCTATGTTCCCCGGGCATAAAGTTACAGAGATTTATTGTATGGCCGATGATTTTTGCAAGAAATTTGCGTTGCAACAGGAAAATTTATGATTGAAGACAGGAATAGAATGCCAGATATGAGGATATGGTACTTGCCATGTATGAAAACAAAAATATACCCCAGCAAGATTTTCTTGCTGGGGTAATGTATGATTGATAAGAATCAAATCTTATTTGTCACCGCGGATAGCTGCGATACCCGGCAGGATCTTGCCTTCGATAGCTTCCAGCAAAGCACCACCACCAGTAGAGATGTAAGATACCTGGTCAGCCATACCGAACTT
>UMDN01000226.1_pt1 | contig 10730 bp, 10 predicted proteins | sample 1964491 | NCBI WGS metagenome assembly UMDN01 (sample SAMEA4835994, study PRJEB28245) | human gut metagenome | biome: gut microbiome; material: fecal sample | place: Denmark | collected 2008 | reverse complement strand
ATTCCTAATATGTCTTTCAATGTTTGCAAACATTGGAGGGGTACCCATGAAATAATGATCTCCTATAACTCCTAAAGCAAGATGTGCGTTTTTATTTTTTTGAATGAAATTGACAAAATTAGATATTTGTCTATCAGTCTCAAGAAACGCATCTCTAATATCATAAAATTAAATTTTATCTTTTGGGCAATATCCATCAGGACCATGAGTATCAATAGTTTCAACAATTAAGACGAATGGAATACCATCATTTTGAAGTTCTAAGTATTTTTCTTTTGCTCTTGCAAAAATGAAGGGATCAGAGAATCCCCAACCAATGCCTTGATATTTATTAATATTCCACCCTTTTTGTTGCCAGTAATTTTTATCTAATATTTCAAAATGGCCATGCATTGAAAACAATTTTTTCATTCCTGAAAAATTACTGTCAGAACCTAAAATTAAAGCAGTTTTATATCCATTAGCTTTTAGAATTTCAAATATTGTTTTAGCGTTAGGCAAAAAGCCTCTCTTTGAGTCGTATGTATTATGTAAATTTCAAATGGAAACAAAAGAGTTATCGTATTTAACAGGAATTGTTAAAGACAATCCAAAATGCCAACCTGTAAGAGCTCCAATTGTCCAGCTTGAGCCTGTAGCATTAACAAATTTAGTGACAGATTCTCCTTTTCGTTCAATCTAATCTAATTCTTTAGACATCGTTTCGGTAAAATTGAAATTAGACACCAATGACTCGCCCATTACTAATACGACATTGTTCTTCTCTTTAAAGTGAACATTCTTAATATTAGGAATAGTGTAATAATCCTTAATATAATCAAGCTTATCAGCTGATTTCTGACCTTTAAAATATGCAGTTATCTCATAGTTTTTGTCAACTAATCTTAATACATTGAATAGAGATAGAAGTGAAATGGCAGCTAATGAAGATAAACATATTACTGTGCAAGCTTGGTTTTAGTACTTTTGTTTTTGTAGCGATTCACTCACTCTTTTAATTGGTAAGAAGATACTATTGAAAAATAAGCTACAGCACTTCTTGATAAACTTTTTTAATCTTATAGAACGTGCTTTATTATTAAAACAAATAATAAGAAAACACCACAAAAAGCAAAGGAAAATACCGAAAGTAGCATTAGTTAAAGATGATCGTATGAATTTGGGATCAGATCCCTCTGTTGAGTTGCATAGAGCCCATATAATTTGGTCAAAATTTAATGTAGAACCAAAAGTTCTCATTGTCCATTTAAAGGTACCCCATGCAAGAATTGATGAGCATCCAATAAAGGAGATTATAACTTTAGAAAAATCAATATGATGTTAAATATAATATACTGTATATTTTTTTTAGTATTTTTATTTACCGGATAAAAATATATAAACAAGTTAATTATTCGCTATGGTTGTATTTTTACTAGCCATAATACAGTTATTTTTGAGATCTGAAATCCAATGCTCATTCTTATAACCTATATATAAAAGAATAAGACCTAAAACATCTCTTCTATAAAGGAAATGATAGGCTGCATTGAAAGAACATCCTAAATATACAGCAATAGCTGTAAGTGGCTGATCAAAGCACCAGGTAGTAATGATGTTGCTGTAGAGACTTTAACTGTTTTGACCTCCGGCTCTTAAAAATACCATTAAAAAAGAGGCATCGTGCATAAGTGTGGGTAAAAGCAAAAATAATGGAGATTTTAAAAGTAAAAAGCCATATTAAGTGACTAATATGGCTGATAGGATGACTTGAATTTTAGCTTGGGTTGTAAAGGTCTGTTTTATTACAGGGAGTGACCTAACTCTTTTGCAATTCTCTCAGGTAAATCGTCTTCCCAAGTTAAAGGATCTGAGTACACAAGATTTCCATCAACATCTCTCATTACAACTTTGGCAATTTGAGCATTTAAAATTAGTCTCTGGCACATAGAGCAAGGGCGCATTTGTTTGGTTCTACTGTTAGTTGCAACATCAGTACCGGCCAGATATAAAGTACCGCCAACAATATCTAATGGATTTCCATTGATAATAGCATTTGCCTCAGCATGAACTGCTCTACATAACTCATAGTGTGTACCAGGTTTAATTTTGCACTTTTCTCTTAAGCACTCTTTTAAATCAACACAGTTAGCTCTGTGTCTTGGAGCTCCGTTATATCCTGTTGAGACAATTCTTCCGTCTTTTGAAACTATAACTGCTCCGTAGCGACGACGCAGACAGGTTGAACGCATGGAAACAGCCACTGCAATTTCCATAAATGATTGATCTTTTGATGGACGGATATAATCGGTCATATGATTCTCTTTGTGTTCTTAATATTTAATTGTAATCTATGAACTTTTGTCAAAGGCATGTGTTATGAGGTTAAATCATAACTTGCTTGAAACCAAAAGGCCTAAATAAGATACAATAACTTATATTGCATAACATTGTGATGTTTCACAATTACAGATAAAACTGCTTTATGTGTAGAAAATCTTATAGAAAGAAACATCATCACTCAACTACTTTAGCGAGATTTTTTGTTTGTTGAGCCTTTTATTCAACTGAAAAACTGCAATTTTGCATTTACAAAGTTCAATATTTGGCTTAAATATCTGATAGAACCAAATTTTGCCTTGAATTTTATAGAAATTCATGTATACTATCGCTCGCTGTGTTTATGGTCGCATTACACAGTTATCTTTTAATATTTTATAGGAAACATGAAAATGGCAATTACTTTAGATGCTACTTCACGTACTGACTTAGGAAGAGGTGCGAGCCGCCGCCTACGTCGTGAGTTCAAAACTCCAGCTATCATCATCGGTGAAGGCAAAGACGCTTTATCAATTACCTTAGATGAGAAGAAAGTTATCAATGCTTCTTTAAAGGATGAGTTCTACAAAGAAGTAGAACTCAATTTAGACGGCAAGTCAATCAAGGTTAAGCCTGTTGACATTCAGCGTCACCCAGTTTCAGAGCGTATCTTACACATCGATTTTCAGCGTATCTAATAATTTTTGATACCTAAGTAAGATATATGAAAGCCATTCTTGCAAAGAGAGTGGCTTTTTTCATATATTGTATATAGATATTTTGTTTTGTCCTTGTTGTGATTTAGCATAATTGTGAATGTTCTTATTGAATTATCACTTAAAAGTCACCATTTACTAAAGAACACAAGTTTAAAGACAGAACTTAACTTTATTCATTAAGTATTGTCTAAAGTAGTTTTGTCAAAGCCTAGAGCTAACATTCTTATAACACTAAAGCTTGTAGCACACTAGCAGTCTTTGTAGGGAAAAGTTTCATGTCAGATAATCTTTGTTTAGGTCATATGATTGAGCGTAAGGTCGTTGATATTACAGATCAGGGCGCTTTTGTCGATGCTGGTGTATTTGGTGATCTTTTCGTTCCTCATAAGCAATTACCTAAAGATCTAAAAATAGGTGACATGTTAAGAGTGTTCCTTTACAAGGATGGTGGTCGTGTTTTAGCTACTGCAAGACATCCATATCTAGAGGTGGGAATGGTAGGTCGTCTTACTGTTACCTCAATTGATTGCGGCACTGTATACATGGATCTTGGTATTCCAAAAGAACTCGTAGTTCCTGTATCAGAACAGCGTTCTGCTTTTGAAGTAGGTATGTCTGTTTTAATTTTGGTTACAATGGATGAACAAGGCCGACTTTTTGGTACACAGCGTTATAACTCATATGTTCGAGACGCTTCTAATAAAGGAGAGTTTAAAGTAGGTCAGAGAGTAACAGCTGTTGCAGTATCTCATACACCATTAGGCTACAGAATGGTGGTAAATGACTCTGTTTATGGTCTTTTATATAAGTCTGACGTAAAGACACCAATTAGAATTGGTAAGAGACTAGATGGCTATATCATTAAGATTAGAGAAGATGGCAAATTAGATGTATCTTTGCAGGAACCTGGTCTTTTAGGCATTGAGCATGCTGCAAGTCTTTTATTGAGAATTTTAAAGACCTCAAATGGTTTCTTAGCTTTTAATGATAAGTCAGATCCTCAGGATATTGAGGATTACCTGCATATGTCAAAAGGCAAGTTTAAAAAAGCTATTGGCAATCTCTATAAATTAAGATTGATTGAGATGGTTGATGATGGCATTAAGTTAACTAAAGAAGGCACTGACTATGTAAATAAAAACAGTCAGCAAAACGGTTAACTGTTAAGTATTGGTTGTAAAGAGTAGTCAACTTATAGTTTAGGCATTTTAAGTTACTCAAAAGAGATTTTTAGATAAGGATAATGATGGAATTTCTATATTCTTTAGCACTATATTCAAGCAAGCTGGTAGTTACAGTAGCTTTAATTCTTTTTGGTCTTATAACTCTTTTAATGGCAGTTAAAGGTCTTAAATCAGCTAAAAAAGACAACGAAGATAAGTTAAAGTTCACTGATCTTAAAAAAGAGTTCAAAGAGCGTAAACAGGAGCTTGAGGATGCTATCTTTGAAGCTGATAGCTCAAAGACTGAAAAAGAAAAGAAAGCTTTCTTAAAGCAAAAAGCAAAAGACGAGAAAAAAGATCCTAATAAAAATGAAAAAGCCTTAAAAGAAAAGATTGAGAAGGCAGAAAAAGAAGGTAAGTTCTGCCCAGAGAAAGTCTTTGTAATCGAGTTCTATGGTGATCCTAAGGCAAGCTCTCAGGATGACTTTATCAAAGAGATTAACGCTGTTCTTGATGTGGCAACAGATAAAGATGAGTTAATTTTAAATCTTGAGTCACCAGGAGGAGTTGTAAACGGCTATGGTCTACTTGCTTCTCAATTAGAAAGAGTAAGAGAGAAAGGCATTCATCTTACAGTCTGTGTCGATAATGTAGCAGCTTCAGGTGGCTATTTAATGTCATGCGTTGCTAATAAGATTGTAGCCGCACCATTCTCTTATGTAGGTTCAATCGGTGTTGTAGCTCAAATTCCTAACTTTAATAAAGTGTTAAAGAATCACGATGTTGATTATGAGCTGGTAACAGCTGGTAAATACAAGCGTACACTTACCATGTTCGGTGAGAATACTGAGGAAGGTCGAGAGAAATTCCGTCAGGAACTTGTAATGATCCATGACAGATTTAAAGCTATTGTTGCAAAATATCGTCCAAATATGGATGTTGAGCAGTTTGCAACTGGCGAGTTCTGGTTAGCAACTGATGCTAAAGAGCGTGGTTTAGTTGACCAAATTGACACTTTTGATGCATATTTACAAAAAACAGTAGAATTTACAAAAGTTTGTGTTATAAAGATTAGCATTGAACATGAAGAAAAGAAGTCATTTGTAGATATCATTAAAAAGTTTTTTATGGCTAAAACTTGGACAAAAGCAATTAAAAACGAAGTCCAGGATACTATTATTGAACAAGATACAGGCCGTTTTTAAGAGAAAAAGGATTTTACAATGGGCAAATCGCTGGTAATCGTGGAGTCTCCATCTAAGGCAACTATCATCAATCGCTACTTAGGCGATGATTATGTAGTTCGCGCTAGTGTTGGCCATATCAGAGATTTGGCTAACGGTTCATCCTCAAAGGCAGAAACTGCCGATGGCAAAAAAGTCAAGCTTACTAAAGAAGAAACTTTGGTCAAGAACATGGGTATTGATCCAAATAATCATTGGAAAGCTAACTATGCGATCATGCCTGACAAACAAAAGGTTGTAGCTGAACTTAAAAAACTCTCAAAAGATGCTGACAAAGTATATCTGGCAACCGATTTGGATAGAGAGGGAGAAGCTATTGCATGGCACTTAAGAGAAGTCTTAGGTGGCAAGGATGACAAGTATTTAAGAGTTAAATATCCAGAAATTACCAAAGCTGCAATTGCTAAAGCTTTTGAAAATCCTGGCCGTATCAACATGGATTTAGTTAACGCTCAGCAGACACGCAGATTCTTAGACAGAGTTGTGGGCTTTATGGTTTCACCTCTATTATGGAAGAAAGTAGCTCGTGGTCTTTCAGCTGGTCGTGTACAGTCTGTAGCAGTTGAGCTAATTGTTGATAGAGAACGTGAGATCAAAGCATTTATTCCTGAAGAATACTGGAATATTGATGCTATTACCTTAAATCATGATGGGGAGAGCTTAAAGTTAGCTTTAACCTCTAAGAATGGCAAGAAAGTTGAGATCCACAATAAGGATGAAGCAAATTCAATCTTAGATTATCTAAAGTCAGTTCCATTTGTTGTCTCCAAGATTGAAACTAAAAAAGGTAAGCAGTCAGCTCTGCCTCCATTTACCACCTCAACCTTACAGCAGGTGGCCAATCAGAAATTAGGTTTTTCAGTACGCAGAACCATGACTGTAGCTCAGCACTTATATGAGCAAGGCTTAATTACCTATATGCGTACTGACAGTGTTAATCTGTCTGCTGAAGCCATCGCTGCAGCTCGTGACATTATCCAGAGAAACTTTGGTGATAAGTACGTACCTGAAAAGCCAAATTACTATAAGTCAAAAGAATCAGCTCAGGAAGCTCACGAAGCTATTCGTCCTTCACATCCATTAGATCCTCTTCCAGCTCATATTGATAGAGATGGTCAGAGATTATTTGATCTTATCAAAGCAAGATATTTAGCTTCTCAGATGACTCCTCAAGAGTATGAGACCACTAATGTCTCAGTTGATGCTGGTGGTTATACCTTTAGGGTATCAGGTAAGCATGTAACCTTTGATGGTTTTAAACGTGTTTACAATTTCAACAAGAACGAAGAAGTACTGTTACCTGAATTAAAAGAAGGTGAAACACTTAAGGTTGAAGAGTTATTACCATCTCAGCACTTTACACAGCCACCTGCTCGTTTCTCAGAGGCAAGCTTGGTTAAAGAGTTAGAAAAAGATGGTATCGGCAGACCATCTACATATGCTTCAATTATTTCAACTATTCAGGAACGAGGTTATGTAACTATTAACCATGGGCGTTTCTATGCAGAAAGAATGGGCGAGATTGTAACTGACAGATTACGTTTTAGCTTTAAAGATCTTATGGATAAGAACTTTACAGCTTCAATGGAAAACAATCTTGATGAAATCGCTGAAGGTAAAAAGAACTGGTTAAACAGCCTAGACAACTTCTACAAATCATTTGAAGTTGAATTAGAAAAGGCCACAAAGCCTGCAGCTGATGGTGGTATGCCAGAGAATAAACCTTTAGAGATTAATGAGTTTACTTGTCCTGAGTGTGGCAAATACCATATGGCAGTACAGTCTGGTAAGACAGGTATGTTCTTAAGCTGTTTAGGCTATTATGATAAGAGTGTAAAGACAGCTGACAGATGCCATAAGACCTTAAATTTAAGAGCTTTAGACATTGGTGCTTTAAACTCTAAGAATTTGACTGATGAGGAAGAAGCTAATATCTTACGCTCTCGTCCTCGTTGTAACAAGTGCCATTCTGTAATGGACACTTACATCATTGACGAAACTCATAAGCTCCATCTGTGCTCAACTCCAAACTGTGGCGGTTATCTGTTAGAGACAGGTAAGTTTGACTCTGAGATTGAAAAAGGACCAGAGATCCCTTGTGAGAAGTGTGGTCATACCATGGTGCTAAAAGAAGGTCGCTTTGGTAAGTACATGGCCTGCACCAATAAAGAATGTGGCAATACCAGAAAGATCTTAAAGAACGGTCAGGTCGCACCTCCACGTGAAGATCCTGTAGATATGCCTGATTTATTATGTAAGACAGAAGGCTCACACTACGTACTACGTGATGGTGCAGCAGGTCTTTTCTTAGCAGCGCATAATTTTCCTAAGGTACGTGAAACACGTCCTCCTAAGGTAATTGAGCTGTTAAATCACCGTGATAAGCTCTCACCTAAGTTCTATTATTTAGCTGATGCTCCTGCTTATGACAATGACGGTAATGAAACTGAGATTAGATTTAGCCGTAAGTCTAAAAAGCAGTATATTATGTCTGTAGATAAAGAGGGGAAACCAACCTCATTTGTCGCTTTCTATAACGAGGATGACAAAAAGTGGGAAGTACAGGAACCTGTAAAATCTACTACAAAGAAGACTGTTGCCAAAAAGACAGCGACTAAGAAGTCTACAGCCAAAAAGACTGCTGTCAAAAAGAATACCAAGAAAGCTTAATTAAGTATTGGTAGGATTTGTGAAGATGGGAGCTCAGATGAGCTCCCATTTTTATAAGTGCAGATTAACTATTCTGACTAACTATCTTGCTCGGCTGAAACTTCAGAATAAGTCGACTCTTAAGACTAAAGATCCATAGGGTAGTTTTTAATCTTATTGATGAGTTTTAACTCCTCATCTGAATTCTCATTAACAGAGTTTGATAGATATTTTAGCTCTGTAACATAATTTGGTAACTGCTTTTCAATCATGGCAGCACATACCTTAAAATAAGCTGTAAGCTCACTGTCTAAGAGTGTTCCTTTGTAGTTATTTCCTCTGAATAAAAAGACAATATTTCTGTAATTGCTACTAGTGGTAAGGGGAGCTGCTACTACAGCTTCTTTGTTATTGTTAAATAAGATCTTTTGATACTCTTCATACTCTTTTTGAGAAAAGTCTTTAAAGAACTCTTTTGAGTAATTCTTAACCTCATCCCATTTAACACTCTCAAGATTAGCGCTTGCTAATAAATTCGTAATCTGCGTTAATGGTATATTAACTAAAGCTTGGCGTTCCTGAGTTAAGACAGTAGCAGGTGAGAGTACTCCAAAATCACCTAATCTGTAGTACTTTCGTCTTACCTCATTACCATCAAAGTACAGTGCATCAATGTCATTGCCATCGAGAGACAGTGGCTTTAACACTTCTAAGCTTCGTTCTTTGACATTGTAATCAACTAAGAATTTACCTTGTCCAATAGCTTTACTGATTTGTTCTCCCTTTTGCTCATGAGGTCTTGTCATGTAATTTAATAAGGCTGTGTGCTTAAGATTTAACTCTTTTACAATATGAATTAAAGCTCTCAATCGACCTAATCTGTCGTAGATTGATAACTTCTCTTTAAAGCCGTATTTAAATGCACATTTTAAAAGAGAATCGGTATTAAGACATTTGCCTTCAGTAAAGAGCTCTGAGAGTTTTAATACTTTGTTTACATCTGTAAGAGCATAAACATTATCTAAGATAGTAGGTTCCCTGAATTGTCTAAGACACATGCTCTCTAAGATTTTTAAATTACGAATAGACCAAGTAAAGATGGTTACATTGGGATTATGTAAGATCTTTTCTGACTCATCTAAAAACTTTTCGACGCTAAGCCCATTTTTAATAGTGTAAGGATCGATACCCTGAGTGAAAAGATAACTTGGACTTGGTAGTCTGTAGTCATAGCCTTTACAGGTAATAAGCTCGTTTTTGTCGATAATATTAAAGTTCAAATCTGTTAATACATAGGATAATGAATACAGACTTGGGTATTTATCATCAGGTGAGGTTACTGGCTCTGGAAGTAAAAATAGTAACTTTCTATCGTAGTTTATCATTGTAAAACTGACTACATCTATTCAATTGTAAAATCAAAAAGTCTTTAAGCTCTTATCTAAACTGATTCTGTTCAGAATTGTATTCAAAGCCTGCTACTTTTAATTTTTCAGTAAGCTCATTCTTATCAATATCATTAGTAGCACACAGTTCATCTAATGATGAGTATTCATCACGTAACTGCATATTTACAGCTGATAACAGAATGAATGGATCCATGTTTTTAAAATTAGCTAAAGACATCATAATAAAATCCTCGCAAAGATCTAATTTATCTTAGATACAGTATCGAAAATGTATTTGCCCACAATAATGCCACCTTCAGCGCTGTAGTGATTGTCATCTACAAACAACGGCACTCCATTATCGTCATAGGTCTTGTAATAGCCATTACCCAACTCTAAAGGAACGTTTCTATCAATATAAAAGACGTTTTCACGACTGTCAGCAAAGGCTTTTAAAGCATCATTGGTAAAAGTGAATTTTTCACCTAAGCGATTAGGTGTGTTGTGGCATTTGTTCTTATCAATGATCTTTGATAAGAATGAATCTTTAAGATCAAGCTTTAAGCAATTAACTAAAGCTTTACTGGTGATGATGCCTTCTGATACAAGATAGAATTTAAGATCTTTACGTTTATCAATCTCGTAGGCAAGATCGTCAATTAAGAACTTTAAGAAAGCTTTGTAGTTCTCTGTTGTATCCTTTAAAGAGAACTCTTTCATATAGAGGTTGTACTGTACATCCCAGCGGTTTGAGAGAATTACCTTATCACCACTGTGAAGCTTGTTTAAAATATCAATATAAGCATCATAATAGTCTTTTCTGATGGTCTTATCTGTAAAGAAAGTGTCTTTTAGACTGTTAAAGTTTGGACCATAAGCTAAAGTAGCATGTAAGACATAGAAATAAACAGGAAGCTTATTGATATTGTTTACATAATAGCGGTAGTGATCAGCATGACTGTCACCAATCATAAAGATATGAGGTGTTTCCTTCTGGAAACCTGAATGGGTGACATAGCTTCTTTCGTTATATCTTTTAACAGATGGAAGGTAGTCAGGATCTTTAATATCAATCTTATAGAGATCTGTTTTACTCTCTTTTCTCATGTAGTTTGTAAGATAGTTATTCCCTTCATTATGGTGAAAGTAACAGTAAGATACAAAGCAAAGTAAAAAGAGGGTAACAGTTACCTTATAGTCTATCTTTCTCTTCTCAGTAAAGATGTATGATAATGCTGTAAAGATAAGAATAACCAAGATCACTATAGA
>UMDN01051185.1_pt1 | contig 10840 bp, 9 predicted proteins | sample 1964491 | NCBI WGS metagenome assembly UMDN01 (sample SAMEA4835994, study PRJEB28245) | human gut metagenome | biome: gut microbiome; material: fecal sample | place: Denmark | collected 2008 | reverse complement strand
CCCTGCCAGAAAAGAAACTGCCAGAGTATGAAGCGGAAGCACAAGCATCTTCCACAACCCGTAATATGCTGCTGCAATCACACCGATTGTATAACAGACAAATCCCAACAATGCATTAATATGCTTTTTCATATGTATCCATCCTCGTTTTCATAACTATTCCATCAACTTAACTATTTTGCCACTTTCCATGGTTTTTTTCAAGTCAAGAATGCGCTGATTGACCGATCCCCGGAATTTGAGCGTAATATCCTTCTGTTCCTCAATAAATGGACCGTCCACCAGTACATCGATCAGGGAAAGCAGGTCATCCGTGTCTTTCGTATGTTTTCTGCCTCCCAAAATCAGGTCTTTATCATATATATATCCGGTAAATGCCCAGACATTCTTATCCGGATACAAACTTTTTACTTTTTTCATAAAAGGAAGAAGAGCCTCCTGATTTTCTTCCTCAAACGGCTCTCCTCCCAACAGGGTCATTCCCTCTATATACTCCGGTTTCAGTGAATCAAGCACCTTTTGCTGTACCTGCTCATCGAAACATTCTCCATAGGTAAAATCCCATGTCTGTGGCTGAAAACAGCCCTTACATGCATTGCGGCATCCGGATACAAACAGTACCGTCCGACAGCCGAGACCGTTTGCGATGTCACAATACTTAATTCCAGCATAATTCATAATTTACTCTTTCTTTTTATTCAGGAAACGGATGCAGCCTGCTGCTGCCAGTAAAAAAACAATTACTGCTGCTCCAAATACCATCCGCAGATCAACCGCTCCTGTCTTTGGTGTTGCATCTGTCCGGTTTCCGTTTTTTGATGTATTTCCACTGTTATTCTTTTTGTTCGATGAAGTTTTATGTGTATTCCCGCTGCTGCTCTGGGAATCCTGCGTATCGTCTGTATCATCGTACGAATCGGTATCGTCCGTATCGTCTATATCATCTGTATACTCTGTGTCATCCTGACTGTCCGACTGACTCTGGGAAGTGCTCTGGGACTGTGACTGGCTCTGTGTCTGTCCTGCAAAAGCATCCACAACCGTTGTAACCGTAACCGGATTGTAACTTGCATCCGTCACTTCACGCACTGTCAGGGTAACTGGCATCGTTGTATATGCATTTTTCGCCTTAAAGGTAACCGTGGCAATGGTTTCATTCTGGGAATAAGTCTTATTTAAAATTGCCGAAAGATTAAGTGCCTGCTGATTATTTTCCGTAACCGGGGAAACCAGCTCAATATTTCCCGAATCCGAAGAAATCGTATTTGCCCATGTGGTTCCTACATATTCCAGATCAGAATCGTCATATGCCAGTCTTGCTGCAAATGTCGAAAGTCCCGGATTATTGCTTCCGACCAGACGTACCGTTACCGTATCTCCGGCTTTTGCATCATTGGTTGTTCCAACCGTCAGATTCATCTGGCTGTTCGCCGCCATAACCGGCTGCGGAACGGCTGCAAAAAGCAACGCCAGCGCACATCCCATCATCAGTATCGTTTTCATCATCCCTAATTTTTTCATCTTCTGCCCTATATCCTTTTTGCTATGACTACGAGTCTCCCATTGTTTACCGTGTATTCACAGGTAGAGAGCATGATTGTGGTATCTCCATAGATAAGATGCTCCCCTGTATCATACACACGGTTCTCTTCCACAAAATCCAGCAGATTCTGAAACTCTTTCCGGTTTTTATAATTTCGAAACCAGTAATAACGGAATCCGGATTCGTCTTTTTCCTTTACATGTGTCTTTACCACCGCAACAATCTGATATTGTCCAGTTTCATAAATCGTATCAAAAGTAATCACCGGATGCTTTTTGTAAAATTTCTTATCCAGATAGGCATCCAGATCTCCAAACTGGCTTCCATCACTTACGTTGTGCCCAAAGATCACAATATTCTGATCCATCGGATCAATGCTGGCATCTGCGGAAACAAACGGGTTTCCCTTATTATCATCTTTTCCTTCAAAATTGTGTTTCAGATAATATTCCCCGCCTGTATGATCCTGCATCACCGGATAATCGATTGGTGTCCCGTCAACTTTGATCCATCCAACCAGATCCGGATACATACTATATAATATATCATATTGGTCTAAGATTGCAAGCTGGTCCGTCTTTTCTGTCTCACGATTTTTCATTTGCTGCTTTTCTTTGCGGATATATTCCAAAACCGCTTCCTTTTTTGCCTCTTTGATCTGAAAATAATTCAATGCAAGTAACAGAACAACCGCCATGGCCAGGAAAGAAAAGGCGATGCGTCTGCATACCTTTTCCACCATCGGCCGATGGCGGTTTCTGCCACTCGGCCCGATGGGTTTTTCTTTCTCTTCCCGGGGTTGTGGATCTTCTACCTCATGGTGTTCATACAAATGGGCATATTGTTTCCGTTTGTTTTCTTCCATGTTTTATAAATGTAATACTCTTTCTTTGATTTCCTGTGTACGTCCCTGATTCCAGAACTGTGTTCCGATATACCCGCACGTACGACGTGCAACACTCATCTTATCCTGATCACGGTTTCCGCAGTTCGGACACTCCCAGACGAGTTTTCCGCTGTCCTTTTCCTCAACAATTTTGATCTCACCGTCATAGCCACATTCCATACAGTAATCACTCTTCGTGTTGAGCTCCGCGTACATAATATTATCGTAAATGTATTTCATGACGGCAATCACGGCATCAATATTATCCTGCATATTTGGTACTTCCACATAGCTGATTGCACCACCCGGAGACAGCTTCTGGAACTGTGACTCAAACTTCAGTTTATCAAAAGCATTGATATTTTCCGTCACATGCACATGATAACTGTTCGTAATATAATTTTTATCTGTTACGCCCTCTATGATACCGAAACGCTTCTGCAGACACTTTGCAAATTTATAGGTGGTGGATTCCAGCGGCGTACCGTACAGACTGAAATCCATATTTTCCTTTTCTTTCCACTCTGCACAGGCATCATTCAGACGCTGCATGACACGCAGTGCAAATGGTGTTCCGGTCTCCGGCTCCGTATGGGAAACACCTGTCATATAACGGGTACACTCGCACAATCCCGCATATCCCAAAGAGATGGTGGAATAACCGCCAAATAAAAGTTTGTCGATCGTCTCTCCCTTTTTCAGACGGGCAAGCGCTCCGTTCTGCCACAGAATCGGAGCCACATCACTCGGTGTGCCAAGAAGTCTCTTATGTCTGCACATCAGTGCCCGGTAGCACAGTTTTAGACGCTCATCGAGAATCTTCCAGAATTTTTTCTCATCTTTTCCGGAAGAACATGCCACATCCACCAGATTGATCGTCACAACTCCCTGGTTAAAACGTCCGTAATATTTCGGTTTTCCGGTTTCCGGGTCAATATACGGAGTAAGAAAACTGCGGCATCCCATACATGGATAGCAGTGTCCTTCCCCGTTCTTGTCCACTTTCAGTTCTTTCATCTTCTTTTCGGAAATATAATCCGGAACCATGCGCTTTGCCGTACACTGTGCAGCCAGGCGTGTCAGATAAAAATACTTGGAATCCTCATGGATATTATCTTCTTCGAGTACATAAATCAGTTTCGGGAAAGCCGGGGTAATAAATACTCCTTTTTCGTTCTTTACTCCCTTGATTCTCTGATGCAGCATCTCCTCAATGATCGCTGCCAGGTCATCTCTGGTCTGTCCCTCCGGCACTTCGTCGAGATACATAAACACCGTGATAAACGGAGCCTGACCGTTTGTGGTCATAAGCGTGATCACCTGATACTGGATCATCTGCACACCACGGTTGATCTCTTCTCTTACACGCATCTCTGCTACTTTATTGATTTTCTCCTCATCCAGATCCAGCCCGATCTTTTCAAACTCTGTCCGGACCTGTATCCGGAATTTTTCACGGCTCACCTGTACGAACGGTGCCAGATGGGACAGTGAAATACTCTGTCCTCCATACTGCGAACTTGCAATCTGCGCAATCGCCTGTGTTGCTATATTGCAGGCCGTGGAAAAACTTCTCGGACGGTCAATTCCGGTCTCGCTGATTACAGTACCATTCTGCAGCATGTCCTCTAAGTTCACCAGACAGCAGTTATGCATGTGCTGCGCAAAATAATCTGCATCATGGAAATGAATCAGTCCTTTTTCATGTGCTTCCACAATATCTTCTGGCAACAGGAATCTCTTCGTGATATCCTTGCTGACTTCTCCCGCCATATAATCTCTCTGTACACTGTTTACAGTAGGATTTTTATTGGAATTTTCCTGTTTTACTTCCTCATTGTTACACTCTAAGAGGGACAGAATCTGTTCATCAGTAGAATTGGATTTACGCACAAGCGCTCTCTTATAACGGTATGTAATATAATTACGGGCAACCGTAAATGCATGCTGGTTCATCAGCTGGTTCTCTACCATATCCTGGATTTCCTCCACGCTGGCAGATCGTTTCATGTTTTCACATGCCACTTCCACATTATCGGCAATCTCCTGAATCTGCTCATCGCTGAGTTTTTCATAATCGATTACCGATGCATTCGCTTTCTGTACAGCCGCAACGATCTTATTCGAATCAAAAAATACCTCGACTCCGCTTCTCTTAATAATTTTCATGTTCCATCTTCCTCTCAAAGTCTATCTTTATAAACGATTGTTTACACAAAATATAAGATATAGAGATTACTCCCTATATCTTGTATATTTTCATTAACAAATACAAGACTACACTACATCTTGTGTTATTGTCAACCCACATTTCTACATCATGTGGAGGCTTACTCCATGGAAATGTAGACGTATCTAGGCGTTTATGCAATATGTGAAAAAATTCCGCGCCATTTTTGTAATAATTTTTACAGTCTGCTGTCCGTGCGCAGCACATCAATGAATTTGCCGGCTTCTGCCCATGCCTTCTTTGATTCTGGAATATTCAGATATGCCATCTGGAACACATGAAACATCCCTTCATAAACAGACAGGCGCACTTTTACCCCCTGCTCCCTTGCCTTTGCCGCTACCGAAACCGAATCACTCAGAAGCATCTCAATCGATCCAACCTGTATGAGCATTGGCGGAAATCCCCGGAAATCCCCAAACAGCGGAGAAATATACGGGTCCATCCGGTCATGTTCCCCCGGATAATCATTCTGGTAAATCAGACTCTCCTTCGTATTTCCAAACAGTGGATCTTTCTCATAATTGGTCTCATAAGACTCCCCGCTGGCCGTCAGATCCGTCCACGGAGACATGGCTATGATTCCTCCCGGTACCGGCATATTATGATCCCGCAAATACATACAGAGTGCCATCGCCAGTCCACCGCCTGCCGAATCTCCGGCAAGGATAATCTGTTCTCCATAATATCCCTTGGAAAGCAGCCAGCGGTATGATGCCAATGCATCTTCAAGTGCTGCCGGATATGGATTCTCCGGGGCCACACGATAATCCGGAGTAAGCACATTGCATCCATGGCTCAGCTCGTTATATAATCCTGCAAACACATAATACGCATTGCGCACAGCTCCCGTATAACCACCACCGTGTAACTGCAGAATCACGTAATCCGTGTTTGGATTTTCCTTTAACGACAAAAGTTTCATCGTAAAATGATCCATATTGATTCCTGTCAGGTTAAACATTGCCGGTGGAATCCATGGCGGCTCTATCATCCGCTTGCGCAGCTCTCCGCTCTTTATTTTTTTTCCGATTTTCAAATCATTGGTAAAATGTGACAGCATTTCTGCCACCACACGTCCTTTTACACTCGCTTCGCTTTCTATCATATATGAAATCTCCGTTTCAGTTCGGTTCGTGCACGCTGATCACCAAGAATCAGTGTTCCAAGGAATAAAAATACCGATACCCCGAGGGACCCCCATGCCAGATATGGAAAATGAATGATTCTCATCTGCAGTAATACCACCGGTACAATGCTCAGCAATATCGTCAGCAGTTCCGACATCATATAACTCTGCCAGTTTCTCCGGTTTATCAGAATCAGGATAAACAACGCCAGATCAATGGCAATGATTCCCCCCGGAAACACATAGTCTAACGACCAGCGCCGGTATCCGGTCAGATAATCAATTCCAAGAAGCATTACAATGGCAAGAAGTACCAGACAGACGGTTTTGGCCAGATATCCGGATTTTCCCAGAATCGCCATGCGAAGCACCACATTTCCATATAAAAGAATGATACCAATTACAAGGCTCCATGCCACTTCCCTGTCCACCTGAAAATTGATGGCAATCAGCAGACACTCCGCCACAATGGAGATAAACAGTACCAGATTCTCCACAAACCGGAATTTACGCGCCGTTGCAATGGCATCCGGATACCGGCTCTCTCCCGGTATCCCGTCCGACTCCAGCACATGTTTACAGAGCGGACAGCGGTCCGTATCGTCCAATATGACAACATTACATTTTTTGCATTTATTCATAATATACTCCGTTCGTCTCAATCTCCACATCCACACCATCCGCCGCAATCTTGCGGAAAAATGCCTTCTGTACCAGAGCCTCGGAAAAGATTGAACTGAATGTAAATACCAGCGTATCCTGGTAAGAACAGATCGTTCCTTTCAGATACTGCCCTTTTGACATGGCTATAAAAGCCGAAAAACCTTCTATATAGGGCTGGTAAATATCTTTGATCTTGATATTACCGATGTTTGTGATCGTTGTCGTATTTGCCACTGCGGATTTTTCATATACGATACGCATGGCAATATTTTTCAAAAATAACGGCACCGGACGCATAAGCAGGTTCCTCTGATTGGATACACTGTAAGAAAACAGATCCTCTAAATGTTCCTTATTGATCTGGGAGTGCAGGCTGCTTTGTATGCATGCAAGTACTTCCTCAAACGTATAGGACTCTTTCTGTGGACGGAATTCTGCAGATACCATAACAAAAAAGTTTTTTGTCGTATCCGAATCAAAATACGGCCGCAGATTGACCGGCACTGCGATTCGGATCGGTTTTTTCCCCGGCATCCCGTGTAACAGTTCTTTATACACACTCCATACAAAGACTGCAACAAAATATTCATTCAAAGATGCATGATAGCCATGTGCTACCTTTTTCAGCTGTGAGACCGGCATCCGCCCATGCATGACACCAAATTCTCCGGCCGGAAGTTTATCTTCTTTGATCAGATATGCTTTTTCTTTATTAAATCCGCTTGGCTTGCTGCTGCGGTAATTGCGGACAAAGCTGTCCTCCCTGCTGAGAGAGGTATCTCCGCTCAGTTTGTTTCCTTCTTTTTCCGCCAGTTCCGGATGCACCAGACGCAGATACTGATACGTCAGCTCCCGGAGGAAATTAATGCCTCCCATGCCATCGGTCAGTACATGAAACACTTCCAGATTGATTCTTGACTTATAATAGGTCACACGGAACAGATAATTGCGGTTTTTGTTCTGCCGGATAAACCGGCATGGAAACATCGCCTCTTCCGTGACTTTCGGCGCCTTTTTTCCGTTCTCTTCAAAATAATACCAGAATACGCCTGTGCGCATCCGAAGATTAAACCCATCGAATTTCGGCAGAATCATGTCCAGCGCCTGCTGCAGAAATTCCACCTGAACCTCTTCTTTTAAGGTCACACTGATCCGGTACACGTTTGTCATACTCTCCCCCGCAATGGACGGGAAAAGATGTGCTGTATTATCAAGCTTATCCCAGCGCACCTGACGCGGAATCGTCTTGGTTTTTTTCTTGTCTTTCATTGATTAATTACTTCCTTGGTTATTTCAAAAACATGCCGAATCCTGCCACACTGAGCACCATCATAATAATTCCTGCAAGCAGAACCCCGAGCATGACGGCGATAATTGTTGATTTAAAATCCATGTCCAGAATACTGGCCGCCAGTGTTCCTGTCCATGCACCGGTTCCCGGAAGCGGAATTCCTACAAACAGGAGCAGTGCGATAAACAGCCCCCGGCCTGCTTTTTCCTGTAATTTCTTTCCGCCCTTTTCTCCCTTCTCCAGACACCAGGAAAAAAACTTTCCAATCACCGGTTTATCCGCTCCCCATACCAGAACTTTCCGTGCAAACAGATAAATCACCGGCACCGGCAGCATATTTCCGATAATTGCCACAATATAAGAAGAAAGTACCGGCAGCTGCAGTCCCTGCGAAATAATAATGGAACCGCGCAGTTCCACCAGTGGTACCATGGAAACAAAAAATACCCACAAGTATTTTGTCAACATAAAAAATCCTCGCTTTATTTATTTAAATATTTTTTCAGAAAATCGATCAGTTTATGCATCTGCTCATCCGTACCGATTGTGATACGCAGATATTCGTTGATCCGTGCCGGCTTGCCAAAATGCCGCACATAAATATCGTTTTTCTTCAGTGCTTCAAACAGTTCCACACCGGAAACATCCGGATGCATGGCAAAAATAAAGTTGCTTTTGGAATCACCAAATACGAACCCGAGTGCCCGAAGCTGCTCTTTGGTCCACTCTCTTGTCTTTATGATTTTCTCTGTCGTCTGCTCAAAATATGCCCGGTCACGGATAGATGCCGTTCCCAAAGCAATGGTGATACGATCCATCGTGTATGAATTGAAGGAATACTTCACATCATTTAAATATTTAATCAGTGTCGGATTACTGATGGCAAAGCCAATCCTCGACCCCGCCAGAGAACGTGACTTGGAAAATGTCTGTACCACAATTACATTATCGTATTTATCAATCAGAGGCAGGGCACTCTCTCCTCCAAAGTCAATATATGCCTCATCCACGATCACAATCACATCCGGATTTGCCTGAATGATCTCCTCGATGGCAGATACCGGAAGAAGTTCCCCGGTCGGCGCATTCGGATTTGGGAATACAATTCCACCATTTTCACATTTATAGTCTGAAGGATTCAGGCGGAATGCATCATCCAGCGGAATCTGTGTATACGGAATGCGAAGCATTTCTGCCCACACGTCATAAAATGAATAGGTAATATCCGGAAACAGAATCGGCTTCTTTGAATTAAAGAAGGTCATAAACAGCATTGCAAGCACATCATCCGACCCGACACCGACAAAGACCTGCGAAGGGTCTACCTGATAGAATTGTGCAATCCCATCCACCAGATCTGTCACAACCGGATCCGGATACAGCCGCAGATCATCCGTATGAAAATGTGCCAATGCTTCCTTTACCCCCGGTGCCGGCGGATATGGATTTTCATTGGTATTTAACTTGATGATCTGTGATTTCTTTGGCTGCTCTCCCGGTGTATAGGGAACAACCTTACGTATATTTTTTTCCCAGTTTTTCAACTTTAATCTCCTTTATATGTACAATATTACAGTCACTTACCACTCTACCGCATTCTTCCTCAAATGTAAAGAATTGACGCGGCAAAAAAAACGCAAAAAAAATGAAATTTCAGCATTTTTTCCTCTTGTAGTTTTACACAATCGTGATAAAATATCCTAGCATTTGCAGTTTTGTTTAAAATATAAAAGGAGTAAATCATTATGGCAAGAAGTACAACAAAAGAATTGACCAGCGGTTCCCCTATGAAACTGATTCTCGGTTTCGCCGTACCGCTTCTGTTCGGTATGCTGTTTCAACAGTTTTACAGTCTCATGGACACCATCATTGTCGGCCGCTATCTCGGCGTGACGGCACTTGCTGCAGTTGGGGCAACCGGAAGTATCAATTTTCTGATCATAGGATTCTGTCAGGGAATCTGCAACGGTTTCGGTCTGCCGGTTGCCCAGCGGTTCGGTGCGCGCGACTATGACGGCGTGCGCAAATATGTCGGTAATTCCGCCATTCTGTCGGTTCTCATCGGCGGTGTTCTCACGGCACTGACCGTCATTTTCTGTCGGCAGATTCTGGTGCTGATGCAGACACCTTCCGATATTATCGACCTGTCCTACAATTATATTGTTGTTATTTTTGCCGGCATACCAGCCACCATCCTTTATAATATACTCTCCTCCTACCTGCGTTCTCTGGGGGACTCCATCACGCCGGTCATTTTTCTGATCGTTGCGGCTGTCTTAAATATCGGACTGGATCTGTTCTTTATCATCTGTCTGCACTGGGGAGTTTTTGGTGCCGCATTTGCTACCGTTTTATCGCAGGCGGTTTCCGGTGTGCTGTGTCTTTTCGTGATCATCCGGAAATTTGACATTCTGCATCTGAAGCGCTCCGACTGGGTACTGGATGCTTCCTATGTAAGAAATCTTCTGATTATGGGACTTCCTATGGGTCTGCAGTATTCCATTACCGCCATCGGAAGCGTCATTCTGCAGACTGCTGTCAACACCTTAGGTTCCGGTGCCGTGGCAGCCATGACGGCCGGCAGCCGTATTTCGATGTTTATGGTATGCCCATTTGACGCACTCGGTTCTACGATGGCAACTTACGGCGGACAGAACGTTGGCGCCGGAAAATACGATCGTCTGGCAAGCGGTATGAAATCTGCCATCATTCTTGCCGCAGTTTACTCCGCAGCGATCCTTGTTGTCATCATTTTCCTTGCACGTCCACTGATCTATCTGTTTATAGATCCTTCGGACACTGCCAATATCACACAGGTTGTCGCACAGGCCAGACAATTTCTGATCACCAACACCTGCTTTTATATGCTTCTGTCGCTGGTCAATATTGTTCGTTTTCTTATTCAGGGAATGGGATTTTCCGGCTTTGCTGTATTTGCCGGTGTATTTGAGATGATTGCCCGCGCATTGATCGGTCTGATCTTTGTGCCGGTCTTCGGATTTACGGCTGCATGTTTTGCCAGTCCGCTGGCATGGCTGTTTGCGGATTGTTTCCTGCTTCCGGCGTTCTTTCATTGCCGGAAGAAACTTATGCGGGGG
>UMDN01031242.1_pt1 | contig 10858 bp, 5 predicted proteins | sample 1964491 | NCBI WGS metagenome assembly UMDN01 (sample SAMEA4835994, study PRJEB28245) | human gut metagenome | biome: gut microbiome; material: fecal sample | place: Denmark | collected 2008 | reverse complement strand
GCGGCTGCCGCAGCATAGAAGATCGGCCTGCTCCGTTTTTCTCCTCTGTGAATGGCAAGCACAGCGATGATAAGCAGATAGAGTGCAGATGCCACCTTATAACAAAAGACCGATGCAGAGAAGAAACGAATCGCTCCAAGGGAGAGATGGGAAGCCATCATGCCATACACAAACGCATATACCAGGAACGCAGCGCCCACCCCATTGCTGATGGCCGCAGGCAGGAAGCCCGGCCTGCATATCCGGTTTTGCAGAACTACGATCAGCCAGGTAACCAGATAGATACAGAACAGTTCCATCGTGTACCAGGGGAATATGGGAACAGCAGCCAGCATATGAAGCACAGGATAGGATGACAGACCGCACATGGCAAGGCAGATCAGTCCGAACAGGGATGTATTGTTCTGTTTCATCCGGCGGCTGAAATAAAAGGACAGCAGCGCACAGACAAAGGTAACCGTACAGCCAAACAGGCAGAATGCAAACCGGATTCCTCTGGTTGTATTTACCGCCAGCATCGTTCCGAAAGCAGGCGGATAAACAATCCCTCCGTAAAAGTGGTCATAGTTGCTGACCGCTATGGTGAGTGTGAACGGTTTTCCGCCATGAAAAGTGACCATGCGGTTTTGAACCAATGGTGTCCCCTGTGCAGGTTCCCCCATTTGCAGGATCAGGTCATGATCCAGATAAAGGTTGTAAGCAGAAAACACTTCCGGGATTTCCAGTGCATACGCTTCCTTCCGTTCCGGCAGGAAGAATGTCATCTGGTAAGTCCCGCAGCCATAGGGAGAAGGGTTTGCAGGGCTGGAGAAATTGGTCTGCGCTCCAATGGAAAGGTAGCGCATATAATGGCTTTCATCCCGTATTTCTTCCGGGGTCAAAAGCGCGTCAGGATAAAACGCCCAGCCGGATACCAGAAAGCGCACCGGTGACTTTTGAAGTTCTTCCTCAGAAAGCGCCAGAATCCCATTTGCCGCCTGAATGGTGTCCTGGCTATATTTATTATTAAACTGATACAGGCCAAGAAAAAACAGGGATGAACACAGGCAGACCATACATAAAGCGGCATATTTTTTTACCACAGAAGATACCATCTTATTTTCGCCTCCTCCTTAGGAAAAATTCACCGGCAGACAGAAGAAGCAGACAAGCCGGAATCAAAAGGAGTATGGGCGACCGGCTATGCTCTGTGTCGGCGGCCTGTGCCAGGGAAACGGCATTCTCCTTTACTGCAATGGTGTATGTCCCTGTATGGCTGATCTGAAAGGAGGCGGCTTTTGCCGCATCGTCGTAACCGGTCATGGGAATTTCCACGCCGCTTTCATCACCGAGGAACAATGTGCCGGCTGCCGGGTCATTTGGATAGGGCAGCATGACAGAAACATCCGGCAGGGAGTTGAGCACAGTTCCGTTGATGGAAAACGAAAAAGAAAAACCGCCGTCCGTATCCTTTTGGATGATGACTTCAATCTGATCTTCGTTTTGGATACCCTCCGGCAAGGCGTCTTTTGGTATGCTGATGGTGATTCCCTGTTTGGAAAAGACGGCTCTTTGCTCCCCTGTTTGCAGCATCATCAAAAAGCGCGTGCCGGAAATCCGGTCGGTGGTTTCATCGAAGAACTCTGAAAAAACAGGTTTTTTGGAATCCGCACTTTTCGGGGGAACGGTCATAATGCTTTGCACCGGCTCTTTCCTGTTTTCTGAAAGCTTCCGGGCAGGATCGGGAGCGGTAAGCTCTGGAGCGCCGGCAATCGTCTGCACTTTGGGGGGCTGCTGTAAAGCGGTATCTTTCTCTGGCTGACCTGATACAACTGGCGCTTCGATTTCCGGTATGGCCGGTTCATCGGAACCAGCGTCTGGTTCTAATGCTTCCTCTGCATCACCGTTTGCCTGTTGCGATGGGAATTCATCTTTATTTATGGAATCGTCTTTTCCATCCAAGGATGGCTCGGAAGGCTTGTGATCCGTAGGATCATTTTCTCCGCTGACCGAAGGTGCTTTTTCAGAATCATCGGAATCCATTCCACCGTCATTTGTTACAGGCGGTTTTGAAGGCTGCGTAGGGGGACTGTTTGTGAAACCGTCATCCTGATCGCCGGTATGTTCGGGAGGCGGCTGAATGATGGTATCAGGTGGATTGCCGCCTGCATCCCCTCCATCCCGGTCGCCATCGTGATACCCTTCAAGGACTATTTCATCTGCGTAGGTAAAGGACAGGATGCCGGTCTGTCCGCCGTCATAATCGACCTGAAGGCGGTAGCTGCTGCCCGGTGTCAGCAGACGGGTGGCAATCGAGAGCATTTCCTGACTCACATAAACGCCACTTTCCAGACGGTTCCATGAACCGTTGTTTTCGGACAGCCATACGCTGATCTCATCCAGTTTCCCCGGCGGTGTGACCCAGGGAAAATGAAGGTTTCCTCTGGCAGCCAGAAAGCAGTTAATGTCCGGTCTGCCTGAAGCCTGTACAGAAACAGGAATTGAGATTTCAGGGAAAGCAATTCCCTCTGCAAACGCAGTATTTGCTGGTGCGGTCAGCTTTCCAATGGCATGGTACAGTCCCACAGTATTCAGATCAATACCGGAAAAATCCCATTCCACTACAGCGGTGCAGCTGGTTCCATTTTCCGCATAGCATTCCAGATAATACGGGGAAGCAGCGAACAATGCTTCCAGTGCTTCGGTTTCGCTGCCCTGTTGAACCGCAAACGCATCCGTATAAGGATACCATTGCTCTATGGAGGTAATGACAGCAGGCGGCATTTCTTCCACCCGGACGGAAATCTGAAGCTCCTGCAAGACAGCTTCACCAAAGGCATACCCCTCCGGCAGTTCAATCCGGCCTGCTGCGGTATATTCGCCCGGAGTGGTCTGGTCAATGGCCGAAAAATCCCATGAGACAGGAAATGTTTCCTGCCGGATTTCTTCACCTGCTGATACAGTGGCGCAAACGGTTTGATACTGAAGGGCCAGCTGATAAATTTCCTCCAGGTCATCATCAGACGGTGTGGTTCTAAGGGGCAGGGTGAAATCTGGCAGGGAGCGCAGTTCGCCTTCATTTTGTATTTCTGTGACAAAGACGAGGGATACTTCTTCCGGTGCTTCCGGTGTTTCCGGGGTTCCGCTATCCAGTGTCTCCGAAGCCTTGCTTTCTAAATCCGGCAGAATCTCCGTTCTTTCATCGGCATTGGCTGGGGTTGCAGTTTCAGCGGCAAATGCGGGGATACTGCCGGTGAAGCAGAGGAGGCAGGTCAGACAGCCCCCCAGAATACGCCTGTGTATTTGCTTCATTCTCATACGATACCCCCCATTCCAGAGAAAATATATTGGCGGTAGGCTTCCCGCAGCTGTTTTCCATTGCGGAGAGCAATCGGAAGTTCCTCGCCGTTTATCAAACGGAAGGTCTGACTGTCAACCTGGCTGATATAATCCATGTTGATTAAAACGCCCCGGTAGCAGGGCAAAAAACGCTTGTCTTTCTGCAATGCGGCAGTGACCTCCTGAAAGCCTCCGCTTACCGGTATCACGCGTTCCGCCATATGAATCCGTGTCATACGGTTTTGATAATCTATGTATAGAATCTTCTCTGTGGGAAGTTCCAGCTTTTGACGGTCAGCCATAACCGAAAGTGTCATCACTTCATAGGGCGGTTTTAGCTGGCACAGCTCCATCGCTTCTTCAAATTCTGCCTGATGGAGCGAAAGCGGCTTCAGCAGATAATAGCTGGCGGACAGGCTGTACCCCATCCGGGCATAATCTTCTGTAATGGTCAGAAAAACGATCTTACAGAGCCTGTTTTTCTGGCGCAGTCTTCTGGCGGCCTCTATTCCATCCATGTTCTCCATATAGATGTCCATAAAGACAAGCTGAAAATTGACCTGGGCGGCAGCTTTCAGAAAATTCTCTCCGTCCTCAAATTCTGTCAGCGTATAGTCCAGCTGATGCTTTTTCATATAATTTTCCAAGCAGGCAGACAGTTCTTCTCTGTCCTCTGCTCTGTCATCCACAATCGCGATCTGCATCGTACCATCTCCTTTGCACAATAATCCAATATGAGTATAACATAAAACCGCAGGAAAAAACTTGCGTCTTAAACAGGAAACCTGCGTCTTAAACAAAGTCGGTTGTATTTCTCTTGACAAGATGCTACTCTAATTATACTACCAGACTTTCCGATGAGAAGGTCTGGTTTTTTAATTTTTCTTTTCAGGAAAGGAGGCCCGGTATGAAAATCGCACTTTGTACGGAGCTGAGAAATGTGGAATGGTTTGAAAGCAGGCTGCGCTCCCTTTTTGATGGGGATGGGCAGCTTGTCATCGACGAGCTATGGAATGAGAAGCAGCTATCTCAGGCACTGCGGCGGAGCCGATATCATGCGGTTGTCATCGCAATGACCGGGGCAAGGGGATTGGAGGCTGCCATTCAGGCAAAGCAGCTGGCACCGGAAGTACCGCTTGTCTGGTGGAGTGATGATGAAAACTTCGCCCTGATCGCGTATCAGCTTCATATCCCGGCATTCCTCTCCATAGATTGTAGTGATCAGGAGCTATATGAGGCGATGGCGCCCATCAGGAAACGGAGGTATGGAAATGCGAATTGCGCTATGCAGTTATAGCCAGAAAGAAAAAGAAACCGCTTTGCTGATGAAGCTTGGCAAAGTAGACCGCTTTGACAATGGCGTATTCTGCGTCTATGCCATGCAGCGGGATGGGCCTTATGACGCTGTGGTAGTCATGGAGGACGGAGCCAGGGGGATGAATTTCTGCATGAGCATACGAGGGTACAGCAAGGATGTCCCGCTCCTTTGGATCAGCGACCAGGCAGAATTTGAACCCCAAAGCCACAGGCTGCAGGTGGATGACTTTTGGGTGAAGCCTGTGACGGAATATCAGCTGCGGGAGGCAGTATCCCAGCTGCTTCAGAAAGCAACGAGAAGGAACGAACAACGTGAGGAGGATGAATAAAATGAAATGGAAATGGAAATGGAAACGGCCGGCCGCATGTTTACTGGCGGCGGCAATGATTTTTACGATGCCGGGAGTTCCGGCATCTGCGGTGGAAACTGATGTGTCCGGTGTGTCCGGGAATGCTCCGGCGGAGTGCAGCTGCGAGACCCACTGTGAGCAGGGGGCGCTCAATCCCGACTGTCCCATCTGCTCTGCGGAAGATGCAGACCTCTCTGCCTGCAAGGGAACAGAGCAGGCAACGCCCCTGATGGCAGCTGCGGCAAGCACTGAAGGAACCATCTCCGGCGATGTTACCTGGGAGAACCAGACCATAACTACCCCGGTGAGACTGACCGGCGACACAACAATCACGCTGAAAGGCGAGAATACCATTACGATTTCCGATACTGCTGAGCTCTCCGCTCTGGAAATGGATTATCGTAGTCTGACCATTCAGGGAAGCGGCAGTCTGACGGTCACTGTTCCTGACAGGAAATATGGTATTGCGGATTCCGCCTACAGTGACACCGCCGGCGGGAAGCTTACCATAAAAGACGGGGCAAAGATAACCACCAACGGCGGTCAGTACGGCTTGAGCGCTAAAACCATCGTGATTGAGAGTGGAACGCTGAATCTAAATTCCGGTTGGGGTATTGACACTGCATCCCTGACCATGAACGGAGGAACCCTTTACGCCACCGGAAAATATGGTGCGATTTCGAATAGTTATGGAAAGGCCCGAAACATCAACAGCAACCTGACCGTTCTGTATTCGGAAAATCAGAATGCAAACACAGACGATATGTCGGTCGGCACAGCGGACGATACGACAAAAGAAGGGGACGTCAAGACCATCTATATCGCCCAGATGGCGCCCCGCGCAAGCCTGACCGTCGGCGCGCAGCAGGGAACCCTACAGGAAAGCTTAGGCCGTCAGACGGCGACCTTCTCCGTGACCGGCAGCAAGGTCAAGATGGATACCCTGAACGTGGAATTGGAGGGCAAACCCACCGGTCTGACGGTGGAAAAATCCGCTGACAACCAGACCATCACCGTTACCGCCGACAGCACCGTCAAGGAGGGCCGCTATAAGCTGAAGCTGACCGCAGACAGCGAAAATGGTTTCTCTCCCGCTAAGGCGACCGCCACCGCAACGGTCACCGTCGCCGCCGCGCCCAGAAACCCCATTACCATAAAAAAGCAGGCGGAGGTCGTATATGAGAAATTAGATGGGGAAAGTGTAGCGGTTGTCGATGTCAGCGCCTCTCTGGAAAGCGGTCAGTCCGGTAAAATCACCTATCAGTGGTATGTGAACGGAAAAGAATTTCAGGGCACAGGCAGCGGCAGTTATAAAATCATCCTGACCCAATCCGACCTGACCCAAGTGGAGGGCAGGAACTGGGAGTACAGCGGCCAGGTCTACTGCAAGCTGTCCTATAATAACTATACCGTAAATACAGACACGGTCGCCGTTACCGTTAACACCTGCCCCCATGCAAAATACACCCACGATGGCAAATGCCAACAGTGCGGCGAACCGTGCAGCAAGGATGTGCTCTTTATTCGCAACGGTATCCCCTATACGTTTGAAGGCGATAACCCTGATGTTGGGTTCATTCTGTTCTCCGGCGGAACCGCTTATTTTGTGCGGGATACTAACGCAACCTTGAAAGCGGGGAACGGCGAGCCGGCGAACAAAATGGACATTACGCTGGATCTGCAGGGCCACAAGGTCAAGACGCTGGATCTGCAAAATTTCCCGTACAAGAGCGTTACCATCAAAAACGGCACGATAAATGACATTGCCACCAGCGCCCCCGCGGTGTTGATATTAGACAGCGTTACAACAAGCGCGGGCACCCTTGATAAACTGTTTACCCTGACGGTAAAGGGCAACTGCGTGTTTCAGCATCAGGTGAATTTCCTCGGGAAAACCCAGCTCCAGGGCGGCACGTTCCAAGGTGGAATCAATGCAGCACTTGGTGAGGAGGCCCTGGCTCTGCTGGCAGACGGATATGCCTTTGCAGACGCTAATAGCAACGAAATTTTGAACGTTTCCAATGTAGATATTGCGAATAGAGCGGTCAAGGTGGTCGCGCATACCGACCAATATCAGAACGGCAAATGCGCCTGCGGCAGAATCTGCGACCATGCGGGCAAGGTGGACAGCGCCGGTTACTGCAAATTCTGCCATGCGCTGGTGGAGGCATTTGAAACCGGCGGCAAGCGATACACCAGTCTGGAAACAGCGCTGGCTGCCGCGCAGGACGGTGACACGATCACGCTGCGGGGGCCTTTGGACATCGAGAACGCAGAGCCTATCGAAATCAGCAAAAATATTATACTGAACTTGAATGGACACACCCTGAGCAAATCCCGTGAGGAGGCGCTTCTTTGTATCCTCGGCTCCGATGTAGCCATAACAAACGGCAAGGTGCAAAGCACCTGTGTCTCCAAGTCCGCTAATGCGGTGGAAGTTGGAAAATTTGACCACACAGGCGCAAAGCTGACGCTGGACAATGTCACCCTGGAGGGAAGCGTAGGCGGCGGAACTGGCGTCCGTGGATTTGGGCTTTTCTTCCTTACCGGGAACGAAGCCGTGGTAACGAGCGGCACGTTCACCGGCGGCATCTACACGGAGGGAACGCTGAGCATGTCCGGCGGCAACGCGGATCAGCTGAAATTGGGATTTCTTGACAATATTCAAGTGACCCTGTCCGGCGGCTCCTTTGGCAGCATCGAAATCGGGAATGGCGCAAGTTATCAGTCCCTGCTGGCAGCGGGCTATGCCTATCAGAAGCAAGGCGGCGCATTGCTCAAGCTGTCGGAAATGAAGGAGTATACTGCCGTAACCGTTGTGAAGTGCAGCCACCCGGATGACCCTTCCGGCGGGAAGGTTTGCCCCTACTGCGGCTATGCCGCTGAGGTGACAAAGAAGGACGGCAGCATTTCCTACCATCGGACGGCAGATGACGCCATCGCCGCAGCCGGCGGCGGTACGGTGAAGCTGCTGGCAAATGCAGGCGAGATCACCATTGGCAGCCCGCTCAAGCTGGATCTGAACGGTAAGACGGCGGCAAAGCTGACCGTCACCGGAGATGTCACGCTGGCATCCCTGCTGCCGGAGGGTTACACGTTTAAGAGCGGCAACACCTGGATAACCGACCTTAGCGGTACGGAGCTGACCAATGTTTCTATGGCCAAGATCACCATCAAGAGCATGGACTATCCGACCAAGATGAGCATGACTTATGGCGGTACGGGGACGCTTCTTGTCAATGTAAAGAAGGAAACCGGCACTGGCGCTGTAAGCTTCCAGTGGTACAAGGTGGAGGACGGCAAAGAGACAGCAGTTGGCGGTGCGACAACAAAGAATCAATTTGATCTTTCTGCACAAAAGCTGCCCGCAGGCAATCATACCTTCCGCTTTTCCGCCACTTGCGACGGCTACGAGAAGATGAGCGAGGATATTGCTGTGACGGTACAAAAGGCCGACATCAGGTCAATCACGCCTCCCACAGCGCAGGAAAACCTGACCTATACCGGCCAGGAGCAGGCGCTCATTACCGCAGGCAGCGTGGCGAACTATGGCACTATGCAGTACAGCCTGACCGAGAACGGTACATACAGCCCGGACATCCCTACCGGCACCGATGCCGGAGCATATACCGTGTGGTATCGGGTGATTGGCGATGAAAATCACAACGATACCGCACCCACCAGCGTGGCGGTCAGTATTGGAAAGAAACCGCTGACGATCACCAAGGTAGCGTGTGCGGCCAAGATCTACGACGGCACGACAACCGTGGAACCCACCAGCGTGATCTTCGACAACGTGACCTTGAACCGAGGCACAGACTACACCGTGACCGCCAGCTTTGACGATGCCAGTGTGGGCAACGGCAAGAACATCACTGCCAGAGTGACCCTGATGGGGCAGACCGCGAAGAATTACGCCCTGGAGCAGAGCAGCTTCCCCACGACTGGCAGCATCACCAGGGCCGCTGTCCCTGGCTTTACTAAGGAAACCGCGCTGACCATTGTAAACGGCCACGCGAACACCTACACAGTGGCCCTCCCCGCCCTGCCCAAGCTGGAAACGCCCAAAAAGTATGGTGCACTCACCTATGAGATCCGCGAAATCAAACTGGATGGCAGCTACTACACCAGCGGCGCGAAGGTGGAAAACGGCAAGCTGACCCTGCCGATTCAGAAAAATGACGTGAAAACCACCGGCTCTGTGGGCACAGTGACCGTAGTAATCAAGAGTACAAACTATGAGGACATCACTCTGACCGTCAATGTCAATGCGACCAACAAGCTTCTCCCTACTGTTACGGCACCTACGGCAAACGCCCTGACCTACAATGGTACAGAACAGGCACTGGTTACAGCAGGCAAGACCACTGGCGGCACGATGCTCTACCGGCTTGACGATTCCAAATGGAGCGAGCAGATCCCCACAGCGAAAAATGCTGGGGAATACACCGTTTGGTATAAGGTTCAGGGAAACGCAGAGTACGCAGATGTGGCAGAACAAAGTTTGACTGTGACCGTTTCCAACCAGCCTTCCGGCGGCGGAGCATCCGGTGGTGGCGGCGGTGGCGCAGCCCCGGCTCCGACACCGGATGATGCGGATGTCATCACAGTCAAAGAAGACACGAAGGACAATACGACCTCCAAGCCGGGTGCGGAAACCGACACAACTACAACAACCAAGACGACCGTCAAGAATACGACGACCGAAATGACCAAGAACGAGCAGGGTCAGGATGTTTCCAAGACCACAGCCAGCGTTTCCAAAGACCTCGGTGACAAACTGCTCGATCAGGCGGTTTCCAATAAGTCCGATACGATCGAGATCACTGTGAAGTCCAGTGACGCGAATAACGGCAGCGGCGCAGGCAGCACAGGCGCGGCGGACAGCGTGAAAGCAACCGAAGTCGAGCTGCCAAAGGCGACCGTCAACGCGATCGCCAAGGACACGAACGCCGACCTTGTCATCAAGACCGACAACGGCGAAGTCGTCCTCGACAACAAGACCTTAGAAACGATTGCAGGCGCAGCCAAGGGTGACACCGTAACCATCGTGGTGGGCGAAAACACCCAGCTCAAGGAAACGCAGAAACCGGCGGAGAAGATCGTCGGCAAGAACGGCACGCTCTTCGACCTTGTCGCGAAGATTGGCGAAAAACACCTGCATCAATTTGAAGGCGGCAAGGCTTATGTGATTCTGCCGATGCCGCAAAAACTCAAGGGCAAAGACATCCTCGTGATCTACATCGACGACAACGGCCTCTGCAAGATCCTGAACCACAGCGTAGTGAAGATCGGCGCAGAAGATTACATTCGCTTCACGACGACCCACTTCTCGACCTTCGCAGTCGTCGACAAAGACGAAGCAGAGCGGTTAATTAAAGAACAGAACGCCGCCCACGTCAAAGAACTGATGCAGAGCGCGAAGTTCAAAGTGACCACCACTAAGACGAGCAAGAAATCCGTCAAGGTACAGGTCGCAGCCAAGAGCAGCAAGAGCCTGATCTCCGACATCAAGTCGCTGGGCTACACGGTCAAGTACCAGTTCTATCGCTCGACGAAGAAGGACGCAGGCTACAAACTGCTCAAGACAAGCAGCAAGAACAGCTTTATCAGCACCAAGGGCACGAAGGGCAGAAAATATTACTACAAAGCCCGCGTGTTGGTCTATGACGGAAGCAAACTTGTGGCTAGGAGTGCACTCAAGCGGTGCAGCTATGGCGCAAGACGTTAATGCAAAACTGATTTTTTGCTAACAGAATATAGAATTTTTACTTAGGGCTGACTGTAACAGGTCAGCCCTATTTCTTTGATGGGACAATACTGATAATAACTATACTGATGACCTTCGCTGAGTTTCTACTTGCCAACGGTGA
>UMDN01034074.1_pt1 | contig 10911 bp, 9 predicted proteins | sample 1964491 | NCBI WGS metagenome assembly UMDN01 (sample SAMEA4835994, study PRJEB28245) | human gut metagenome | biome: gut microbiome; material: fecal sample | place: Denmark | collected 2008 | reverse complement strand
CTCAAAACTGTCAACTTTTTTCAGTTCAAGTCACTCCGAGTGATGAAAGCCATCACGATGCTCGCGGCATCTGGCGTAAAGACGAATGGATATTCCATCGTCCCCATCATTATTGACCCACATATTGACTTGGAAGAGAAGACCAAGGTTGACAATCTCATCAATGACTATATCAGCATCTACAAGTACGCGACGACCAGCGAAGGACAGCAGATGAATCCTCTTGACGGGTTCTTTAATACTCAGTTCCAGCGTCTTGCGGAAATAGATGATGAGCAGAACAACACTAGCGCCAGCATGGCAGAGCGCCGCACATTTGGTGAATACATGAATGTCGGCAACCTCAGCAATAATGACGTAAACAACTTCCTCGTACAGACCCTGTTCTCCAAAGAGAATCTCACCAACAGCCTGTCTGTGGGTTTCAAAGGTAATCCTAATATCGGTACAGTCGTCTTGAACGAGATGGTCAATGGAGCCGACTGGTACAGTGCTTTCACTCGCCATTGTGAGAGTGGAGACCGCATCTTCATCATCAGCTCAATATTCGGCGGAACCGGTGCCTCAGGTTATCCTCTTATTGAGAAGAAGATTCGTGACGCCGAAGGGTTCCCGAACGTGCAGCGCGCAATAATGGGTGCCGTAACGGTGCTCCCTTATTTCTCATTGGAAGACCCTACGGTTTCAGGAAGCGATATTGACTCTTCCAGCTTCTTTACCAAGTCAAAGTCCGCTTTGAGCTACTACGAGAATACTGTCAAGTCGGATTATCTTTATTATGCTGGAGAGCAGACCCTTAGAGCCAATTACAAAAACAATGAGAAGGAGCAGAAAGACCTTGCCCACTTCGTGGAGCTAGTGGCTGCAACGGCATTGTTTGACTTCCTCTCCAAGCCCAAACCGGATGCCCCTCAGGCGTTGACCCGCGCTATCTATGATGACAAGGTTGCCCTTGATTTAGCGTCCCTCGATGCAGGATATAAAGGAATTGTTAAGAATGTGGCTGATATGATGCTCCTTGACCTTCTGGTTAAGATTTTGCCTGAGGAATCCCAATTCCCGCTAAAGAAAGACCGCAAGATGAACAAGGCTTTCTATCAGGATCATGCTTTCGTCGCACTTGACCAGTTTACCAAAGGATTTTATCAGTGGTATAAAGAATTGTCCGAGAATGCCCGCGGTTTCACTCCGCTTAACCTTGTCGGTCCAGGAAAGGAATTGACCAACTGGGTAAAGGGAAATACACTCAAGGCTAAAGATGAGTCATACTATCTGCTGGAGATGATTAAGGCCAGCAATAAGGGTAACGGCGAGAAGCACGACAACATCTTCCGTTACTTCCTGGACTTTGCATACAGCGCCATCAATGTTTACACCAAAAATCTGTAGTTGAATTATGAGTAGCATAGACATCAATATCATACAGAGAGGCATAACCAACAACTTTGAGTGGTCAGCCGAGCAGGGACGTATAACCGCTGCAGATTTGGGTAAAATCGGCGAGCAGCGTACCGATAATTGCAGAGCGCTTAATGCACTTCCTACTCCTTTTGCTCGTTTCTTTGTGTTCAAAGAGGCTTTCCGCCGCGTGCTGGAGCAGAAGCTTGATCCCGTTAACAAACCTGCCGGACGCGCCTACGAGCACCTTGTTTCCAATACCCTTGACGTGTTCGAACTCCTCTATAACCTAAAATACCACGAGAACCGTTGGAAGAGTCAAGACCGCAAGATCGTTATCAAGGAATGGAATTATGCCGACCAGATGAAGGTTCTCAAGAACGATGTTCCTATCTTAGGCAATGCCGTTGAGAGTTACTTCAAGGAAGATTTGGGAGAAGCATCAAGAAAACTGTTCTTTGTTATTCTTGAAGACAAGGGCAAAGAATGCCTTTTGGCAACAAGTTCTCCGATGACCGGCTTCATTACACCTCCGGATCTGGACCTTAAGACGGTAACAAGGGCCGGCAGGAAAGAAAAAGAAGAAGACTTCATCGGTGAAATCTATCAGGCGCTAAATGTCACACCTCTCACAAGGAAGGAAGGCGGCAAGTATTTCAAGGATATTCTCCTATTCGAAAACAGAAGCGAGGATTTTAAAAACTACATGTATAATAAACTCTTCTCTGGCGGAGCGACTATCGACGCCCGCTTCAAAGAGCTGAGGGATTATATTAAAGCGTTTGATGCAGACCGACAGATAATAAAGAACTGGTCAGACGCCGAACTTGAACAGGTCTATTCTGTTGACAATACAGCTCTTGTGGTAAATGGGATTCCTATCCTGTGCAGCAAGGCCACAGATGTTATCAACTACCTGACAGATGATATTATCAGGCTACCCTATAAGATTGATTCTGATAAGTTCGTGACACTTGTCTTCACACATGACAGTGCTGATAGTGGCTTTGATTATCTGCTTCCGCTTACAAAAGAAGGACTTGAGCACCTTAAGGCCGGTGACCTCAAGATTTCAGGAACAAAGAAATCATACGGAGACGTTGCCGTCGTTCTGGAATGCAACGGAAAGAAGCACGAACGCTACTATACCACGGACAATAATCCGAGCGCAGGCAAGGGTACCGTGCTTGATCTTTCGCTGGCAAAAATCAACTTTGACATTGCTCTCTTCCCGAATGTCCTGTCCTATAAGCCCGAGGAGAATAATTACTTCAAGATTCTGGTATCTGCTACGGATCAGAACGAGAATAAGACATTCTCTGTCGCAAACCTTGCCATGGACTTCTATTCTACCGACAAGGGAGGAAAATACATCCATATCGAGGAAGCAACCGACAGTACATTTGAAAACGGAGTTAGAACGCCATTTATCCGTTCCCAGCAAGACAGCGAAAACGACTGCGGTACCAAGTATTACGAGTTATTCAATACGCCATTCAGTGCTATCTGTGCTGAACTTTATCTGGACGGAAAGTCTTATCCGTTTGCCATCATTCCTAGGCGGGACAAGTCTGAGCCGTCCGAGAAGAGGTTCTCTTACGCTATCGATCTTGGTACGTCCAACACTTATATCTCTCGTCGTGAATATGGTAAAATGACAGAGCCTCAGCAACTGGAGATGGACAAGCAAATTGTCAATTATCTTCATGCTAAGGAAGAATCAGCCCAAAAGAGCCTTATCTCAAGAATCGAGGGTAAGATTCCGGAAGAATTCAAGACGCTGGTCAAAACGGAGTTTGTCCCTGCGCTTATTGACGATAAGACCTACAGGTTCCCGATTCGCACGGCTCTCTGCGTGACTGGCGATGATACCAGGAGACCTGTCCTCTTTGACAACAGCAATATTGCTTTCTTCTACGAGAAGTTCCGTAGTGCCGGCAATCAGACCGTAATTACAAACATCAAGTGGGCAGAAGATGAAAAGAATCTGCGGGTGTTTATCCGCGAAATTCTGCTTCTCATCAAAGCTGACATACTTCAGGATAACGGTGTCATCTCAGGCACTGAGGTTATATGGTTCCGCCCGCTTAGTTTCAAGGAAAGCATTCGTCGTAACTTCGAGAAGATTTGGAAGGAGGAAGCCTCCAATATTCTTAATCTTGACTCCGCAGAGCAACAGGTGAAGTGCTATACTGAATCTGAGGCTCCCTACTACTACTTCGCCACGAAGGCAGCTTTCCAGAATGTCGAATCAGTTGCCGTGATGGACATCGGTGGTGGCTCTACCGATATTGTCTATTATGCAAAAGGAGAAGCAAAGATTGCCAACTCCGTCCATTTCGGATGCGACGTTCTCTGGGAAAATGGCTACAATCAGTTTGTGAACGCTCGGGACAATGGTATTTTCAAGCATTACAAGGACAAAATTCATTTCGACACCAACGAATTGAAGGAGCTTTATGAAGCAATGCTGAAGTCGAACCATACCTCGACTCGTGACATTATCAATCTGTGGATCAGCAATGACAAGGAGACAGAGATCTCTAAGAAACTGAGGGCTGACCATATATCAACCTTCGTCTATCACTACACGGCGTTGATATATTATATGTCCGCCATGTTCAAGGCGAACGGGCTTCATTATCCGAGAACTATTATTTTCAGCGGTAACGGCAGTAAGTATATTGATAACTATATTACTGATTCCAAGACTTGCTTGAAACAGATTACCGAACTAATCGTGTCGAAGGTATATGAAACGGAAATATCTGACATTGAACTCGTTCTGCCTACGGAACGTAAAGAAAGCACCTGTTATGGCGGCCTCTACCACCGCGCAGAAGCAAACGAACCGAAGCCAGTTGTTTACCTGGGCGATGGCAGCAATGGTGAATACAAAGATGTTGAGGCAGTCAACTCAGCATATTCATCTGGCATGAATAATAAGCTTGCTAAAGAAATTGCTGCTATGAACAGTATCTATAAAGAAGTTCTCGATGCCCTCATTCAGCAATCTGTCATTGAGCATGTGGATTCTGCCAGGATGAAGGAAGTCGTGGATTCCGTGGTCAAGGATGCCCTTGTTTCCAAGTTCCAGACTGAAATTCTTGACAAGTATATGCTTCAGGAACCTTTCAATGATACGCTATTCTTCCTGCCGGTTGTAGAAGCAGTGCTTGAGCTGACGAACATATATAAGAAATAAACCATGAATTTTTTCCAGTTTCTCGACACATATCCTTGGGTAACTGTCGCTGCTTTTGCAGCAATACAACTTGGGTTCTTCCGCAGCACACATATAAAGCTGAACGAATTAAGTCACTTTTTCCCGTCCAAGAAATGGGAAACGAGTGGCGATGAGGAGCATTTGACCTTAATAGCCGTACCTGAAGAATCCAAGAATGCCCAGGAACTGGTCAGCGAGATTAACAACTACATTACAAAGACAAATGGTGCGGTAGAATATGCTGTTATCAAGGATAAAACCGAGCGTCGTATAGATTCTCTTTACGAGTTCGCAACGTCTAAGATTTCCTTCCCGACCCACCTTGGTCTTATGGGGACTTTCTTCGGCGTTTATATTGGCTTAAAATGCTTCAATGCCGGTCTTGGACAGGGTGATGGAGGTATAACCGACCAAATGATCAAGGAACTTATCGGCGGTATCATCGTTTCAATGGTGACGTCGTTGATAGGTCTTGTCCTGATGACTATCAGCAATATTCACGCGAGCAGCGTACAGAAGAAAGTCGATGCGCAGAGGGATGAATTCTTCGAATTCCTTCAAATGTCGGTTATCCCGACCCTGGGAACTAATGTGTCTTCCTCTCTCAACAGACTGAGAAGCACTATCGGGAACTTCGAGCCGTCCTTCCGCGCCGTCATTGAAGAATTCAAGACTGCTTTCCGTGACTGTACGGACATGTTCAAAGGGACGTTTGCTGAGAATGCCGAAGTTCTCACGAAGTCAGTTGCCGAGATGGGTAGCAATATGACTCTCATCAACGAGAACATTCAGAAGCAGGATCAGCTGCTTGCCACCCTTAGGCAAAGAGAGATGGTCGTTACTTTGGATAAGTTTGTCTCTGCGGCCGACAGTTTTGATTCAGTGACCACATCTATCCAGAAACTTGAAGAAGCCAAGGAAAGAATCATTGCATCCACCAACACACTTGCAGAGAAGCAGGAATCTTATAACCAGTCTCTTGAGATTCCTACAAGACTCTTGCAGCAAGTTAATGCCATTCTCGATCGAGTCACTACTTTCGAGAAGAGCATCAATGCCCTTGGCGTGAACATCGAACAAACCCAGTTGCTTGGCAATACTCAGATTAATGCGATTGAAGAGCAGCTGAATGCGCTAAAGACCAAGCACAACCTTGTATACCGTTATCAGGATACAGAGGTCGAAGAACTCGAGAAGATATATAAAGAGCAGTCTAAAGCCGTCATGGATCTCTCGGATGCCTTCAAACGAGTAGTTGCCCAGAACAAGGATGACATTGAAACCGCTATGGGAGACTTCAAGAAAGCTTACGATGAGGTTGTGCGAACCTGCAAGACTGGTGTCCAGCAGAAGCTTGATGAATTCATCGAAGCCCTTAATAAGACTCTGGATGTCGAGGATGCAAACCGCAAACTCTCCAACCTGGATCGTCTTCAGGCTCTTGAGGTTAGCCTCGGTGACATCAAGGCTGCAATAGCAGACAAATCTGCTCTTACTGATGTATCCAAGGCCGTCAGGGAAGGAAACGCCAAGATTGAAGACCTTGCCCGCCGTCCGATTGTTGTCCAACGGGCCGAATCCTCTTCCGGCGGGAGCTCAAGTAGCGGAAAAGAGACAAGTAAAAGAGGTATATGGCCGTTCAGACGTAAATAGGGTTCGAAGATGCGAAAGAAAGGCGATAAAGAATCCTTCTGGCCCAGCTACGTGGACATCGTCACCACCTTGTTTGCTATCATGGTGGTGCTGTTTGCGATGTCATATAGCCGGTTTCGCGTAAAGGAGGCAGAGTTGAGGAAAATCGCTGACAAGTATGAAGAGATTAAGAAAATCTACCAGACAGTAGAGAATATAGACTCTACCTACTTTGCGTATGACTCAACCTACGTGAAGCATATATTCAAGATCCAGGTCACTTACCAGAAGGGCGAATTCGATTTGTACAAACTGATGGCAGATCGAACGAACCGTGCTGAGGCTGACACGCTTCGTAAACGTATTATTGCCGCAGGCCAGGAGATTCAAAGAACAGTTCAGAATCTCCAGAACATGCATGACAAGAAGCAAGACATTAAGTACTTGGTTGTTATCGAGGGACAAGCATCGGCGGACGGGTATTACGTTGACCCCTACTTTAACAACGACGTCCTTAGTTACCAGCGTGCTCTTGAACTTCACAGATTCTGGAAAAAGAGCGGCATTGATTTCTCCGTCATGCCGAAGTGCGAACTGGTCATAAGTGGCAGCGGTGAAGGCGGTGTACCGAGGGATACCACACGTGAAGAATTCAACCAGCGATTCCTGATTCATATCGTTCCGGTCATTGGCAACATTCGCCTGGACGAGACACAAAAGTATGTTGTCAATAGATGATGTCCAGGATGTCCACCATATTTATCATCTTCATTTGCATCCTTCAAACTCTTGCTGGTTGCATCAGTTATCCGGATACCGGCAACGAGGTCCGGATGGAGTTACCGTCTCATTCTGACACAGATTGCATCATCGAATACAATGGATATACTGTCTCATACGATGAGGCTGCACGTATTCCGGCTTGGGTTGCTTATGAACTGACATCTGAGGAAGTCAATGGCACTATAGGTCGCAGCGGCAAGAATTTTCGGCCTGATGATAAAGCCAAAGTGATCCAGGCAGACAATTATGACTATCGCAGTTCTGGATGGTCGCGTGGGCATATGGCTCCTGCCGGAGATTTCAAGTGGAATGACGATGCGATGTGGGACACATTCTTCTACACCAATTGTTGCCCTCAGGATGAGAAATTAAACAAGGGCAGCTGGAACGTCTTGGAAAATAAAGTCAGGACATGGGCACAGCAGTTTGGAAGCATTTTTGTCGTTACCGGTCCTATTGTGGGTCAAAACCAAAGCGGTAAGATTGGTACTCATCAGATTACCGTTCCGGATGCCTTCTTCAAAGCGCTCCTGGTTTACAAAGATAAGGCATATCACGGTATCGCATTTTTGATGTTCAACAATCCTACAACGCAGAGACTTCCTGAAAGTTATTTGAGCATCAACGAGTTAGAGAAACTATCCGGCTTAGACTTTTTCCCCTCGCTGGACAATACCATTGAGGAGAATGTCGAAGATGAAGTCGACTTGAAATTCTGGAATATTCGATGAACAAGAGCGGTAGAAAGAAACTCCAAACGGGCTTGTATATAGGATTGGCCATTGCGTTAATTCTATGCTTATTCTCTATGCCATGTAGTTTCTACCAGTTTGTCCGGTTAACAGCAATGGCCATATTTGCATACCTGGCATACTGCGAGTATAAGAACGGCCACGTGGACAGGATGATCTTGTTCATCGTCCTCGCTATCCTCTTTCGTCCATTTGCCAAAATTGCACTCGGCAGGGTTATTTGGAACATTGTCGATGTGATTGTGGCTGGTTATCTGATATACCTCGTAGTAAAGAATAACAAATAATGATTATGAGACTCGCTCGATTTATCCTCCTATTTCCGGCCTTGATTCTAATGGCTACTTGCTCCAGCTCCAACATTCCTCAAAAGCTGGATTCTTTTGTTGACAATGCTGAATTGAAAAGCAATGACTATGATGCTGAGGATTGGCAGAACTCAATGCTTCAGTATGAAGAATTAGTTGAGGAGTTCAGTAACTCCGGAAAGGAGTATTCAAATGCTGAGAAACAGATGGCCGCGAGAGCGATGGGGCGTTATCACTCCCTTCTCATCAAGAATGGGATTGAACAGTCTGCCGCGTATCTCAAAGAATTGGAATCCATTCTTCCTTCATATCTGGAGGGGCTGATTGATGGACTTGGTGAAAACTCAGAGGAATTTGGAAAGACACTGGAAGGGATTTCCAATAGCGAAGAACTGGAAAAGGCCTTTGATGGATTAGGGAACAGGTTGGAAGAACTCTTCGGAGGAATCGAAGAAACGAAGTAATGCACTAATAACTAACCCTATTTGTTGAGAATATAGTTGCACCTGGGATAATTGGAGCAGCCGTAGAACTGCCCGTATTTCCCGTTTCGAAGGACCAGATTTCCGCCGCATCGAGGACACTTTCCGCGGGCTACAGTTGAGTCACGGCGCTCTTTGTTGCGATAAACATTATCGAGATGTTCTTTGCGATCAGATTCTGATGTTGTGATAACCTCCAGAAGCCGCCGGCGGTAGTAGTCCATCTGCTCTGAGGACAGGACGTTTTCACGGTATTGCTTGATGTAGGGTACCACGTTGTACATGTTCAACACCGGCTGCGAGACTGTGACATTGATTTCGGTATCGCTTGGGAAAACGACTATTCCATAGATCGGGACATTGTTGCCAAACACGAGTTTCCTCAGTGTTTTAATATGCCCGTCATTCTGCCAAATGGGATTCCTCAACTGATGCGCTTGGGTAAATCCGTAGCGCTTGTATCCAGTGTCCGGCAAATACTGTTTCCAAAACTCAGCATTACCGCCGCCATATACCTTCCCGTGGACATTTTTTGTCTCCAACACAAAAACGCCGTAGCGTGAGATAACAATATGGTCAACCTGTGTGGTGTAATTGCCGTTCCGAATTAAAAGGTCATTGTAAACCCTATAGTCTTCGCAGTCCAGATTTTCCAGGAATGAAGATACTCTCTTTTCCCCACGGTCACCAATGGCCTCTGCCCGGCTGCTATATTTGAGCGTGAATAGTGAAGCCCAGAATCCCTTTTCCTCTTTAACAGCACTTCCGGAGAACTGAGTCTCACGGTTCTTTTTGCGGAATTGCTCACGCTTGATGCTCTCTACGACAAATTTGACTATCAGGTAGAGAACAAATGCACCTATAGCAGCAAGACCTACATATATGAGGAATTCATTCAAGGTAACTCCGCGTGTTTGATCGTACAGGACAATGTTGGTGTGAGCCAATTGCTACTTCAGCAGACTCTCAAGGTCAAAGAACATTAGGACGGTTTCGTCATCCTGCTCAGGCTGGACGAGCAACTTGAAATCACATTTCTGATAGAATCCGACAGCTGAAACATACGCATCGACGGTAATGAAACGACAACCGGTGGAGGGATTTGACGTACAACGGGTCTGGATGTAGTTGATGATTTTTGTCCCGATATCCTGGCCCTTCATTTCATTACTGACAGCGAGACGGCCAATCTTCAGTGCAGGATAGGAAGACCTGCGCTTGGCATTGGGAATCTTACGGGAAAGGTTGTTCCAGATTCTAGGATCAGCAAATTCCCTGTCAACCTTGTCGTTGAGCAGGCTGAAATAAGCGGCTATCTTTCCGGTATCCGTGTCTTCCAGGACATAGGTGACAGCCAGAAGTTCTTTGGCAAAAAAGGTTGCATTGGGTGTTCCAGTGGATGTTTCAACTAAAAAACCGTTCAAATCTGCATCAGAGCAGTCGAACGGCTTTGTAGTATCAACTCCTGGACGGAATTTTCTCAGTTTAAGGTTCATAGTACATCAGCAGCACACCAACTACGAACTTCTTCGTAGTTACGGAAAATCTCTTCCCGTTTCTTTTCAGAAAGGGGAACGACATTCTGAGCCGCCATTTCGAAGCGGTAGGCATCCTCGTCATAAAGGACGGGTGTTTCTTTGATAGGCTTTGCCATAATTCGGTTCTCCTTTTTAATTTAACTATTTCTGCATAAGGAATGCAGACCCCTTTGCAAATGTAGCAATTTATTTTCAACGAATTGCAAAAAATGTGCTGAACCTTGTATGTCGAACAGTTTCCTATTGTTTAAGATTCTTTTTTACAGTAACCATAAAACTGGTACTCAGCAGGCCATTCCCATATCTGTAATTCAATGTTACGCGAGCTTTTCCTATCTTGCCGGGAGCAATCAAATTGAGGTCCTGATCGACTGTAGCAATGAGCGGATCGGCAGAAACAACTGTAATCTTGCTCTTGTCCAAGGTGAAATTCGTCTCAATGTCAGATTCGATGTTGATTTTTTTGGACAATGACAAAATCAACGTATATGACGTTTTTTTCATCGTCATCTTGACATTATCAACCTCGACAGGACAGGTTGCAAGTTTCCCCTCCAACATAGCCCGTATTTCGGCATTGCCGGCTGCAACAGCCGTCACCTTGCCTTCCGCATTCACGGCAGCGACACTCTCATTGGTACTTAACCATTTGATATTCTGATTTGTAGCATCACTTGGCTGCACATGCGGAATAAGAGAATATGTATCTCCGACAGGCAATTTCAATGAAGACGGCTCTATAGTGATTCCGGTCACCGGAACTTCCTTTTTCTCTACAGTGATCTCACATGA
>UMDN01047081.1_pt1 | contig 10923 bp, 7 predicted proteins | sample 1964491 | NCBI WGS metagenome assembly UMDN01 (sample SAMEA4835994, study PRJEB28245) | human gut metagenome | biome: gut microbiome; material: fecal sample | place: Denmark | collected 2008 | reverse complement strand
CCTAATCTGAGGCAGGTTATTTTTTTCACGTTACTAATATTTTGTAAATGTGACCCGAAAAGGTTAACTTTGGCCAAAACATGGTGCTATGAATAGTAATCCTCTGGCTGAAGTTTTTGGTTTCCCGATATCCAACCAAAGCAAAAAGGCCAATAATTTCAGAATAAATAAACTATGTCCTTTTAGCAACATTGTTCCTAATTGCACAAAGGACAAGGCACAGGATCCATTAGGTGTCTGCAGCATTCTCCACAACGGAGAATGTGTGATAACGTGTCCTGTCAGATTTCGTGAAGATTGGTCTATTATTGAGGACGCGGCCAGATTCGCCTTTCCCCCGGAAGCGAAGTGGACATCTCTGTCTGAAGTTAAACTGAACGACATTGATGGGAAACCTGCCGGTAACATAGATTATGTTATCGTAAGGCTTGACGATGATGGTTCCGTCATAGATTTTGTCTCTGTGGAAGTTCAAGGAGTATATATTTCCGGCAATCTAAGAAACGCATTCAAGAATTACATCAAAAATCCATCCCCCGATTTCAAATGGGACGGAGAGAACTATCCGCATCCTGACTATCTTTCATCTTCAAGAAAAAGACTTATTCCACAAATGCTTTCAAAAGGAGGAATTTTCAAGTCTTGGGGCAAGAAACAATGCATCGTCATACAAGAAGAGTTTTTTTCCACATTACCAGAGATTCCGGTATGCACCGAAGCCAAAGCGGACATCGCTTGGTTCCTCTACCGCTTGGATCATGATAAACATACTGACACTTATCATCTCGCCTTATCTAGAACGGTCTACACAGAATACGGTTCAGCATTAAACACAGTGATTTCTCCAAGACCGGGTGATATAGACGTGTTCCTCGGGACACTTCAAAAGAAACTCGCTACAAGAAAACCGATATCTGTATCTCCTGACAATCCGCAAACTATCCTCGAATCACCCAACGACATTAACGAATGAGCATGCAAAGTGTTGTTAACCTCGATCTATTCGGGAATGTTATACAGGAAAAGGAAAAGGTAGTGAATGTCTCTTCTGTTCCGCAACGAAGTCCTTTCAGGTATCCCGGTGGTAAAACCTGGCTTGTACCAACATCCAGAAAATGGTTCAGGCACAGTTCAATGTGTGACACATTGATCGAACCATTCTGTGGAGGAGGTATAACCGGATTGACCGCGGTGTCCGAAGGTTATTTTAGAAAGGTGGTATTCTCTGAAATCGATGAAGGTGTTGCTGCCGTTTGGAAGACAATGCTCAATGAAAATTGTGGCTGGCTTATCAGTAAAATCCTGACATTCAAACCAGAATATGATGAACTCCAGGCTGCATTGTCAAAAGGAGATAAAAGTGAAAGAGATCTGGCTTTCGCCACACTGCTCAGGAACAGGACTTGCCACGGGGGGATCCTTGCAAAAGGTTCCGGAGTGATGAAGAATGGAGAGAAGGGTAAAGGAATATTCTCCAGATGGTACCCAGAGACTCTTGCGAGAAGAATCCGGGCGATCCAAGAGCTATCTGGAAGGATTGAATTCCATCAGACCGATGCTTTCAAAATAATTCAGCAACATATTCAAAACCCCAAGGCGGCATTTTTCATTGACCCCCCATACACTGTGGCTGGACACAGATTATATACGCACCATGAAGTAGATCATGAAATGCTTTTCGATATGGTTGCAAGAATCCAAGGAAATTACCTTATGACCTACGACTGCGTTGATGAAGTCAAGGAGATGGCTTTCAGGTGCTCACTCCCATACATGTCAGTACCTATGCAGACAACACATCTTATCAGAAAAGAGGAACTACTTATATCTAATGATTTTTCCTGGCTAGGACAAGATAATTGATTTTGTAAATGTGACCCGAAAAGGTTAACTTTGCGTTGGTCTTATATAAAACTTGCAAGATGTCCGATTACCGCATTTTCGTGGAGAAACACCCAGAGTTCCAGGTGGAGGCAAAGAGCCTCCTGGGGGAACTCAACGAGAACCTGCAGCTGGAGCTGAAAACGCTTCGGCTGCTTAATGTTTATGACTTGTTCGGATTCACGCCCGAGCTTCTGGAGAAGAGCCGCTACAGCGTCTTCGGAGAGATTGTGACCGACTCTGTCACAGATTCGATCGATCTGGACGGAGCGAAGTACATCGCTGTGGAATACCTGCCCGGCCAGTTCGACCAGAGGGCTGCCTCGGCTGTGGACTGCGTGCACCTGATCGACCCCACGGCGCGGATCAGCATAAAGAGTTCCAAACTTCTGATCGTGGACTCCGACGCCTCCGAGGAGACGCTTGAGAAGATCCGCCACTACTACATCAATCCGGTGGAGTCCCGCGCGAAAGACCTGAGCAAACTGGCCGACACGGAACACGCGGCGGTCAAGCCGGTTCCCGTGCTGGAGGGATTCAGGAATATGAGCGGGGACGATCTGAAAGCATATTGCAAAAAGATGGGCCTTGCGATGAATGCCGACGACCTCGCCGAGGTTGTGAAATATTTCACCGAGGAAGGCAGGGATCCGAACGAGACCGAACTCAGGATCTTGGACACCTACTGGAGCGACCACTGCCGCCACACGACATTCACGACGGAATTGGAAAGTATCGACGTGGAGGATTCCTTCATCAAGGAGGACATCGACGGGACGATGGCCCTGTACCTGAGGATGCGCTCGGAGACAGGCCGCGAGAAGAAGGGACTGAACCTGATGGACATGGCCACAATCGGGGCGAAATACCTCAGGAAGAACGGTTTGCTGGATGACTTGGAGGTCAGCGAGGAGAACAATGCGTGCAGCATATTCATAGATGTGGATGTGGACGGGCAGACCGAGAGATGGCTGCTGATGTTCAAGAACGAGACCCACAACCACCCTACGGAGATCGAGCCGTTCGGCGGGGCCGCCACCTGCCTGGGCGGAGCCATCAGGGATCCGCTCTCAGGACGCTCCTACGTCTACCAGGCAATGCGTGTCACCGGTGCCGGCGACATCTACAAACCTGTCAGCGAGACACTTCCGGGCAAGCTCCCGCAGAAGGTCATCACCAGGAAGGCCGCCCAGGGATATTCCTCCTACGGCAATCAGATCGGTCTTGCGACAACCCATGTCCGTGAGATCTACCACGAGGGCTACACGGCCAAGAGAATGGAGGTCGGAGCGGTTGTCGGAGCGGTGAAGGCCGGGGACGTGAGAAGGGAAAGCCCTAAGGCCGGGGATGTCGTGCTGATGATCGGCGGACGCACCGGACGCGACGGAATCGGCGGTGCGACAGGTTCCTCAAAGGAACACACAGAGGAGTCCCTTGAGACTTGCGGAAGTGAGGTCCAGAAGGGTAACGCTCCGGAGGAGAGAAAGTTGGAAAGGCTTTTCAGAAGGCCTGAGGTCACGAGACTGATAAAGAAATCGAATGATTTCGGAGCCGGCGGAGTGAGTGTCGCCATCGGTGAGCTTGCCGACGGGCTGGACATCTACCTTGACCGTGTTCCGGTGAAATACAGCGGAATGAACTCCACGGAACTGGCCATCAGCGAGTCCCAGGAAAGGATGGCAGTCGTAGTGGAAGCCAAGGACGAGGAGGAATTCAAGGTGCTTTGCCATTCAGAGAATATCGAGGTGACGCACGTGGCCGAGGTCACCGACACCGCCAGAATGAGGATGTTCTACGGCGACAAGGTCGTTGTGGATCTCACCAGAGCGTTCATCGACAGCGCCGGTGCGAAGCATTATTCAAAGGCCACTATCGGAGCGGTCGAAGACAGGGATCCGTTCTTCCGCGACGTTCCGGGCAAGAACCTGAAAGAGAGAATGTTCGCCAACCTGCAGGATCCGAACATGACCTGCCAGAAAGGCCTTATAGAGATGTTCGACTCCACCATCGGCCGTTCCACCGTGCTGATGCCGTTCGGAGGCGAGCTACAGACCACCGAGACCCAGGTCTCAGTGCAGAAACTTCCGGTCAAGGGTTATACCGACACAGCCAGCATGATGGCGTTCGGCTTTAACCCTGACATCTGCGACTGGAGCCCTTACCACGGTGCGGCATATTCATTCATCGAGGCTTGCAGCAAGGTCGTGGCGGCGGGAGGCCATTGGGAGACAATGAGATTCTCTTGCCAGGAATATTTTGAAAGGATGACAGCTGATCCGAAGGTATGGGGCAAGCCGACGGCGGCTCTGCTCGGCGCTCTGAAGATGCAGAAGGAGCTTGGGCTGGCTTCCATTGGAGGCAAGGATTCGATGAGTGGATCCTTCGAGACCGAGGACGGGACAATCCACGTACCGCCGACCCTTATCGCGTTCGGTATCACTCCGGTAAAGGCTGACAAGGTGATCTCGCCGGAACTCAAGTGGGAGGGTGACAGGCTCTATCTGGTGAAGCATACGCCTCTCGCCAACAAGATGCCTGACACGGAGCAACTCAAGAGGAATTGGAATAATATTCAGAAAAAGATAGAGGACGGCACGATCGTGGCCGGCTGGGCAGTAGGTTTCGGCGGAGTCGCTGAGGCGCTCTGCAAGATGAGTTTCGGCAACGCTTTCGGATTCGACGTGAACCTTCCGGAGGACGATCTATTCAATCTGAGCTACGGTTCCATCGTGGTGGAGACCGACGGCAGCGCGCTTGATTTCGAGAACGCCATCGAGATCGGAACGGTGACTTCGGGCGAAGACGGCAATGTCCGCGTGAACGGCACCAAGCTGTCCATCTTCGAGCTGATGGATTTCAACGCGTCCCTCTTCGAGAAGGTCTATCCAGCGGTCAGCGAGCCTGACACCAAGAGGCTGTCGCCTAAGGGATTGGAGGGTGCGAAGCCGTTCAAGGCGAAGAAGACGGATCTTGAATATAAGGGGCCGAAGGTTGACAAGGTAATCGCCTACCTTCCTGTCTTCCCTGGCACCAACTGCGACTACGACTCGGCCAAGGCGTTCCGCAAGGCGGGAGCCGAGATCCGCACTTCCGTGTTCCGCAACCTTTCGGACAAGGATGTGTTCGAGTCGATCGCCGAGATGAAGAAGAACATCGACGAGTGCCAGATCCTGATGCTCAGCGGTGGCTTCTCCGCCGGTGACGAGCCGGACGGAAGCGGCAAGTTCATAGCGAACGTACTGAACAACAAGGACATCGCGGAGGCGATAGAGGGACTGCTGTCCCGTGGTGGTTTGATTTTAGGAATATGCAATGGTTTCCAGGCGCTTGTGAAGTCGGGTCTGCTGCCTTACGGTGAGCTCGGGAAGGTGACCAAAGACTCCCCTACTCTGTTCCGCAATGACATCAACAGGCACATCTCGCAGATGGTGACGACCCGTGTGGCTTCCACAAACTCTCCTTGGCTGAGAGGGATGGCAATCGGTGATGAATATACTATCCCTGTAAGCCACGGCGAGGGCAAGTTTGTGGTCAGCGAGGAACTCGCGCGTGAGTTGTTCGCCAACGGGCAGGTGGCGTTCCAGTACGTTGATCCGCTGACGGACGAGCCTACGATGGAGTCGCCTTACAATCCGAACGGATCTTACTATGCCATCGAGGGCATCATCAGCCGCAACGGGCAGATACTCGGAAAGATGGGTCACAGCGAGAGGTACGAGAGGAACCTGTTGAAGAACATAGAGGCCGACCTCGAGCAACCACTGTTCGAAAACGCCGTCAGGTATTTTCTCGGGTAGTTATTTTGCTGAGGCTGCATAGTAGAAGGCGCGGAAAGCGGTTGCCATATGTCGCTTCAGCGATACCTTTACACGTACAAGGCACGGAGAGCGGTTGCCATATGTCGCTTCGGCGATACCTTTACACGTACAAGGCGCGGAGAGCGGTTGCCATATGTCGCTTCGGCGACCCTTTACCCGTACAGGGCGCGGAGCGTCGGTCGCCGAAGCGACATATGGCAACCGCGGCAAAAGAATATATTATAATATAATAAATGAAGAGGAATATAATTCACGATGGGGTGTCCATCAAGATCTTCGAGACAGATGACCCGCAGAAGGTAATCATACATTTCACGGATGAGATCACGGCGTTCAACAAGATCAAGAAGGCGGTGATCAAGGACAAGGGTGTCTACTGCAACGGAATCTCCTGCGAGATCTCCAGACTGCTGCAGAAGGGAGGTGTGCCTACGCACTTCATCGAGCAGATCTCTGACACTGAGCAGCTTTGCTGGAAATCACAAGTGATCCCGATGGAGGTGATCGTCAGGAATGTGATCGCCGGCTCGATGGCACAGAGACTGGGACTGGAGGAAGGTATCATCCCGAAGGAGCCGGTCTACGACCTCTGCTACAAGTCGGATATCCTCTGCGACCCGATCATCAACGACTACCACGCCGTCGCCCTCGGCCTCGTGAGCAAGGAAGAACTTGAACGGATATATTCATTGACAAAGCAGGTCAACAGCATCCTGACCCCGGTCTTCAAGGAGATCGGTATCACGCTGGTGGACTTCAAGATAGAGTTCGGTCACCTCTGTGACGGCAGTCTCGTGATGAGCGACGACATCACTCCGGACAGCGCCCGCTTCTGGGACATCGCCACGGGAGACCGCCTCGACAAGGACCGCTTCCGCAAGGACAACGGCCATGTCGGCGAAGCCTACATGACGGTCTACGAGCGTCTGACCGGTAAAAGTCGAACCCGACTTTTGAAATATGCTTAAAATAAGCCGACATATTCTTGTAACCATCTGCGTTCTGGCCGCATCCACATTTGCATTGAAGGCACAGGACTACCAGTCCAGCATCCGCAAGTGGGATGAGGGTCCCCTGACTCTACAGGATTTTCTGGTACGGGACATGTGGACTATCAACGACAATGAATCCTGTCTGCTCACCTACGGCATCAGATGGAACGTCGAGAAAAAGAGATACGGCAACCTCGTGTACCACAGAGACGCCACGGAAGCCTACATGGACAATGTGAACTCTTGGATAAGAACCGGTTACGACACTCCGGCGACACTGAAGTACATGCAGGTCTCCTTTGACATCATCGAACTCACGCGCAGGAAGTTCCAGAACGAGGCTGACACCTCAAGCACGAACTTCCTGACTCTTGCAAACTTCTACAACAACGTCGGCACGAACGCCCTCAACGAGTTCAAAGCCGCATCCAGAATGGGGCAGGACACCACAGTGGTCAATCAGTACCGTTCCAGAATCAGCAAGGCGCTTGATGAATATGTCCTCATAGACTCAGAACCAGACATCCGCTTCCGGAAGTTCGGATTAGGTGTCAGAGTCGGAATAGGCAGCGAGTTCTTCTTCGGCCAAAGCACCGACTATCTCACACCTCTGGGAGGAATGACGTGGGGTTTTGAGATATCCCTGTCACGTTTCAGGTTCAACCTTGACGGGCTGCTTGGCATCGGAGGGGATTACAAGAAAGATTTCCCTTACTCAAAAGCAGACTACAACTGGAGGGAAGGAGACGGTTTCAACGGCGGAAGCATCAACCAGACGTTCGGTTATGCGGTAATCGACAACAAAAGGGTCACCATGGCCCCGATGGCCGGAATCGGAGTCGGATTCATTGACAGATTCAACGATGATGCCGCCGAAGGCAAAAAGAACGAGGAGATGGCTGGATTCAGAATGCTGGCCGGCGTTGATTTCGACTGGAAAATCAGAAGGTACTACACCAGACTGTCATACGATAAAGTTTACGCCGAATCCAACATCAGGTTCAGGCTATATGCGGCCAGAACCAGTCTGCCTTCACCATGCAACGCATGGAGCATAAACTTCGGAGTGGCGTACGAACTCTACGCAAGAGCGGTAAAATAACATTAATATTTCTGAATATGAGACCTTTATTTCTGACAAATACTCTTACTCGAACGAAAGAGCTTTTCAAGCCGATCCAACCGGGACACGTGGGAATGTACGTCTGCGGGCCGACGGTCTATGGAGAGGCTCACCTCGGACACGCCCGTCCGGGAGTAACCTACGATGTGCTTTTCAAACTTCTCAGGCATCTTGGCTACAAGGTCCGCTACGTGCGGAACATCACCGACGTGGGACACCTTGAGCACGACGCCGACGAGGGAGAGGACAAGATCTCCAAAAAGGCAAGGCTGGAACAGCTTGAGCCTATGGAGGTTGTGCAGACCTACACGTTCCGCTACCACGAGGCGATGCGCCTGCTGAACGTGGCGCCGCCATCCATCGAGCCGAGAGCCTCGGGACACATCATCGAGCAGATCGAGACCGTCAAGAAGATTCTGGACGCAGGCTACGCCTACATCTCCAACGGATCCGTGTACTTTGACGTGGAGAAATACAACAAGGATCACCACTACGGAATCCTTTCCGGGCGCACTCTGGACGACACCCGTGAAGGAACACGCACACTTGACGGACAGAGCGACAAGAAGGCTCCGTACGATTTCGCCCTTTGGAAGAAGGCCGAGCCGGAACACATCATGCACTGGCCGAGTCCTTGGAGCGAGGGATTCCCGGGATGGCACCTGGAGTGCTCCGTGATGGGTGAGAAATACCTCGGCAACGAGTTCGACATCCACGGCGGCGGAATGGATCTGATGTTCCCTCACCACGAGTGCGAGATCGCCCAGAATGTGGCCAGCCGCCACACACAGGGTGTCCACTACTGGGTCCACAACAACATGATCACGATCAACGGCCAGAAAATGGGCAAGTCCCTGGGCAATTTCATCACCCTGCCGCAGCTGTTCAGCGGACAGCACGAGAAACTCGCGCAGGCATATTCCCCGATGACCGTCCGCTTCTTCATCCTCCAGGCGCACTACCGCAGCACGCTGGATTTCAGCAACGAGGCACTGCAGGCCGCCGAGAAAGGTCTGAAGAGGGTGATGCAGGCGGCGAAGGATCTGCGTGCGTTGGCTTCGGTGGCAGGAATCACTGACACGGCCAAGGGCACGGAAGGCGATCCTGTGGACGCGATGCAGTACGGTGAGTTCATCACCGCCACGGCTCCCGACACATGCACGGCCACTTCCGAAGAGGTCAAAAAGTTGTTTGACGCTGTCTATGAGGCGCTTTGTGACGACATCAACACGCCGATCGCACTGTCGCACATCTTCGACGCGGTACGCCTTGTCAACTCCGCCAAGGCTGGAGAACTAAAACTGAGCAAGGGTGATTTGGAGACTCTGACGCAGCTTTTTGATGACATCGTGTTCGGTGTCCTCGGCCTGAAGGACGAGTCCGCCGCCGAATCCGGCAAGGGTCAGGAGATTGTCTCCGGACTGATGGACATGGTGCTTGAGGAACGCGCCAAGGCCAAGGCGGCGAAGGACTGGGCGGCCAGCGATGCCATCCGCGACCACCTCAAAGCTCTGGGAATCACAGTGAAAGACACGAAAGACGGAGCCGAGTGGACAATGCAGTAAATCCTGCCCGATTTCCGCTACGGACTCAGCCTTGAACTTCTGAAGCAGCGGCCTTGGCCAATCTGGCAGCCTCCAACGCGGCATGCTCGGCCTTGGCCCTTTCGACGGAGACGGATTTCTTCAAGACAAAACCCGAACCCAAGTACTTGGTGCGCACATCCTCGTCCGCGGCAAGGGATTCCGGCGTACCCTGCTGGAGGATAGTGCCTTCATAAAGGAGATAGGCACGGTCGGTGATCGCAAGCGTCTCACCGACATTGTGGTCTGTGATGATGACACCGATGTCCTTGTACTTGAGTTTGGCGATGATGAACTGGATGTCCTCCACGGCGATCGGATCCACGCCGGCGAACGGCTCATCCAAAAGAATGAATTTCGGATCAATGGCCAAGGCCCTGGCGATCTCGCAGCGGCGGCGCTCGCCTCCGGAAAGCTGTATGCCAAGACTCTTGCGGACCTTCGAGAGATTGAACTCGTTGATAAGATCCTCAAGCCTCTCCTGCCTTTCGGCCTTCGGCATGTCAGACATCTCCATCACCGACATGATGTTGTCCTCCACTGACATCTTGCGGAACACCGAGGCCTCCTGAGGCAGGTACCCCACACCTTTCTGAGCCCTCTTGTACATAGGAAGCTCTGTAATGTCCTCGTCGTCAAGGAAGACACGTCCGGCGTTCGGGACGATCTGCCCGGTGATCATGTAGAAGCTTGTGGTCTTTCCGGCTCCGTTAGGGCCGAGGAATCCAACGATCTCTCCTTGATTGATCTCCATCGAAACGCCTTTGACGACGGTTCTGATGCCATATTTCTTAACGAGGTTCTCGCAACGAAGTTTCATCTTTCTATCTTATTAGCAATCACTATTTTGTCTCAAGTCCAAAGTCCTTGACAAGATTCTGGACCTCTTCGTTCTGTCCCATCAGGACTGTGGCTTTCTCCTGGTCAGTGTAGGGCTGCGCGCCGGTCTCTTCGGCAGGAATGACACCCACTTCAAGGCGGATTCTGGAGGAGCCGAGTTTCTTCCGCAAATTTCCTTCCAGAATCATCAGCCGGTTCTCCCGGATCCATTTCTCCTGCGAGGTGTTGCTTACCTTGAACAGCAACTCCTTGTAGCCGTCCTTGGTCTCGACGGAGACTTCGGCGTTCTGAAGGGTGTTGGCAAGCCTTGGACTTGATGCATATTCTTCAGGAACCCTCTTCCAGGCCTCCAGGACAGCTGCGTCCTCCGGCATCACATCCGCGACCTGCACAGTCTCCTTGACCGCTTTCTTACTGTTCTCTTCCTCCTCAATGATAGAGCTTAGGGAAAGGGACGCGCCGGTCTTGGCCGGCTTTCTTCTCGCCCTCGGAGCCGGAGTCTCCTCCGCAGCGGACACCGATGCGCCATCAGCTGTCGCCGCGCTTTTTTCAGCAGTCACACCGACAGGCTCAGCGACCTGTTCAGATTCCGGTTCCCGTGCGGAGGACGCCGACTGCGGCTCAGTCAGACCGTGGCCGCCCGTGGCCTCGTGAACGGGTGTCGTCTGCTTTGCAGGTGACGGGAT
>UMDN01053002.1_pt1 | contig 10963 bp, 9 predicted proteins | sample 1964491 | NCBI WGS metagenome assembly UMDN01 (sample SAMEA4835994, study PRJEB28245) | human gut metagenome | biome: gut microbiome; material: fecal sample | place: Denmark | collected 2008 | reverse complement strand
GAAACGGATGATGTGTTTCTTCTCTGGGATGAAGACTGGGCTTTGGAATCGGCATATTCGCATGAGCCGACAGGCTATGTGGCATGTCCGGCGGATCTGATACAGGGACTCAGGATGCAGTTTCCGGATGTGACCTACCGCACAGCGGATTTTTCGGATTATGATGCCTATTTTACACTTCGGGGATATCAGAACATGGAGCAGGTGCTGGAGGAAGATCCCGTGGATGGAGACTGGGTCGGATGTATTCTGGTGAAAGATAACAAATTTTATTTTGGAAGCTACGAAAATCAGATTACGGGTATCTGTCTGCAACAGCTGCGGAAAGTACTCGGAGGAAATGCAAAATAAAAAAGGAAATCAGGAATTCACGCAGAATATATAATATGTAGAGTTGTTTGAAATATTGTAAGGATTTTGGCGGTTTGTGCCGCAGAAATGAGCAGAATATGACAATTCGGGAAAGAATAGAACAGATAGAAGCAGATACTTTAAGTCCGTACGCCTGTCTGTCCATAAATTCAAAGGGCAGAGACAGGGAGGAACCGCAGTGTGATATTCGTCCGGTCTTTCAGAGGGACCGTGACCGTATCCTGCACAGTAAGTCTTTCCGGAGACTGAAAAGTAAGACGCAGGTTTTTCTCACACCGATGGGAGATCATTACCGGACGCGGCTGACACATACGCTTGAAGTATCGCAGAATGCGAGAACCATTGCGAAGGCGCTCCGGCTGAATGAAGATCTGGTTGAGGCGATAGCACTGGGGCATGATTTGGGGCATACACCGTTTGGACATGCAGGAGAATTTCTGCTGAATCAGGTGTATGAAGGCGGGTTCCGCCACAACGAACAGAGCGTACGTATTGTAGAAAAACTGGAAAAAGACGGAGAAGGACTGAATCTGACCTGGGAGGTCCGGGATGGAATTTTAAACCATCAGACACGGACAATTCCGCACACGCTGGAAGGAAAGATTGTGCGCCTGTCCGATAAGATTGCATATGTCAATTCCGATATTGACGATGCGATCCGTGCAATGATTCTGGATGAGGAAGATATTCCCGTGGAACTGCGTCGTACGCTGGGATTTACCACGAGAGAGCGCCTGGATCACCTGATCCACGATATCATCAGCAACAGCATGGGAAGAAACGATATCATTATGTCGGATGAGACCGCGGAGGCGCTGCGGGATCTGCGCTTGTTCATGTTTGAACATGTATACCGGAATCCGGTCGCAAAAGGCGAGGAAGTAAAAGCTAAGACCATGCTGGAACAGATGTATTATTTTTATATGGACCATATCGAGCAGCTGCCGGCAAAGTTATTAAAAATGCTGGATGAGGGCGAAGACAAAGGGCGCATCGTCTGTGACTATATTTCCGGTATGACAGATAAGTATGCGATTACCAAATTTAAAGAAAATTTTATGCCGCAGGCATGGAAAGTGGATGGATATTGATGACTAGAGAAAGGAGGGGATTTCCACGCCGTATTTTTCAGATGATCTGATTGAGGAGGTACGTTCCCGCAATGACATTGTGGATGTGATCGGCGGGTATGTGCGTCTGCAGAAAAAAGGAAGTACATATTTTGGGTTATGCCCCTTTCATAATGAGAAGACGGGATCATTTTCCGTTTCTCCGAATAAACAGATGTATTACTGCTTTGGATGTGGAGCGGGAGGCAATGTTTTTACATTTCTGATGCAGTATGAGAATTATACTTTTACCGAAGCGATGCAGGTACTTGCCGATCGTGCGGGAATTGAACTTCCCAAGCAGGAGATGACAGGTGCACAGAAACGTGAGGCGGACAAGCGCACGAAGCTGCTGGAGATTAACAAAGAAGCCGCAAAGTATTTTTATAAACTTTTGCGCAGCCCGAGAGGGGAAAAAGCATATGCGTATTTCCGTAAGCGGGAGCTGTCGGATGAAACGATGCGCAAATTTGGCCTGGGCTATTCGGATCAGTACAGCGATGATCTCTATCGCTATTTAAGACATGTGGGATATGACGATGCGCTGCTGAAAGAGTCGGGGCTTGTCTCCATCGATGAGGTGCGCGGAGGCCATGACAAATTCTGGAATCGTGCCATGTTTCCGATCATGGATGTACATAACCGGGTGATCGGATTTGGAGGGCGTGTCATGGGCGAAGGGGAACCGAAGTATCTGAATTCGCCGGAGACGAAGATTTTTGACAAGAGCCGGAATCTGTATGGATTAAATATTGCAAGGACAACCAGAAAACCGCAGCTGCTTTTATGTGAGGGATATATGGATGTCATTGCACTGCACCAGGCAGGCTTTGACAATGCGGTGGCCTCTCTTGGCACATCGCTTACCAGTGGACATGCCAGTCTGCTGAAACGCTACACCAAAGAAGTGTATCTGACATATGACAGTGATGGGGCTGGGGTAAAGGCGGCACTCCGTGCAATTCCGATTTTAAAAGAAGTTGGAATTATCACGAAAGTCATAAACATGCAGCCGTACAAAGATCCGGATGAATTTATCAAAGCACTTGGGGCCGAAGAATATCAGAAGCGGATTGATCAGGCGGAAAACAGTTTTCTGTTTGAAATCCGTATGCTGGAGCAGAATTATGATATGAATGATCCGGAGTCCAAGACGGCATTTTATAATGAGACGGCGCGGCGGCTTTTAGCCTTTCCGGAGGAGCTTGAGCGCAACAATTATATCCAGGCGGTCGCTGATAAGTACAGGATTGGCTTTGAGGATCTGCGGAAGCTTGTGAATAATCTGGCAATGGCAGGGAGCGGGATTACAAAGGCGGCTCCGTTAAAGAGCGGTATCCATGAAAAAAAGAAAGAAGATGGCATGAAACAGTCACAGAAGCTGCTTCTGACCTGGCTGATCGAGGATACGCGGCTTTTTGACAGCATCAAAGGATGGATCACGGAGGAAGATTTCACGGAACCGCTGTATCGCAAAGCGGCACAGGAGCTGTTCACCCAGTATGGGGAGAGCGGACAGGTGAATCCGGCAAAGATTATCAGCCGGTTTCAGGAGGAGGAAGAACAAAAAGAAATTGCGGGGCTTTTTAATGCAAAAATTCATGAAGTAGAGACAAAACAGGACAAAGAAAAAGCATTAAAGGAAACAATTGAGAGAATCAAGGAAAACAGTATTGATGTTCGAAGCCGGCAGTCAGATCCGAATGATCTGACGGTCGTTATGCAGCTGATCAATGAACAGAAGGAATTGGAGAAGCTGAAGAAAACGCATATTTCTATTGATTAGGGACAAAATAGAAAGTAACCTGAGAGGACGAAACGACATGGCAAAGAAAAAAGAAGAGAATGCAGCAGTGGAAACGGAAGAAACAAAGGCAAAGTTCAGAGAAAAACTGAAAAGTCTGCTGGAACTGGGAAAAAAGAAACGGAACATTCTGGAGTATCAGGAGATCAGCGATTTTTTCAGGGATATGAATCTTGACGAAGAAAAGATGGAGAAGGTTCTGGATTTCCTGGAAGCAAATAAAGTAGATGTCCTCAGGATCAGTGACGGGGATGATGAGGATGATGATATCATTCTGGATGACGAAGACGAGGTAGAAGTAGAAAAGATTGATCTTTCGGTTCCGGAGGGCGTAAGTGTCGAGGATCCGGTACGCATGTACTTAAAGGAAATCGGCAAAGTGCCGCTGCTGTCTGCAGACGAAGAAATTGAGCTGGCACAGAAGATGGAGGCCGGAAGTGTGGCAGTTGAAAAAATTCCACTGCTCAAAGAGCGTCTGGCAGAAACCGGTGATGAACAGGAAAAAGAAGAAATACAAGCGGAGATCAAAGCATTGCAACTGGATGTCGACCGTGGATCAGATGCCAAAAAACGTCTGGCGGAGGCAAATCTTCGTCTGGTAGTCAGCATTGCCAAGCGCTATGTGGGCAGGGGCATGCTGTTTTTAGACCTGATTCAGGAAGGAAATTTGGGACTGATCAAGGCGGTAGAAAAATTTGATTACCGCAAAGGATATAAGTTCTCCACTTATGCAACATGGTGGATCCGGCAGGCAATTACCCGTGCAATTGCGGATCAGGCAAGAACCATCCGTATTCCGGTGCACATGGTGGAAACGATCAACAAGCTCATTCGTGTCAGCAGACAGCTGCTGCAGGAACTCGGGCGGGAACCTACGCCGGAAGAAATCGCGGAAGAGATGAAGATGCCGGTGGAACGTGTGCGGGAAATCTTAAAGATTTCACAGGAACCGGTATCTTTGGAAACACCAATCGGAGAAGAGGAAGATTCCCATCTGGGCGATTTTATTAAAGATGATAATGTACCGGTACCGGCAGATGCTGCAACTTTTACGCTGCTTAAGGAACAGCTGGAAGAGGTACTCGGAACACTGACCGAGCGGGAGCAGAAAGTGCTGACGCTTCGTTTTGGTCTGGAAGATGGACGGGCGAGAACCCTTGAGGAAGTCGGGAAAGAGTTCAATGTAACCAGAGAACGAATCCGTCAGATTGAGGCAAAAGCGCTCCGTAAGCTTCGCCATCCCAGCAGAAGTCGTAAGTTAAAGGATTATTTAGAGTAACATGATGAAATTATCGAGGAGAATGAAAGCAGTGGCTTCCATGGTTACAACCGGCGGTATCCTTGCGGATATCGGAACAGACCATGCGTATGTGCCGATTGCACTGGTACAGAGGCAGAAAATAAAGGGAGCCATTGCAATGGATATTAATGAGGGACCGCTTGCCCGGGCGCAGGAACATATCCGGGCAGCCAGGCTGGAGAAATATATACAGACCAGACTTTCGGACGGAGCAGAGGCACTGCTTCCAAATGAAGCGGATTCCATTCTGATTGCAGGAATGGGTGGAGAACTGATTCTGCATATTCTGACGGAAGGGGAATCCGTCTGCAGTACAGCGAAAGAACTGATTTTGCAGCCACAGTCTGAAATACATAAGGTCCGGGAATATCTGCGCCAGCATCAGTATAAGATTGAAGATGAAGATATGGTCTGTGAAGAAGGAAAATATTATCCGATGATGCGTGCCGTAAAAACGGAGCAGGATGAAACGTGGAACCGGTTGAACGATCAGACAATAGCAGTCTGTGATATTTACGGACCGCTTCTTCTGAGAAACGGAAATCCGGTATTGCGCCGGTTTCTGGTGCGTCAGCATGGACAGCTGACACAGATTCTGCAGACGCTTGAAGCACAGAAAGAATCGGAACAGATCATACGACGTATTGCAGAAGTGCAGGAAAAATTACAGCAGAATGAATCTGCGTATACGATTTTGGGGGCGATAAAAAGTGCAGGAATTTGAGATCACATTGGAGACTGCGCCGGAGAAAACCGAACTGGTTCTGATTCCGGAGCAGACAAAACTGGAACAGATTGCAAAACAATATCAGAAAAATTACAGTGACAGGATTGTACTGGCATGTGTAGATGGAAAACTGCGGGAACTTTCAAAAGTGGTGAAGGCACCCGGTAAAATTTCGTTTCTGACGATGACGGACAGGGACGGCAAACGCACCTATCGCAGAAGTATGACGCTTTTATTGCAGAAGGCGGTAGAAAATCTGTGGAAGGATCAGGTAAAAATCAGGGTCTATTATTCCCTGGGGGAAAGTTATTACTGTGAACTGCATGGAACTGCTAATGATGTAGCTGCCGTGCAGGCACTGCGTGCAGAGATGCAGCGTCTGGTAGAGGCCGATTTACCGATCAAGAAATGCAGTGTAAAAACAGAAGATGCGGAACAGCTGTTTCATGATAAGGGAATGAAGGACAAAGAGCGGCTTTTACATTATCGCAGAAGTTCGCGTGTCAATATTTATGAGCTGGACGGACATCAGGACTATTATTACGGTTATATGGTTCCATCCACGGGATACCTTGGAGTGTTTGATCTGGAGTTATATGAAGACGGCTTTGTTCTTTTGTTCCCAAATAAAAAGGGAGATGAAGTGGAACCGCTTCATACCTCCAATAAACTGTACCACACATTAAAAGAATCACGCAGCTGGAGCCGTATGCTGGACGTTGGAACGATCGGTGCGCTCAATGATGCAATCGCATCCGGCAGGGGCGAACAGATTATTCTGCTTCAGGAAGCATTGATGGAGGAACGGATCGGTTCCCTGGCAGCACAGATTGCAGCAAAAAAAGGAATTAAATTTGTCATGATTGCAGGTCCGTCTTCTTCCGGAAAGACGACATTTTCCAACCGCCTGTCGATTCAGCTTCTGGCAAAGGGAAGAAAACCGCATCCGATCAGTCTGGATGATTATTATGATGACAGGGAGCGGTGTCCGAGGGATGCAGACGGAAATCTTGATTTTGAATGTCTGGAGGCACTGGATGTCAGACAGTTTAATGAAGATATGACCCGGCTTCTGGCAGGGGAGAAAGTAGATATGCCTTCTTTCAATTTCAAGACGGGAAAGAGGGAATACCGTGGCAGGACCCTGCAGCTTAAAGAAAATGATATTCTTGTCATAGAGGGAATTCATGGTCTGAACGATAAGCTGTCGTATACACTTCCCGCAGAAAGTAAATTTAAGATTTATATTTCTGCGCTGACACAGTTGAATATTGATGAACACAATCCGCTGTCCACGACGGACTGCCGTCTGTTACGCCGGATCGTGAGAGATGCCAGAACCCGTGGAACGACGGCACAGGAGACGATTGCGATGTGGAAATCTGTGCGAAGGGGAGAAGAAAAAAATATTTTCCCGTTTCAGGACAGTGCGGATGTCATGTTTAATTCCGCTTTACTGTATGAGGTTGCGGTGCTTAAAGTATATGCGGAACCGCTTCTGTTTCAGATTCCGCGTGACAGTGCAGAATATCTGGAAGCGAAGCGTCTGCTTAAGTTTTTGGACTATTTTCTGCCGCTTCCGACGGAAGGAATTGCACAGAGTTCTCTGGTGCGGGAATTTGTCGGAGGAAGTTGTTTTAATGTATAAAAACACGGTAAACTTTACGGCTTGAACCTTACTGGAAACTGTGTTATAGTGGAAAAGCATCTTAAGATGGAGGACAGGTGATCGCGGCTGCAGGTGTCGAAAGACCGCAGGTGAGGAAAGTCCGGGCTTCACAGGGCAGGATGCCGGTTAACGGCCGGTGGAGGAAACTCTAAGGAAAGTGCAACAGAAATATACCGCTATAAGAGATGCATCACAGATGCACCTCTATAGTAAGGGTGGAATGGCAGTGTAAGAGACTACCGCCTCGCTGGTAACAGAGAGGGCACATGTAAACCCCATTCGAAGCAAGACCGAAACAAAGCGCTGACGTGGCCCGCCAGCTTTAGGTAGGTCGCTTGAGACGGTTGGCAACAATCGTACTAGATAGATGATCACCCAACGACATAACCCGGCTTATCGTCCTTCTTCTTAAGATGTTTTCCGTAAATATCAGCAGTATTCTTTGGAAATTTTCATTTTTCACGTCTATACCATTATAAATTTCCCGGATTTCTAAACACTTTATGAAAAGTGTATGAAAAGAAAATACGTTGCTTGACGATATGATTTCCCATGATATATAACTAATATAAGACACGAAAAATATCGACGAAACACAGAAAAGAGGAATTGTATGAGAGACAAATTGTATCGTTTTATGCAGGGAAGAAATGGCATGGATGAACTGGCACGGATGCAGTCCTGGCTTGTTCTGATTCTTTTGCTTGTCGGTATGTTTACACGCATCGGCCTGTTTTCCTTTGTAGCGCTGATTTTAATGATTTATATGTATTTCCGGGTATTTTCAAGAAATACATCCAAACGTTATGAAGAAAACCAGAAGTATTTGAATTTCCGTTATAACCGCACCGTATCGTGGAACCGGTTTAAAAAACGCATGGGACAGGCAAGGGATTACCGCTTTTTCAAGTGCCCGATGTGTAAACAGGAAGTCCGTGTGCCGAGGGGACATGGAAAGATAGAGATTACCTGCCCGAAATGCAGGGAAAAATTTATTCGCAGAACCTAAATCGGAGGCAGTATGTTCGGATATATTAATGTAAACGGCGCACAGCTGTCGGAAGAAAATAAAAAAATATATCAGTCGTATTATTGTGGACTTTGCCGGAAATTAAAAGAGTTCTGTGGAAAAAAAGGACAGGCACTTTTGAATTATGATATGACATTTCTGGTCGTTCTGCTGACCGGTCTGTATGAGCCGGACACGCAGACTGGTGAATTTACCTGTATGATGCATCCGATGAAAAAACGGCAGCTGCGGGAAAACGATATTCAGAGTTATGCGGCACAGATGAACGTTCTTCTGGCATATTACAATCTGGTGGATGACTGGAAAGATGACCATAATTACACGAAGAAAACCATTGCCTCAATGTTTGAGAAAGATTATCAGCGGATCAAAATAAATTATCCGCGGCAGACTAATGCCATTGAGCAGTATATGGAGAAACTGGCAACTTATGAGGCGGAAAAACAGACGAATATTGATCTTGTGGCAGGGCTGACAGGCGAGATGCTCGGAGAAATATTTGCATGGAAGCAGGACGAGTGGTATGATGAATTGAAAACACTTGGATTTTATCTGGGCAAATTTATCTACCTGATGGATGCCTACGAGGACCGGGATAAAGATGAAAAAAAAGACAGTTACAACCCGCTCCGGTATCTGGATACAGAAGATGAGCAGGAGTATGAGACGTTGTGCCGTCTGATGATGACCAGCATGATTTCGGAATGCGCGAAGTCTTTTGAACGCCTGCCGATTCTGCTTCACGCGGATATTCTGCGGAATATTCTGTATTCCGGTGTATGGTCCAAGTATGAATACATTCAGTTGAAGAAAAAGAGGAAGAAATCATGACAGATCCATATCAGGTGCTCGGCGTCAGCCGCAGCGCTTCGGATGAAGAGATAAAGAAAGCATACCGTACATTGAGCCGGAAGTATCATCCAGATGCAAATGTCAACAACCCGAACAAAGATCAGGCGGAAGAACGTTTCAAACAGGTGCAGCAGGCCTATGATCTGATTATGAAGGAAAAACAGCAGGGAACTTCCGGAAGCTACAGTTATGGTGCAGGCTCTGCAGATGGCAGATCGGCAGGCACAGGAAGCTATGGACAGGGGCCGTTTGGAGGGTTCAGCGGACAGTATTATTATGGAAATGGAACCTACCGTTCCCAGAGCCGTGCGACTTCTCCAAAATTACAGGCGGCACTTAATTATATTCAGAATCAGTGTTATCCGGAAGCACTCAATGTGTTAAGTTCGATTCCATTTTCCGAGCGTGCCGGACAGTGGTACTATTACAGTGCGGTGGCAAATGAAGGCGTGGGAAACAGTGCAACGGCGATTGAGCATATCCGCCGTGCGGTGGAACTTGAGCCGAGCAATATGGAGTACCGGCAGTTCCAGCAGCATCTTGAATATGGCGGAACCTGGTATACCAATATGGGGAGTGAGTATGAGCGTCCTTATGGAAATTACAGCAATTTCTGCATGAGTCTGCTGTGTGCGCAGGCATTGTGTTTCTGCTGTCGCCCATGTTAATTTTATATAGCTGCTATATTAGCCTTGAAAATAGCCGCAGTTTATTATATGATAGTAAAAATGCGTTAAGCTGAAGGAGGATAAAAATGCGGCATTTAATGAGTCCTTTAGACTTCTCCGTAGAGGAACTGGATCAGCTGTTGGATCTGGCGAGCGACATTGAGAAGCATCCAAAGAAATATGCACATGCCTGTGATGGCAAAAAACTGGCAACCTGTTTTTATGAACCGAGCACAAGAACACGATTAAGTTTCGAAGCTGCCATGTTAAACCTCGGTGGTTCTGTTTTAGGTTTCGCGAGTGCTGATTCTTCATCGGCATCCAAAGGCGAGAGCATTTCTGATACGATTCGAGTTATTTCCTGTTATGCAGATATCTGTGCAATGCGGCATCCGAAAGAAGGCGCGGCACTCGTTGCATCCCAGAAGTCCCGTATCCCTGTAATCAATGCAGGCGACGGTGGACATCAGCATCCAACCCAGACGTTAACTGATCTTATGACTATTCGTTCCCTGAAAGGAAGACTGGGGAATATTACGATTGGTCTGTGCGGGGATCTGAAATTCGGACGAACCGTTCATTCCCTGATCAATGCACTGATCCGTTATGAAAACGTGAAATTTATCCTGATTTCCCCGGAAGAGTTAAAGATTCCGGATTACATCCGGGAGGATGTACTTCAGGCAAATCATGTGGAGTTTGAGGAAGTGGAGCGTTTAGAAGATGCCATGAGCCAGCTGGATGTTCTTTATATGACAAGAGTACAGAGAGAACGTTTCTTCAACGAAGAAGATTATATCCGTCTGAAAGATTTCTACATTCTGACCAAAGAAAAGATGGAACTTGCGAAGGATGACATGATCGTGCTGCATCCACTGCCTCGTGTCAATGAAATTTCCGTTGAAGTGGATGATGATCCGCGTGCGGCTTATTTTACACAGGTACAGAATGGTGTATACGTCCGTATGGCACTGATCCTGACATTACTGGGAATCGAGGTGGAGTAAAGATGCTGAATATTAGTGGAATTCACGAGGGCTTTGTACTGGATCATATTCAGGCAGGAATGAGTCTTCAGATTTATCATGATCTGAAGCTGGACAAGCTGGATTGTTCCGTTGCCATTATTAAAAATGCAAAAAGTAATAAAATGGGCAAGAAAGATATTATCAAAGTAGAGTGTCCGATTGAAGCACTGGATCTGGATATTCTCGGTTTTATCGATCATAATATTACGGTAAATGTGATTAAGGGTGACCGGATCGTAGAGAAAAAGGAACTGAAGCTTCCGAAGCAGGTCAAAAATGTCATCAAGTGCAAAAATCCGCGCTGCGTGACATCGATCGAGCAGGAACTGGATCAGATCTTTATTCTGGCAGATGAGGAAAAAGAAGTGTACCGCTGCAAGTATTGCGAGGAAAAATATACCAAT
>UMDN01024459.1_pt1 | contig 10991 bp, 7 predicted proteins | sample 1964491 | NCBI WGS metagenome assembly UMDN01 (sample SAMEA4835994, study PRJEB28245) | human gut metagenome | biome: gut microbiome; material: fecal sample | place: Denmark | collected 2008 | reverse complement strand
TTCGCCGCTACAATAACAATACAATATTATTGCGTACTATACCGCACAAACAACAAGGACATCCGAAAAAACGGATGTCCTTAGTTTTTATATAAAATATTCGGTTATAAATTACTTGAAGTATTTTACTCCGCTTTCAAAAATCTGCTGGTCTTTTGCAAAAGGAACATTTTTATAAAGGTTTTCGCCCTTTCTCTCGCTGTGTCCCATTTTACCGAGAACTCTGCCGTCAGGTGATGTGATACCCTCAATTGCGCAAACAGAACCGTTGAGGTTGAACTCAATGTCGCTGCTTGGGTTGCCGGCAAGGTCAACATACTGTGTTGCAATCTGACCGTTCTTTGCAAGTTCTTTTACAGTTTCAACATCAGCCATAAATCTGCCCTCGCCGTGTGACACGGGAACAGCAAACACATCGCCTGCGTTGACATTTGCAAACCACGGTGACTTAACGGAAGTAACTCTTGTATAAGCCATATGTGAAATATGTCTGCCGATTGTGTTGAATGTGAGCGTCGGGTCATTTGCTTTAAGCTCTCTGATTTCGCCGTAAGGAACAAGTCCGAGCTTGATAAGAGCCTGGAATCCGTTACAGATACCGAGCATAAGACCGTCACGATTCTTGAGAAGGTTGTTAACCTGCTCTGCAATTCTCGGGTTGCGGAATGTTGTTGCAATGAACTTACCTGAACCGTCAGGCTCGTCACCGCCTGAGAAACCGCCCGGAAGCATAATCATCTGTGACTTTGCAATGAGCTTTTCCATTTCGTCAATTGTTTCCTCGATATCGTTTGAAGAAAGGTTCTTGACGATAAGCATTTCAACATTTGCACCTGCTTTTTCAAATGCTCTTGCCGTATCAACCTCGCAGTTTGTACCCGGGAATACAGGGATAAATACAGTAGGCTTTGCAACCTTGATTGCAGGTGAAGATGTATTTCTCTCGCTGTAAAGCGGAACATCAACTTCGATTTCAGGCACTTCAGCCTTTGTCGGGAATACCTTTTCAAGCGGAGCAGTCCACTTTTCGAGGAGTGCGGAAAGTTCGATTTCCTTGCCGTTTACCGTAATCTTTGCATCGTTCGTAACAGTACCGAGGTCATAGTGAAGAACATCGTTTGAAAGCTCTGCACCGTCTGCAAGTTCGATAACAAGCGAACCCGAAAGCGGAGCGAAAAGCTCGTCATTTGTGAGCTCGTTTGCAAACTTAAAGCCAAAGCCGTTACCGAAGCAAGCCTTACATACGCTTGCGGCAGTACCGCCCTCTTTAACAACCGATGCAGAAAGCACCTTGCCGTCCTCGCAGAGAGCATAAACAGCGTTGTACATTTCGATAAGCTTATCCCATACAGGCATAAGTGTTTCTTTATTTTCGGGAACGGGAACAAAGATAACCTTTGAACCTGCGTTCTTGAATTCTGTTGAAATTGTCTTTGATGCCTTTGTCATTGCAACGGCAAAACTTACGAGTGTAGGCGGAACATCAATATCTTCAAATGTACCCGACATACTGTCCTTACCGCCGATTGACGGAAGTCCGAGCTTGAGTTGAGCCTGCATAGCACCGAGGAGTGCTGCGGCAGGTTTACCCCAACGGGAAGGAACATCTTTAAGTCTTTCAAAATATTCCTGGAATGTAAGTCTTGCTGTCATCGGGTTTGCACCGATTGCAAGCAGCTTTGAAAGCGACTCAACAACTGCATAAGCAGAGCCGTGGAACGGACTCCAGCGTGAAACACCGGGAATATAGCCGTAACTCATTGCTGTTGCATCGTCTGTTTCGCCCTTCTCAAGCGGAATCTTTGCAGCCATCGCCTCCTGAGGAGTGAGCTGATTCTTACCGCCGAACGGCATAATTACCGTAGCCGCACCGATTGATGCGTCAAATCTTTCTGCAAGACCGATCTGTGAGCAAACTTCAAGTCTTGACATATTTTCAAGGAATGCCTCGTCAGCAGGCATATCTTTAAGCTTTGCTGGAGCAACCTTACGGTAGCAGCCCTCCCACTTCGGAGCCTCGATATAAGCCTTGGCAACCTGAGTAACACCGTTTGTGTTGAGGAACTCACGACTGAGGTCAACGATTGTATCGCCTCTCCAGTTCATTGTAAGACGAGGACTTTCGGTTACAACCGCAACGGCTGTAGCCTCAAGGTTTTCTTTTGATGCAAGTGAAATAAACTTGTCAACATCTTTTTTATCGAGAACAACAGCCATTCTTTCCTGACTTTCGGATATAGCAAGCTCCGTACCGTCAAGGCCGTCATATTTCTTTGTTACCTTGTCGAGGTCAACCGTAAGACCGTCGGCAAGTTCACCGATAGCAACGCAAACACCGCCTGCACCGAAGTCGTTACATCTCTTGATGAGCTTTGCAGTTTCGGGGTTGCGGAACAAACGCTGAATTTTTCTTTCTGTCGGAGGATTACCTTTCTGAACCTCTGCACCGCAGGTTTCGATTGAGTTTTCATCGTGAGCCTTTGAAGAACCTGTTGCACCGCCGCAGCCGTCACGGCCTGTTCTTCCGCCGAGAAGTACGATTACATCATCGGGAAGAGGAGTTTCACGGATAACATTTTCCTTTGGAGATGCGCCGATAACAGCACCGATTTCCATTCTCTTTGCAACATAGCCCTGATCGTAAAGCTCGGTTACCTGACCTGTTGCAAGGCCGATCTGGTTACCGTATGAGCTGTAACCCTGAGCGGCACCTGTTGTAATTTTGCGTGAAGGGAGCTTGCCGTGCATTGTATCCTTGAAAGGAATTGTCGGATCGCCCGAGCCTGTAACACGCATAGCCTGATATACATATGAACGGCCTGAAAGCGGATCACGGATTGCACCGCCAAGACAGGTTGCGGCACCGCCGAAAGGCTCGATTTCTGTCGGGTGGTTGTGAGTTTCGTTCTTGAACTGAACGAGCCACTGTTCTGTTTTTCCATCTATAGTAACGGGAACCTGAATTGAGCAGGCATTGATTTCTTCACTTTCGTCAAGGTCGGGAATGAGTCCCTTTTTCTTGAGTGACTTCATACCGATGAGAGCCATATCCATAAGTGAAACGATTCTCTTTGTATCCTTGCCGTAAACCTCGTCACGGGTTGCATAATACTCGCTGAGTGCGTCCTCGATAACCTTACCGAGAGCAGACTTTTCAATCTCAATCTCTTCAAGTCTTGTAAGGAATGTTGTGTGACGGCAATGGTCCGACCAGTATGTGTCAATTACACGAAGTTCTGTAACCGACGGATCACGGTGCTCTGTATCTCTGAAGTAATCACGGCAGAACTTGAGGTCTGCAAGTGTCATTGCAAATCCCATTGAATCGTAATACTTCTGCATCTCATCGTCATTCCAGCCGTTGAAGCCCTCTACCCTCTTAACATTTTCGGGAACGGGAATTTCCATATCAAGAGTCTTTGGCTTTTCAAGAGATGCAAGACGGCTTTCAACAGGGTTGATGAGGTACTCCTCAACCTTTACAAGCTCTTCGTCTGTAATATTGCCCTTGAGAGCAATTACTCTTGCTGTAAGAACCTTGCAACGCTCACCCTGAGTAAGAAGCTGAACGCACTGCTCGGCAGAGTCACCACGCTGATCGTACTGACCGGGGAGATACTCCATTGCAAATACCTTCCAGCCGTCCTCAACGGGGAGAGTTTCTTCATAGATTACATCGGCGTTAGGCTCTGACAAAACAATGGTTTTCGCCTTGTCATATTCTTCCTTAGTAAGTCCCTCAAGATCGTAACGCACAATGTAACGAAGATCTTCGACAGACTTCATACCGAGGTTGTGGCGGATGTCCCAAAGCGTCTGCTTTGCAAGAACATTGAAGCCATCCTTTTTTTCAACAAAAATTCTGATTACTTCTGACATAATTCATTCACCTGCTTAATTAAGATATAAAACAAAATAAATCCCGTCTGATAACCTGTATCACATCACATAATACCACATTCGACTATTTTTTTATTTCATTTAAGGCATTAAAAGGTATTCTGTAAAAGTAAAATTAAATGCACACAAAAAAAGCGGTCAGACAAAGCAAAATGCCGTCTGACCGCACAATATAATCATATTCAATCGCCTTTGAGAAAATCTTTGTAAAATTCCTCAAAACTGCCGTTTTTGTAGTCTGAATAATCCTTATTATCCCTGTTCACAATTGTGTCGGTAATAAGGTATGTATCAAAGCCGAGTTTTGCGCTGCACAAATCCTCGTCAACATCGTTGCCGATCATAATGCTGTCTTCGGGCTTGATATCCTGCTTTTTGCAGATTTCTTCAAAATATTTGAGGTTAGGCTTGCAGCAACCAAAGTTTTCGTATGTTGTAACAAGTTCAAAATCATCGGGAGAAACTCCTGCCCATTCAAGTCTGCGTTTTGTTGCAACAAACGGAAAAATCGGATTTGTTGCGGCAATAAGTCTGCCGCCGTTTTTCTTTATGAAATCAATGCTTTTCTTTGCATAAGGAGTAAAGCTTGTAGCATCTTTCGGAACGATAAACTCGTTTTCGTAATAATCGGTAAAAAGGTCATCAAACTTTTCAAGGTCGGCACCGCTGACTTTGCCCGCTGTTTCCCAGAAAACTTCACGGTTTGTACGGCTGTTATCGTTCTTTGTCATAGCGTCAGTACCTGCCCACATCGCCTTTATAAGGGCGTCGGGTTCGATTTTTATAACAGGAGTACAACGCTTGCAGAGCGATGAAAAATACAGCTTTACGAATTTTTCCATATCCATGGGAAGCAAAGTTCCGTCCAAATCAAAAAGATAATTTTTATACATTAACATACCGTTCCTTTCAATTTATGCACAAATATTATACAAAATTTCGATTTGGATTGCAAGGGAAAAATTTTCGGTATATACTATAGTCAGTAAAAAACGAGGTGATACGATGAAAATAGTTTTAACAGACGCACAGACTGTTCTTGACGATATTGTAAATGCCGATGTACTTAATCGGTTCGGTGAGGTTGAGTCGTTCGGTCTTTTGAAATATGAAGAGGTTGCGGAGAAAATTGCAGATGCAGATATCGTTGTGTGCAACAAAACTCTGCTTGATTCGCACACAATGCGACTTGCGAAAAATCTGAAATATATAGGACTTTTTGCAACAGGCTACAACAACATTGACCTTGACTACTGCACCAAAAACGGCATAACCGTCTGCAACGCAGGTTCATATTCAACAAATGCGGTTGCACAGCACACATTTGCACTCATTCTTGAACATTTCAATCACACTGCGGAATATAATCGGTTTGTTCAGGACGGCAAGTGGAAAAGAAGCAAAACTTTTTCACCGTTTGTATATCCGCTGAATGAACTTGCAGGCAAAACACTCGGCATTGTCGGACTCGGAAACATCGGAAAGGCTGTTGCAAAAATTGCAAACGCTTTTGATATGAATGTAATCGCATCGAGCAGAACTCCGAAAAATATTGACGGAATCAAAGATGTTTCATTTGACGAACTTCTTGAAATAAGCGACATTGTAAGCGTTCATTGTCCGCTAAATCCACAGTCGAAAAATATGTTTGACAAAAATGCCTTTGCCAAAATGAAACAGGGTGCATTGTTCGTAAACACGGCAAGAGGCGGTGTTATGGTTGAAGAAGATTTGCTTGAGGCACTCGAAAGCGGTCACCTCGGCGGCGCGGCAATCGACACCCTCAAGGTTGAGCCTATGGTTGAGGACTGCATCCTTATGGGGGCAAAAAATTGCATAATCACCCCCCACATTGCATGGGCGCCCGTTGAAACCAGGGAACGCCTTATGGGCATAGTTTCGGACAACATCAAAAATTTTCTGAACGGAACTCCGACAAATAAAGTAAATTAACGGCGAGTAAGTAATGACACAAATTATATATTAAGATATATTTTATAAATGTCACAATGTAATTGACCTACTGTACATCAAACAGAAACAACCGCCCACCTTTCGGTGAGCGGTTGTTTTGTGTAGTGTAGTATTAGGAAATTGGGATTAGATTACAATTACTGCTGTCTTTCGCAATAACTTGAAAGGCCTGTGTTAGGATCTGTGTATTTGAGCATATCATTGTCAGCGTCATATGTGTAGTTAAACTGCTGTTCGCCTACTGTCATAACGAGATCTGTACCCTCAAATGTGTAATTGCCCGAAACAGTCACACCGCTCATTTCGCCTGAGAATGTACCGTCATCTGCAAATGTGTATGTACATTTCAAAGTTTCGGGGTCAACACCGTTTGCTGTTGCGTAGTCATCAATTGAAACGGCTGTACCGTCCGTACCCTCAAGTGCTGTTACAGTCCAAGTACCTACAACGCTTGCCGATGAATCGCCGTCCTCTGAATCAGCGGCGCTGTCATCTGCGCTGTTTGCATTGTCGTCAGCAGTCTGTGTTGCCGAACTTTCGTTTTTGCTTGACGAGTCACCGTCATTACCGCAACCTACAAGACCTACTGTACCTACCATACAAATTGCAAGCAATAAAGCTAACTTCTTGATTTTTTTCATAGTTGATTACCTCTTTCCGATATTTTTTACTTTCCGATTTTGATTTACGGAAACACCGCAATTTTCGTGTTTCGCTTTTATCACCTCAATGATAGCCAATTTAATGCAACATTTCAACAAATTGGCACAAACATCAATCTTTTGGCAAAAACATATGACAATCGGATATAATATTTTTCAAATTTATGGTATAATCTAAGTGCAGTTAATCATTGCCCCGAATTAAATTATTTCAAAGGAGGCTATATCTTGAAAATTGCAGTAATTGACGACGAAAAGCCTCAGGCAGACATTCTCTACTCAATCTGCAACGCATATTTTGGCGGACACAAGCAAAATGTGCAGATTGATTGTTTTCCTGACGGAATAGCTTTTTTCAATTCATTCAAGGAAAACACCTACAAAATAGCCTTTGTAGATATTTTTATGGAGAAGATGAACGGCATTGCCGTGGCTGAAAAGCTTCGTGAAAAAGACCGTGATATTCTTATTGTATTTGTCACAACAAGCCCCGATTTTATGATGCAGGCATTTTCCGTTCACGCTTTTCATTACATAACAAAGCCCTACAAAGCTGAGCAGATTTACAAGGTACTTGATGATGCCTCGTCATATGTATCGGATAATTCAAAATACATTGAAGTTATGTGTGACCGTCGAAACACGCTGATTTCGCTTAAGGAAATTGTTTCTGTTGAATCCGATGCACATTATATCAACATAGGTGTTGTTTCGGGACTTAGATATCGCACACGAATGACCATTGCAGAGTTTCTCAAGCTTGCAGACAACGACACCCGTTTCATACCCGTAAACAGGGGAATCGTGCTGAATGCCGATTACATAAAGGACATTGAAGGCTCTGTATGTGTTACAGGCAACGGTGAAAGATTCCCGATTAAAATTCGTGAAAAAACTCGGATTGAACAGAGTATCCGTGAATATATGTTCAAAAAAATCAGAGAAAACCAGCGGAGGTGAACATGGACGCATTCATAAAATTTCTTCAGGCATTTTTCAGCTTTGTCATAATAATACCGTTAAGTTTATTCTGCCTTTTACCGTTAAAAAATCAATTAAAATACCCGATTTCAAAGATAGTAACGCCCTTTTTGTGTTCATTTATCATACTCGGTTCTCTCTCGTCAATTGTGATGACGGCTTTTGACATTCAGAATTTAAACTTTGTTCTCTTCCCCGACCTTGTGATATTTTTCTTCCTTATTAAAAGCGTTACAAAGGCCGGAACAGCACGCTGTTTGTTTGTTTTTATAAGTGTGTGCTGTTTGATTTCATTCTTTTCTCTGTATGCATATTTTATCAACTCATTTTTTCAGGAAGAAATCTCACGAGGAGTTAACACCTCATATAGCCTGATTCAAATGGGGCTTTCGGTTGCGGCAATGGGAGCGCTTGTTCCGCTCACAAAATATTACGCATGGATGATTGACAACATAAATATCGGCAAGGTGTGGTATTTGTTTTCAATTTTGCCCATTGCACTTATGATGTCAACCATCTATACCATACCGATTTCCTACGCAAATATTCGTGTTGGAAAGGTTTATGCAAAAGGATTCATCATTACAATATTTGAGCTTGCATTGTATCTTATAGTATTCATATTATTCTACATTTTCAGCAAGACTACTATTGAAAAAACAAAGCTTACAGAACGAAACAACATTCTTGAAATTCAGAAAAGTTACACAGAATCGTTGCAGTCGTACATAAAATACACCTCAAAAGCAAGGCATGATTTTAAACATTCAGTTCATGTTATGAGCCGACTTGCAGATGAAGGAAATCTTTCGGCGCTGAAAGACTACATTGCCCAGTATGAAAATTCGCTGACTGTAACAGCACCTGTGCGAATCTGCAAAAGTGACGAACTCAATGCTTTGTTCAATCACTATCGTCAACAGGCGATTGAGAACAATGTTGACATTAACTGGCGGATTGATTTGCCCGACAAATCGAGAATTCTTGATGTTGACCTCTGCAGTATTTTCGGCAACATACTCGAAAACGCAATTGACGGTTGCTGTACCGTAGAAGAAGGCAAAAGATATTTTAACCTGACTTCCGAAATAAAAGGCGACTGTTTGTACATTGTTTCAACAAACAACTACGACAAACCCTTGAAAATGGACGGCGAAACTTATTCGTCCACAAAGCATCAGGGCAAGGGCATCGGACTTCACTCCATGAAGAGCATAACCGAAGTCTATGACGGAATTTTTGATGCAGGCAACAATAACGGTGAATTTTTCGTTGACATAATGCTTAAATATTAAACTTATTAAACTCAAAAAGGGTATGCATCCTCGCATACCCCTCTTTGTTATAAAAGTTCCAAACAAAAAAACACGCTCTGCGTTTTGCAAAGCGTGTTTTGATTTTGTTTTGTTGTTATCAGTTGTTACCGACAACAAGTTTCTGGATTTCTGTGGCATCCACGACATTGATTTCACCGTCATGGTTGTAATCCGCAAGTTCTCTCTGAACATCAGAAAGTGTTGAAATTGAAACAATGTACTTGCTGATTTCAGTTGCGTCAATAACATCAACATGACCGTCAAGGTTTACATCGCCGATCATATACGGAGTATCATTGTTGTTGTCATTGCTCGGCTGTGTAGTTACAGGAGCTGTTGTTGCCTGTACCGTAGTAGGCTGTACTGTTGCAGGCTGTGTAGCCTTGGCTGTTGTCGGCTGAACAGTTGCCTTTGCAGTAGTCGGCTGAACCGTGGCTTTGGCTGTGGTAGGCTGTACATTAGGTTTTGCTGTTGTTGGCTGTACCGTTGATGAAGAAACAAAAGTACAGAACTCAAGAGCAACCCAACCTGTCTTGCCGTTGTACGAGGTGTAACCCCATGTGTAACCGCCGGCTGTTGAAACCTTTGTTACATTAAGAGTAACATTGCCCGGAACAGATGTTACATATGAATAGCTTGTACCCGCACCGCTTCTCATGTTGAGATAATCGTCAACATCTGTTTTATATGTACCTGTTGTGTAAGTTACCTTTTTGGTTGTAGCCTGAGTAGTGCTTGTACTGCCACTGAAATCGCCAAGGTAAATGTAGCCCTGGAAATTCCACCCTTTGTTACCGCCAACCTTCGGGTCGGAGATACTCGCTGTGGAAATGTAAAAATTATCACCGCTGTATGCAGAGTTTGAAAGTGTAATCACACCGTTTTCAACCTTTTCCACAACAGCAACATGACCGCCGCCATAGCTGTATGACCAGCAGGCAATTGCGCCGACCTTCGGGGTCTGGCCGTACTTATAGTAGCCGTTAGCCTTGTTGTAGCCGTACCACTGCTCTGCATTGTTCCACGAAAGCTTCGGCTCAGAGCCGAGAATCTCATAAGCTCTGCCATAGGCATATGCTGTACAGTTAGGCATGCCGTAATCGTACTTATAAAAAACATTTAAATTACTGTAATAATATTTGTTACTTGAACTCGGGGCAGACAGTCTCGGTGAGAACGATGCCGCACTCGCAATCATCGACATTGAGAAAACCGACACAAACAGCATTACAGCCGTAAGAACTGCCGCAGAAACCTTTTTGCTAAAAACACTTTTTAAAACATTTCGCAAAGAAACACTCCTTTTTTTGAATTCAAAGTGATTGTTACCTATTTGTAACCACTTTATGTACATTCTATCACAAATTGTTCCAAATTCAAAGAGTAGAAATGCTGAAAATAGCCTCTATAATCTATTTTTTTAAGCCATTGTACACAATAATTTTCATTTTATGCATACTTTGCACAAAATTTAACTAACGTTCTTTAAAAGATAGTGTTTATTGTACAAGGATGAGGTCTGAGTTTTAAGGTGTAAAGGATTAGATAAACTTAATCATCAGAAACGCTTACGGCGTTAGACTGTTTATATGTTTCATTTATCGTTTTTCTTTACTGTATTGATCGATGAAATCAGCATTCTCCTAATTGTGCCGCACTGATTTTGCAATGGCTTATATACGGTTTCGGATATATATCCTGTTTCAAAAAGAAGTTCCAGCCAATATTCAGTTTCCAAGCACTCTTTTTGTGCTATTTCCAACTTGGAGATAAAATCCTTTTTACCCTGCGCATATTGTGCTTCGTGAATATTTGCACCTATACTTGTTCCCGAACGCAAAAGTTGATTAGTTAAAACCGATTCTCTTGCATTTGCTTTGATATCACGACACATATATACAATCTGTTTTGCAAATTCTTTTGATTTATTCCGTAAAATACTTTCAGACACAATCATCACCCAAAATACAATATATCACAAAACCGAATGTCTGTAAAGTTATCGGTGATATGCCTCGTTTAACTCGGCGTGATATAAATGTGTTATCGCTCGCTTTCGCTCTCGGTGATATTATATTCGCTTTAAAACTGCCGCAGGCAATATCACTCGGTATGACCGAATATCACTGCACGGCAATATCACTCGTCGACAGGCGAA
>UMDN01009115.1_pt1 | contig 11038 bp, 8 predicted proteins | sample 1964491 | NCBI WGS metagenome assembly UMDN01 (sample SAMEA4835994, study PRJEB28245) | human gut metagenome | biome: gut microbiome; material: fecal sample | place: Denmark | collected 2008 | reverse complement strand
ACCAGCGGCTGCCACAATTGTAGACAATATAAAATTCCTGCAGTTCATTTGTTATTGACTTTATTTTCTCGTGCAAAATTAGACAAAAAAACACCGATTTCCACCTACTTTTCTATAAAAAGTCGAAATTAGCCTTCTTCATTTTGTTTTTAACGCAGCTTGCACTATTTTTGTTCTATGAAGACATCTTTTTATTCCCTAACGAACAGACTGCTGGCGTTGGCGGCTACTCTGTTGGGCGCTTTGGGCGCAAATGCCGGAATATCGCTTCCGGCAATCATTTCTGACAATATGGTGATGCAGCAGCACTGCAATGCAAAGCTTTGGGGCACAGCCGCTCCTGGAGAGTGTATCGACGTGACGACGACTTGGAGCGACAAGACGTATTCCGTCACCGCCGACAATTCCGGTCATTGGGAATTGCGCGTCGCAACTCCCGGATGCAGCAACGGCGAGGCTCTGACTTTCACGTCGCCGACCGACACCGTAACAGTTAAAAACGTTATGGTCGGTGAAGTGTGGCTGTGCAGCGGACAGAGCAACATGGAGTTTCCCGTTGGCAGAAAAAATGAATGGCAAACTGGCATGAGCACTTTCGAATCCGACATACAAGATGCCGAGTATCCGATGATACACCTTTTCAAGGTCGACAAAGTTCGGTCAATCGACAAACCACGCACCGACTGCAACGGCCGTTGGATTGTGTGCAACGCTGAAAACGTATATGATTTTTCCGCCATTGCATTTGTCGTGGGGCGCGACCTTTACAACCGTCTGCACCGACCCGTAGGTATTATTTCTTGTGCATGGGGCGGCTCGCCGGCTGAATCGTGGACAAAGCGCGACGTTATGGAGAACGACCCGCTCTACGCCTCTGTCTTCCAGCAATATTCTCTCGAAAAAATGGCACCGAAACATTGGGAGCACAAAGTGCCGGGCATGTTGTGGAACAGCATGGTGTCGCCGATACTCGGCTACACGGTGAAGGGAAACATCTGGTATCAGGGTGAATCGAATGCGTTTCGAGCCGCCGACTATCCGCAGGTGTTTACAAACATGGTGCGGTCGTGGCGCGACGAGTGGCAACAGCGGATGCCGTTCTACTGCATGATGGTGGCGCCCCACTCCACTCAACCGGCGGAATTGCGCATGGCGCAGATGGACACCTGGCTAAACTGCGGAATAAAGGATATCGGGCTGGCTACGGTCATTGACCGTGGCGACAGCCTCGACCTGCATCCTCGCGACAAACTGACTGCCGGAAAGCGGCTCGCTGCCTGGGTGCTGGCTAAAGAATACTCCGTCAAAGTGCCCTACATGGGTCCTTTGGCAAAGTCTTGCCAACGCAAGGGAAATGCCATTGTTGTGAAATTCAGCTACGCCAAAGGGCTGCGATGCAACGGCAATGCTGTCAACGACCTGCAAATCGCCGGAGCCGACGGCATATTCCATCCGGCAAGCGGCAGAGTTGCTGGAGGAAAGTTGGTCGTGACATGCGACAATGTGACAGAACCTGTGGCGGTGCGCTATTGCCAAAGCAATTATTGCGAAGGCAATCTATACAATTCCGACGACCTCCCAGCCTACCCGTTTGTTATGAAAATAGAATAGAAGCCACGCCGGCTTTTAGTATTTTGACATATATATTAGGATTTTTTCAAGTGCATAATAATGCCCTGAAATCCATATTTGTCGCATTATTTTCATAACTTTGCAATTCAATATTTACTAAACAGAAGAATGTTAGAACAGATTATAGAACCGACACTGCTGACGCAGTTTAAGGAAGCCCTTGAAAATAGCGGAAATGTAGTGGTCACTTGCCACAAATCGCCTGACGGCGACGCTGCCGGCTCAAACCTGGCTCTGAAACTCATACTTGACAAACTTGGAAAGAAGGCAACCGTTGTCACCCCCGACAACGTGCCGGAAGACATGGCTTTCCTCCCTGGATATAACAACATCGTGTCGTTTGCCAAAGACCCGGAGATGGCTGCCGAGACAATCAACGCTGCCGACCTTATTTGCTGCCTCGACTTCAACGGATTGTCGCGCCTTGCTGATATGAGAGAGTTGGTCGCCAACGCAAAATGCAACAAGCTGATGGTTGACCACCACATAAACCCTGAGCCTATATGCAACCCGATTTTGTCATATCCGCAGATGACGTCGACTTGCGAACTGCTCTACCGCATACTTGTAGCCATTGGCTATTCAGATATGATCGACCTTGACGTGGCGACATGCATATATACGGGAATGATGACCGACACGGGCAACTTCTCATACAACTCCAACCACGCAGAGCTGTATATAATCGTTGCCGACCTCGTGCGACGCGGTGTCGACAAGGACCGCATCTACAAACTTACTCTCGGCACGAGCAGCGAGGCGCGCATGCGTCTAAACTGCTATGCCATAGCCGAAAAAATGCGTTTGTTCCCGTCCCACAAGGCTTCGCTGACAATTCTCGACAAGCGCGACCTGCGAAAGTTCAACTATCAAGTGGGCGACACGGAGGCTCTCGCCAACATGCCGCTTGCCATCCCTACGGTGGTATGGTCGGTTTTCTTCCGCGAGGAGCGTGGTTTTGTAAAAGTGTCGATGCGGTCGGAAGGCGACTTCCACGTAAACACTCTTTGCGCCAAATACTTCAACGGCGGAGGACACGCCAATGCCGCAGGAGGCGAATACCACGGCCCGCTGAGAGGTGCTATCGACACGTTCCACCAAATTTTGAGAGATTTAACTGAAAACAACGTTACTATATGAAAATAAGAAACTTCATACTGATGGCTCTGCCGATTGCATTGGCTCTGCTCGCATCGTGCAAGGATTCAAAAAGCTACTCCGAGTTGCTCGACGACGAGGAAAAATCCATAAATTCTTTCCTCGCGCACCAGAAGGTGCTGAAGCAGATTCCTGCCGACACGGTGTTTCAGACGGGTGCCGACGCGCCCTACTACCAAATTGACGACAACGGAAACGTTTACATGCAGGTGTTGAAGGCGGGCGACCGCACAAACAACAGGGCTCAGGAGGGCGAAACGATATATTTCCGCTTCGGACGCATAAGCATCAACCGCTGGAGCGCCGGATATGAGGATGCTCCTTCGGGCAACTTCGGCGACTTGTCATACAGCAGCACATCGTTCAGATTTTCCAACGAGGAAGCCAACTACGACTACACGAAATACGGCTACGGCGTTGTGTTGCCGCTGGTGTTTGTTGGCATCGACAGCGAAATCAACCTTCTGATAAAGAGCCGCAAGGGTCCATACTCGGAGATTGCCGACGTTGTGCCTTACCTCTACAATATCAGATATTTCAAAAGTAAAAACTAACAAACCATTACTTTATAATCATGTCACTTATAAAATCAATCTCTGGCATCCGCGGCACAATCGGTGGACCGGCAGGCGACGGACTGAGTCCGCTCGACATTGTGAAGTTCACTGCCGCATATGCTACATTCATCCGAAAATCAACAACTAAAAGCTCTAACACAATCGTTGTGGGTCGCGATGCTCGACTCTCTGGCGAGATGGTGAAGGACATCGTTGTCGGAACGCTAAACGGTATGGGTTTCGATGTCGTAAACATCGGCCTTGCCACTACGCCGACCACTGAATTGGCGGTGGTTTGGGAAAAGGCTTGCGGTGGCATCATCCTTACCGCCTCTCACAACCCTAAACAGTGGAACGCTCTGAAACTGCTCAACGAGAAGGGTGAATTCCTAAACGACGCCGAGGGCAAGGAAGTACTTGCCATCGCAGAGGCGGAATCGTTTACTTTCGCTGAAGTCGACAAACTCGGACACGAGTTTATCAACGACACCTATACACGCAAGCATATCGACAGCGTGCTCGACCTCGACCTCGTTGATGTTGAAGCTATCAAGAAAGCCAATTTTACTGTTGCCATCGACGCCGTAAACTCGGTTGGCGGCATCGTGATGCCTCAGCTGCTGCGCCGTCTTGGTGTCAAAAACGTGATTGAGTTGAACTGCGACCCGACAGGTAATTTCGCACACACTCCGGAACCTATTCCTGAGAACCTCACTCAGATTTCCGACCTCTTGAAAACTGGATGCGCCGACGTTGGTTTCGTTGTCGACCCCGACGTTGACCGTCTCGCAATCGTTATGGAAAACGGCGAGATGTTTGTCGAGGAATACACTCTCGTTGCTGTGGCCGACTACATCTTGTCAAAAACTCCGGGTGCTACAGTTTCAAACCTGTCGTCTTCACGCGCGCTCCGCGACGTGACAGAACGCCACGGGTGCAAATACACAGCATCGGCAGTGGGCGAAGTCAACGTTGTCACTCAGATGAAAAACAGCGGAGCCGTTATCGGCGGTGAGGGAAACGGCGGTGTCATCTACCCTGCCAGCCACTACGGCCGCGACGCTCTCGTTGGCGTGGCTTTGTTCCTCTCTCTCCTTGCCCACAAAGGCAAAAAGGTGTCGGAGCTCAAGAAGGAGTATCCTCAATACTGCATCGCGAAAAACAAGATTCAACTCACACCCGACATCAATGTCGACGCAATCCTTGAGGCTGTTGAGAAAAAATATGCCAACGAGAAGGTGACAACAATCGACGGTGTGAAAATCGACTTCCCTGAATATTGGGTACACTTGCGCAAGAGCAACACGGAGCCTATCATCCGAATCTACTCTGAGGCGAAAACAATGAAGCAGGCCAATGCCATAGCTCAAGAAATAAAAAACGTGGTTTCTGAGATTACAGGCAAACCTTGCTAATATTCAGAGACTGACTCCTCAAAGCCCGTTGCCGCCACGGAGAGCACTGAGAAAGTCCCTTTGTAGGACACCGACCTGATTTAATCGGCACAGACCAAGTAAAAGGCTTGGATATGTGCCGATTTTTTGTACCTTTATCCCATATAGACAAGAATGATTGTCGTGTTTTTAGTGATCTGGCCAAATATAGGATGTGCTTGTCTTATGTCCGCCCCAGATAGGCTGGTGTCGATATCAACTCGTATCGGTATTTTCCGAAATCTTCTCCATCCTCAAAAAGCTCCAGTTGTCTGATTTGCTTTCTTGCAGCTTTAGAAAAGTTTCCTTTCAGAGAAAGCTTCTCAATCAGTGTTACTGGAGTTTTATAGGGCAATGTTATCTTCGTGTTGTCTTATTCAGAAAAATACGTTAAATTTGCAATATGATTTTGCCACATAGGAAAAATCTATTAATTTTGCACGCCAAAATTGTAGCGATTACTTTCTGATATGAAAATAGAATTTAAATCGACAAAAGCATGCAAATGCTATCAAGCATTTGTTGACGACCCAACTAACAGAACTAAGCGACGTGCGTTTGGCAAAATGTTTGGTGGAATTGAGGATGAAAGTGTAAAACTTCACAAACGTCTTCTCTCCTTTGCAGATGCTGGCGCGTACAATAAAATATATGGAAGTACAAGCAACTGCATAGAACTGAAACGTGGTGAGAAAAAAGGTGACCCTCTAATATTAAAGACCCGTGTCACAGGAAGCTGGAGGAAATTTTTTCATCATATTACCACAGAGACAGGTGAGTTTCTATTAGTTAAAGATTGGAATGGAAATTTCAACGCAGTTAGTACTATATATGTCATAGATATTAATAATCACGACTATAAAGCAGTTTAAAATTATTATGGAACAGAAAGTTAATGTTATTAATCCTCTGGAATTACTCAACACAGTTGGGCAAGAGGTTGAATCTGTTTTTGCTGTCAAAGGCAAAAATGTCGTTGACTTTATGCCCATAGACAAGTTGAGAGCAAAAGTTAAGTTTTCAGAAAGAGAAATTGCTAAACTTTGTAAGATTCTCGGCCTGGATAATGAATTTGCCACATTCATTCGTAATTATCAGGAGGACTATGCACGCGAAAAGAAGAAAGCGGCTATATCGTTTAAAGTATCTAAGAAAGCGTTTACTAAATTAAAAAACATTCTTCCTTTACTTCGTAATGAATTTACCCAAGGAAGAGATAGGCTTGATGATATACTCGATTTTTTCGATGTGGATTCTGAAAATGAAATTTTCGCCACTTCGAATAATTATGCAGCTTTATTCCGCCGTCAGAACAATGTTGAAGTAGACCCAGTCAATCTATATGCTTGGTTGCGAAGAGGTGAATTGGATTTCAAACGTATGAACCTACCTGAATATAACGAATCCGCATTGAAGAATTGGATTGCTTCAGGTGTTTGGAAACACCAAATTGAAAGTTCTGAATATTTCCACTCTCTTCCATCCGTTTTGGAAGCTTTTGGGGTGGCATTAGTTTTCGTGCCTTTTCTTCCTAAAACAGTATATGGTTGTGTTCGTTGGTTTGAAGGAAAACCTTTAATACAAGTTTCTGACCGTAATCGTGATTTAGCGACATGTTGGTTTACGTTATTCCACGAGTTAGGACATGTGCTTCTTCATCGCAATGAAGACATTTTGGAAGGTCAACTAAATGAGAGTAAAGCCAAGTTGTCCAAAACAGAGAAAGAAGCGAACAAGTTTGCAAATCAATACCTTTTCAATGGTGATCAATTACGAAAAGCCGTTTTTGACAGAAAACGCAAAGGTGAGCCTATGACAGCCGATAAGCTTTCAGATGAATTCAATGTAGATAGCATATTTGCCGCATATTGGTTATTAAAAGCTCAATATCATCCGACATTCCAACGCCGCATCTCAATAGACTTTTTATCTCAATATTGATTTTTTCAATAAACTATGGTATAAACATATCACTTCAACTTTATTATAATTAAAGCTCATATTTTATCGCCTGAATTTTATCAAGTCTTCGCCTGTAATGTAGATTGGCTGACCATTAGGGTATGCTTCTTTGTGTGTCACATCGGCGTAGTATGATTTTTTGTCGGCTTCGATTATTCCATTGATGTCGAAATCGCCAAGAGTTATTTCTTCATCAAAGAAGTAGCAGAAGTATTTGTCGTGATGCGGATTCAAATACCCTTGCTTTATCATCTGCTCACGAGTTAATTCTCCAGTGTTCTTTACTCGGAAAGCTTTGTAAACCTTATCTTCGCCAGCTTGATAAAGGATTACGAATTTGGCGTGCTTCACGTAGTCGCGGCTTTTCACCACTCCGCCATGCGCATCTTTTCCAAGGCGCACATTATAAGCATCGTCACGCTTGCCTCCAATTCTGCTGAATATCCAATTCAAGTGATCAATACCATTCACGATGCCTACAAGGAATGTCGTCGTTGGATAATTCTCCAAATAGTGCATCGTAAGGAATTGTGTTGGAATCACATCGTGAGGACGTGGCTCAACCTTTGGCATCACATCTTCTGGCAGCGTTCTTGGATCCACACCAAGTGAGCATCGAGCTACATAGAACGCTTGCTTCAAATCGAACATTACGGCTTCATTCTCGTTAGCAACCTTTTCCCTAACAGAGGCATTTATTTCTTTCTCCGGCTTACGCAAGGCAAGTGAGAAATATTGCTGGTCGCTATTTTCCCGATTCTCAAATGGGTGATAAACTTTCCCTAAAAGTTGCTGGAAATTTTCCTTTATGTATGCTTCTGGATTCACATCACTCTTGCCAGTCATTGCATAGAACTCAAAGTTTTCTTTGAGCATCTGTTGAATTTCCTTGCGGAACATTCTGCGCACCTTGGCGCGCCACTGCACTTTGCTTGCTGCGTGGTTGCGACCGTAGAGCGCCACCACAAATAGAAAGTTCACATCATAATGAGCCAGTAAGAATGTATCTCGGTCAAACAGTCGATTTTCAAACTGGCGGCTCAGATAATATTGTTGTCTGCGATGACCATCTTCTTTGTCGCTATCAATCAATTTGATGTCATCTATCGGCTTCAGACAATTCTGATTCGCCGAAATGAAGAAGTTCGGTATGATATTGTAACCCTCGGTTGCATCATCTCTTAGTTTTATGTGACCAACCCTGTCGCTTTCGTTACCGTCGTTGAACAAGTCAATATTCCATTGTATTACATTTCGGGCGTAAGTGAACTGTTTATAAACGGATTCTTTTCCGAGAGAATTTCCTCGCTTATAATACTTTGAGTCACCGATATAGTAAATATCGTCGTCCTTATCATTATTTGTCAGCTCTTGGTACTGATACAGGTGGTCAACACGCTTGCCGTCTGGTTGGTCTTTCAAGTCCTTTGGCAGCTTTTGGTCACCAGCTATCAGCTCATCGATAATCGCTTCAAACACGATGTGGAAACTCTTTACCAACAAGTATTCTCGTTGGTCAACATTGAGCATCACACTATCAGGACGGTCGAAGAACGCATAGCACAATTCCCATAACTCCAATGCTTTGTCGGAGTAGTATTTGTACTTGATTTGCTTCAGTCTGCGTTTGCCAAAACCATCGATATATCGAGCGAACTTATCACCTCTGACCAATGGAAAATTCACATTGATGCTTACAGGGAAACCATACTTATCGTGTATATGTTGCAAGATGCTAAAATAAATCACGAGCAATTCTTCATCGAAATTAATTTGCCGCTTTTTATTTATGGGGTTAAGGTAGCCAACATCTTGCCGGCGAGAGCCTCCACTAATTTCTTGCACCACTGCTTGACTTCGTGAAATAGTTCGTGACCAGTTGATTTTGTTGTAGCCCGAATGAAGATTTTTGACGATGAACATCACAAAACTCTCATTCTTCTTGTTCCATTCTTGTAACGCCAACAACACATCAAGAAAAGTGTTTGCCTTGCGCCGCTTTGTGTGACCCATCATCGGTGCTTTTTTATAAAGCACGATACTTGGTTGCTTCTTTCCGTCCATTCGGTCAAACTCATGGTCACGGAACACGGTTATAGCACGATATATCCACACGCTGAGATTATAGATAAATGTATGCTCCTCGTTGGTCAGCTCCTTGCAATCATCGGCATTTATCAAGTCCTTGGGCTCAATATGACCAAACACCTTTTCTTTCCCGACTTCTCCTTCAAGCAACACCTTGGGTAAAATAAACACGCAGTCGTTCACGTTTGGGTCATCGTTGAAGTAGTAGCCCACATAACTGAGACTCACTTTGCCTTCCACGTCTTGAAGCACACCAAGACCTTTAAGAACATCACTGACGTCCTCATAGTTATATTGGTATTCTTCTATCAGTATGCGCATACGCTTATTCTGTTACAGTGTTCACCGTCCAACCTTGGGCTTGTGCAAATTTGATAATGAAATCTATGTTGTACTTGTTCCACCACGTCAAAACTTTGTACTTAACGCCATCAGATGAAGTTAATTCTGAGCCGAAACAAGACGTAAAGCTACCTGTAATATTTTCAGAACGAGCTAAAACGCCCTTGTATCTGTATTTGTTTTCAACAGTATCATCAAATGCCAAGTCGCTTTGCAGCTCTGCGAATGTCTTGTCGGAATGTTCGTTGATATACTTCATCACAATATTATATCCAAGGTTTTTCTTGGATAGTCGTGATTCGCCGTCAAACGAATACTTAGTGTAGTCTATCATATTTCCATTCTCATCTTCGTCTACTACTATAGGAGCATCTTCATTGGGCTTAATATTTTCCTCGCCAACCACACCGACCAAAAACTTTTTAATTGCCTTGAAATTCACATTATTATCGTTGCTATAGAACGCATCGAAGCAAATTTCTGCATTTTCATCATCGCTTACTTTGAAAAGAGAAACATCTCCGTCCTTGAATACATCATTCCACAAGTAGAACAGCACCTTGCCGACAAATGTATTTTCCTTGATAACATCGCTATCTTTTGTAGGCTTACAGAAGAAGTAACCAAGTTTTTTGTCATCGCTGCTTGTTTCTTTGGCAATGCGCTTATTGATTTCTTCAACAAACTTCCACCAATCGCAGTATTCATTTCCGCACTGTATCTTCCAACCTTTACCGGCATCGGCAATCTTCACATAGCGCCAATCCCAACGGCGCTTGAACGCAGAGTCTATGGGGAACAGGCTCTGGTCACTTGTGTTCATCGTTGCCCAGATGTAGAGGTTGTTAGGCAGTAGCAACACATGTCCATTTTTAATGTCGGCAGACAACGTTTCTCTATAATTGCTTTTGTATTCTTCCACCACACTATCCACTGTCAACTCATTTTCAAGAGCATACTCACCTCCATCGGCAAACGCTGCTTTTATTTCGCTTTGCAAGTCAGAGTCTGCTTCTATTGGGTATGTGGAGAAACCATTGTCGCCCCTGTCGAGAAGCTGAAATAGGTCACCGAATATCTGAGCACAGTTACCACGATTGATTTCCTCAATCACCAAGAACTGCGGTTCAGCCGTTTCACCGCACTTTGCGTATTTCTGCCATGCACCAAGATATGCTTTCAAAAACGCTTGCTTTACGTAAGTGTAGGTGATGCGCTTCTCTTTTGCCACTTCCACACCTTGCGCACCATACACTGGTGTTTCTTCCATCGTCGGTTTATACGCCCCTACAAAAGTTGAATAGTCGCTATCCGGGTGGAAAGTGGTGCGGATTGTGGAATATCCTTTGGTTATATTATTTACATCAAACGACTTGCCAGTACCAGGCGCGCCGTAATAAATTTGCTGAAGTGGGTATATTTCAAGATTAGTCTTGATTTTGTCTGCTTCCTCCTTGTTGAACTCAACAACATTATATGGAGTATCTGCCATATTCATATAACTAATATATTCTTTAGTTGATAAATCAAAATTATCTTTATTGCTTGGAATCCAAAAATAATTATACTTCAAGATTCGATTTATAAAATCGTCATCACCTATATTGTGACTATATTCTAATATTCCTTTTGATAGTCTAAAATTATCAGAACACTTGCCAAGAACAGCCATCATTTCTCGAACTTGTCGGTCATATTGATTCCACCTTATGTTCATTGTAATGAATGGCGATAAATTCTTATTTATTTTTCTGTCTTGAAGAATTTGAGATGCGAGTTTTTTGCAATCAACAGAAGGGTTCTTACATACATTTATATCTGCAAATACATAGTCCTAAAATCCGCAACTATCATCCAATACACGAT
>UMDN01038315.1_pt1 | contig 11223 bp, 6 predicted proteins | sample 1964491 | NCBI WGS metagenome assembly UMDN01 (sample SAMEA4835994, study PRJEB28245) | human gut metagenome | biome: gut microbiome; material: fecal sample | place: Denmark | collected 2008 | reverse complement strand
ATGGACAGCCAGAAAGTGATGTCGCGGACGAAATCATATTCCTGTCCGACATTGCCGATGAAATTCAATACTGCCAGGACAATGAGTGTGCTGATGACGGCAACTACCTGATACTGAGTAATGGTAGACAGGAAGAGACCGATGGCAGAATATGCGCAGATGGTCAGGTACACGCCCAATGCGGCCACGGCCATCATCATTATGTCAGCACTTTCCACATACATTCCCACGAAGATGGTAGGGAGGCACATCACGAATACCAGAATCAGACCATAAACCATGGTGGAAAGATACTTTCCGACGATGATCTGGGTGTTGGAAACCGGTGAAGAGTACAGGAGCTTGATGGAGCCTGTGCTGTATTCACGGCTCATCAGTCCCATGGTCAGAAGAGGAATGTACAGATAAAGGTTGTTCAACATCTGTACGAAAAGTCCCCTCATGCCGCTGATTACCCTTGCTGTGGCATCGTATACCGGATAACCGATTTCCTGATATCTCAATGCCTCAGAATACAATCCGCAGAAAGATGCTCCTACCTGAACCGCGAAAACCAAAAGTATAAGCCATGCGATAGGCGAGTAGAAAAATACTTTCAGTTCTGTTTTCAATATTCTTAATGTAGATCTCATACTATTTAAATGATTTACCAGACAATTTTGCAAATACCTTGTCCAATGATTCCTTTTCGAGGAAAATCTCTCTCAACTGCCAGCCGTTTTCGCAGGATGCCTTGACCACTCTGCTGACTATGCTGTCATCACCGACGAAATGAAGACGTATGCGGGTACGTGTAAGTCTCTCGACTCTCTCGATGCCCTCAATCTTCATGAATTCTTCATCTGACGGTGCATTGTGCATGATGGTGGTAAGAGCGGAAGGATCCATATAAGCGTTGAACTCCTCCAGCGTTCCCTTGAAGACCATATTTCCATGCTCAATCATCATGATATAATCGCAGATGGCCTGCACTTCCGAAAGGATATGTGTGGAAATGAGCACTGCCCTGTCTTCCGCAATTTCCCTGATCAGGCCTCTGATTTCAATGATCTGGTTAGGATCAAGGCCGTTGGTCGGTTCGTCCAGGATGACGAACAAAGGTTCATGGATGATAGCCTGGGCTATACCCACTCTCTGCTGATAACCACCGGAAAGGTTGGAAATCTGACGATTACGGAAATGAGTGATCTGGCATTTCTCCATGACTTTTTCCACGGCTCCCTGAATCTTGTCTTTCGGCATCAGCCTCAAGTCTGCGCAATGATACAGGTATTCTTCCACCGTCATCTCCACGTGCAGCGGAGCTTTCTGCGGAAGGAATCCGATGAATTTCTTCGCTTCGATCGGATTTTTCCTCAAATCAATGCCATTGATGAAAACGTCACCTTGGGTCTGTGTCAAAACATTGCAGATGATGTTCATCGTCGTGGACTTACCTGCTCCATTCGAGCCCAAGAGCCCGAAAACGCCATTCTTTTCTATTTCGAAGTTGATATCCTTGATCGCCCAGTTGACCGTATATCTATGGGAGAGGTTCTTGACTTCTACTATCTTATGTTCCATAATCTCTTATTTTCTTTGTCTTCTTACAATAAGTGTCACTCCTGTAAACATCAGACCCAATGGGAGGACGCCCAGGAATATAATCTTCAGCCACATTGAGAAGCCGACAGGCAATGTGGTCTTGTGGTCCAATGTTTCAACTCTCTCTGCTACGATAGGGAACTTGTCTCCGGAGAACCATCTGAATGGACCCTTTACCATCGTATAGTTGGACGAACTGATGCCTGAGTGCTCTGTGCTGAGCTCTTCATTAGATATAAAGTCAGCATCACCGGAAATGGCGATTTTCTGTTCTTTACCATTAATCTGTCTGCTCAAAGTCACGAAGGTAGAATAAACTCCCTGTTTTTCACCGGCCTTTTCATTGCATACGAATTCTCCATCCACGAAGTCGGTAGTTTCATATTCAACCCACGCTTTGTCTGTAGTTTCGAGCATTGACTTTACCTCGAAATTCTTGGCGCCGGAGTAATCGATTGCCAATGCAGTCGGCATAAGGACGCAGTAATCCCAATCTGCCACGCTCTTGTATATCGGGCCCGTTTCCAGAGCAGCTTCCGTGAAGTCTACCGGTACGAATGTAGGGGCGATATACTGATTTTCCTGCACTACCAGGCCACCGTAGTACTTCACGCCGAGATAATTGACCACCGGTTCGAGATACTGTCCGCGTTTGTAGTTCGACAGGATATAAAGGTTTCCGCCTTTGTCAATGTAAGAGTAGATGTTGTCCAATGCGGTCTTCGATAGCGGTTCGTTTATATCTGTAATGACCAGGACATCAGTACCTTCGAAATCTGCGGCATTGTCGAGGTCGAGTTTTTTCACATCGAATCCCATGTTGAAAAGAGAATGCCTGAACCATTTGTCATAGCCGACCAGATAATATCCGCGCGCACCATAGTTGTCAAGAGCTCTCGCACCATATCCGTCGACAAACGCTACCATCGGGCTTTTCGATACGAACTTGTTGAATACGATGGACATTTCCTCCTCGTTCGGCAGTTTCTGGTTATCATTGAACAGCCTCATTATTTCCTTGTGCCCGTGCTCGTCTTCGACGACCCTCAGGCATCTGTATTTTTCAGGTTTCAGGTCAATGAGTTCGTCAATCTGCTCTTTGTTGAGGAATAATTTCATATTCACATTGTGCACCTTGCACAGCTCCTCTGCCCTCTCTTCCCATGTCATGTCAGGATACTGTTCCTCCAATGACTCGTTCTCGCAAGGAGCATAGTAGTATACATATTTCAGCTCTGTGTCAGGCTTGAATCTGACATACTTCTCCAGTCGCTCCTTGTCATAGTTCTTGTTATATGGATGAAACCAGAAGAAGGAATCGTCCAACAGGTTCACGTATGTGGTTATGGTCAACTTGTCCTTTATGCTCTTCATTATCTCCTGACTCTCCTTGCAGAGTGTATTGCTCTGGGTGTAGGTGGCGTCATAGTAATATTTCAGTTTAGGGAATGTAGTGACATATCCGCATGTCAGACAGATGACGATGATGAGGCAGTATTTGAATACTTTCTCCTTCATGCTCATTATGCTCTTTTCCGTATTGAGCTTGAAGATGGAAAGTGACAGGAACAGGGCGATGACTATTATGAAGTATAAGAAGTCCTGGCTGGAGAACATTCCGCTCAAGAAACTTCTTGTCTTTCCTGAAAGGTCAAGCCAGTATGTGATATCCCTTATGAAATCACTCTGACGGCCGATATCGCTCACGTTGTTAAGGAAAGCGAGCGCTGCCAATGTGCCGATGGCTGCAACTACCTGGTATTTGGTGAGTGATGAGAAGAAAATACCGATTGCAGAATATGCCAGAATCAGCAGATACAGTCCCAACAATGCCACAACCACTATTTTGTAGTCGAAATGTGGGGTGAAAATGTGGGTAAAGACAGAGAAGAGAACGATGATTCCGATCAATACTCCGCCGTATACGACCATTGACAAGAATTTTCCCAGAATGATGGATGAATTCTTGATAGGAGAAGAATACAATAATTTGATGGAACCGCTCGCGTATTCTCTACTCATGAGACCCATTGTCACGAGTGGTATATACAAATAGATGTACTTCTGGATGCCCGGCATGATGCTGGACATCGACTTTCCGAAGATTTGCTGGGAAACGCTCCACGTTTCGCGTCCGAGGTCCATGGAGTCCAATATTCCGCCGAGGACCGACATGAAGCTATAACCCACCTGTACTGCAAAGACAAGCAGCAACAGCCATGCGACAGGAGAATAGAACATCGTATTCAATTCGATTTTCGCTATTCTCATCGTCTGATTGAAATTATTGAACTTTCTCATACTGCTTATTTTTTGCTTTACCGGACAGCTGTGCGAAAATCTCGCTCAATGAAGCCCTTTCCACATAAATATTTTTCAGATTCCAATTCTGCTTTACACTCTCCTGGATATATTTTTCAGTAATGGAGATATCATCTTTCAGGAATATCCTGTAGCTGCCGTCTTCCAGTGCTTCGATACCGTTGTTCTCGGTAAGGTTTTCCAGAGCTTCCTTGGAAGGGGAGTTTGCGAATTCCACGATGAAGCTCTCAGGGGCGACATAGTTGTCGAATTCTTCCATTGTGCCGGAGAATACAAGTTTTCCGCTTTCGATCATGTAGATGTTGTCGCAGATGGCCTGAACCTCCGAAAGGATGTGGGTGGACAGCAGAACTGCATGATGCTTTGCAATGTCCCTGATAAGATTACGGATATCCACGATCTGGTTAGGGTCCAATCCGTTGGTAGGCTCGTCCAGAACGACGAACTGGGGATTATGGACAATGGCCTGGGCAATGCCGACTCTCTGCTGGTAACCTCCGGAAAGATTCTTTATCAATCTGTCTCTGAAATAAGTAATGGAGCATTTTTCCAATGCCACGTCTACAGCCTCGTCGACTTTGTCTGGCTCTACCAGTCTGAGGAAAGCCGCATGCCTGAGGTATTCACCTACTGTCAGGTCTGTATAAAGAGGCGGTTGCTGAGGCAGAAAGCCTATGTTTTTCTTGGCTTCTACCGGATTTTCGCGGAGATTTACGCCATTGATGAAAACATCTCCCTGCGTCTGGTTCAGAACGCCGCAGATGATGTTCATGGTGGTGGATTTTCCCGCACCGTTCGATCCGAGAAGCCCCGTCACCCCTTTCTCATTTATTTCGAAACTTACATCCTTTACAGCCCATTGGACGCTGTACCGGTGTGATAAGTTCTTTACGGAAACTATTGATTTTTCCATATACTGTTGTTAGTTATTATTTTTAAGTTTCTATCCTGTTATTGCCCTCTTCAAGACAGCAGAAGAGGGAGACTCAAAAAGCCTCCCTTTTCTTCGAGATGCGGAACGTTAGTAGTTCCACATGTTGTTGTTCTTGAATTTGATGTCCACAATCTTACCGACTTTCTCAGGTGACCGGTAGATAAGTTTGTGCTCATCCTTGATGTTCTTTGCAGCAACTGCGCCCAGAACGAAGAAACTTCCGTCCTCCAGTCCCACTGCCAAATGCACATTTCTACCGGATCCGTAATCCATAGCTGTAATCTTACTGTCGAAGTGATAATAAAGTTCAGCTCCGGACTTGTTTACGAGGTCCAGCATGTAAAGGTCCTGACCGACTGCGAAGAAAGCATATTCAGTAGGGTTATATGTCGGGAATGCGCATACGGACGGAGTTTCAGGCAGCCCTGTAAGTTCAAACTTTTTGATGGACGTTATTCCCGGAATATCGTCAGTCCATTTTTTTGTCAGGTCAAATTTCTGTATGTACAATTTATTGTCTTCAATCTTTTTAAGAACTTCGAAGAATCCATAGTAGGAACTTGAGCCTGCTCCTGTAGATCCACATTGGCTTATGTGAAGCAAGTCATATCCGCTGTGATCATTGAGTGGAACGATGTCCCCAGTATTTAAATCTTCAGGTACCGTTATAGGAATTATACAAGCTGCTCCTTCGGTCGGTGTGTAATAGTCGTCGCTGCCGTCTTTAAGGTAAAGAAGTCTCTTGTTCTTTCCATCGTATACTACCTGATGGCCGATACGGTTAGGGGCATAATAGCCTCGGCAAACCCGGCACTGTTCCAGAGCTTCTTTTTCTTCTCTGACTTTCAATGGCACCGGAAGGAAATATTCTGAATTATATACAGAAGAGGAAAGTTTCAGCCTTGAGTATAATTTGCCGTCCTGGTCGCAAACCACGTCGGTAAATTGGAGGAATGATCCGGGATAAAGAACCGTATTGGCAGCAGGATAGTTCTTTCCCATGAAAGCATCTTTCATGTCTATCTCTTTAGTGAATCCGGTTCCTTCCAGATCCACGGCACCGCTTTTCTGGAACACACATATATTGCCTATGACGTTTTCACCCCAGTCAACACCTTCCCTCCAATGCTCCTGGAGAGCTATCGGGCCGCTTCCCAGTTCACCTGTGAAGACATTTGGAATGAAACGCTCTTTTTCGTAGTAATACTGGTCGCTGCCTTCCGGCTGCTTGTCGGAATCCTGGTCTACAAGTTCAGTTACGGACAAGAACGACAGTTTGGACTTGCCTCCGTCGTCGGACAATATCATCCATGAGTCGTCGTTCGTATACACTCCCGTTACGGTCACTGAAGTCTTGTTCATATAGACAACATCTGTTTTCTTGTCTTTCACTTCAATGACCAAATCATTGCGGTCCATGGCTTCGTTCATCTGGCTTTTGAAGGTCATGGTGTTCCACTCCGGCTTGGTCTCATCATTCAGGAGCCATTTGAATTCATAATTGCCTGCATTGTTCGTCACGAAATCCGGATATGTAGGCGTCAATTCCAGGACGTCTCCTTGAGTGACATTGTAAAAACTCTTTTCGAATTTGATTTCGACCCTGTTGATATCTGTATAATCGTAATTTCCGGTGTCCTTGTAGCAGCCTGAAGCCATAGCCACGGAAAGGAATAGACAGATTATATTGATTTTTTTCATACCGTCTGCAAAACTTTAGTGATTAATATATAGGAATATCCATTACCTGTCCGTCATCCTCTGTGATACCGTTCTTCTCGATATAATCCTTGGCGTTGAGGGCAACCATCCTGATTTCGGCACTTGACAATCCTTCGATTGTGGTGAAGCCAGGATTGGCTTTGATTATCGTTTCATATTTTTTATAGGAATACGCTCCGAAGAAAGCACCCGTTATGGTATTGTCCCACCAAAGAGGTTTCGATATTTTGTTGTTGAACCGGAACTGGATATCAGTATATGAGTCCGTCGGATTGTTGAATGCGACTTTCAAGTCATGGCTGTCCACCAAGCGCAACTTGAGGACCTTTTCGTCTCCTTCCTTAATTTTGTTCTTGTATACTTTAATCGGAAAGACCTCCTCCAACTGTCCTTTCCTGAATACGAACTTTTCAGGCAAAGAATACTGGTCCGGTGTAGCAGTTGTTCCGTCTTCGACTATCTGTACTTCATATGTAAGGTCTTTCTCCGGTACTTGTCCGACAAGTCCCAAATAATAGTCCTGCGTAAACTCGGTTACTCCATAGTAATGTGAAAATGACATCATTGAGGTATCTACTCTCACGCTCTTGCCATCTTTGTCTTTGATATAGCGCTTGAAATAGACATATCTTTCAGAACCCGAGAATACTTCCACTTCCTGTTTGGCGCAGCTTTGTGCAATTGCGAAAGCAGCAGCCGCCAGGGATATTATCATTGAAAATTTTGTTCTGTTCATAGTAGCAAGTTTAATTGATTTTTTCTGATTGTGGAATCGGAATAATGAAATTTTCAGGGATCATCTTGGTGGTGAGGAGGGTATTGTATTTCTTGAAATAATAGAAGGTGTGGCCTTCATTGCAATACTCTTTGCGGACTTCCATGAACAATTGCTTCTTGAAAGATTCCATGTCAGTGATTCCCAAATTCATCTTTTTGCAGTTCCTTCCTTCTCTAATGAGATTCAGGTAATAATTAGCCCCATCTGTTTCGCTGAAATTGCCTTCATTAGCTTTGGCTTCTGCCATGATGAAGTGCATTTCGCTGAGACGTATAATCGGCAACATGTCTGCGACCATTTTGGCTCTATCATTGCCGTTATCCAGTTTGATGTATTTCAATGGCGCATATCCGGTCTGACCGAAACTGGTGTTTTTCGTCATAAGATACACCAACCGGTTGTCTCCGGCGTCCGCTTCAGGTGTACCTTCGAACTGAACCACCTTTGCGTCCAGGTTGAAGTAATCATTTGAGGAAGCGGTAGCGTGTACCTCATAGTTCTCGGTCATGTTGATATCTGACAGACAGAACATGAGGTCGGATGAGAACTTTCTGTCATTTTTCATCTGGACACCGGATGAATATGACAGGGCTTTGTAATTCTCTGTCTCGTCGTAAACGAAATCTGCTGCTTCATTAGCCAGTTCGAATGCCTTGTCATACTTGCCCCAGTAGCTGTAGACCCTTGCCAACAGGCCGGTAACGGCCATTATGTTGATTCTGTAGCCTCTGTACTCGTAGAAGGCTCCTGCATTGGTTCCTCCTGTGGATAGCGAGAATCTGTTGAAACTGCTCAACTTGGCGCGTCTGGTCTTGTCGAGCGTGTCGAATGTCGTTATAAGGGCTTTCGCTTCTGTCAAATCTCTTGCAACCTTGGTCAAGATGTTCTCCACGCTCTCATTTGCCTGACCTCCATAATAAGGGAAGGTCTCCAAGTATGGAATGTATGGCTTGTCGTCAGCTACGGCCGGTGCCGGAGCGAAAAGTCTCAACATGTCGAAGTGCAACAAAGCCCTTACTGCCAGTGCCTCGCCTTTGATAAGATTCATCTCTTCCTGGCCGTATTCGAAGTCGCCGGGAGTCAGGTTGTCGATGTTCTTGATGATGTTGTTGGCGTTGGCGATTGTGAAATAGGCCTTTTTCCAAATGCTCTCGATTTTGTTCTGTACCTTTTCTTTGGTGTAGTCATACTTCAGCAGCGGATAGTAATCCGAGTAATTTGACAAGCCTTTGATATATACGCCGGATTTTGCTCCGTCCACATAATTTTGGGACAAAACTTCTACGAAGCCGTAGGACAATTCCCTTCCGTAAAGTTCGGAATCGCTCATTGAGTTGTAAAGGCCGTTTATGGCGTTGTGGAAACCTTCAGCTTCGGAGAAAAGTTCTTCCTCTACGACAGTGTCCGCAGGTGTGATGTCCAACCACGAGCATGAAGTTGACATCAGGGCCAGTACAGCGAATATGCTATATATTTTCTTCATTGGATTCATATTTTATAATGTAAACTTGACAGAGAAATTCACGGTTCTCGCGTAAGGATAAGAAAGACCTCTCTCCATCTTGATTGTCTGAAGGTGGAATATGTCATTCATACCTACTGTAAATCTCATCGTACTGAAATGTATTCTTTTCAAGAGGTCTCTAGGCATTTCGTATGCCAATTCGACAGAACTCAATGAAAGTGCGTTGTAGTCCTGCACGAAACGAGATGTCGGTTTCGTGAAGTTGGTGATAGACCTGTCGGTAGAGATTTTCTTGTATTTCGCAACATCGCCAGGTTTCATCCATCTGTCTTCCATAACTCTTCTGTCTACGTTGGATGCATATACGTTCACATTCTCCACCTTGTCGACAAGAGTCTGGTTGTATCTCTGGGCTCCGAACTCGTACATGAAGGAAGCATAGAGGCTGAACTGCTTGTAAGTGAGGTTGAATCCGAAAGAACCCTGTGCCTTAGGCTCGGTAGTGCCGAGTACGACCTGGTCGGAAGCATCCCATTTGTTCACAATGTTGCCTGTGCGGCTCAGGAAAACCTCTTCTCCGTCCACAGGGTTGATGCCCAATGACCTTACGCCATAGATGGAGTTCAATGAACCTCCCTCCACATACTGAAGGAACGGCATTGTCTGCATAGCCTTGTCAGGATCGTTGTATGCCAGATTCTGACGGTACATGGCGATGACTTTCTCGTTGTAAGCCTTCATTGAGTTGGAAATCTTCTCGATGCGGTTCTTGTTGTGAGCCAGGTTGAGGTTCATGACGAGGTTCCAGTCTCTGGTCCTGACAGGATTGATTCGCAAATCCAATTCGAATCCCTTGTTGGAGATTTCACCCACATTGTCCTTGTAAGATGAGAAGCCGGCAGATGACGGCAATGTCACTGAAGTGATCAGGTCCACAGTTCTCTTGTTGTAGTAAGAACCTCTTGCATATACGAGGTCATCCCACAAGCCCAATTCCAGACCGACATCTGTAGTGTTGGTGGTTTCCCATTTGAGCTGGGTGTTTCCGAGTGCCTGGAGGACTGCACCATAACCGGTCTTGTACCATTCGTCCGAAAGGATGACGTAAGAAGACCTTGCATCGTATGCAGGGAAGTTGGCCTTACCTGTCTGACCGAAAGAACCTCTGAGTTTCAAGCGGTTGATCCAGCTGACATCCTCCATGAAGCCGTATTTGTGGATATTGATGCCCAGACCGCCTGACCAGAACGGAGCGAATCTCTGATCTGTTCCGAATGCGGAAGAACCGTCAAGACGGAAAGAAGCGTCGAGGAGGTATGTGTCGTCGTAAGCGTAGTTTACAGATGCGAGCACGCCGAGCATTCTCTTGGTATCTTCATAGAATGTTCCTTTCTTATATACTTCCTTGGCGTACATCGGTGAAGACAGGATACCTGACGGGAATCCGACGTATGTCAGATAGTTGGATGTCGAATTGTCCTCCCTGAGGTTGAATCCGGCGAGTGCGTTGATCGCGTGCTTGCCCAACCTTGTGTTGTATGACAATGTGGTGGACAGGTCTACCGTATAGCCATCGTTGTTGTTGATGTTATATGTACCTGAAGAGATATTGCTGCTGGAAAGAGGGAAGATGTTTCCGGACTGCTTCGAAAGCGGGTCGTAGAAAGTATCCGACTTGCTGATTGTCTTGGTCAAGCTCAGCTGTCCCTTGAAGAGCAGTGAAGGAATGATATGCCAGTTTACGGACAAGTTGTTCATGAGTTCCTCTCTCTTCTGCTTCTGGAAGTTGTGCAATGTCGCCTCGTACATAGGGTTTTCCTTGTTGCTGGCTGTACCGGAACCCCAATAGCGCAGGGTCTGGAGAATCTTTCCGTTCTCATCCGAGAATTTGTCGTAAGGAAGCTGCGATGTGAACTTGGAGAAGCTTCCGTATGGAGAATCAGCGGAATTGGTCTGTGTATATGAGAAATAGTTCTTGATATTCACGGACTTGTAGTTGTACTGGATATAGGCTCCGGCACCGATGTTGTCTCTCTTGGAACCTTTCATCACACCATCCTGGTTGGAATACTTCATGTCGATTCCGAAACGGAGAGAGTTGCTTCCGCCGTCGATATACAAACTGTGGTTGTGGTTGAATACTGTCCTGAGCGGCTTCGCCATCCAGTAAGTGTTCACGCCTTCTTTCACATTTGCAAGTTTCTCGTAATACTCTTTCTTCAATGTGTATTCGCTGGTGTAACCATCACTGGTGGCTACGTCATAGAAACCTACCATTCTCTCAAGTTCCAGTTTTTCAGCGGCATTGAGCAGGTTATAGTCGCTCAAATCCGGTGCTGTTACTGAACCTGTGAAGTTATATGAGACATTCAGTTTACCTGGTTTAGGAGTAACTGTGGTGATGACTACCACGCCGTT
>UMDN01020046.1_pt1 | contig 11224 bp, 7 predicted proteins | sample 1964491 | NCBI WGS metagenome assembly UMDN01 (sample SAMEA4835994, study PRJEB28245) | human gut metagenome | biome: gut microbiome; material: fecal sample | place: Denmark | collected 2008 | reverse complement strand
GTGCTCCTGGTTCGGGAAGAACGTCTCGGTCGACGTCTTTCCGCTGTTCCATCCGTCGCTGTGTCCCATGTTTGCGCTTATGTTGAAGCGGTTGCTTGTGTATTGCTGCGTGCCCTTTGTCTGCCAGTTGTGCTGATAGTTGTACGATCCGTACTGACTCTTGCCGTCGCCGTCGATGTTGCGGTTCATGGTAGAGCCAATCGTCTTGTCTACGTAGCGGTTGGCGTTGTTAGCCTGGGCGTATATCATGTGCGGGTCTTGGTCGCTCAGTCGGCTTGCGGTGATAGCTGCGCTGTAGCGCTTCTTGGTCTGGTATTGTGCCTCGATGTCGCCGTACCACTTGTCGAGGAAGCCCGGCTTCACCTGGATGTCGAGCACATGGTCTTCCGCACCATCGTCGTTGCCCGTGTGGCGTGCCAGCTCCGACTTGCGGTCGTACACCTTCAGTTTGTCAGCCACGTCAGCCGGCAGCTGTTCTAAGATTTGGTCGCCGCCGAACATGTCCTTGCCGTTCATCATCAGGCGTATGGGCTTGTCGTTCCAGAAGAGCTTGCCGTCGCGACGCTGCACGCCAGGCAGCTTCTTGATAAGCTCGTCGAGGCGCGCGCCCTCCTTCAGCTTGAACGCCTCGGGGTTGAACACGATGGTGTCGCCACGCATCGTTATGCGCGGCACCTTCGCCTTCACCTCCACCTCCTGCAGCATGAGCGCCGTAGGCTGCAGCCTGATGGTGCCAAGGTCGGTGGTGTCTTTCACCTCAGATCCGTACGCATAGTCCACCTTGCGCGAGTTCTTGTAGCCGATCATGCTGAACGTGATCATGATGCGTCCCTCCCATTCGGAGTCGAGCGTGAAGCAGCCCGTGCTATCGGTCTCCGCCGAGTTCTGCATCGACCAACCCGGCTGCGGGTTTATCTCGCTGCGCACCGTTGCTCCGATAAGAATCTCGCCCGTCTCGGCGTTCACAATCTTTCCCTTGAACGTGTCGGCTGTGCATACGGCGGTCTGCATGAGGCAGAGCAGCATGGCGACAAACATTTTCTTCAATACATCTTTCATAAGCTGATTATTTAAAGTATTGCGAGTGCAAATGTATAGATTTTGCTTCAATAAGCAAAACCTTTGCTTTGGAAAATCTATGGCATACAGTTTGCTTTGGTACGATATTTGTCATTTTTACCGCTCAGGAGTGCCCGAAAAATGAAAAAGAAAACCTTTGGTCGGTTTTTTGCGAGTTTTGAGAGGTGAAAAGTGTGCAATGGTAAGCGGTTGATATTTAGTTTGTTGAGGCTGTGCGTACGAAAGTGTGCAGCTTTTGTGCCACTTTCGCTGAGTACTACCGCTACAAAACTGGAGTACTACCCCCACGAGTACTGGGTAGAAGTGGCACTTTCACACGGTGAAAGTAGCACTTACGCTGTGCAAAAGTGCCGCTTTCGCTGTGAAAACCATCGAATTTTGTATTTTTGAAGTGGATTTTTAGTGTGTAGAAGCGGAAATTGAGTTCGTAAAATCTCCAGAATGCAAGTTTTGGTTGGAGTGGTGTGGTCAAAATGTCGTGTGCAAGTTACGGGGATGAGGAAAGAAATGCGGATTTTGAGTGCGTTGAAATTAACAACGGATTGAGCGGATTTAGGGTGTGCCCATCCGTATAGGGTGTCTCAAAACTCAATCAACGCGGGCAGCGCTCGGCTTTGCTGTTTGCCAGAGCAAGAAAGCTCAAAAGCACATAGGTGTCAAAACTTGCAAGCAGTACGCCCCGAAGGGGCAGAAGCACATAGCCCAGGGCAGCGCCCTGGGTATAATGGTGTATATAATGAACAATGCGCCCTGTAAGGGCAAAAGCCTAATTTAATCGCTAAACACATACCTCTCGTCATATTTCACGTTATACAATTTCAAGAACGCTTTATATTCATCGGCAAATGAACATTTCTTATGATGTTCGCGTTGTCTGTCTATATATTGCAATGTCTTGTTTATTATCGACTGACTTACCGAGAACGCTGCGTATCCACCTTGCCACGCGAACGTTCTGTAATATGGTGCCAATGACTTTATCCAACGACTGCTGTTGCGTTTTATCTCTTCTATTATATTCGAAAGACTCATTTCTCTTGACAATAGAAACAGTACATGCACATGGTCTTCCACGCCACCAACCCGTATGTCCACACTTCCCGTTGTGTTCACTATTTGCCCAATGTACGAATGAAGTCTGTTGATGTCTTCTGTACGTATTGCAGGGCTTGTTGTTTTGATGTGGAATATCAGGTGGATATAGACCTTTGATAATGATTGTGCCATAGTTGTTGAGCTTTTGCCCTTACAGGGCGTATTGTTTGTATGTGCTTTTAAGAGGGAGTCAAAATTCAATTAGTGCGGGCTGAAAGCCCAACAATCACATAGCCCAGGGCAGCGCCCTGGGTATTTAGTGTATATATTGAGTAGTGTGCCCTGTAAGGGCAACACCTAAATAATTAAGCTTTTGCCCTTACAGGGCGTATGGTTGATGTGTGGCATGTTTACCCAGGGCGTTGCCCTGGGCTATGTGGTGCTGCCCCTTCGGGGCGTACTGCTTGCAAGTTTTGACACCTATGTGCTTTTGGGCTTTCTTACTCTGGCAAGCGGCAAAGCCGAGCGGAGACAAGTGCACCCACTGAAGCTACCTGCGTGCCCCCACCAGCAACTCTGTCTTTCCCTCGTCCACGAGCTTGATGATGAGTTCGCCGAAGAGCGTGTTCTGCCATGCGAACCACTCGCGCGTGAACTGGTTTGCATCGTCCACGTTGAACGACTCGTGGATGAACCCCGTGCCGGCGTCGGTGCGCTGCAACATACGCAGACACTCCGCTATCTCGGCATCGTCGGTGCTCGTGAAGGCACGCATCATTATGGACATAGGCCACGCCATGTCGTAGCCCACGTGCGGACCGCCGATGCCCTCGCCAGCCTTGCCGCGGAAGAAGTAGGGGTTGTCGTCGCTCCACACGAAGCGGCGCGTGTTCTGATATACGGGGTCGTTCACGTCCACATCGCCTAAATAGGGCAGGGCGAGCAGCGACGGCACGTTGGCGTCGTCCATGAGGAAGCGGTTGCCGAAGCCGTCCACCTCGTAGGCGTAAATCTTGCCGTACTTCGGATGGTCGACCACGGCGTACTTCTCGAGAGCCGTGCTCACCTCGTCGGCAAGCGCCGTGCAGTCGGCAGCGAGCGTTGTGTCGGCGTTCACCTTGTTGAGTATCTCCGCCGCCTTGCGCAGCGAGCTGACCGCCATGAAGTTAGACGGCACGAGGAAGAGGAACGTCGAGGCGTCGTCGGAGGGGCGGAAGATGGAGGCGATGAGTCCGCAGGGCTTCACGGGGTTGCCCCAGCCGTGGTTGCATACGGTGTCGAGCTGGTCCTCCGTTTCGCGTTGGAAGCGATAGGTGCCGAGCCCCTGCTTGCGCTGCTGCTCGCGGAACACGCGCAGTATGTTGCGCACCGCCTGCAGCCACTCGTCGCCGAACACCGACTCGTCGCCCGTCACCTGCCAGTAGTGGTAGGCGAGGCGTATGGGGTAGCAGAGCGAGTCGATCTCGTACTTGCGCTCGTGCAGCTCGGGCTTCATGTCGGTCATGTCGTTAGCCCACATGCCGTTCGGTTCTGGCTCGCGGTTGAACGCGTTGGCGTAGGGGTCGATGTTGATGCACTTCAGCTGGCGGCGTATCACACCGCGCAACATCTTCTGCAACTTGCGGTCGCCCTTGGCAAGCTGTACGTAGGGCCACACCTGCGCTGCCGAGTCGCGCAGCCACATGGCGTGTATGTCGCCCGTGTAGACGAAGGTGTCCTCCTTGCCGTCCTCGGCATCGGTGAAGTGGACGGTGGTGTCGAGCGTGTTCGGGAAGCAGTTCTCGAACATCCACGCTAAGTAGGCGTTCTCCTTGATGCGCTTCTTTATCTCGCGAATCTTCTTCTCCACCGCGTCCGACACGAAGAGGCGTTCAGCGGGCGCAGGGCGCTTTGTGGTGAGAGTGGATGTTGAGATGGTGAGGTGTTGAGATGGTGAGGTGTTGAGGTGTTGGGATGGTGAGATGGTGAGGTGTTGAGATGGTGAGATGGTGATGGGGTGAGATGCTGAATTGTTAGCCGCAGCAGCATTGCTGGCAGCTAAGCAGAACGCGAAAAATGCGCTCGAAACGAGGGTTGTATGTAAGTTCATATTCATTTTATAAAGGGTGCGTGGGTATGGCAGGGATGCCATGCCCTCCTATTTATTATTTAGATTTACAAGCAAATGTATTAATTATTAATCAAAATAGCAAATTTATGTAAGATTTTCCGTAACTTTGTAGTGGTAAATAAGATACAAAAGGATAATAAGATGAATATTTCAGATATACTCACCTCAGGTGGTGGCGAGAAGCACTTCTCGTTCGAGGTGTTACCACCGTTGAAAGGCACAGGAACAGAGCGTCTGTTCTCTACGATAGAGAAGTTCCGCGATTTCGATCCGGCGTACATCAATATCACCACCCATCACAGCGAGTTCGTCTATCGCGAGCTCGACAACGGTCAGTACGAGCGCCTTCGTGTGCGTCGTCGTCCGGGCACAGTGGCCATAGCGGCTGCCATACAGAACAAGTTCGGTGTGCCGGTCATACCGCACGTGATATGCAGCGGTGCCACAGCCGACGCCATCGAGTACGAGCTGATCGACTTGCAGTTCCTCGGCATCGAGAACGTGCTGCTGCTGCGTGGCGACAAGGCACGCGACGACAGCCAGTTTGTGCCCACCCCTGGCGGACACGCCCACACCACCGACCTCATTGAGCAGGTGAACCGCTTCAACGACGGCTTCTTCAACGACGGCACGCCGATAAAGAACCCCGGCAAGAAGTTCCACTATGGTGTGGCGTGCTACCCCGAGAAACACGAGGAGGCTCTGAACATGGACATCGACCTGAAGTATCTGAAGATGAAACAAGATATGGGTGCCGACTACGCCGTCACGCAGCTGTTCTACGATAACCGTAAGTACTTCCGCTTCGTGGAGAAGGCACGCCAGATGGGCATCACCATACCGATCGTGCCGGGCATCAAGCCGCTTGCAAAGCTCTCGCAGCTGACGGTAGTGCCGCGCGTGTTCCGCTGCGACTTCCCGCAGGAGCTGGCAGTGGAGGCACTGAAGTGCAAAACCGACGACGACGCCCGCCAGCTCGGCATAGAGTGGTCGACCGAGCAGTGTCGCCAGCTCTACAAGGCTGGAGTGAACAACATACATTTCTACACCGTCTCGGCTGTCGACTCCGTAAGAGAAGTGGCAAGGAGGCTGTTGTAGTTCAAAATTCAAAACTCGCAATAGCGCAAATGACATTTGAAGAAGTAATAGGTCAGGACGAGGCGAAACAGTCGCTCGTCAAACTCATAGAGGAGCACCGAGTGCCCCACGCCATGCTGTTCTGCGGTCCGATGGGCTGCGGCAAGAAAGCCCTTGCCCTTGCGTTCGCCTCGCGTCTGTTAGGCGACAGTCAGCTGCTGCGCCAGTGGCAGCACCCCGACCTCCACTTCAGCTTCCCCACGATAAAGAAGCCCACGATGGGTTCCGACCATCAGCCCGTGAGCGACGACTACGCCCAGGAGTGGCGCGAGCTGCTCAGCGACGGTGCCTACTTCAGCATAGAGCAGTGGATGGACGCCATGGGCGCAGAGAACCAGCAAGCCATCATCACCGGAGCCGAGAGCGACCGACTCTCGCGCCGCTTGAGCATAAAAGCGTCGCAGGGCGGATACAAGGTGTGCGTGATGTGGCTGCCCGAGCGCATGAATGTCACCTCGGCTAACAAGATACTCAAGCTGCTCGAGGAGCCACCGCAGCAGACTGTGTTCATCCTCGTCAGCGAGGAACCCGAGAAGTTGCTCGAGACAATACGCAGCCGCACACAACGTTTCGACTTCAAGCGTATCAGCGACGAAGCCATAGAGCAGGCACTCACCGAGCGTCGCGGCATCGACGCCGACACAGCGCACCGCATAGCACGCATAGCCAACGGCTCGTGGACCGCAGCCCTCGACTCGCTGCGCGCCGGCAACGAGGCAAGCCTCTTCTTCGACCTCTTCGCCATGCTCATGCGCTACGCCTACAGCAAGAAGGTGAAGGAGCTGAAGAAGTGGAGCGAGAGCGTAGCCGCCTTCGGACGCGAGAAGCAGAAGCGCATGATCGTCTACTTCAACCGCATGGTGCGCGAGAGCTTCATGTACAACTTCCGCAACCCCGAGCTCAACTATATGACAGCGAATGAAGAGCAGTTCTGCACACGCTTCGCACCGTTCATCAACGAGCGCAACGTGATGGAGCTGAACGAACTCTTCGAGCGTGCACTACGCGACATATCACAGAACGCCAACGCCAAGATGGTGTTCTTCGACATAGCATTACAAACAATTATACTCATAACACGTAAACAACAAGCATAAATCGCAATGAAGGATTTCAAAGATATGCAATTCAAGATAACGCGCGACACCGACCGCGGATTGCACCACTACGCTTGCGGACGACAGAACATGCAGCTGAACACCTACGACTGGCTGTACGACGTACCGGGCAACGACGAGGACACCGACCTCGTGGAGGTGCAGTTCAAGAACACGCGCAAGGGTTACTACCACAACGTCAACAATATCGATCTGCACAAGGGCGACATCGTGGCGGTAGAGGCAAGCCCAGGTCACGACATAGGCACCGTTACGCTCACCGGCAGACTGGTGAAGCTGCAGCTGAAGAAAGCCAACCTCAAGTCGGCTGACGACATCAAGCGCGTCTACCGCATAGCCAAACCCGTGGACATCGACAAGTACAACGAAGCAAAGAGCCGCGAACACGGCACGATGATACAGAGCCGCCAGATAGCCAAGGATCTCGGTCTGCAGATGAAGATTGGCGACGTAGAGTATCAGGGCGACGGCAACAAGGCGATATTCTACTATATCGCCGACGAGCGCGTCGACTTCCGTCAGCTCATCAAGGTGCTTGCCGACACCTTCCACGTACGCATCGAGATGAAGCAGATCGGTGCACGCCAGGAGGCAGGACGCATCGGCGGTACGGGTCCCTGCGGCAGAGAGCTCTGCTGCGCCACATGGATGAAGAACTTCGTGAGCGTCAGCACCAACGCTGCACGCATACAGGACATATCGCTCAATCCGCAGAAGCTCGCCGGCATGTGCGCCAAGCTGAAGTGCTGTCTCAACTACGAGGTGGACGACTACGTGGAGGCAAGCCGTAAGATGCCGTCGCGCGACATAGTGCTGCAGACTCTCGACAGCGACTACTACCTCTTCAAGTCGGACATCCTCGCCGGCACCGTTGTCTACTCAACCGACAAGGGCATAGCTGCCAACCTCGAGGAGATTACAGCCGAGCGCGCCCGTGCCATCATTGAGATGAACAAGCGTGGCGAGAAGCCCGAGTCGCTCACCGAGGACGGAACGGTGAAGCAGGACACACGCCCTTGCGACCTGCTCGCCGATGCCGACATCAGTCGCTTCGACAAGGCACGCAAGCGTAAGAAGAAACCCGCAAAGCGCCAAGGGGGTGCACCCGGCTCAACTGCACCGAAGAAGGGCGAAGGGGGTGCAGTTGTCTCAACTGCACCGAGGAAAAGCGAAGGGGGTGCAGTTGTCTCAACTGCACCGAGAAAAGGCGAAGGTCAGCGTCGTAACAATCAGCAGCGTCGCAACAACCGTCCTGAGGGCGAACCCACCCAGGGGGTGCACTTGTCTCAAGTGCACCAACCGAAGGGTAACAACAACTCAGTTGGTGTAGCTGAGACAGCTGCTCAGGGGGTGCACTTGTCTCAAGTGCACCAACCAAATGGTAGCACCAACAACTCTGTCGGTGCAGCTGAGACAGCTGCACCCCCTAAAGTGTACCAACCAAAGAATAGCACCAACAGCTCAGTTGGTGCAGCTGAGACAGCTGCACCCCCTAAAGATGCTCATTAGAATTGTGGCTATGAAAAGAGCAATAAGCTTACGGATAGCCGCAATGACCCTTGCGCTGGTCGCCATGCTGCTAACGGCGTGCGACCATCGCACCATCTACGACCGATACGAGAGCACCGCCCTCTCGGGGTGGGAGAAGAACGACACCATTACGTTCGCCATCCGCCCGTTGAAGGAGGCAGCCACCTGTCGCGCTCTGCTCGGTGTGCGCACTACGGATAGCTATCCGTTCACGTCGCTCACGCTGATTGTAGAGCAAGAGATAATGCCAGCGCATCGTGTCCTTGTCGACACCATATGCTGCGAGCTCACCGACGAACAAGGCAAAGTGCTCGGCGACGGCATAGGCTACAGACAGTATCAGTTTGAGGTGCGCCAACTGCAGTTGCAGGAAGGCGACTCGCTGCACGTAGTGGTGCGCCACGACATGAAGCGCGAGATACTGCCCGGTATCTGCGATGTCGGCATAAAGCTATTGAAAGAATAGAAACAACCCATAGATGAGAAAATACATATATATTATAATAATGTGTATCGTCAGCCTCGCTGCCTCAGCACAAGAGCGCACCGTGCAGAACCGCCCGTACACCGACTTGCGTCCATTCCACTTCGGCGTGGTCGTGGGTACGCACGTGCAGGACATGGAGGTGCGTATGGCGGGTCCGATGACCATCACCACTGAGGACGGTACGCAGGAGACACTCGTCACCGCCGACCAAAGTCGCTGGGACCCCGGCATCAATGTCGGAGTGCTTGGCGAGCTACGTCTGTCCACACATCTCCAGTTGCGCGTGGCACCGATGATGTACTTCGGCACGCGCCACATAGTGTTCCAAGACCTGAAGAACCTAAGCGCGAGTGGTAAGCCCGAAGAGAAACGCCAGGATATGAAGACCGCTTACATCGCTGTGGCAGGCGACATCATCTTCGCTGCGCCACGCTTCAACAACCACCGCCCGTATCTCATGGCAGGCGTATCGCCGATGATCAACCTCACGGGCAAGAGCACCGACGCGCTGAAGCTGAAACGCACGTCGCTCTCGCTGGAGTTCGGCGTGGGCTGCGACTTCTATCTGCCCTACTTCAAGCTGCGCCCAGAGCTGAAGTTCGTCTACGGCTTAGGCAACGCCCTCGACACAAAGCACGCCAAGGAACTGCGCGACAAGAGTCTGCTCAAGTACACGTATGGCGTGAAGGAAGCACGTACAAAGATGGTAGTGCTTAGCTTCTACTTCGAGTAGACAAGATACTCGTCTACTCGTCCCCCATTAACTCGTTAACTAATAATTATACAAACTAAACAAAAGAAAGGACTCAATTATGAAGAACTATCTGTTAAGAAACTGCACGTTTGCCACCATGCTGTTGGCAAGTACACTAACCTTCACATCATGTGGTGATGACGACGATGATGATGCATTCAGGAAGCCTGGTACAGAGAAGCCAAGCGAGCCAAGCGCGAGTGAAGCTCTCACGCCTACGCAGCAGAAAGCACGTCTTGAGACAGTGGCAAAGGAGGCTTTGGGCATGATGCCTGCTTCCGACTTTAGCACTTATACCGACCTCGCCAACTACATCGACGATGTGTATGGCGACAACTACAACTGGGACAGCGTGGACAAGTGGGCGCGTCAGTGCTGGGACGATGCGCTGAAGGCTACGGGCAAGACGTATAAGGATGAAGATAGATATGGCAGCTCTTACTACACCGAGTATAAGTGTCTGCTGCTTGCCTCTAACTTCACCGGCCACTTCTCTGCCTACGGTCCAAAGTGGACAAAGGAAGCTGGTACATTCAAAGACCTTCAGTTCGCGTTCGTCGGAAAGAATGGCGAGGACTGCGTGCTTAAGGTCGAGACATCGGGCAAGGTGACAAAGGTGTACGTAGGCGATTGGGACGAATGGAAGAAGGGCGACTACGACTACAGCACCGGCGCATCTAAGGATTACTACGACCGCATCAACTGCACCATCGGTGTGCCCGAGAAGATAGTCGTGACACTAACCCAGGGCAACACAACATTAGTGCGCACCAACGTGCAAGTGGCTCTCTCGGGCTTGTCGGGTGAGACGTTCGATATAGCGAAGGGCAATGTCAACATCTCTGCCGATGTGGAGCTGAGCAACGGCTACGTGTTCAGCACGTCGAAGGTGAGCTATGCCGGCAACGCCAAACTTAATGTGGTTGCCGCTTCGGTGAAGAAGAACGGCAAGGCGATTGTAACAGTGGCTATGTCGGGCGATATCAAGGGCCTGCCATCGTGCAACGTGGATGCCTTCTCGAAGGACAACTTCAACCGCAACGATTACGACACCGAAAGTGTTACTGCCAAGAATGCGTTTGTGAAGCTCGACGTGCTCGGCAAGGTGCAGATGCAGGGTGTCATCAGCGATGTGCGCCAGTACTGTGATGCTCTCGACATGGCTGACAAGCAGGACGAAAACGAGACAGCTTTCAAGTCGTTCGTAAAGAAAGCCAACAGTCTTGCCGACATCAACCTCTTCTACGACAACAGCAACGTGAAGCAGGCAACGGTGATGATGGACACCTTTGTCGACTACGAGTACGCTGGCAAGCAGGAATGGGATTACGAACCAGTGATTGTTTTCTACGACGGATCGTCGAACAGTGCGTTTGGAACATTCTTCAGCGAGCGCAACTTTAAGTCGGTGATACGTATGTACGAGAGTCTGCTTGACGACTACGAACAATTGCTTAAATGAACAACTCGCGACTGAATTTATTGTTAATATCAACGCTCTGTATGCTATCCGCTTTCTGCCATGCGCAGGAAGTGGACAGTATGCGGAGCGTTTCGCTTGACAGCGTAGTGGTGAGTGCGCGGCGCAACATGTCGGGCATGGCACAGCGTGCCGACGGTATGCTTGTGTGGAAGATGCAGAACCTGCTCGACATGCCTAAGATATTGGGCAACGCCGACCCCATACATTTCGCCCAGATGCTGCCCGGCATACAGACCAACACCGAGTTTCGTTGCGGTATCAACATCGAGGGCTGCGACAACACGCACAACGTGGTGGAGATAGGCGGTGTGCCGGTGTACAACGCCTCGCATCTGTTAGGACTCTTCTCTGTGTTCAACGCCTCTCACTATCAGACGATGAACGTAGCGAAGACACCGCTGAGTGCTGCCAATGCGGCACGCATCGGTGGCACACTCTCGTTCGAGCCATTCTACGTAGCCCCCGATTCTACGCAGGGCGAGGCTTCGGT